>VFSW01001636.1_pt1 | contig 34165 bp, 31 predicted proteins | sample 5358111 | NCBI WGS metagenome assembly VFSW01 (sample SAMN11554181, study PRJNA540505) | mine drainage metagenome | isolation source: sediment from site ElyBrook_90M | place: USA: Ely Copper Mine, Vershire, VT | collected 2017
TTTTCACATGCCCCCGCCTCCGCCCGCGGGTCGTTTTTTTAATTTCTGTTTTCATCTTCTTCGTTGTGGGCGCCCATTGGGGGCCCGCGCCGACGAGCGAGCCAAGAATTGGTGGAATCCACTTCTTCGAGGTGTTCGACGTGCCAGGTCACCTTTGTCACTCCAAAACCATAATCAACGAATTGCGACACAGCCTCCACAGTGGCGGGTCGCTCGAGGCGCGCCCCACCCCAGCGCGGTGACGTAGGGAATTTCGACCCCTTCCAGACGTCAGTTCGTCGTCGAACACCCCAAGTAGGGTTTAGTTGGTCAGTGGTAGAACGTAGTGGCAACCGTGCGGAGGAACAGGTGTTAAAGAAAGTACTCATTGCCAACCGCGGCGAGATTGCCGTTCGCGTTATTCGTACCTGCAAGGAAATGGGCATCGCTACCGTCGCGGTCTACTCCGAACTCGACCGCGACGCGTTGCACGTGCGTTTGGCGGATGAGGCGTACGCCCTGGGCGGCCAGACCGCCGCCGAAAGTTATCTCAACACCGCCGCAATCCTCGACGTGATCGCGCGTTCCGGCGCTGACTCGGTGCACCCGGGCTACGGGTTCTTCTCGGAAAACACCGATTTCGCCCGCGCCATCACCGAGATGGGCGTTATCTTCATCGGACCCCCACCCTCGGCCATCGAGGTCATGGGCGACAAGATATCTTCGCGGCTGGCGGCCGAGAAGGCCGGCGTGCACGGCGTCCCGGGACGTAGCCAAACACTGGTGGACTTCCAAGAGGTCATTGACTTCGGTAACGAGTTCGGCTGGCCCGTCGCCATCAAAGCCGCCTACGGGGGTGGAGGACGCGGCATGAAGGTCGTCGAGAGCCCTTCCGAAGCCGAGGCCGCTCTCGAGAGCGCCATGCGCGAATCTCTCAACTACTTCGGACGCTCGGAGTGTTACGTCGAGCGCTACCTCACCTGGCCGCGCCACATCGAGATGCAAGTACTCGCGGACGCCCACGGTAACACCCTGTGGCTCGGCGAGCGCGACTGCTCGCCCCAACGCCGCCACCAGAAACTGGTCGAGGAGTCCCCGGCGGCCAACTTCCCCGACGAAGTGCGGCGCGCGATGGGTGAGGCCGCCGTGCGCGTGTCCAAGGCCTGCGGTTACGTCAACGCGGGCACGGTGGAGTTCATGTACCAAGATGGCGAGTTCTACTTCCTCGCGATGAACACCCGTCTTCAGGTGGAACCCCCCAGTACCGAGTGGGTGACCGGACTCGACTTGGGCGAATGGCAGTTGCGCATCGCCTCGGGAGAAGAACTTGATTTCGCCCAAGACGACATCCAGCACCACGGTCACGCCATCGAGGTGCGTATCAACGCCGAGGACGCCTCAGGAGGACGCTTCGTGCCCTCCCCGGGCACGTTGACCCGCTTTGACCAGCCCGCCGGGCCTGGCGTCCGCCTCGACGCCGGGTACGCGGTGGGCGACACGGTCTCGCAGTACTACGACAACTTGATCGCCAAACTGGCCGTATGGGCCCCCGACCGCGAGCGCGCGCGTCGGCGTCTCCTGCGCGCTATCGCAGAGACCGTGATTGAAGGCGTGGCGACGACGCTGCCCGCCGATGTGATCATCCTCTCCGACGAGGCCTTCATCAAGGCCACGCACTCGACCAACTGGGTCGAGAACACTTTGGACTTCTCGTCGATCCCCGCTCCCACTATCGTTGCCGCGAGCGAAGCCGCGCCACTCGTGCGTAAGGACGTGACCGCGGAGGTGAATGGACGCCGCGTCGCCGTGGCCCTGTGGCTACCCGAGCGCGACGCCCCGCCGGCGCGCGCCAACAACGGTGCGAAGCCGCGACGGCAGCACCATTCCTCGGTGGCGATGGTCGGTTCGGGTACCGTGAACGCCCCCATGCAGGGCACCATCATCAAGGTCAGCGTGGAAGTCGGACAGCGCGTCGAGATTGGCGACACGATCGTCATCCTCGAGGCGATGAAGATGGAGAACGCCGTGCGCGCCGAACGCGCCGGAACGGTCAGCACCGTCCACGTCAGCGCCGGAGACGGCGTGTCCGCCGGTGACGTCGTGGCGGTGATCGAATGAGTGTCGACACCGCTCGAGACGCCATTGAGAAGGCGGCACCCGAACTCATCGCGTTGAGCCACTACGTACACGCGCATCCAGAATTGGGGTACGAGGAGTTCATGAGCGCGGAGGCAGTCGCCGTGGCCGCCGAGCAGGCTGGCTTCGTGGTCGAACGAGGCATCGCGGGCCTCGCGACCGCCTTTCGCGCCACAAAGGGCGACGGCGCCCTCAACATCGTTTTCTGCGCCGAATACGACGCCTTGCCCGACGTCGGACACGCGTGCGGTCACAACATCATCGCCGCGTCGTCCCTGGGCGCAGCGATAGGTCTTGCCGCGGTCGCCGACGAAGTCGGCGTCACCGTCACTCTGCTCGGTACCCCCAGCGAAGAAGGTGGGGGTGGCAAGATTGACCTGATCAACGCGGGATACTTCCGCGACGCGCACGCCGCGATGATGGTACATCCGTGGCCCAACGAACGACTCGAGGCGCAGTGTCTGGCCGTTGACCACTTCGACGTGACCTACGAGGGTAAGGAGGCCCACGCCTCGGCGGCCCCGTGGGAAGGGGTGAACGCCCTCGACGCGCTCACCATTGCCCAAGTAGCGGTCGGCTTGTTGCGCCAGCAACTTCGTCCCGGCGACCAGGTGCACTCGATGATCGTCGAAGGTGGCGTCGCGGCCAACATCATTCCCCGCCGAGCGGTCGGACGTTTCATGGCGCGCTCGGTGACCGCGCAGCGCCTCGCTCAATTGCGAGACCGACTCGCGGGGTGCTTCGAAGCCGGCGCGCGCGCCACGGGTGCCACCCTCGCGATCAGCGAACTCGGTAGTCAATTCACACACATGGAAAGCGACCCGGGGTTGCTCGCGCACTACCGCAGTGCCGCCGAGGGGGTAGGGCGCTCTTTCGCCCTAGACGATCAGGGCGTGCCAAGGCCCACCATTTCGACTGACATGGCCAACGTCTCACTCGTGGTGCCCTCGATTCATCCCCTGTTGGCCATCCCGACCAATGGCGCGGTGAATCACCAACCCCAATTCACCGCGGCTTGCGTCACCCCCGAAGCCGACCAGGCGGTGCTCGACGGGGCCATCGCGTTGGCTCACACCGCAATTGGTGTGGCCTCCGATGCCGTCCTGCGCGAACGACTACTGTCCCGATCATGATTATCGAACACGCCTGGTTGCCAGTGACCCCTGGTCGCGAAGAAGAATTTGTCGCGTCCATTGCCGGCGCACTCCCCATCATCGAAGCGGCGCCGGGTTGCGACGGTGCTGAAGTACGACGACAGATCGAGAATCCTTCGACGTTCTTGCTGATCGTACGGTGGACGAGCGTCGAAGCCCATATGGATTTCCGAGGGTCAGCGTCGTTCGACGACTGGCGCAGCCGAACACACCCTTTTTACGAATCGCCCGCTACCGTGACGCACTTCTCCGAGGTCCTGGCACGTTAGTGCGGGTGGTACTCCCCGAATTCTTGGCGTAGGACGTCGGCGACTTCACCCAGTGTCGCCAGTTCCTTCAGCGCCGCCTTCATGGGATAGAGCAAGTTGGAGCTGCCACGGGCCGCGGTTGCCACGTCGAGCAGTCTCGCTCGCACCGCGTCGTTATCGCGGCGTAGCTTGAGACTGCGCACTCGCGCCATCTGCATCGACTGACGCTCGAGGTCAATCGGAAAGACCTCGGGCGACACGTCACCCTCGTCAGTGAAGCGATTGACGCCCACGATAATGCGTTGTCCCTCGTCGATGGAGCGTGCGTAGTCGTACGCGGCATTCTCAATCTCGCGCTGGGGGTAACCGGCCTCGATGGCGGCCACGGCGCCGCCCATCTCGTCGATGGCGTCGAGGTAGACCTGCGCACTCTCCTCGATCTGGGTGGTGAGAGTCTCGACAAAGTACGAACCAGCCAGGGGATCGACCGTATCGGCGATTCCCGTCTCGTAGCCAATCACCTGTTGAGTGCGCAGGGCCAGGCGCACGGCGTGCTCCGTCGGCAGACCCAGCGCTTCGTCGAAGCTGTTGGTGTGCAGACTTTGCGTGCCGCCCAATGTCGCCGCCAGAGCCTGCAGCGTCACCCGGATCAGATTGTTCTCGGGTTGCTGAGCGGTCAAGGTGGATCCAGCCGTCTGGGTGTGGAAACGCAACATCCACGACGAGGCCTTCTTCGCTTGGAAACGCTCCCTCATGATCTTGGCCCAGAGGCGGCGCGCAGCGCGGTACTTGGCAATCTCTTCGAAGAGATTATTGTGCGCGTTGAAGAAGAAGGAGAGGCGCGGAGCGAAGTCGTCGACTGCCAGACCCGCCGCCATGGCCGCCTCGACGTAGGCGATGCCGTCGGCCAAGGTGAAGGCGACTTCTTGCACCGCGGTCGAACCGGCTTCACGTATGTGGTAGCCCGAGATGGAGATGGTGTTCCAATTAGGCATCTCTTTCTCGCAGTAGGCGAAAGTGTCAACGATGAGTCGCATGGAGGGTCGTGGCGGATAGATGTACGTCCCGCGCGCGATGTACTCCTTCAAGATGTCGTTCTGGATGGTACCGCGCAGAAGATCACCGCTCACGCCCTTTTCCTCACCCACCAATTGGTAGAGCAACAGCAAAGTCGAGGCAGTGGCGTTGATGGTCATCGATGTCGTTACGTGATCCAGGGGAAGTTCCGCTAGGAGTAGGCGCATGTCCTCGAGGGAACTAATCGCCACGCCGACGCGACCGACTTCACCTTCGGCGCGCCCGTGGTCCGAGTCGATACCCATCTGCGTGGGAAGGTCGAAGGCGCAACTCAGACCCGTCTGACCGGCGGCGAGCAAGAAACGAAATCGCTCGTTCGTCTCCTCGGCCGTGCCGAAACCTGCGTACTGGCGCATCGTCCACAAGCGTCCGCGGTACATCGTGCCGTACACGCCGCGCGTGTAGGGGTACTGACCGGGCTCGCCGAGATCGCGCGCTTCGTCAAAGTCAGCCAAGTCCCCGGAGTGGTACACGGGTTGTATTTCAATGCCCGAGTCCGTCGCGCGCTCATTGGCTCCCACGAGGGCCATGCTAGGCGTTCACTTCGCGCGCAATCGGCCTGGAGACGGGCCCAAAGTCCAACGTGCCGCACTTCTGGCACCTGGTGGGACAGACTAGAGGGATGTTCTGTGCCAATTGTGGTTCTTCGGTGGACGAAGCGGTGTGCCGCGTCTGTGGCACCCCGGTGCACGCCGCCGTGGCCAACGATGCCGTATCGAGTGTGCTGGCGGGCTGGTGGAGCCGAGTCGGCGCAACCCTGATTGACTCCCTGGTCCTGATCATACCGACGCTCGTGCTTGATCTACTCCTCGGCAATCTCGTAGGTCAGATTGTCGCCATCGGAGTGCAGGCCGCGTACATGATCTCCCTACAAACCAAGCCCAGCGGACAGACCCTCGGCAATCGGGCCGTACAGACGAGGGTGCGCGACTCGCTCACCGGACACATCATCACGGTGCGCCAGGCAGCTATCCGCTGGGCGTTCATCGCGGTCTACGGCATATTGGAGATACTGTCGAGCGCTGGTTCGAGCACGCTCACCGTCTCGGTCAGCGTGCTCGCCCTCGCGGACTGCCTCTACCCGTTGTTCAATCCACGCAAGCAGACGATTCACGACCGCATCGCACGCACCATCGTGGTACGCGCCTAGGGCACTGCGCGCGACGATGCCTCGGGAATATTCCCCGCGGCGTCGTCCACTTAGGGCCACACGGGCTACGCGAGAACCGCGTGGGGCATGCACAAGTCGTCGTACTCGGCGATCTGGATCGGTCCCGCGTGCTCGCCGCACGCCGGGCACTCGGGATCGCGTCGCACTTTGAAGGTACGAAAGCTCTGATCGAGGGCATCGTAGGTCAGCAGTCGACCAATCAGCGGCTCGCCGAGGCCCAGCAGGATCTTGATGGTCTCGATTGCCTGAATTGAACCAACGATGCCCGGCAACACGCCCAGGACGCCGGCTTCGGCACAACTCGGCGCGAGCTCGGCGGGCGGCGGCTCAGGGATCATGCAGCGATAGCAGGGCCCCACGTAGGGCGCAAAGACGGTGGCCTGCCCTTCGAAACGGAAGATCGAACCGTGCACCACGGGAATCTTCTTCAACAGCGCGGCGTCGTTGACGAGGTAGCGCGTCGGGAAATTGTCGGTACCGTCCACGATCACGTCGTAGCCGTCGATAATGCCCAGAATGTTGTCGGCACTCAGGCGCATGTCGTAGGTCTTAACTTCGAGATCGGGATTCATGGCGGTCAGCGTCATCTTCGCGCTGTCGACCTTTCGCATGCCGACGCGTTCCAAGTTGTGCAGGATCTGGCGCTGCAGGTGCGAGGAGTCCACCACGTCCATATCGATGATTCCAAGCGTGCCGACCCCGGCCGCGGCGAGGTAGAGCGCCGCGGGCGAACCGAGACCGCCCGCCCCGAGTAGCAGGACCTTGGATTCGAGCAACTTGAGTTGACCCTTCTCGCCCACTTCGGGCAGGAGAAGATGGCGATGGTAGCGGATGCGCTGGTCCGAGGTCATGGTCGCGGGCGTCTTCCAGGGCAGACCCTCGTCCTTCCACTTGTTGAATCCGCCGATCACGGAGACCACGTCGGCGTAGCCGAGGTCCTGGAGCGTCTTAGCAGCGAATGCCGAGCGCACGCCGCCGGCGCAGTAGATCGCGACGGGTTTGGTCTTATCGATGATGCGACCTTCCACCGAGAATTCGAGTTGTCCCCGAGGGATGTGCACGGCGCCGGGCACGGCGCCCTGCTCGTATTCGTCGGGTTCGCGTACGTCGAGCACGATGAAATCGTCTAAGTGAGACGCCACGTCGTGAGGATCGATCTCGCGGATCTCGGCCTTGGCGGCATTGAGTAAATCTCGGGGTGATGACACTGTCGCTCCTTCAGTCCGTCGAAATCTTACTGGATTAGTCAACATTAGCGACCAACCTCTGCTAAACCTCACCCGTGGACCTCAGTGAACTGCTCACCCGCCGACGCATGACCCGATCGTTTCGCGGCGACCCCGTCGATCAGGACCTCCTCGACTCACTCTGCGCCGATGCGCTTCGCGCGCCCACGGCGGGTAATTGCGCCGGGGTGCGAATGAACACTCTGACCCGTGAACAGGTCGGTGAGTACTTCCTCGTGGCGACCGACGAGGAGTGGCGACGTAACAGTCGCCGATACGACGGTCTGGCGCGCGCCGGCGCGGTCGTGATCGTCACCTCGCGCCCGCAGGACTACTTCGCGCGCTACGCGAAGCAGGATAAGGCGTCCTCGGGTCTCGCGCAGCGTGAGAACTGGCCGGTGCCCTATTGGCACACCGACGCGGCGATGGCGACGATGGCGCTGTTATTGCTCCTCGAGGAGCACGGCTTCGCCGCGGCACTCTGGGGGAATTTCCGCAATGCCGTCGAGGTCATGAGGTGGGCTCAGATCGACGACGAGGAACTCTTCGCGACGGTACTCGTCGGCGTCGGTGACGGCCACGACCATTCGTCGAAGTCTTTGGAACAATCCGTGTTGACGCGCGCGCAGCGGGTGCGCCGCGTCACGGCGCAACTATCCCAAGGCTGAGGCGACCACCTCGTCTATCGTGCGCGCCGTGAAGGTAAATCCGCTCTCCAGGAGGGCGTGCGGTACGACGCGCTGACTCGTGAGCACGGTGTTCTCGGCGAGTTCTCCACCCAACGCCAGTTTGAGCGCCAGGGAGGGCACGCGCGCCACGGCGGGCCGACGCAGCGCCCGGGCCAGAGATTTAGTCATCTGACGATTAGTGCAGGGCTCGGGGGAGGTGACGTTGAATGCCCCCGAAAGCTGGTGATCAATGAGCCAGAGCATCGCAGCCACTTGGTCCTGGAGTGAGATCGGGCTCATCCACTGACGGCCCGGACCAATGACGCCACCCATGCCCGCGCGAAAGAGTGGCACCAGGCGTTCGAGGACACCTCCTTCGCGACCCATCACGATGCCGGTGCGCAGCAGGGCGAGACTGGCGCCAGTGCGCGCGAAGGGCGCCGCCGCCTTCTCCCACTCGCGACATACCTCGGCCACGTAATCGTCGCCCGCGGTCGACGTCTCATCGAGCATTTGGTCACCACGATTGCCGTAATAGCCAATCGCCGAGCCGCTGACCAGAACCGCGACGCCCGACGTCATGGCGGTGAGCGCCTCGACCAGCAGAGCCGTCGCCGCGGTGCGTGACGTCATCACTCCCTGTCGATAGCTCGTGCTCCAGCGATGCGCGGCAATCCCGGTGCCGGCGAGGTTGACGACCGCGTCGAAACCGCCGACCTTGGCGAGGTCAGCGTCATCGATCACACCGCGCTCGGGGTCCCATCGAACGACGCGCCCGTTGATTGCGGACGTCGTTGGACGCACGAAGCGCACCACGTCATCACCGCGACCCTCCAAGGCCGCGCCCAATGCCGTCCCGATGAAACCCGTGGAACCAGTAACCCCTACGCGCATCAGTCGTCGCCCGACTCGAGATCATCCTCGACACCGTCATCCACCGACGAGAAATCGTCGATGCTCGACGCGGCGTGGGCGAGGAACTCCACCAACGTGCGCGTGCCGAAGGCGGTAGCCCCCTTGGTGACGTACCCTCTGGTCGCGTCAGCTCGACCAGGTCCCGCGATGTCCAAATGTGCCCAGGGACGCCCGTCGGTGAACTTCTGCAGAAGCAACGCGGCCGAAATGGCGCCAGCTTTGCCGGGCTTGCCGATATTCTTCATATCCGCGATGTCGGATTCGATGTGCTTGTCGTACTTGGCGACGAGCGGTAGACGCCAGAGCATCTCGCCACTGCGATCCCCCGCCTCGCTCAGGAGATCAGCGAGTTCATCGGTGGAGGCGAAGAGTCCGCCCACTTCGTCCCCCAGGGCCACGGTCTGCGCTCCCGTCAAGGTCGCGACATCGATGATGGCGTCCGGATTGGCTTCGACGGCCAGTGACAATCCATCCGCCAGGACGAGTCGACCTTCGGCGTCGGTGTTGAGCACCTCAATGGTCTTACCGTTGCGGATCGTGAGAACGTCACCGGGTCTCGTCGCCCGGTCCCCCGACAGGTTCTCGGTGATTGGTGCGATGGCGGTCACCCGCACGGGTAACTGCAGCCGCGCGGCGATGGACAAGGCGGCCATCACGATGGCCGCGCCCGACATGTCAGTCTTCATCGCCATCATCCCGTCACCGGACTTGATGGATAGCCCGCCCGAGTCGAAAGTGATGCCCTTGCCCACCAAGGCGACGTGAGCGTTCGCCACGGGTGGCTGATATATGGCGTAGACGAGACGAGAGGGTTCGGCGGTGCCCGACCCCACGCCGAGCAGGCCACCGAGACGCTCGTCGCGAATCTTCGACTCGGTCCAGATCTCGACCTGGACGCTACTCTCCTGACCCAGCCGCTGGGCGATGCGCTTGGCGAGTTCCTTCGGCGTCACCTCGTTGGGGGGCGAATCGATGAGCCGCTTGGCCCAATTCACTTCGCCGGCCACCACTACGCCGCGACGCACGCCCTCGACGACGTCGTCATGGTCGGCGACGCTGGGCAACGGGACCCCCACGGCCAACACGTCGAAGTCACGGTCCTCGTCGGGCTTCTTGAAGTCGTAACTCGCGAGCAGCGCTCCCTCGACGAGGGCCTGGGCCGCGTCGTCGGGCAATTCGATGCCGTCGGTCGGCAGCAGGAAGACAATGCGCTCGCCCACGGCGCGTTGCGCCGCGCCGGCGCCGGCCAATCGGAAGCTCTCGGGAAGGTTGTAGGAAGCACCCAGGCTCACGTACAAAAGCGTCGGGCCCTCGAAGTTCGCCCACGCCAATGCGCTACCCGGCGTCGAGTTGAGCCCGCGTGATGAGCTCCAGCCGGCTTCTAAGTTGCGCGGAATATCGTGACCGAGGAGTGTGGCGGGAATGGCCTCGGCGATCAACGCCCCGTCCTCGTCAAATATCACAGGAACGACCACCGTGGTGGCGGTAGCGAGGTCGTCGACGCTGACAACGCGCGCGTGATTGATCATGGGGCCTCCTTGTTCATACTGCGAGCAGTGCGGTGCACAGGTCCCTCGGCCACGCGCGCGAGCGTCCACACCAGGTCGCTCAAGCGATTGAGGTAGGGCACCACCAGGGAGTCTTCTACATCCCACGTGACTGCGGTGCGTTCCGCGCGACGCACGACCGTTCGTGCGACGTCCAGTGCGGCGGATAATTGATTCTCCCCGGGCACCACGAACTCGGTCGGCATCGAAACGGTGTGATTGGCCTCATCGATTTGGGCCTCGAGATGGTCGATCATGTCGCGCGACACCCGAGTGCGACCGGTTTCGAGCTTCTCACGGTTCTCGATTTTCGTGGCCACCTCGGCCATCAATATCCACAGGTCGCGTTCCAATCCGGCAATCATGAGATTCATCGCGTCATCACCGACGCACAGCGAACGGGCCCACCCCAGAGCGGCCTGGGCCTCGTCGACCGCTCCATTGAGCTCAATGGCCTGCGAGTCCTTGTCCGTTCGCCCGCCGAAGAGCAGTCCGGTCGTCCCGTCGTCACCCTTACGCGTGTAGATCTTCACGGGTCAAGCGTAGTGACTGCGACCACCACGCAGGTAGCCTGATTGTTCAATGGCCACTTCACTTCGCCCCCCTTTCGCCCACCCCCTCGGGGACGACCCGTACCTGGCCGCGTTGGCGCAACGGGTCCTCATCTACGACGGCGCCACCGGGACGAACCTGCAGACCCAGGATCTCAGTGCCCACGACTTCGGCGGCGCGGCCTTCGAAGGATGCAATGAATTACTCGTCCTCACGCGACCCGACGCCATTGAGCGATTGCATCGCTCCTTCCTCGACGTGGGCGTCGACGTCATCGAGACCGACTCCTTCGGTTCGTTCTCGGTGGTACTGGCGGAGTACGGCATTGGCGAGCGGGCCTTCGAACTCAGTCACGCCTCGGCGGTTCTTGCGCGACGCGTGGCCGACGAGTATTCGAGCCCCGACCAGCCACGTTTCGTCGCAGGTTCCATGGGTCCGGGTACCAAATTCCCCACCCTGGGTCAGATCAGGTACGACGATTTGGAGGCCAGCTACGAGGAGATGGCCTACGGGTTGCTCGAAGGAGGCGTCGATCTGCTCATCGTCGAGACGATGTTCGACTTGCTATCGGGCAAAGCCGCCATCGCCGCGTGTCATCGCGCCATGGCGCGTCACGGACGAATCGTGCCCATCCAGGCACAAGTGACGATCGAACTCACTGGGCGCATGTTGCCGGGCACGGAGATCGGTGCGGCGATCACCTCGCTCAGCCCGCTCGGCGTCGACGTGCTGGGCCTGAACTGCGCCACCGGACCCGTCGAGATGTACGAGCCGCTGCGCACCTTGTCCGAGACCGCACCCATGCCCCTTTCGTGTCTGCCCAACGCCGGGCTCCCCAGCGTGCTCGACGGCAAGATGCATTACGACCTGACTCCTGAGGGTCTGGCCGAACATCTCTCCAAGTTCGTCAGCGAATACGGTGTCGCCGCCGTGGGCGGATGCTGCGGCACGACGCCCGAACACTTGGCGCGCGTCGTCGAAGCGATACGACCCCTTCACCGCGCCGGACGCCATCCCGTGCTCGAGCCCTCGGTGGCGTCGATCTACGCCCCTGTCACCTACCACCAAGACCGTTCGGTGTTGTTGGTGGGTGAGCGCACCAACGCGAACGGTTCCAAGAAGTTCAGGGAATCCATGCTCGCGGGTGACTGGGACGCCTGCATCGCCATTGGCCGCGAGCAGATCAAGGAAGGTGCGCACATCCTGGACGTCTGCGTGGACTACACCGGTGCCGACGGCGTCAGCGACATGAACGAAGTGATGAGTCGACTGGCCACGCAGTCCTCGGTGCCCATCATGGTCGACACCACCGAGACCAAGGTGGCCCGACAGGCCCTGACGTGGCTGGGCGGCAAGGCCATACTCAACTCAGTCAACCTAGAGGAGGGCGACGGCCCCGGCACGCGTCTCGACGGCTTCCTCTCGCTCGCCGCGGAGTTCGGCGCGGCAGTCGTGGCGACCTGCATCGATGAAGAAGGTCAGGCTCGCACCGCCGAGTGGAAAGTGCGCGCCGCGCGCAACATCACGGAACTCGCCGTCGCGCGCTACGGACTCTCGGCGACCGACATCTTCATCGACCCTTTGGCGCTACCGCTCTCGACGGGCATGATCGAGTCGCGCCGCGACGGCATCGAGACCATTGAGGCGATTCGCCGTATCAAGGCTGAGTTACCGGGCGTGCGTACGATTTTGGGCCTCTCGAACGTCTCGTTCGGCCTCAACCCAGCTGCGCGCCAGGTCCTGAATAGCGTCTTCCTGCACGAGTGCGCCGAAGCCGGTCTCGACGCCGCCATCGTGCACGCCTCGAAGATCCTGCCCCTCGCTCGCGTCGACGAAGATGCGCGCCGAGTCTGTCTTGACCTCATCTACGACCGCCGCAGCGACGAGTACGACCCCCTGAGCGAGCTACTGCGACTCTTCGAGGGCGCCACGCTCGCCTCCAACAACGCCACGTCCATTGACGATCTCACGCTCGAAGAGCGCCTCCGACGGCGCATCATCGATGGTGTGCGCGTCGGTCTCGAGGCCGACCTCGACCTCGCGATGATCCAGGGAATCACGCCGTTGGAGATCGTCAACGACCACCTCTTGGAGGGCATGCGTGAAGTCGGCGCCCTCTTCGCCAGCGGCGAAATGCAGTTGCCCTTCGTGCTGCAATCCGCCGAGACGATGAAGAGCGCTGTGGCGCATCTAGAGCCCTTCATGGAGAAGGTCGACCAGGGTGGACGAGGCAAAGTGGTGCTCGCCACCGTCAAGGGTGACGTACACGACATCGGCAAGAACCTGGTCGACATCATCTTGACCAATAACGGCTACGAAGTCGTCAACCTCGGGATCAAGGTCGGCATCAACGAGATGCTGAGCGCCGTCGAGGAGCACCACGCGGACGCCCTCGGCATGAGTGGACTGCTCGTGAAGTCCACTCTGATCATGCGCGAAAACCTGGAGTTGATGAACGAACGCGGAATGGCCAACGTGCCGGTACTGCTCGGTGGGGCGGCCCTGACGCGCACCTACGTCGAGCGCGACCTGCGCGAGACGTACCAGGGCCGCGTTTTCTACGGCAAGGACGCCTTCGAGGGACTGCGTGTGCTCGATCGCCTGGGCGAACTGCGCAAGACCGGTGAAGACGATGCCCTCTTCGGCCGTGAGATCTCTGAGAAGAACGTGCATCGTAAGATTCGCGGTGAGCAGGGCGAGGCGCCCGAGGGCTTGCCCGCGCGTAGTCCCAACGTTGAGATGGACAACCCCCTTTTCCCTCCCCCCTTCCTCGGCAGCCGCGTGGCCAAGGGAATGTCGGTCGACGAGATCAGCGAATTCTTGAACCTCACGGCACTGTTTCGCAATCAATGGGGCTTTCGCCCCGAGGGCGGCGAGGACGATCCGGCCTTCAAGGACCGCGTTAGCGCGACCTTGCGTGAACAGCTAGCCATTGCCAAGGCGGAAAGCCTCTTGACCCCCCAGGTGGTGTGGGGACACTTCCCCGTCGCTTCGGACGGCAATGACCTGGTTGTCTTCACTGACAACACCCGAAGCGTCGAGCGCACTCGGTTCCACTTTCCGCGCCAACACGTGGAGCCGTTCTTGTGCATCGCGGACTTCTTTCGACCGAGGACCAGCCCCGACCAGGACTACGCGAGTTTCATGCTGGTGACCATGGGCGCCCGGGTCTCAGAGCGCTGTGCCGAGCTTTTCGCCGAGAACCGCTACACCGACTACTTGATGCTGCACGGCCTCGGCGTCGAGATGGCCGAGGCGCTCGCCGAGATGTGGCACCTGCGCATCCGGGAGGAACTCGGCTACGAAAATGAGGACGGACCGTCGCTCTTCGGCTTGTTCCGCCAGCAGTACCGCGGTGGGCGCTACTCGTGGGGGTACCCGGCATGCCCGGATCTCACCGACAACGCCAAGGTGGCCGAACTTCTCGAGGCGAGCCGCATCGGCGTCGAGGTCTCTGAGGGCTTCCAATTGCACCCTGAGCAGACCACCGACGCCATCATCTGCCATCACCCGATGGCCAAGTACTTCGTCGCGTAAATCCTTGACCCCGGATCGGGGCATCGATAGCCGCAACTGAGTTCCGACGTCGCACCTACGACGCCAAGTGTTGTCACGCGACGCGCGTAAACATCTGACCGATTCCCACTACGGAATCGAAGGCGACATTTTTTGACGGAGCCCGGCGGGTCGCAGAGGTCTCGTCTTCACTCGTTACCCATTTCTTGTCCGTCGACAGCCTTCGCCTAAAAAGCCGCTCGCCGATCGATCTCCATCATGCGCTCGGGATGGGCCAATGGGGTGAAGCCCACTTTGGCGTACACCCCATGGGCGTCGCGAGTGGCTAAGAGGACGCGGCGCACGCCGAGGCCCGTCCAGTGGTCGACGACTTCACCGACCATCCACGAGCCGAGGCCGCGTCCGCGATGCGCCGCGTCGACGAACACGTCCCCCACCCAGGCGAAGGTCACGTGATCGGTAATGATTCGCACGCAGGCCACCGTCTGGGCGTCGCTGTTCACGATGGCGTAAAGATAGGAATTTTCGATCGACGCCGCCACCGCTTCGTGACTGCGGCCCTGAGCCCAGTAGGCCTCGGTCGAGAGCCATCGGTGGATGGTGTCCACAGATATACGCGCCGCGTCGGTGGTCAAGAGGTAATCGTTTCGACTTCTATCGGGGAACACGGTGGACACTGGAGCACTCCTGGGGTTGTCTCTTTCACTGAACACATTCTGGTCGACCCTCCCGCCGACGCTGCGACGATACCAACCACCGCGTGCGGCGCACCAAGGCGTTGGCGCTAGAACTGCGACGGTCGCAAGCGGACGTGAAGGTGAGAATCGTGCCATCCATCACGGTAGAGAGCATCGCTCTTCAACACTGCCTCCAGGTCAAAGCCAGCCTTATCCGCCACACGGCACGACGAGCGATTACGGACCGAGTGCAGCGATTGCATGCGGTGCAGCCCCAGTTGATTGAAGGCCCACTCACACAGTGCAGTGAGTGCCAGTGGTGCGAATCCTTCACCGCGCGACTCACGCAGCACCCAATACGCGACGTCGGCCGAGCCACTAATGAAGTCCACGTTCTGCACCGCGATGCGGCCGAAAGCAGAATTGTCCGCTCGCTTCGCCATCGCCCAGCACGCCCCCGTCTCTTGACGCCAGTCCTCATTCCACGTGTCAATCACGTGGGCGGCTTCGGCCTCATCGTAGGAGTACGGCATCCACCAAGAGATGTCGGCGTCGCGATACGCCGAGACGACGACGCCCACGTCGTCTCGGGTCCACTGACGCAGGTACCAGCTCTCGTCAACCTCTAGGTCGGGCTGAGATAACCCGTTGAGTGAGCCCGGAGGTATCACCGGTGGTATCAAACGAGGCATGGTCCAATTATCGCCGACAACTGCCAACCGTGAACGTCTACCGTACGCAACATCACGAGACTGAATACGGCGGCCTCCGGAAACAGTGTACTGAGTCGAGCTCGCGATTGAGTACCTTGGTCCTTGTCGAAGGCTTTCCGCTCTACCGTGACCCAAAGTACGTTGCACACATGATCGTTTGTGTACCAGTAACCAGTGATGGACAAGTCGACCCCCGGTGGGGCCGGGCGCAACGTATCGCCGTGGCTCGAGTGGCGAACGGTGTAGTTGTCGAGTGGCAGGAGACTGAAGTCTCCTGGGACCGACTGCACGACGAAGGGTCCTCCGCACAACACCACGCCCGGGTGGCGAGATTCTTGTTGCAGAACCACGTCGAGGGCGTCGTCGTCAATCACGTCGGCGAGGGAATGGTCCGGATGCTCACGAGGATGAAGTTGCCCCTGTTTCTTGACGCGGCCGGCGACGCGCGCGTCGCCGTTCTCGCAGCGGGCGCCTAACAATTCCCTCGAACGTATTTCCGATGGCGAGGAACTAGCGACGAGTCGGCAGAGCGAGCGGCGTCGCGCCGCTCAGGGCTTCGCGCGCATGGTAACTCGACCGAGTCAGCGGTGAGGACTGCACGTGGGCCAATCCCGCGCGACGCCCACGTTCGGCCAGGTCCTCGAACTCGGCGGGCTCCCAGTAGCGAGCGACGGGTAGGTGCTGCGCAGTCGGGCGCAGGTACTGGCCAATGGTCGCAATCGACACGCCCACCGAGGCCATATCGACCAGCACTTCTTCGACCTCGTCAGCACTCTCTCCCAGGCCGACCATCATCCCCGACTTCGTCGTGAGTCCAGCGGCGACCGAACGTGCGAGCACGGTCAGCGAACGGTGATACGCCGCACTCGGACGCACTGCGCGTTGCAGGCGCGCAACGGTCTCCATGTTGTGATTCATCACGTCGGGGCGAGCGTCGATGATGAGTTGGAGCGCCGCGGCGTCACCCTTCAGGTCACTGATCAGCACCTCGATGTCCGTCTCGGGTGAGCGCTCGCGGACGGCGCGTATCGTGTCGGCGATGGCCCCCGCTCCCCCATCGGCCAAGTCGTCGCGCGCCACGCACGTGATGACCGCGTGGCTGAGTTTGAGACGCACCACGGCCTCAGCGACGCGCGCGGGCTCGCTGGGGTCCAGGGCGAGGGGCTTGCGGGTGTCGATGAGGCAGAAGCCGCACGCGCGCGTGCATCGCTCGCCGTTGACCATGAAGGTCGCGGTGCCGCTCTCCCAGCATTCGAAGATATTGGGGCAACCAGCCTCTTCGCATACCGTCACGAGGCGAAGATCCTCGGTCAGTGTTCGCAAACTCTGAAATTCGTTACCCATGTGAGCCTCGATGCGCAGCCACGCGGGCTTACGCGTATTGATGGGCAGCGCCTCGTCGGGATTGACGCCCGCCTTACGAAGACGTCGGATCAGCGGTCGTTCGTCCGACGTCGTCGACGCCGAGCGATCCACTCGCGCCACGCGCTCGTGCGTCGCGAGACGCTGAGAGAGTTCGAGTCCGAGGCGCTCTTCCACTTCGGCCTCGCTGACGTCGAGCCCAAGTGACTTCATTGAACCCACGGGCTTATCCGGGATCCCGCAGGGAATAATCGCCTGAAATCCGGAGAGGTCGATGTCGACATTGAGCGCGACACCGTGCAGAGTGCGGCGCACACCACGCTGATTACGTTTGGTGCGCACTCCCACTGCGGCGATCTTGTGGGGCCGTGTGTCGAGTCGTGCCCAGACGCCGGGGTAACCCTCGAGACGACCGACCTCACCCAGTTTGCCCTCGGGATCGAAGGCCCGCACCGTGGCGATGACGGCATCCTCCAATTTGTTCACGTGCTGACGTCCCGCCGCGGGTTCGTCGGGCACAGTCACTACGGGCCAGCCCACCGCCTGGCCGGGCGCGTGATACGTCACGTCGCCGCCGCGGTCGGTCGTGACCACGTCGGCGTTCAAGAGCTCTGCCGCGATCAAGAAGTGATCCTCCTGGGCGCGGATACCGCGCGTGTACGTCGGCGGGTGCTCGAACAGAAGAATGTAGTCCTCGTCCGACTCGAAGAGCGCCCGTTGCAGATCATCGGCTTCGGCGAAGCTCACGCGTCCCAAGTGCCGACGACGTAGCATTATCGCTCGCTGGCCACGTCGAGACCGGCGAGCAATTCGCCCACTCGCTCGAGGTACTTGGCTGCCCCCGCCGCATCACAGACCCGATGATCGAAGGCGAGCCCCAAGATGACCCGTCGACCGACTTCGAGCACGCGCACGCCATCGCGTACGGCGACGACCGCGACGTGGCGCACGGCGCCGATGCTTAGGACCGCGACTTCAGGCTGAATGATGATGGGCTCGGTCCACAGGGTGTGCTCGCTGGTGGCCGCGGCGACCGTGAAGGTTCCGCCCATGAGGTCGTCCGCGTTGAGTTGACGCGATCGCACGCGTTCGTCGAGCTCCGCAGTGCGACGCGCCAGCGCACGCAAGGTCAGTCCGGCGGCGGCGTGCACCACCGGCACGAGCATGCCGTCATCGTCGACGTGGCGGGTGAAGCCCACCGAAATTGTGCGGTGCAGGGTCAACTGGTCGTTGGCGAAGGTCGCGTTGAGGAATTCGAATTCCGCCAATGCCCGTACTGCGGCAATCGTGACGACTGTCTCATCGGTGATGGCGAATCCTTCGTGGGTCTCACGGCCCAACGCGTCGAGTTGGTCAAAGACGCTGGCGTCCACTTCGACCGCTGCGAAGCCGTGAGGGGCTGAGAGCACCGAAACGCTCATGTGCTGACCCATGCGACGTCGTCCATTGGACAGGGCGACGACGACTTCCTCCGTCGGCCCTTGCGCCACCGCGCGCTCGGCGTCACGTCGCGTGATTGCTCCGCCGGTTCCCGAGCCCGTCACGGTCGATGGCTCGACGCCACCGTCGGCCAAGATGCGACGCACCACTGGTGAAAGTACGACGCCGTTGGCGCCGGAAACCTCTGCGGTCGTGGGCACGCTCGCGCGAGGCGGGGCGGCGGGGCTCACTTCAGGACCCTCGGCCGCCTGCGCTGGCGACGCGGCCGAGACCACGCCATTCTCGTCGATGACCGCGACGCGCGCACCGGTCTGCACCGTGTCACCCTCTTCGGCAAGGATCTGCGTCAAGACCCCCGCCGCCGGTGAGGGCATTTCGGAGTCGACCTTGTCAGTAGATACTTCGAACAGGGGTTCGTCACGAGCGACGGCGTCGCCAACCTTTTTGAACCATTGGGTGATGATTCCTTCGGTGACCGACTCACCCAGCGAAGGGAGGGTGACGTCAGCCAACGTGGATCCCTCGACCAGACAGGGCGAGCAACGTCTCGCCGAAGGTTTCGGAGAGTGACGGGTGCGGCATGATGAGCGCGGCGGCCTCTTCTGCCGTTGCCTCCCAGTTCACGGCGTAGTAGCCCGCGCCGAGCTGTTCGGTGACCCAAGGGCCGGCCATGTGCACGCCGAGGATCTGTCCTGCGGTACCGTCGGGGCGTTTTTCGGCGATGATCTTCACTACTCCCTCGGTGTCACCGATGATCTGGGCTCGACTGTTGCCACCGAAGGGGTCCTTCTTGACGACCACGTCGTAGCCGCGCTCCTTGGCGGCGGCTTCTGTCAAGCCGCAGAAGGCCACTTCGGGATTGGAGTAGATGGCCCAGGGGACGCGGTCATAATCGACGGGAACCACGGCTTCGCCGAGGATCGTCTTGATCGTCACGACGGCTTCGGCGAAGGCGACGTGCGCGAGTTGCGGAGTTCCCGCGACGACGTCACCGAGCGCAAAGACGTTCGCATTGGCGGTACGCATGTAGCCGTCGGCCACCACGAAACCGCGGTCGTCCAATTCCACGCCAGTGCCTTCACCGAGTAGCCCCTCGGTACGCGGACGGCGACCGACCGAGACCACGACCATCTCGACCGTGACGTCCTCGGCGCCCTCCATCTTGATCGCGGTCGTCTTCTTCGCGGGCGTGTGACCAGTGATCTTGACGCCAGTCTGGATCTCGATGCCGCGCTTCTTGAAGGCGCGCTGCACGACGGTCGCCACCTCGGCATCGCAACCGGCCAAGATCGAGGGTAGACCCTCCAAGATGGTGACCTTAGTGCCCATGTCGGCCAGCATCGATGCGAATTCACAGCCAATGGCGCCGCCGCCGATGACCGCAGCAGTGGCGGGCAGAGTGCTGAGATTGAGGAACTCATCCGAGGTCAGTACGAACTTGCCATCCACATCGAAACCCGGCAGGGTGCGCGGCACGGAACCGGCAGCGACAATGACGTTCGTTCCCTCGGCGACGACGCCGGCGTCGGCGCCGTCGAGGATCGTGACCTTCTGTCCCGCGTCGAGACGCGCCGTGCCTTCGAAGAGGGTGACCTTGCGGCCCTTCAAAAGCCCCGACAAGCCCTTGTGAAGGCGGTCAACGATCTCGTTCTTGCGCGATTGGCTAACGGCGAAATCGACGTCGACACCCTTGGCCGTGATGCCAAAGGCAGCGGAGTGCTCAAGCGTGCGACGAACGTGCGCGGTCTCGAGGAATTCCTTCGCGGGCACGCACCCGCGGTGCAGACAAGTGCCACCGACCTTGTCACGCTCAATCAGGGCGATATTGAGTCCAGCGGCGGCTCCGTAGAGGGCCGCGGCGTAACCACCAGGTCCTCCTCCGATAATGACGACATCGAACTTCTGGACCTCGTTAGCCACGGCCATTCCCTTCAAAGAGTCTGTATTGTCCCCCGCGCAATCCTAATGAGTCTGAGCGGGGGACAAAACCATCAACCATCGGATCGCCGACCGCGTTGGGAATCGGCCGCCGCGGTCGCCAACGCATCGACGAAGTCATTCATCGGGTCCCCCGAGTGGCCCTTGACCCAGGTGAAACGTACTGCGCGATCCGAGGTCACGACCAGAGGAATCAGTACTTCCCAGAGGTCGCGATTCGCAACCGGTTGGCCCTGGGAGTTCTTCCAACCGCGTCGTAGCCAACCGACGTGCCACTTATCGTGAAAACATTTCACGACGTAGGTGGAGTCGCTCACGATCTCGAGCTCACCAACGGGATGAGACAGCAGCGCCTCAATGACCGCGAGAACCTCCATGCGCTGATTGGTGGTGTGCGGGGCTGCACCACTGGCGTAGGAGTCGGTACCGGCCGCCCAGGCCCAACCACCTGGTCCCGGATTACCACGACAGGATCCGTCGGTGTGGATGCGCATCACGGGTGGCGAGTGATCCACGCGTCGGGGTCACTCGTAAAGCGGGTCACCGAGACGGGTAGGTCGCCGCGCAGCACTTCGCCGAGCGTCACGTGTTCAAGGACTTCGCGCAACGCGGCGCGTACCGCGACCCAGACGTCACGCAGGTGTGTCGCTTCGCCCTCGTAGTGCAGGGTTTCGGGACGCATGCCGCGGACACCCGCCATGGGTCCCGAAACCACGCGCAGGATATCGGCAATCTGAATGTCGTCCGCGTCACGAGCCAGGCGAAAACCTCCCTCGGGGCCGCGTTGACTCGTCACGAGCCCGCCACGACGAAGATCCGACATGATCGCCCCGAGGAACTTCGAAGGCAGTTCTTGTTCCTGGGCGAGATGCTCCGCGCTGACCGACGTAGTGCTCGCCGCCAATGTGAGGAGCGCACGGATGGCGTACTCGGCCTTGGCGGGAATCTGCATCCACCCATTCTGCCCCACGGCGCCACCCGAGAGGCGGTGGGAGCGTCATTAAGGTGGGAACCGTGTTTGATCTCGGTCAGCGTTCGATCTACTTATGCGTGGGCGTGCGTAGCGACATGTCGGACTTCTTACCCGCGGTGTTGCGCGGCGGTGTGGATGTGGTGCAGTTGCGCGAGAAGAACCTCCCCGATGATGTGCGACTCGAGCAGGCTCGACTAATGATCCCCATCTGCCACGACTTCGGCGTGCCCTTCGTCATGAACGACTCGGCCGAGTTGGCCATGAGGGCCGGGGCCGACGGCGTGCACGTTGGTCAAGATGACGCCTCGGTGCGACACTGCCGCGAGGTACTCGGGGACGAGGCAATAATCGGCCTTTCCACCCACGCCGATGCTGAATTCGACGCCGGTCTCCTCGAACCCGTCACCTACTTGAGCGCCGGACCCATCGTCGAGACGCCCACCAAGCTCGGACGCGCGGGCACCGGCGTAGGCTACGCCGCCCGCGCCCAGTCGCGATCGTCCCGGCCGGTCTTCGTCACCGGCGGCGTCACGGACCAGAACGTGGCCGCGCTCGTAGCGGCCGGCCTGCGGCGTTTCGTCGTCGTTCGCTACCTCACGGAGTCCGCAGAACCCGAGGAATCCGCGCGCGCCCTGCGTCGCGCACTGGACGACGCACTGGACGTTTGACGCGCTAGCGGTGGCGGTCGAGCCACCCCAACAGTGTCGCCACCATGCGCGGGTCCGCGCGTAGTTGATGACCCGCCCCTTGGATGATGCGAAGTTCACACCGACCCTCGGCCCCCGCGACGAGCAGACGTGCATCGGCGACGGGCACTTCCATGTCGTCAGAACCATGGCCAATGAGGAGTCGACGTGGCGGAATCTTGGCAATCGAGCCGACCGGGTCCACCGTCATCACGTCGGCGTGCAACGCCTCGGGATCCAAAAGATCGTCGGGGTCACCGACGACACCAGCGACTTGGACGGCGTGGTGAAATTCCCGCGCGTCACCGCACCAGAATTCGAGATCGGCGGGCGATGCGAACGTGGCGACTCCACGGATGCGGTCATCGCGGGCGGCGATGTGCAGCGCGAGCGACCCTCCAAATCCGAATCCCGCCAGCGAGATGCGTGGTTCGCCGCTGGCGACACGCTCTACGATGCCTTTCAGGTCCTCTTTCCACTGACTGGCCGAAAAGGTCCCGGTGCTCGATCCGACCCCCGACAGGGTGCCGGTCGCCACCAGCCAACCGGATTCGTTGGAGAGGTGTTCAGCGAGCTCGGGCAGCAGGCCGGCGGCCTGTCGGCCCATACCGACCGACCGAGGCAGACCGTGCACCAGGATCAGAACGTGGTTGGCGAGGGGACGGGTTTCCGAGCGCGCTACCCGCAGGTCGAGCACGGACGAACCGCTGTTGATTTGTTCGTGTTCAATCATGGCTGGCCCCTATCGTAAGGCAGGTCACGGCGGACCGAAGTTCTGACAGACTCAGATCGTGGAGAACGTCGCCCTGGTGTGGTCCAACGCCGCCGCCGAAGTGCACCGTTTCGTCGTCGGGCCGATTGAGAACAACGTCTACGTCGTACGTTGCCGCCGCACCGGCGTCGCCACCCTCATCGACGCGGCCAACGAACACGAGCGGCTTCTTGAGGTGGCGCGGAGCCTGGGCGTGGCGTCGGTCCTCGAGACCCACGGGCATTGGGACCACATCGGCGCTGTCGAACAGGTCCGCGAGCGCGGCATCGAGGTCTGGGTCCGCACCGAGGACGCCACGATGCTCCCCAGCTACGACCATCTTCTCGAGGACGATGTCGACCACGCAGTGGGCGACCTTCGCCTGCGGACCGTGCACACCCCCGGGCACACCCCCGGCTCGATCTGCTTCGCCCTCGTGGACACGCCCGTGCTCTTCAGTGGTGACACTCTGTTTCCGGGAGGCCCCGGGGCCACGAAGTTCGAGGGGGGTGACTTCCCCACCATCATCACCAGTATCGAGGAACGACTCTTTCGCCGCTTCGACGAGGACACCATAGTGTGGCCCGGCCACGGGGGCGCCACCACCCTGGGCGTGGAGCGTCCCCACCTTGACGAGTGGGTCACCCGAGGTTGGTGAGCCACCGCGGAAAAGTTACGGACAATGGGACCCACCAGTAGGCTGTCACCCGTGACAACGCCCCTGCTCGAACTCAAGAATCTCCACGTGGAGGCCGACGGTGCCACCATCTTGCGCGGCGTGGACCTAGTGGTAAACACCGGTGAGGTTCACGCACTCATGGGGCCCAACGGGGCAGGTAAGTCGACCCTGGCCAACGTCATCATGGGGCACCCCGGCTACGTGATCACCCAGGGCACCATCCTTCTCCAGGGCGAGGACATCGCCAAATGGACGCCCGACGAACGAGGACGCGCGGGTATATTCCTGGCCTTTCAATACCCCGAAGCAATTTCCGGCGTTTCGGTGGTGCAGTTCCTACGCCAAGCCATCGCCGCACGCAAGGGCCTCGAGGAACTCAGCGTCCTCGAAGTACGACTTGACCTCATGGAGTGGATGGACCGACTCGGCATGGACCCGGCCTTCGCTGAGCGCCATCTCAATGACGGTTTCTCGGGCGGTGAACGAAAGCGCAACGAAGTCCTACAGATGGCGCTTCTCGCACCGACCCTGGCGCTGCTTGACGAGACTGACTCCGGGTTGGACATCGACGCCCTTCGTATCGTGGCGCGCGGCGTGCGCACGGTGCGTGACGAACATCCCGACATGGGGGTGTTGGTGGTGACGCACTACGTGAAGCTTCTCGAGGAGATCAAACCCGACCGAGTCCACATCCTGATCGACGGGCGGATCGAGACCTCGGGTGACGCCTCCCTGGCCCAAGCCATCGAAGAGCGCGGCTACGACGAGCTTCGTCGCCCGGTCACCCTGTGACGCGTTTCGACCCGCATCTGGTCCGAGGCGATATTCCGCTGATGAACCGGGTCATCAACGGCAGACCCATCACCTACTTGGACTCGGGCGCCTCCTCGCTTACCCCTCGTTCGGTCATCGAAGCGATGGACCGCTACTACCAGCACCACCACGCCAACGTGCACCGCGGGGTGTACCAGACGGCCAACGAAGCCACCGCCATCTATGAAGGCGCCCGAGAATCGGCCGCCAAGTTTCTGAATGCGCCCGGGGGCTCTGAGGAGATCGTCTTCACCAAGAACGCCACAGAATCCTTCAACTTGCTGGCGCGCTCCTGGGGCGCCACTTTCCTCCGGCGTGGCGACGTCGTACTGGTCAGCGAGATGGAGCACCACGCGAACATCGTTCCCTGGTTCCAGCTTCGTGAGAGCCACGGCATCGAAGTACGCTTCATCCCCGTCAGCGACGACTTTCGTCTGGACCTCAACCGCATCGAGGATTTAATGCTCGGCGTCAAGCTCGTCTCGGTGACCGCGATGAGCAACGTGCTGGGCACCATCAATCCGATTCGCGAACTCGCCGACCTCGCCCACACGCACGGGGCATTGTTGGCCGTGGACGGAGCGCAGTCTGTGGCGCACCTGCCCACCGACCTGGTCGCCCTCGACGCCGACTTCTTGGCCTTCTCGGCCCACAAGATGTTGGGGCCCACCGGTCTCGGGGTCTTCTGGACCAGGGAGGAGATACTGAAGGCCATGCCGCCCTTTCTCGGCGGTGGCGGGATGATCAAGGACGTCAGCACCGACGGGTTCACGCCGGCGAACGGACCCTCGAAATTTGAGGCCGGCACGCCACCTATCGCGCAAGCCGCCGGCTTCACCGCGGCCGTTCGCTACCTCGAGGGACTGGGCATGGATAACGTTGCCGACTACGAAAAGGATCTCACCGGCGATGCGCTGACGCGCTTGGCCCTGGAATTCTCCGGCCGCGTACGCGTGATCGGCCCGTCCGACACCGCCGCCCGCGGCGGCGTCATCTCACTCGACGTCGAGGGCGTGCATCCCCACGACGTGGCCCAGGTACTCGACCAATTCGGCGTCTGCGTGCGTCCCGGGCACCACTGCGCCAAACCGCTTATGAAGCGCTTCGGGCTCGCCGCCACGGCGCGCGCGTCCTACGGTCCTTACTCGCTGGTGAGTGACACCGACGTCCTACTCGAAGCCCTCACTCACGCCGTGGAAATGTTTGGGTAACGATGGCGAATCTCGACGAACTTTACCGAGAAATCATCCTTGACCACTATCGCTCCCCACGCAATCGCGGCGAGTTGGCCCCACCCGCGCACCGTACCGAGGGTTTCAATCCCCTCTGCGGCGACGAGATCGTTGTCTACGTTCAAATTGAAGACGGGGTGCTGACCGACATCAAATTGACGGGCCACGGCTGTTCGATCTCCCAATCTTCTTCGTCGCTCATGAGCACCGCGGTCAAGGGAAAATCACTTGAACAAGTTCGCGCGACCATCACCACATTCAAAGAGTTGATGACGACTCGCGAAACCAAGCTCGGCGAGGAAGCGGCCGACCCGAGTGGCGAGGCCAACCTACGACGCCTGGGTGAACTCGCCGCGCTGGCCGGCGTCGTGAAATTCCCGGTACGAATCAAATGCGCGACGCTCGCGTGGAACACCCTCGCCCAGGCGCTCGATGAGATCGACGCCTAGCGTCGCATTCACCGAAGTGCGTTCGATGTGACGTCTATTTGGGAGTGCACGGTGTTGGGTCGAAGTACTGGTCGCCTTCGGGGGGGATCGTCGTCGTTGTCGTAGCGGTGCTCGCCGCGAGGTTCACCAGGAACTTCGTTCCCGTGGAGGGGATGACGACCGAGGAGGTCGTCGACGCCGACGGCGGAACCGTCCAACCCGGTGAGTAGCCGGCCGAATTGATGGGGGGCGGATTGGTGGGTTTCTGTAACTGTGAGCCAAAGATCTGGAAGAGCAGCTTCTGCATTGCGGGCTCCTGGACCAGGAGGATGCTGCCAAGACTTCCGTAGCTCCCCGGTGCGGTCGGTAGCGTATACGTCGCCAGATTCGCCGGGTCGAGGTTGTGGAACTTCAGCGCGAGCCCGATGAGTTCACCTGACGAGAAGTTGCTGTCGAGAGCGATTCCCGTAGTCAGCTTAGAGATGAAGCCATTAATGGTGAAAGGGTTATAGAGACCCTTGGCCCTGTCGATCATCGCTTTCAAGAACTCGTTCTGGCGATAGATACGTCCGTAGTCGCTGGTGACGTCGGTGCTCCACGTACCATTCTGGTACCACTGGTAGTGCCGACTGCGCACCAGGGCGAGCGCCTGGAAGTTGTTCACAATCTGACACCCCGCGTGGGGGATGTTGAGGCCCGAGAACGCGTCTTTCGCCGGGTAGGGGAAGTTCATGTAGACCCCGCCAATGGACTGGGCGGCGTTGATGATCCCTTCAAAACTCACCACCACGGTGTGAGCGATAGGAATACCGAAATTGGCGGTGATGGTCTGGGCCAGTAGCGAAGGCCCGGTGCCAAAATTGACATTCAGACGGTTGGCCTTACCGTAGAGATTCTGGTTGGCCAGCAGCGTGGTCACGGTGTCACGTGGGATCGACAAGACCGTGATGGTTCCCTTAGCGGGATCCACGTGCATTATTTTGATCACGTCACTGCGCTGACCGGCGGCTTGACCAGTTGAGGCGCCGGTCTGCGCCGCGATGTAGCCCGAAAGTCCCGCGCGCGAGTCCGATCCGATTTCGAGGATGTTGAAGGGTTGGTTGCCGACTCGCTGGACTTCGCCGGCGACGTTGATCTTCTTGATGTGACCGAGTTGCCACAACGTGTAGAGGTATCCACCGCCCACCAACAGCACGATGACCGCGAGAACCGACGCGCCCGAGATCCACCACTTCTTGTGGCGACGCCAGCCGGTCCGCGCCCCTTTGGGCACCCTGTTCTTGTGCGGGGCACCGGCCTTTTGATCAATGGCCTCGCCGAGTGCCGCTAAGCGCTGCGCGTTGGCGAGAGCGTCGGGTTGGGAGTTCGGGCGTCGCGAACGACCACGCGCGACGTCAGAAGAGTCCGAGGGCATCGGTCAACTTTACCAGTGCTTATTAAGAAGACATTCTACTTCTGGACAATTCGAAAGGGCTCGTAGCCATCCCTTTCCAGGATCTCCGCCAGTTCCGGACCACCGGTTGCGACGACACGTCCCTCGGAAACCACGTGAATCATGGTGGGGGTCAATTCGTGCAGCAGTCGGCGGAAGTGAGTGATCGCCAGCACGCCGCAGTCCCACTCGGACGTGGCCTCCTGGAGCCGTCGAGCCACCGCTCCGAGGGCGTCGACGTCCAACCCCGAGTCGATTTCGTCGAGCATCGCGAATTTCGGTTGCAGGATCGCCAATTGGACCATCTCGGCGCGCTTTCTCTCCCCTCCGGAAAGATCGACGTTGACGAATCGCTCGAGGACCTCGGGACGCAATTCGACGCGGCGAGCTTCATCGTTCATGCGCTCAACCAGTCCCTCGCGAGGTGCTCCCGCCGCCACCAGCAAGTCGAGTGGGCGAACTCCTGGAACCTCCATCGGATGTTGTAGCGCTAAGAAGAGTCCGTGACGGGTGCGCTCGGTCGCTGAGAGCTCGAGGAGCTCGACACCGTCAAGCAACACCGAGCCGCCCAGTACCTTGTATCCCGGATGACCAGCGAGGGCGTGGGCCAGGGTGGACTTGCCTGAGCCGTTGGGGCCCATGATGACGTGCACCTCTCGCGAGGACATCGTCAGGTCGAAACCCTTCAAGACTTCCTTGCCGGCGACTTCCACACGCAGGCCCTGAATGGATAACGTGCTCAACTGATCACCACCTGTAGTCGACCATCGTCGCTGAGGACGTCGTAATGCGTTACGGGCCGCGTCGCCGGGAACGACGCCGGCTGGCCATCCTTGAGGTTGAACATCGCTCCGTGGCGCGCGCACTCAATCTCACACGTGCTGACGTCGACTTCGCCCAACGACAAGGAGAAGTCCTCGTGGCTGCAGCGGTCGTCGAGGACGTAAACGTCGTTCTCGATGCGCACCACGACGAGCACGCGGTCGGCCACCTTCACCTGCGACGCCTGACCGTGTATGAAGTCCTCGAGTGTCCCGATGTCGAAGATCGTCACGGCGTCACGATCTCCACGTGGTGCAACGTCTCGCCGAGGTCGTTTTCCACCACCTCGGCCAGTTCTGGGGGCAACGTGGCGAGCATCTCGTAGAAGAAGCCTTGGATCATGAGTCGCTCGGCGTCGGGACGCGTGACACCGCGCGACTCGAGGTACCAGCGTTGGAGCTCATCAAGCGGGCCCACGCTGGACGCGTGGGCGCACATGACGTCGTTCTCGCGAATGTCAAGATTCGGCACACTGTCGGCGTGCGCGTGCGGCGACAGCAACAGGTTGTGGTTGGTCTGACGGGCATCGGTTCGTTTGGCACCCTTCTCGATCTCGATCAGGCCCGTATAGACCGAGCGTGACGAATCGGCGACCGCGCCCTTGGAGAGCAACGTCGAATGCGTGCGCCCGACACGATGGAACTGATGCGTACGAAAATCGTGCACTTGATTGCCCGAACCCAGGAACGTGGTGCGAAGTTCGTTCTCGGCACCCGCGCCCAAAAACACTGCGTCGTTGCGCGAACGGTTGTAATGCGCGCCAATCGATATGACCGCCTGACGCAAACGTGCGTCGCGTCCCAATTGCCCCGTCGAACGCGCTACGTGCCATGCACTGGCGTCGAGACGCTGGTAGGTGCTCACCTGGAGTGATGAATTATCTGCCAGTTCGTAGTGCGCCAGAGGTACGACCAGGGCGTCGATGCCGCCGTCGAGATACTCCACCACGGAGGCCTGTGCCGAGCGCCCGAGGGCGATATGTACCTGGGGGAAGGAGGTGTCGGAATAGCTGGTGTTCAAGATAACGATGGGCGTCGTGACGTGGGTGGTGTCAGCCACGCGCACGGTGATGGTGTAGGGCGACAACGCACAGTTGAGTTGCGCGAAGGCGTCGTTCGCATAGTTCGCTGACCACGTGGATTCTACGCACTCGACGCTGACACCCTCGAGCGCGCCCGTAACATCGACGACCTCGCCGTCCACCACACGCACCACCAGACCAGCGCGGTCGCCGAGGTCGCGCGCGAAACTCGACAAGACAGGAACCTCGTGGCGCGAGCGGACCTCGAAATTGTCGAGGTCCAATTCACCCAGGGGCGCGTAGCGCCACACCTCATCGATGGTGGTCGGTAGTCCGAGCGTGTTGAAGGCGTTCCACGCCTCAAGTCGTGCGGAGGAATTCTCGAGGGCGTTGATGTGGGAAAGGGCTGACTGCGCGAAGTTTTTCATAGAAGTGGGCTTGAAAAGTGTAGTGGGAGCGCAGTCGACCTCGGGCGCGCATCTCGGTTATCGACGCCAGAACTTCCAGCCGCGACGCTGCTTCTTCTCCATCTCGTCCAAGACCCGTCGCCGCTCCTCGAAGAGCTCGGGTGCCACCGCGTCAATAATCTCATTGGCCGCGTTGAGAATGCCGCGCCGGTCCTCGACTGGCACGTCGGTTGCGGGAGGCTCTTCGACGTTTGGTCGTTGTGCCAGAGTGCCGTGCGACCACCCCACGTCCGCGAATCGGCGCTCGTAGGTGAGGCAGTTCTCCGGGCAACTCCAGGGCTGGTCTGGTGCGTTACCGAGGACGCAGAATCGCGCGACTTCGCCAGAGGCGTACGTACGGCTCTGGAAGTGCTTACATTCCTCACGCATTCCCATGTCGTCTCCATTGTGTCACGCTCGTCAAGTTCAGACGCGGGCACTGATGCGCCCAAGGTCCTAACCGATCGAACCTTCCATCTGCAGTTCGATCAGTCGCGACCACTCCACGGCGTACTCCATGGGCAGTGTGCGCGTGACCGGTTCAATAAAGCCATTCACAATCATCCCCATGGCCTGGGTCTCGGTAAGACCGCGACTCATCAAATAGAACAACTGATCGTCGCCAATCTTCGAGACGGTGGCCTCGTGACCGATGGAGGCGTCCTGCTCACCGACCTCCATGTAGGGCTTGGTCTCGGAGATCGACTGTTCGTCGAGTAACAGCGCGTCGCAGCGCACGAAGGCCTTGGACCCCGTGGCCCCTTCTTCGACCTTCACCAGACCGCGATAGGTGGTCTGGCCGCCGTCCTTGGAGATGGACTTGGAGATGATGGTCGAGGTCGTCTCGGGAGCGCAGTGCACCATCTTGGCCCCAGCATCTTGTATCTGTCCGGGGCCAGCGTAGGCGACAGAAAGGACCTCGCCGGAAGCCTTAGGACCCATCAAGTAGACGCTCGGGTATTTCATGGTCAGTCGTGAACCGATGTTGCCGTCAATCCACTCGACGTGCGCCTCCTCTTCGGCGCGCGCGCGCTTCGTCACGAGGTTGTAGACGTTGTTGGACCAGTTCTGGATGGTCGTGTACGTGATGCGCGATCCCTTGAGGGCTACGAGTTCGACGACGGCGGAGTGCAGGGAGTCCGTTGAGTACACGGGGGCCGAGCAACCTTCGACGTAGTGCACCTGGCTGCCCTCGTCAGCGATAATCAGGGTCCGTTCGAACTGACCCATGTTCTCGGTGTTGATCCGGAAATACGCCTGTAGTGGTTGATCCACGTTGACGCCGGGGGGCACGTAGATGAACGAGCCCCCGCTCCACACCGCGGAGTTCAACGCGGCGAACTTGTTGTCGTTGGGCGGGATGACCGTACCGAAGTACTTACGCACCAAATCGGGATACTCGCGCACGGCGGTGTCCATGTCGCAGAACAAGACGCCCAGCCGCTCGAGGTCCTCACGGTTGCGGTGAAAGACAACTTCTGATTCGTATTGCGCCGTGACACCCGCCAAGTACTTTCGCTCCGCCTCGGGGATGCCGAGGCGCTCGTATGTGTTCTTGATCGCGTCGGGCAGGTCTTCCCAACGCTCGACACGATTCTCGGTGGGCTTGATGTAGTAGTAGATGTCGTTGAAGTCGAGATTGGGCATGCGGTTGGCGAACCACTCCAGCATGGGCTTACGTTCGAATCGCTTGAGCGCGTTGAGCCGGAAGTCGAGCATCCACGGCTCCTCGGATTTGATGCCCGACATCTCGCGTACGATCGCCTCATTGATGCCCTTCTTGGGCTTGAAGACAGGGATCTGATCGTCAGACCAGCCCAATTGGTAGCGACTGAAATCCAGGTTGTCGACGCTCATCGTTCTCCTCCGTAGGATATTCCCTACGCCCATAGTACTAACTCGAAGACGCTCCCTGACGGATAATTCCCGTCATCTGGCAGAGTGGAGCAATGCCACTTGCTCCGCGCGCCACTCAACGTCCCTTCGAAATTACTCGCCACGGCGATACCCGTGTCGACCCCTACTACTGGCTCAATGAACGCGACAATGAGGAGGTCCTCACGCACCTGCGAGACGAGAACGCGTATCTCGCCCAGGAACTCGCCTACCTCGCGCCCTTAGAGAGCCAGCTCTTCGAGGAGATTAAGTCTCGCATCGAAGAGACGGATATCTCGGTACCGGTACGCCGTGGCGACTGGTGGTACTACGAACGTACCCGCGAAGGTCTTAATTACCCCATCAGCTGCCGAATGCGCGTGAGGGCCGGTGTCGATACCCCGCCCGTGATCTCGCCCGATGTCGAGATAGAGGGTGAACAGGTCATTTTGGACGAGAACATCGAGGCCCTGGGGCATGACTTCCTCTCCGTGGGGATCCTCGCGGTCAGTCCCGACGACTGCTGGGTCGCGGTCGGTGTCGACTTCGAAGGTGACGAGCGACACCGCGTGAGCGTGCGACCCCTCGCGGGCCAGGCCCCCCTCGACGACACTCTCGACGACGTGTACTACGGCTTCGCCTGGGCTGGCGACAGCCGACATTTCTTTTACACCCGTGTCGATGACGCAATGCGTCCTTGGCAACTGTGGCGCCACGAGATTGGCACGGGTGCTGACGCCGACGTCCTGGTCATGCAAGAAGACGACGCGCAGTACAACGTGTCGGTGGGACGAAGTCGAGATGACGTTGTCATTCTCGTGTCGATCTCGTCATCTTCCACGTCGGAGATGTACTACCTGGACGCGATGACCCCGACCGCGGACTTCATTCTCGTCGAGCCCCGACGCCAGGACATTGAATACGGCATCGAACACTTCCGCGACCGGTCGGGCAACGACTGGTGGCTCAAGATCACCAATGAAGAGGCCACCGACTTTCGGTTGTTGGCGCGCCGCGTCGACGAGGAATCACCCTGGCGCGAATTGATCGCGCACCGACCCGGCCAGCGCCTCGACGGGATCGATGCTTTCGCTGACTTCCTGGCAATCTCGGAGCGCTACGACGGCAGCGCGGCAGTGCGCATCGCTCCACTGTTCGATGCAGCGGACCCTTTCGGCGAGGACGTCTTAGCACGGGCTTACTTCGTAGACGGTGGGGCCGCGCCGAGCACCGTGTCACTCTCGGCCAATGCGATGTACGAGACGACTCAAGTGCGCGTCTCGATCTCGTCACTGGTCACGCCGCGCCTCGTCGCGGATATCGACGTTGCCACTGGTGCCGTGACGGTTTTGAAGCAGCAGCGGGTCCTGGGCGGCTACGACGCCTCGCGCTACGCCACCGGACGCCTCTGGGTCGAAGCGAGTGACGGTGTACGTATTCCCGTATCGATCGTGGCGAGCGCTGACGTGGTGTCCCGCGCTGAGGATGGTGAGTTGACGACCAAGGGGCCCGCCCCACTCTTGCTCTACGGTTACGGGAGCTACGAGATCTCGATCGACCCCACCTTCTCCTCTCTGCGACTCTCGCTGCTCGATCGCGGGATTATCTTCGCTATCGCTCACGTCCGTGGCGGCGGCGAGATGGGGCGTTCATGGTACGAAATGGGCAAACTCGCCCAGAAACCCACTACCTTTTCCGACTTCGTCACCGTCGCGCAATTCCTCGTCGACCACCGCTGGACGACGTCGGGACAACTCTGCGCACGCGGTGGATCGGCCGGGGGGCTTTTGATGGGCGCGGTAATGAACCTCGCGCCCCAGCTATTTCACTGCGTCGTCGCCGAGGTGCCCTTCGTCGACGCGCTCACCACCATGCTCGACGACTCACTACCGCTGACCGTGGGCGAATGGGAAGAATGGGGCAATCCCGAAGCCAGCCCTGAGGCCTATCGAACGATGAAGTCCTATTCCCCCTACGACAATGTGCGCGACGTCAACGACGACCAGTCGACACGGGTCTACCCGCACCTCTTCGCGGCGGGCGGTCTCAACGACTCACGAGTGGGCTACTGGGAACCAGCCAAATGGGTCCTCAAGCTGCGCGACGCCAATCCCGAGAACGTCGCCTATCTCAAGACTGAGCTGGGTGCTGGCCACGGTGGACCCTCCGGACGCTACGACGCGTGGCACGATGAAGCCCAAGTACTGGCCTTCATCGTGCACGAATTGGGCGGAGCCCCTAGAGAGTCCTGATCGACGTCACCAGCGCCAGACCGCTGTGGTGCTGGGCGGGTGGGGGTGAATGGCGTAGCAAATTCGTGCCCAGCCACAACACCGCAATCAGACCCGCCGCCAATATCAGGGTCACCAATACCCCGACAAGGCGACGACGACGACGCACGTGCAATTGCGGAGCGTGGCGCATCGATCGATCGAGGGCCCACTTTTCGTCGTGGCGCAATTGCGGCGGCGAGACGGATTCCCCTGACGTCAACTGGGTGTCATTGAAAACGAATTCCTTCCTCGGATCAAGACGTGGTAGTTGCACCGGTGGGCTCGGGACGGGCTCAGTACCGTCAAGGATTCGAAATCCCCGCGAGGGCTGATAGGGGGATGGCGGCAGGGTAGTGCGATATTCTGTCCGGGACCTGGCCTTCTTGGGGGTGGGCCTTTAGTGGCGCGTGGAGCG
>VFSW01001637.1_pt1 | contig 34164 bp, 36 predicted proteins | sample 5358111 | NCBI WGS metagenome assembly VFSW01 (sample SAMN11554181, study PRJNA540505) | mine drainage metagenome | isolation source: sediment from site ElyBrook_90M | place: USA: Ely Copper Mine, Vershire, VT | collected 2017
GTCAGCAGTTGCATGACAATCCAGAGTAACCTGCCGCGCCCGCCCGGGACGGGTACGTTACAATGTCAGCCGTGCCCGATCTCCCTCGGTGGCGGCGCGCCGGACAATGGGTCCACTTGCAGGATGTGGTGTGGCTGCTGCTGTTCTCCGGCATGGCCGCGCTCAGCCCGCACCGCGATGTCTACGAGTTCGGCCCCCTCGCGGCGCTGGCCGCCTTGCAGATCCTCGAACCGAAGCTCGAATTCGTGGGCACCACGCGCGGCAAGGTGATCTGGATTGTCCTGAAGCTCCTGTTCTGTTACGTCCTGATCGGTTTCACCGGGACGCTGGGAAGCAGCTTTTATTGGCTGCTGCTGCTGCCCGTGATCTCGGCCGGCACGTCGCTCGGCGTGCTGGGCACGCAAATCTTCATCCTGCTGTCGATCGGCGCGTACCTGTCGTTCCTGGGGTTGATCGACTGGGACCGCTATGTCATCGAACTGCCGGAGAAGCGCGAACTGGCGCTGCGCGTGATCCTGCTGGCGGTGGCCGGCAACCTGACCAATACGCTCGCCGAAGCCCTGCGCCGCCAGTTCGCCAAGACCAAGGCCATCGCCGACCAGCTCGCCGAGGCCAACCGCAGCCTGCAACAGGCCGAAGAAGCCGTGCGCCGGTCGGACCGCCTGGCCGCGCTGGGCCAGCTCGCCGCGGGCCTGGCGCACGAGTTGCGCAATCCCCTCGGCACCATCCGCGCTTCGGCCGAGATGCTGAACCGCAGCGTCGCCGCGGAAAACGAAGTCGCCCGCGAGGTGGCCGGCTTCATCTCCTCCGAGGTCGACCGCACCAATTCTCTGGTGACCCGCTTCCTTGATTTCGTGCGCCCCCTCCAACTGCGGCTCGCCGCCGCCGACCTCGCCCAGGTGCTGGACCGCTCGGTGGCCATGGTGGATCGCGAAGCCGCCGCGCGCCAGGTGACCGTGTACAAGAATTACTCGCCCGACATTCCCCCCTTCCCTCTGGATGCGGAGTTGATGGAGCGCGTCTTTTACAACCTGCTGGTGAACGCCGCCCAGGCGACCGCTCCGGGCGGCGCGGTGACCGTCAAGACCCGTCCCCTGGCGGCCAGCGCCGAGGTCTCCGTGATCGACCGCGGCGAAGGCATCGCCCCCAACGTGATCGACAGCATCTTCAACCCGTTCTTCACCACCAAGGCCGAGGGCGTAGGACTGGGCCTGGCCATCTGTTCCAAGATCGTGGACCAGCACGGCGGCAAGATCGCCGTTGAAAGCGAGCTCGGCAAGGGCAGCGTGTTTCGCGTGTACCTGCCCATGGAGGACGATGCCACGGCGCCTCACCAGGCCGACAGGTGAGGCGACGGCGGTTCCGCGGCCTCCAGGTTCCACGGCCGCGCGGGCTCCCGGCCCAGCGTCACGGCAATGCGCACCAGGCGGCCCCGGCGGGCGGCCAGCAGTTCCAGGCGGTCGCCCGGACGGTAGCGCGCCAGCTCGCGGTCCCAGTCCCCGGCGGGCACGCGAAAATCCCCGAGGCCCACGATCTCGTCGCCCGTGTCCAGGCCGGCGCCGTAGGCCGGGCAGCCGCGCGGAATGCGCGTGACCAGCAGGCGCCCGTCCTCCACCCTGGTCTCCGCGCCGAGCCAGGCCCGCGCGCCCCGCGAGGCGTCCGCGAAGCGTAGGCCGAACCATCCCAGGGCTTCGCCGTAGTCGAGCTCGGCCGTCGAGTCGAACACCCGCGCGAACCAGCCGCTGAGATCGCTCCCCGCCACTTCCGAAGCCGCCGCGCGAAAGGCCGCGGGCGTGTATCCCCGCGGCAGCGGGTTGCGCGCCAGGGCCAGCCGCATTACGTCGTCGAGGGACTTGGCGCCGTGCGTGGCCGCGCGCACGCGCGCGTCCAGCAGAAAGCCCGCCACCGCGCCCTTGGTGTAGTAACTGATCGCGGTGTTCACCGAGTTTTCGTCGGGACGGTAAAACTTGATCCAGGTGTCGAACGACGACATGGAGAGAGACTGCACCAGACGTCCCGGGGAAGTTTGTAACTCGTCGATCATGCGCGATAACTCGGCCAGTAACTCGTCCTGGCTCGAAAGGCCCGCGCGGCGCACCAGCAGCGGCCCGTAGTAACTGGTGAAGCCCTCGGCGATGCCCAGGCTGGTGGTGTAAGGCTCGGTCTCGTACTCGCCGGGAAGCAGTTCGGCGGGGTGCAGCCGCTTCACGTTCCAGGCGTGGAAGAACTCGTGGCTGGCCAGGCCCAGCCAGCGCAGGTAGTCCCGCGGCGTGCGCGTGGCCCAGCGGGAGGACATGATGGCGGTCGAGTTGCTGTGTTCCATGCCGCCGCCCCGGCCCGCCAGGATGTTCAGAAACAGGTACCGGTCATACGGCAGCCCGCCCCACACCTTGGCGTCTTCCTTCACGACGCGCGCCAGGTCCCGCGCGGCCCGCCCGCCGTCGAACACGCCGTCCTCGCCCACGTCCACCAGGTAGTGCGGTTTGCCGTCCACGTCGAATTCGTGCACCGCGGGATTGCCCGCCACGATCGGCGAATCCACCAGCGTCTCGTAGTCCGGCGCGCGGTAATGATTCGGACCGCCCGCCGCGGGCATGCCCGTCAGGCTGGACTTCCAGGCGGACGGCAGCGCCAGTTGCACGTCGTGCGGACGGCTGCCGTGTTCGGCCAGCGTGAGAAACGTGGGCGCTCCGTTGAGCAGCGCGAATTCGCCGTCCACCCAGTTATCCTGCACGTTCATGACGTGGCAGTACACCCGGTAGGAGACGATGACGGGATCGGCGCCCTCCGTTTCCACACGCCAGCGGTTCTTGCGCGACTTGCCGATGGCCAGCGGGCGCCCCTCCGCGGTCCGCGCCGTGACCGCCTCCACGTTTTTGGCGTACTCGCGGATGACGTACGGCGTCCACACCGCCATCATCAGCTCCACGCTCGGCTGGCCCGCCGTGGGCACGCGCGCCTGCACTTCGACGTAGTGATTCTCCGGCGCGGGAATGCCGACCGTGTAGAAGATCGGAACGGGCGGCTGGCACATCCCCAGCCCGGCAAAGACAACGGCGGCGGCGGCGATTCGAAGAGCCATTCCCCGATCTTCGCATCTTCGCGCCGCCAGCATCATGCCGGCCGGCCGCTCAGTCCGCCGCGAGCTTCATCACCACCAGCGTCATATCGTCATGCTGCGGCGCGCCGGCGGTGAAGGCATCCGCGGCCGCCGGCAGATGTTCGATCATGCCCGCCGCCTGGTCCCGGCATTCCCGCGCCGCCGCGATCATACGCTCCTCGCCCCATTCCTCGTCGTCCATGGACCGCCCGCCTCCAGCCGTATGGTCTCCTCGCCCCGCGGCACTACGGGCGGGTTATGTCCCGCGTTCACGAACGCCAGGGTGCGCGTGCGCGCATCGTACCGCGCATAAAAGAACGTGGCGTACCGGTTGGCGGTGGAAGCTTCGTACAGCAGCGCATTCGCGTTGCGCATCAACGCCGCCAGGTCCGCCGGCCCGCCAAGGGTTTGCCCGCGCAGGGAAGCCCGCAAGCTGGCCATCGGCAGGGCTGCCGGAATCCTTTTGCCCGAAACGCCGCCCACGGCGATGCCCAGCCTGCGCTCGGGCAGCGCGATGAAATCATAGTGATCGCCGCCCACCCCCAGCGCCGGCCGGCAATGTCCCGCGCAATCCACGCCCGCGACCGGGGGGGGGAGCTTTGCGGAAACATCCGCTCCTGCACCTCGCGCGCGATCTCCAGTTCGCGGTTGAAACGCTCCCGCTGCGCACCGAGCTGTTCGAGGGCCTGCCGCTCCCGCGCCCCACTCGCAACTGCTCAATCGAGCGTGCTTCCGGTTCCAGCACCACTGCGGACGTCCCGCCGTCGGGCTCCAGGTGGTAACCGTCCCCCTCGCGCAGCAGCACCGAAATTCGCGTAGTGGGTCAGTTTGACCCCAACGCCGGATGCACACCCAGGCGGGCGGGTAATACGATGCTTCCTGAGAACTGAACTGGAGCGAGCCTGAGCTGTTCGATTTTGGTCAACAGATTAGAACCGAGCTTGGGGCTGGTAGTTCGCCGCAGCTCCGTGACCAAGCCCACCCGAAATCAGTTGACAGGTACAGGGTCCCAGCACGGTCAACCACCGCAATAGTTGAGCCGTTTGAGGCGATGCAACCTGTGTCGACCTTACCATTCGTCCACGCCGGCAGGCCATCTTCGACGACCGCTATGCTTCCATCCGGTCTGATCGGCCGGCGATAAATTCTTCCTTGGGCCGCAAAGGGATCCGTGGATGCCGAGACAAGGATATCGTCGCCCGAGAACGCTACCGCAGAGCAGTGCGGTGCGTGGAGGCCCTCCTTTTCTATGGTCCACGTCGCTCCTGCGTCGCGGCTAATGCAAAGCCCGATGGCGGACGCTGCCGCGACGATATCCGAATCTGCCGGGTGCGCGCACACCTCGTGAACATCGCTGTTGACGTCTATGGTGGGCTGCCAGGTTCTTCCGCCATCGATGGAACGCGGAATGCCTCCCACGTGAACGTTGGCGTACAGCACGCTCCCGTTTGAGTTGGCTGCAACCGAGCGAATACCTAGCGGTGGCCCGAGACGCTGCCCATTCACGATTGCCGAACCAGCAAACCAAGTATCCCGCCCAGCGACGTTATCGAACCCATCGATAGGATCGAGCACACCGCCCTCATGGCTCAGGCGCAGCATGCGTGCCTCGTCCGTTCCTACGTAGATGGTGTCTCGAACAGCCATACAGCAAGAAAGCTCGAACTCGCTCGTAGCGACGGTTGCCCATTCGCCGCTCGGAGCACGCCTGCGCAGCGAATGCCGGTCAACAATGGCGAGCGCACCGCCACGTCCATCCGGCGCCAGCCCTCGGACGGGCTGGTTCGCAAGCTCCTGGGTGCTCCCATCGCCGTCGACTGCGAATAGACCATCGCCCCACGTTGCCACAAGTATCGTCGGTTTCATCATGGATTGCCTGTCTCTCTCAGTATTATCATTCAGCAACGTGTATACAGCCCCGCCGAGCGCCCCGCAGCACCAGCCGGATACGCCGCCGCGCATCCTGGTTCGACGCGGTGGCGCGCTTTTCCCCGATATTGGCGAAAAACACCGAAATAGCCGCCATGCCCGCGTAGGTGCGAACCTGGAACCACATCATGCCCAGGGCCGGAAGCGCCGCCAGCCCCAGCACCGTCCACCGCACCCACGGCTACCGGCGGTCCACGCCCGAGCGCTCCGGGAAGTACGCCGCGAAGAGCATCATCCAGACCGGCCATGAGTAACCGGTAAGCATGACCAAAACTGTGCTCGGCAGTTGCCATGGCTCGCCGCGGCCACCCAGAAGCCCAGCACCAGGCAGAAGAGCGGGAAGAGCAGTTGCGCGGCTATGTCCCTGGCCCATTCGGAAACCGGTGCGGGCCGCGCCCGCCGCGCGGCCTTCCGGGGTCATGCTGGAGATCGCCTACATGCGCAACCCGAAATCAACTCGCCGGCCAGGCTCACCGCCCCGGCTATCCAGTACGCCAACGAGAGAACCAAGAGCAGGATCAGCGGTGCGTAAACCCGGTAGTTGGGTTCATGGCGCGCGCCGTGAGCGCTATAGTAGCAAGTTGGACCCGCGCGCACTGCTCGCCGACGCCTTCGGGCCCGGCTCCCAGGCCGGGTTGGTGTCGGCTCCCGGCCGCGTTAACCTGATCGGCGAGCACATCGACTATCACGACCTGCCTGTCTTCCCCATGGCCCTGCGCCGGTCCATCCGGGTGGCCTTCCGCGCGCGTGCGGACGCCCGCATTCGCACCGTCAGCGCGGATGGCTACGGCGCGCGCGAGTTCGTTTGGACCGCGGATCTCTCCCCCGCCGCCGGAGGCGATTGGGAAAATTACCTGCGCGCCGCCGCGCGCGCCATCGGCCAAAAATGGGGCGTCCTGCGCGGCGTGGATGCCGCCGTCGCCTCCGATCTGCCCGCCGCCGCGGGCCTCTCTTCCTCGTCCGCGCTGCTGGTGGCGTTCACTCTCTGCCTGCTGCGCGCCGCCGGTATCGCGCCCCGCTTCGAAGATCTGATGGAGATCCTGCCCGAGGGCGAACACTTCGTGGGAACTCGCGGCGGCGGCATGGATCACGCCGCCTCGCTGGCCTCGCGGGCGGGTTGCGCCTCCCTGATCGAGTTCCGTCCCCTGGCCGTTCATCCCATCCCGGTCCCCCCGGACTGGGCGTTCCTGGTGGCCCACAGCCTGACCGTGGCGGAGAAATCCGGCGCGGCGCGGCTACACTACAATGCCCGCCGCCAGGCGGGCGCGGCGGCTCCGCGGCGGCTCGGATTTGCTTCCTACCACGCGGCCGCCGAAGGGCGCTCCTTCCCGGAGTTGGAACGGATGGCCGCGAACGGCTTGCCGGATGCCTCCGAGCGCGACGCCTTCCTGCACGTCACCGGCGAAGCCCTGCGGGTCCGCGCCGCCGCGCAGGCCATGGCCAACGGCGACGCCCCGGCTTTCGGAGCGCTGCTGCTCGCCTCCCACGCCAGCCTGCGCGACCGCCTGCGTGTAAGCTGCGCCGCCCTCGACCGCCTGGTGGCCGCCGCCATGGACGCCGGAGCGCTCGGCGCCCGCCTCACCGGCGCGGGCTTCGGCGGTTGCGCCGTGATCCTCTGCGCCGCGCCCCGCCTGCCGGACGTGCGCGACGCCCTGGTTCGGCGTTACTATGCGGAATCGCCGCTTTTCGACGCGCGTATGCATCTGATCCACGCCGAACCAGGACCAGGCGCGCTGCAGTCCATCGAGGAATCCCATGCACCTCCACACGCTTGATTGGATCATCGCCGCGGGCTCCATCCTCATCTGCTTTGTCCCTGCCCTGTTCTTCGGCAAACGCTCCGGCAGGAGCACGTCGGAATTCTTCGCTTCCGGCCGCTCGGTGCCCTGGTGGCTGGCCGGCCTCTCCATGGTGGCCACCACCTTCTCCAGCGATACGCCCAACCTGGTGGCCAACTTCGTCCGCACCCAGGGCGTGGCCGGCAACTGGCAGTGGTGGGCCTTCACCCTTACTGGGGTAGCCACGGTATTCTTCTACGCCCGGCTGTGGCGGCGCTCCGGCGTGCTCACCGACCTGGAGTTCTATGAGTTGCGCTACTCCGGCAAGGCGGCCGGCGCCGTGCGCGGCTTCCGCGCCGTATACCTCGGTTTCTTTTTCAATTGCATGATCATGGCCACCGTCGACCTGGCCGCCGTCAAGATCGCCGCCGTGCTCTTCGGCTTCGACCGCTGGCAGACCCTGCTGGCCGTCGGCCTCCTCAACGTGGTGTTCGCCGCGCATTCCGGCCTCTGGGGCGTGCTGGTCATCGACATGATCCAGTTCTTCATCAAGATGTCCGCCGTGATCGCCGCCGCCTATTTCGCCGTCAACCTGCCCCAGGTGGGCGGCATGCACGGCTTGGTCGAGAAGCTATCCCACATGCGTGGACCCGGCGGTCTGAACTACATCAACATACTCCCGGATTTCACCAATAACTGGGACCTGGCCGTGGCCGTATTCATCATGCCGCTGGCCGTGCAATGGTGGGCCGTCTGGTATCCCGGCGCGGAACCCGGCGGGGGCAGTTACATCGCCCAGCGCATGCTGGCGTCCAAGTCCGAGAAGGACGCCCTGGGCGCCACCCTGTTTTTCAACGTGGCCCACTATGTCTGCCGCCCCTGGCCCTGGATTCTCGTCGCGCTGGCTTCGCTGGTGGTGTATCCGACACTGTCCGACCTCCAGCGCGCGCTCCCGCACGTCAATCCCAGCCTGGTCGGCCACGACATCGCCTTCCCGGCCATGCTGCGCTTCCTTCCAGTGGGCTGGATCGGACTGATGCTGGGCGGGCTGATCGCCGCCAACTCGTCCACCATCCTGACCCACCTCAATTGGGGCGCGTCCTACCTGGTGCACGATTTCTACCGCCGCTTCGTCAAGCCCGGCGAAAGCGAGAAACATTACGTGGCGGCGGGCAGGCTCGCCACCGTGCTCCTGTTCGTGGCCTCCTCCGCGCTGGTCTTCGCGCTGGATACCGCCAAGGAGAGCTTCAACATCATCCTGCAGATCGGCGCCGGCACCGGGCTGCTCTATCTGATGCGCTGGTTCTGGTGGCGGGTCACCGCCTGGTGCGAGATCGTGGCTATGTCGAGCTCCTTCGGCATCTCGATTTTCTTCCTGATTCTGACCAAGAACGGAATCCTGATCGGCACTTACCAGCAGTTACTCATGACCGTCGCCTTCACCACCGTCTGCTGGATCGCCACCGCCTATCTCGGCCCCCGCACCGATGCCGAGACGCTGGCCGCCTTTTACCGGAAAGTGCACCCCTTCGGCCCCGGCTGGCGGCGCGTGCGAGAGATGGCCGGCATCCCGGCGGCGGAGGCGGCCGCCTGGTCGCGCCACGAGAACATCCCCCTGTCGCTGCTCGGCTGGACCACCGGGTGCCTCACCATCTGGTCGGCCCTGTTTATGGTGGGCAACTTCCTCTACGGCCGTATGGGCTACGCGTATGGGCTGCTGGCCGTCTTCCTGGTCAGCGCGGCGGTCCTGATCCGCGTCATCAATCGCCTCTGGGCCTAGGCTCCAGCGGCCGCCCGCCGCGCCATCTGCTACACTGAAACTTCCGGTGCTCAAGCGCTTCATCTTTTGGGACTACCCGCGCGCAAGCTGGCAGTACGATGTCATGGTCGGCATCATCGTGCTCTTCGTGTTTCTCACTCCCCGCGGATGGTTTCGCGACCAGCCCCGCACCCCCATGGTCAGTTCCGTAGCCGTGCTGCCCGCCGAACATGGCGTCAACGTCTATTGGGTCGAACCCGAGCTGCTCTCCGGCCTCTCGCCGGATCGGCAGGCCCAAAAGCTGCCTGAGCTGCTGAAAAAACTCGCGCACCAGAAGAAAATGACCGTCACTCGCGTGCAGCCGGTGCCCGACTCCGACGGCGCCGTCAAAGGCTACATGGTCTTCGCCAAACCCTGAGCGCCTTCCCCATGCGTCTTTCCTCCATCGCCCTGCTGGCAATCGCCGCGGCTGCGCCCGCCTGTGCCCAGCCCTCCTCCGGTCTGGACGCCGTCCTGCTGCGTATCGATAAGGCCGGCGCCGCCTTCCGCGGCATGTCCGCCCACGTGCGGCGCGTTGCCCACACCGCCGTCATCAACCAGGACGACGTGGACGTGGGCACCGTCCGCCTGAAACGGGCCCGGCCGCACGATCTCCGCATGCTCGTCGAAATTACCGGGCCCGACCCTAAAACCGTCGCCTTCCAGGGCCGCAAAATTGAGTTCTACTACCCCAAGATCCGCACCGTCCAGGAGTTTGACGTCGGCAAGAGCCGCGAACTCGTGGACCAGTTCTTCCTGTTGGGATTCGGCGCCTCGCGCGCCGAACTGCTGGCTTCCTACCAGGTGCGGCTGGCCGGGCCGGAGACCGTCGACGGCCGGCCCACCCAACTCCTGGAACTCATCCCGAAATCCAAAGAGGTGCTGCAGCATCTAATCAAATTTGAGATGTGGGTGGGAGAAGACGGCTACCCCGTTCAGCAGAAGTTTTACACCGTGCCCAAGGGCGACTATCAACTGGCCACCTACTCGGATGTGAAGATCAATCCCGATTTGCCGGATTCGGCCCTGAAATTGCAGTTGCCGAAGAACGTGAAACGGGAGTACCCGCAACGGTAGCCCGGAGCGGTCGAAAGCAAGTCGCATGCCATCGAGCGGAACGGCGAACAGGCTCACCTATCTGGATTGGTTGCGCGGCGTGGCGGGCATCATCATGCTGCAAGGCCACGCCTTTCATTCCTTTTTGAAGCCCGATCTGCGCGGCGGCGCGGCCTACATGCTTTCCCAGTTCCTGGGGGGCATGCCGCCCGCCATCTTCCTGTTCCTCACCGGCGTCACCCTGGCTTTCCTGATGTTCAGTTTCGAACGTAGGGGTGTTTCCCGGAGCGGCCGCATCACCGGCGCCTTGCGGCGCGCCGCCTACCTGTTCGGTATCGCCATGCTGCTGCGCCTGCAGCTTTGGTTGTTCAGTTGGCCGAGCCCCTGGACCAACCTGCTCAAGGTCGACATTCTAAATTGCATGGGCTTCGGTATCGCGCTGATGTCCGTGATGGCGCTGTTTTCCACCGCGCAGCGCGCCCGCATCTGCGCCGTCCTTGGACTGCTGATTGCCGGCCTCTCGCCCCTGGTTTCGCACATGGCCTGGACCGGCGTGCCATGGCTCGTGAAGGCCTACATCGCTCCCGACTACAACTACTTCAGCTTCTTTCCGTGGGCCGCTTACCTGGCCTTCGGCATGAGCGCCGGCAGCCTCATCCGTCTGCTCCGCCACGACCAGATCGAGCGCGCCATGCCCTGGTGCGCCATGCTGGGCATCGCCCTCATTCTGGCCGCCCGCTATTTCGCGAACCTGCCGTTCTCCGTCTACCCGCACTCCGAGTTCTGGCTGGATAGCCCCGCGCAGGTGCTCATCAAGCTGGGCGTCACCCTCGTCATCCTGGCCCTGGCGTATGTTTGGACACAATACGCCACCTCACCCGGCTGGAGTTGGGTGCGGCAGTTCGGCGCCACCTCCCTGCTGGTCTATTGGGTGCATATCGAACTGGTGTATGGGCGCTGGCTGCCGTGGTGCAAGGGCAACCTGGAAGTGGGCCAGACCGTGCTGGCGGCCGCCGTCCTGATTGTCCTGATGCTCCTGCTCGCCGTCGCCAAGACCTACCGCAAGGAGATCGCCGCCGCCCTCGCGGCATGGCGCTGGTCATGGTCCGCCAGGCCGGACCGCGTGCCCGCGGATTAGCATGGCGTCGTTCTACGAGCGCCACGTGCTGCCGTGGCTCCTGAGCCGGGCCTGCGCCACCCGGCCGGTCATGAGACTCCGCGCCAAGGTGGTGCCCGGCGCCGCCGGCAGGGTGCTGGAACTGGGCATCGGCAGCGGCCGGAATCTTTCCTTCTACGATCCTGCCCGCGTGCACAGCGTGGTCGGCGTGGACCCCCTGGCCCCCATGCGCGCCCGCGCCGCGGCCGCTCCCCGCCCGGACAGCCTCGCCGTCTCCATCCTGGACGGGATCGCCGAGGACCTGCCCCTGGATACCGCCAGCTTCGACAGCATCGTTTGTACTTTCACCCTCTGCTCGGTGCGTTCGCCGGAAAGCGCGCTCCGCGAAGCGCGCCGCGTGCTCAAGCCCGGCGGCCGCCTGTTCTTCTGTGAGCACGGCCTGGCGCCCGATGCGGACGTGGCGCGCTGGCAGCGCCGCCTCGAGCCGGTCTGGAAACGCTTTGCCGGCGGCTGCCACCTGACCCGCCCGGTCGCCGCCTCCATCGCCCATTCCGGCTTCACCGTCGAGCGCCGCGAATCCTTGTACCTGCCGCGCACTCCCAGAATCGCCGGCTGGATCGAGTGGGGCTCGGCCGTGCCCGCTTAAGTCACCCGCTCAATCTTCCGGTCAGGCTGACCAGCAGCACCGCCAGGACGATCAGCGTGATCACCACGTAAGTGCGGTCCCGCTGCAGTGCGAACGCCACCACCGAAAACGCCACCCGCACCACCGGCGTGGCGATCAGCAGCACCAGCCCGAACTGAATCACCCGCCGGCAATTGAACTCCGGGATGCCCACCACAATGCCGCGCAGGTGCCGCAGGTACGCGGGCTCTCCCCGGAACACGTGATAGCTGGGCGCGCTGGTTCCGTACCGGATCAGATACCACAGCCCTCCCACGGCCACCACGCACGCCGACAGGACCACCCCGCCGCGCAGCAGCGCGCCGATGATCTCGTCCACCTGGTGGTCGGTGAGCGCCCGCCGCTTGCCCGCCGCCATTACATCCTCCCCGTCACGCCGTTGTAAATCATCTCGAGGGCCAGCACTCCCACTACCCCCGCGAATACCCAGCGCAGCTTCTTGCTGGAGGCCCCCGGCAGCAGCCGCGCGCCCGCCAGCGATCCGATCAGCACGCCCAGCATCACCGGCATGGTCAGCCCCGGATCGATGTATCCCCGCTGCAGATATACGCCCGCGCTGGCTGCCGCGGTCACTCCGATCATGAAGTTACTGGTGGTGGTGGAAACCTTGAACGGCACGCGCATGGCGCGGTCCATGGCGATCACCTTCAACGCTCCCGACCCGATGCCCAGCAGGCCGGACAGCGCGCCCGCCACGAACATCAGGCTGAATCCCGTCTTCACCCGGCTCACCTTGTAGAACCGCGTGCCTTCCGCTGTGGGGAAGCTCCCGTTCAGCCGGAGCCGCGTGGCCAGGCTGTCGGCCGGCTCCCCCGGAGGCGCCGCCGGATGGGGCCGCGTGGGGCTCCACGCCGAGTGCAACAGCACCACCCCGAACACCACCGCCAGGATCGATGGTGAAATTCTCGCCGCCGCGAAGGCGCCGCACACCGCGCCCAGCGTCGTGGCGATCTCCAGAAACATGCCGATGCGGATATTGGAAAAACCTTCCCGCACGTAGGCCGCCGCCGCGCCCGATGAAGTGGCAATCACCGATATCAGGGTGGCGCCGATGGCATACCGCAGATCGATGCCCAGCAGCAGCACCATGGCCGGCGTCAGCAGCACGCCGCCGCCCAGCCCGGTCAGGGCGCCCAGAAAGCCCGCCGCCACGGAGATGAGGCCTACGATCCCGGTGAGTTCAATGACGTTCAAAAGTTCGCTCCTGATTACCAACATACACGGGGTGCGGCCTCTCGCGCCCGCGCGCCCCGCCGCCGATCTGCGTTAAAATTCGGACGTAATGAAGGAAGCCGAAAAAGAGAAGATCAAAATGGCGGCGGCGGCCTCCGTTGGCGCCGGTGTGGGCGGGGCCGGCGGCGCCACCGCGGGCGTCCTGGAGCTCGCCGCCCAGGGAACCCTTACCGGATTGTCCGCCGGCGTGGTCATCGGCGCCGGCGCCGCGGCCGGCGCCGTGCTTTCTTTTCTGGGTTACAAGCTCTACCGCCGTCTCAGGCAGCCGTCCAACACCCCGTAAGCGCGCGGCATCCGGCCCGCCGGCGGCCGCCGCGCACTGTGCCATAATCTACAATGCAACCGGGCATGACCACGACACAGTCCGATCCCGATGGGACGCGTCCGCGCATGGAAGGCGGCTGGTACGCCCTGGTAGTCTACCTGCCCGATCCGCTGGGCGCGTTTCTGGACGACCTGCGCCGCGAGATGGTGCCGGGCTGCAATCCCCACGCGCACGTCAGCGTGCTTCCGCCGCGCCCTTTGCCCGTGGCCCCGGAAGCCGCCATCGCCGAGGCCCGCGATATCGTGGCGGGTTTCGAACCTTTCGACATTGAACTCGGCGGCATCCAGAAGTTCGACGCCACCGGTGTCATCTACATCAGCGTCGAAGCGGGCGCCGATCGCCTGCTGCGCATGCATCGCCGCCTGAACCAGGGCGCGCTGGCCTACGACGAGCCGTTCGCCTATCACCCGCATGTCACCCTGGCGCAGGAAATCGAGCCGGGCTCCGTCGCCGCCCTGCGCGAACTGGCCGAACGCCGCTGGCGCGACATGCCCGGGCCGCGCGTCTTTCGCGTGCGCACCACCGTGTTTGTGCGCAACACCCAGGGCAACCAGTGGGTGGATCTGGCGGATGGCCCCCTGCGCGCCTCGCCGGTGGGTTAGCATGACCCGCCGTCAACTGAACGCGGCGTTGTTCGCCGGCCTGGCCGGTCCCGCCCAAGCCAAACGCATCGTGCTCGTCAGCGGCGACGACGAGTACCGCTCCGAGGAGTCCCTGCCGCAGTTGGCCGCCATCCTTTCCGCCCGCCACGGTTTCGCCTGCCGCGTGCTCTACGCCATCGACCCTTCCAGCGGCGCCATCCGGCCCGACCTGCACACCAACATTCCCGGACTCGAGGCGCTGGATACCGCCGCCCTCATGGTGCTGCTGGTGCGCTTCCGCGATCTCCCCGACCGGCAGATGAAGCACATCGTGGATTACGTGGAATCCGGCCGGCCCATCGTGGGCTTGCGCACCGCTACGCACGCCTTCGATCTGACCGGCAGCCCGGTCTATGCCCGCTACAGTTGGAACAGCAAGACCTGGGACGGAGGCTTCGGACGTCAAGTCCTGGGCGAAACCTGGATCGGCCATCATGGCCGCCATGGCCTCCAGAGCACCCGCGGCATCCTGGCCAGGGACGCTCGCAATCATCCGGTTCTGCGCGGCATCCACGACGGCGATATCTGGGGCCCGTCGGACGTTTATGAAGTCCGCTTGCCCCTCCCGGGCGATAGCCTTCCGCTGGTGCTGGGCCAGGTCGTCGAGGGGATGCACCCGGACGATCCGCCCGCCCCCGGCCCTCAGAACCATCCCATGCTGCCCGTCGCCTGGGTGAAGACCTATCGCGGCGCGCGCGTCTTCACCACCACCATGGGCGCCTCGCAGGATCTCCTGAGCGAGGGCCTGCGCCGCCTGCTGGTGAACGCCTGCTATTGGACCCTGGGCATGGAGGACCGCATCCCCTCGAAAACGGATGTGCGTCTGGTCGGCGACTACCGTCCGCTGCCCTTCGGCTTCGGCGCCTACCGCAAAGGCGTGAAACCGCCCGTGGAACCATAGGCCGCCTCCCCATGCGCAAATTCATCCTCTGGCTGGCCGTCCCGCTCCTCGCCGTCCTCGCCGCCGTTTTCCTGTGGCTGCCCGGCTTCGTCGGTGGTTCCATGAACCGCGTGCGCCAAAAGCCGCCCTACCGGGTCTCCGCCCGCGCCCGCGACTTGTGGCGCCGCATCCCCATCGTCGATCTGCACGCCGACAGCCTGCTGTGGTCGCGCGACCTGCTGGAGCGCGGCTCGTGGGGCCAGGTCGATGTCCCCCGTCTCATCGAAGGCGGCGTGGCGCTGCAGGCCTTCACCATCGTCACCAAGACCCCGCGCGGCCTCAACTTCGAGCGCAATACCGGCGACTCCGACAACATCACTCTGCTCAGCCTGGTCGAGCGCTGGCCGCCCGCCACCTGGAGCAGCCTCACCCAACGCGCCCTCTACCAGGCTTCCCGGCTGCGCGATTTGGAAGCCCGCTCCCATGGCCGCTTCACCATCGTGCGCTCCGCCGAGGACCTCCGGCGCTACCTAGAACGCCGCCGCGCCGACCCGGAAATCACCGCCGGTTTTCTCGGCGTCGAAGGCGCCCACGCCCTCGATGGCGACCTCGCCAATCTCTCTCTCCTCTACCAGGCCGGCGTGCGCATGATGTCCCCCACGCATTTCTTCGATAACGATATCGGCGGCTCCTCGGCCGGCGCGGAGAAGACCGGCCTCACCGCCAAGGGCCGGGAAATGATCCGGTTGATGGAGGCGCGCCACATGCTGGTGGATGTGGCCCACGCCTCGCCGCGCACCGTCGATGACGTGCTCGCCGTGGCCACCCGCCCCGTCATCGTTTCCCATACCGGCGTGGACGGCACTTGCAGCAACAGCCGCAACCTGAGCGACGCGCAGCTCCGCGCCATCGCCCACACCGGCGGCGTCATTGGGATCGCGTACTTCGAGGTGGCCGTCTGCGGGACCGGCGCCGCCGCCATCGCCCGCGCCATCCGTCACGCGGCCGACACCGCCGGTGTGGATGCCGTGGCGCTCGGCTCGGACTTCGACGGCGCGGTCGAGGCCCCCTTCGACACTACCGGCCTCGGCCTGCTCATCGACGCGTTGTTGGACGCCGGATTTCGTGAGGACGAAATCGCGAAGATTATGGGCGGCAATGCCCTGCGCGTGTTGCTCGCCGCTCTATAGCCGCCTCAGGCCGGCTCCGGCGCGCCCGGTCCCGGCACCGCCTTCAGCCGCGGAATCCGGCTCCCCGCCGGCGGCAGCGCCGGAAAATCGGTGTAAGCGCCGGCCTGGTACCAATACGCCACCGAAAAGTAGTTGTCGGCCCGGTGATTGGCGTGCCCGTGCTCGATGGTGTACTTCAGGTACTTGGTGAACGTGATGGGATTGTCGGCATGCCAGCGGTACAGGCAATAGCGGCCGCCCGGCCGCTCCCCCGCCACGATCAGCGGCGCGCCGTTGTACAGGTGGGCGAACGGAATGGCCGTGTCGCGCCCGCCGAAGTCCCAGGCGCCGTTGAAATAATCTTCCGTTCCCGTGCCCGTGATCACCGGGTGCCGCTCGTCGTCCACGAACACCATTTCGTCGCCCTCGCCCATCCACTCGTCCTGGTTCTGCAGCACGCCCAGCGTGCAGCCCATCAGGTGCCCGCGCCCGCGCGTTTCCGCGAAGACATAGTTGTCCTTCCCGTCCAGGTTCTTCAGCCGGTCCGCGTCGCCGTTGTGGCGCCACTCGTTCATGGTGGGCTTGTTGGGCGCCGCCTGGCGGTACTGCGCGTGGAAATACAGCGTCCCGTCCGGCAGCGCCGGCACGATCTGGTAGTCGATATTCGAATAGAACGCGCCCACCCCGCGCTCGCTTTCGTTGGTGGCCGTGATGCGCGCCGACCGCCGGAACGGCATGGCGAAATAACTGTTCAGCGCCTTCACCGAGGAGCAGTTCAGAAACGCCGACTGGTACACGAAGTATTGCCCCAGGTTCAAGCCGAAGAAATCGCCCACCGGCGTTTCCACGCTGGGCCTGGCGTTCCCGTCCCAGTAAATGCGCAGCACGATTTCCTTCAGGTGATTGGCGCTCTGGGCCGCGATGGTGAACCAGATATGGGTGATCACCCCGGGGCCGTCGGAAGCGAACAGCTCGCGCGTGGCGCCGGGCTGGATCGGCCAGGAATCGGCGTTGCCTCCGCTGCGGTCGAAACTCGATTGCTTCAGCGAACGGTAGTTCTGCGCGCGCGTGTACCCCGGCAGAAACAGATAGTCGCCGCCCGTGCCGGCGCCCGTCTGCGCGCTCGCGGACGACGCCGCGGCGGACAATCCCGCCAAACCGCCCAGCCGCCTCAGGAACCCGCGGCGCGGCCCAATTTCGGATGACATCGTGGTTTTCTCCTCCGCCGTAAGATGGAAGCCGATGGAAGCCGGATTATACTACGCCGCCACCACAGCCGGCGGCGCGTCGCGAAGATGGTCCCCGATTTTCGCTATACTGCCCCCTAAGGAGGTCAGCATGCTCACGCGAAGAGGTTTTGCGGCCCGCATCGGCGCGGCCATGGCCGTGGGACGGATGCTGCCGGAGATGGCGTACGCCCAACGCGCCACGCTCCCCGGCAACCTGCCCAAGGACATGGTCTGGTTGAACGCCAACGAGAATCCCCTGGGTCCGCCCAAAGCGTCCCTGACGGCCATGGCGGAGGTGCTGCCCGCGTCGGGCCGCTACCACTACCAGGAAGTCCACGACTTCTACGCCGCCCTTGGCCGTAGCGAGGATCTGGAAGCGGACAACATCCTGGCCGGCAGCGGATCCAGCGAAATGCTGCACGCGGCGGTGGATGCCTTTACCGCGCCCGATCGTCCCATGCTGGTCATGCACCCGACCTACGAGGGCCCGCCGGAAACCGCGCGCGCCATGGGCCGCCAGGTGATCAAGGCGCCCCTGCTGGCCGATTACTCCGCCGATGTCCACCAACTGGCCGAGACCGCCGCCAAGTCCCGCGCCGGGTTGATTTACATGTGCAATCCCAACAATCCCACCGCCTCCATCACGCCCAAGGCGGCCGTCGCGTGGCTGGCGCAGAACCTCCCCGGCGATACCGTGCTGCTGATCGACGAGGCCTACATTCACTTCGGCGAGTCGCCGGACCTGGAGTCGGCCCTGCCTTTCGTCCGCCAGGGCCGCAACGTGGTGGTGGCCCGTACCTTTTCTAAGATTTACGGCATGGCGGGCGTGCGCGCCGGCTTCGTCTGCGCCCCCACCGGCCTGATCTCGCGCATGCGGCCCTACCGCAACAACGTGCTTTCCGTCATCGCCATGCGCGCGGTGCTGGCGGCCCTGGCGGAATCGGGCACGCTGGTCCCGGAGCGGCGCGCCATCAATTCGCGCGTGCGCGCCAGTCTGTGCGCCTGGCTGCGCGAGCGCCATCTCCCCTACATCGAATCGCAGGCCAACTTCATGATGATCGACGTGGGCCGCGACGCCCGCGAGTTCATCGCCAAAATGCCGCCCATGGGCGTGGCCGTGGGCCGTCCCTTTCCTCCGCTCGATAACATGCTGCGCGTCAGCATCGGCGCCGAAGGGGAAATGCAGAAATTCCGGGACGTCTTCTGGCGGGTTTACCAGGCCTGACCCGGCTACCGGATGGCCATCAGCACCAGGAACAACACCACCAGCGCCAAGTCGAAGATCACTCCGGCCGCGTTCTGTTGCAGATCGAAAACCTGACTGGATTTAGGCAGCGAGCGCATAGAGTTTTCCTTCTGCTATCAGACGGCGTGCGGCGCTGCCCGGTTGCAACATGCACCAGATTGCAGCACTCCACCCGTTCCCATTTTGCGCTTTCGGCTGGAAATGTCAATAGAACAATAGCAATTCCGGTACGTACCGGGCCGCGGCCGCCGCCGGGTGCCGGCGTCCCGTACGCGGAATGTTAGCCCGGCCCGCTTGACATTATGATAAATCTAATCCTATCATGTGGTTGAACACTAAGCGGGGAATGCGCTCCTGCGATCTCCGGGAGGCCCATTTTGATCAAGCTGGATATCATCAACGAAGTCGTCAGCAAGACCGGCATTACTAAGACCAAGGCCGAGATGGCCGTCGAAACCGTCTTCGAGTCCATGAAGAAGGCCTTGGAACAGGGAGATCGCATCGAACTGCGCGGCTTCGGAGTCTTCAACGTCAAGCCGCGCAAGACCGGCATCGGGCGCAATCCACGCACCGGCGCCGAAGTCTCCATTCCGCCGGGCAAAGCCGTGCGCTTCAAACCCGGCAAGGAACTCCAGACGCTGCACTAGCCCGGCGCGCGGAATAGGCGGGCGGATAAATTGTGTCCCCAGAGGATTATTCGGCGGCGCCCTGGCCCGCCTGCGCGGAGAACGGCAACGGCTCGGGCGTTCCCCGTTTCCTGCCTCGCATTCACCAGCGCTACTGGCTGCACGGCCTGTTGTTCCTGATCACCCTCTTCTGCACCACCCTGGTCGGTTCCGCCCTGCAGGCGGATTTCGACCGCAACCTGCCCTTCGACGTCGAGCAGTATCTGAGAGCCTTTGTCACCGTCTGGAGCCATCCCGGCGTAGTCTGGCAGGGCCTGCCGTTCTCCTTGACCCTGCTGACCATCCTGCTCGCCCACGAGTCCGGCCACTACCTCGCCTGCCTGTACTACGGCGTCGACGCCAGCCTGCCCTATTTCCTCCCCGCCCCCACCCTCATGGGCACCTTCGGCGCGTTAATTCGCATCCGTTCCGCCATCTATTCCAAACGCGTGCTCTTCGATATCGGGGTGGCCGGTCCCCTGGCCGGCTTCGTGTTCCTGCTGCCGGCGCTGGCCGTGGGCGTGGCCTTCTCCAAAGTGATTCCCGGCATCGCCCATCAGGGCGACATCCAGTTCGGCGCCCCCGGGCTGCTTTGGATCTTGCGTAAAGCCATCTTTCCCGGCATCCCCGCCGCGGACATCTACCTGCATCCGGTGGCCCGCGCCGCCTGGATCGGGATTCTGGCCACCGCCCTGAACCTGCTCCCCATCGGCCAACTCGATGGCGGCCACATCCTTTACGCCCTGGTGGGCGACCGGCACAAGCTGCTCTCCAAAATCTTCATCGCCGCGCTCATTCCCCTGGGTTTCCGCTGGTGGCCCTGGTGGTTGTGGGCCGTGGCCCTCTTCTTCCTGGCCCGCCGCCATCCGGTCATCGTGGATTCCTCCGATATCGGCGCCGGCCGGAAATGGCTGGCCCTCGCCTCCCTGGCCGTTTTCCTGCTCTGTTTCACCGTGGCGCCCGTCCTCGAGGGCGCCCCCTGACCCGGAGCCATGAAGATCACCGCCACGATCATCACCCTCAACGAAGAGCGTCATCTTGCCCGCGCCATCGAGAGCCTGCGTTGCTGCGATGAGATCCTGGTGCTGGATAGCGGCTCCTCCGACCGCACCACCGAGCTCGCCGAAAAGCTGGGTGCGCGCCTGCTGGAGAGCCCCTGGCGCGGTTACGCCGGCCAGAAAAACTGGGCGGCCGGGCAGGCTGCCCACGATTGGATCCTCTCCCTGGATGCCGACGAGGCCCTCAGCGAGGCCCTCGAAGGCGAAATCTGGAACCTCAAAAAAAATGGCCCCCGCTACGACGCCTATACCATGCCGCGCCTGGCCCAATACCTGGGCCGCTGGATCCTGCACAGCGGCTGGTATCCCGACCGCAAGGTCCGCCTCTATAACCGCCAGAAAGCCAAGTGGGTCGGCGACTTCGTCCATGAGAGCGTGCAGGTCCGCGGGCGCGTCGGCCGCCTCGAATCCAACCTGCTCCACTTCACCTGCGATTCCCTCTCCGAGCATCTCAAAACCATGGACCGCTACACCACCTTGGCGGCCGAAGAGCTGGTATCGCGCAAAACGCCGCTCGGTTGGAGCCACCTGATCCTCGACCCCTCCTGGACTTTCCTGAAAACCTACTTCCTGCAACGCGGATTCCTGGACGGCATCGAAGGCCTGACCATCGCCTACATGGCGGCGCTCTACACCTTCCTGAAGTACGCCAAGGCGCGTAACATGAGTTCCGGGCGATGAGAATCCTGCACCTCGATTGCGGGCGCGAGATGCGCGGCGGCCAATGGCAGGCGCTCCGCCTGGTCGAAGGGCTGTGCGCCGAGGGCGTCGAATGCACGCTGCTGTGCCCGCGCCGTGCGCCGCTGGCCGCTCAGGCCCGCGATCTCGGCCTGGATGTCCGCCCGCTCGGGATCTGGGCCGTCCACCGGCTCTCGCGCCGCGCAGACCTGGTCCATGTCCACGATGCCCGCTCCCATACCCTGGCCGCCGCGCTCGGCGGCGCTCCCCTGGTGGTCTCCCGCCGCGTGGCCTTTCCCATCCGCTCCCGCTGGAAGTACGCCCGCGCCCGCCGTTACGCCGCGGTCTCCCAATTCGTCAAGACCGTCCTCACCCAAGGCGGCGTGCCGCAAGAGAAAATCGAAGTGATCTACGACGGCGTGCCTCTCGGCGAAGCCGCGCCCGGCGGCGCCACCGTGGTCGCCCCCGCCGGCGCCGATCCCCTCAAAGGCGCCCAACTGGCCCTCGATGCCACCCGCCGCGCCGGCGTGGATCTGCTGCTCTCCCGCGATCTGCAATCCGATCTCGCGGGCGCCGCCCTGTTCCTTTACCTGACCCGCTCCGAAGGCCTGGGTTCGGCCATCCTGATGGCCATGGCCGCCGGCGTCCCGGTCGTCGCCAGCAACGTGGGCGGCATCCCTGAAATCGTCCGCCACCGTCACAACGGCTGGCTCACCGATAACGACCCCGAGCACGTCGCCGCCGCCATCCGCGAACTGCTGTCCGATCCTCCTCTGGCCCGCCTTCTCGGCGCCGCCGGACGCCGCACCGTCGCCGAAAACTTTACGGTCTCCCGCATGATCCAAAACACCATGCTCCTCTACCGGCAGGTGCTCTCTTGCTAGAAGCCTGCCTCGCCTTCCTGTTCGGCCTGCTGATCGGCAGCTTCCTGAACGTCTGCATTCACCGCCTGCCCCAGGATCTCTCGGTGGTGCGCCCGCGCTCTTATTGCCCCGCCTGCGCGCATCCCATTGCCTGGTACGACAACGTCCCCCTGCTCAGCTACGTCCTGCTCGGCGGCCGTTGCCGCCATTGCAAAGCCGCCATCTCCTGGCGCTATCCGGTCGTCGAATTGCTTACCGCCGCCCTCTTCTTCGTCTTCGTCCTGCGCCTGGGACCCACCCTGCCGGCCGTGAAGTACTGCCTGCTGAGCGCCTTGCTGGTGGGCCTAACCTTCGCCGACCTCGAAGCGCGCATCCTCCCGGACGAGTTCACCCTCGGCGGCGCCGCCCTGGGCCTGGTCCTGGCCTGGTTCGTGCCCCTGCACGATGTGCTGTTCCTGCTCGATATCCGCGGCAATCCCAACTGGATCTCGGTCGGCGATGCCGCGCTCGGCGGACTGCTCCCCGCGCTGGTGCTGTGGTTCGGCGGCTGGCTCTATTTCAAGCTGCGCCACCGCGAAGGCCTGGGCCTCGGCGACGTGAAACTGGTGGCCATGGTGGGCGTGTTTCTGGGTCTGCAGGGCGCCCTGCGCACCCTGATCGCCGGATCGCTGGCCGGGTCCCTGATCGGATACGCCTATATCCGGTTCACCCACAAGGACCCGTCTACCTACGAGTTGCCCTTCGGCACTTTCCTGGGATTGGCGGCCATCGCCGTGGCCTTGATGTAGTTCCCGCTACAGCGAGCGCTTCTCGCTCCGTTTGGTGGTGTCGCTGCGCTTGATCTGCGCCCGCCGCCGCCCGGTCGCCAGGTTCTTGGCCGCTTTATCCTTGGCCGCCTGGCTCACCTCGATGTTGTTCACCACCTTGGCCGCGCCGGAACTCCGGGCCAGCCGCGTGGCCGTGCCCTTGTGTTGCAGGACGTCGGTCTTTCCTTCAATAGTGGCCACTCCGCCCCGCACATGCACTTGGAAGTTATGCGTGGATATCTTGGAAGCCGCGAAACGCCCGCGGATGGCTTTCTCCAGGTCTACATCCGGAATGATCGTCTGCCGGGGGCGGGCGGCGGCCGGTGTGGCCGCCTTGGCCGCCGCTTTGGGGACTACGCTCTTGTTCGTAGCGGCCAATCCGGCGGAAAGGGCCAAGCCGAGCAGCGCGCTGGCGCGCAGAGTATTCCACATCATCGGATCTCCTTGACTAAATACTGTGCCGCGGCGGCCGGTCTGCTCTCACCGAAAACGCGGTATAACGAACTGATGCCTTTTTACGGCGGAATCGAATCCGGCGGCACCAAGTTCGTGTGTGGAGTCGGCGACCGTGCCGGCAAGCTCCTGGCGCGCTCCGAGTTTCCCACCACCACGCCGCCCGAGACCATCGGCCGGGCCGTCGAATTCCTCCAGGAGCAACCCTGCACTCTGGCTGCCGTGGGCATCGGATCCTTCGGCCCAGTGGACCTGAATCCCTCTTCCCCCAGTTTCGGCTTCATCACCTCCACCCCCAAAAGCGGCTGGCGCGATACCGATATCGCCGGCGCCGTGCGCAGCGCTACGGGCCTGCCGGTAGCCTTCGACACGGACGTGAACGCCGCCGCCATGGGCGAAGCGCTCTGGGGCGCCGCGCAGGGCCTGGATACTTTCCTCTACCTCACCATCGGCACCGGACTGGGCGGCGGCGGCATGGCCAACGGACGCCTGATGCATGGCCTCGTGCACCCCGAGATGGGCCACATCCGCGTGCCCCACGACTTGGCCGCCGACCCCTTTCCCGGCTGCTGCCCCTTCCATGGCGACTGCCTCGAAGGGCTGGTCTCCGGGCCGGCCATCGAAGCGCGTTGGGGACGCGGTGAAACCTTGCCCGCCGCGCATCCCGCCTGGCAATTGGTGGCGCATTACATTGCCCTCGGCCTGGCCACCTGGATCTGCACCCTCTCTCCGCGGCGCATCATCCTGGGCGGTGGCGTCATGCGCCAGGCCGAGCTGTTTCCCTTGATTCGCGCCGAGGTCCGCGCCCTGCTCAACGGTTACGTGGAAGCACCCGCCATCGTGCCGCCCGCTCTGGGCGGCGATGCCGGCGTGCTGGGCGCCATCGCCCTGGCCGCCCGCTAAGGAGCCTCTGATGACCCACTGCCTCGCCTTCGCCCTGCCGCTGCTGGCCGCCGGCGTCCTGCTCGCCTCCAACGACCTCACTCCGGGCATGAACCGCTTCGCCTGCGATACCTATCGCCAACTCGCGCCCTCCGCCGGCAACCTGGCCCTCTCCCCCTTCAGCATCTCCATGGCCCTCTCCATGCTGCTGGACGGCGCGCGCGGCCGCACCGCCGCCGCCATCGCCGCCGCCCTGCATCAGCCTCCGCGTCCCGGGTACCATGCGGCCCTCACGTCGCTGGCTGCCGGCCTGGCCCAATCCGCCACCACCGGCCGCAATGAATTGTCCATCGCCAACGGCCTCTGGGTGCGCCGCGGCTTCCCCCTGGCCCCCGATTTCGAAAAAACCATCCGCACCCTCTACCAGGCCCCCGTCACGCCCCTCGATTTTTCCGCCAACCCCGAGCAGGCCCGCGCCGCCATCAATTCCTGGACCGCGGAGCACACCAAAGACAAAATTCGCGATCTGTTCGCGCCCGGTTCCATCAATCCCGGCACGCGCGTGGTCCTCACCAGCGCCATCTACTTCTATGGCAAGTGGCAAGCGCCGTTCAAGCCCGCCGAAACGCGCCAGGAGCCCTTCCGCCTGGCCGCCGGCGGCTCCGAACCCATGCCCTTCATGCACCAAAAGGCCGAGTTTCTCTATGCCCAACGGCCCGCCCTCCAGATCCTGGAGATGCGCTACGCGGGCACGCCCCTGGCCTTCGATATCCTCCTGCCCGAAACGGTTGACGGCCTCCCCGCGCTGGAACGGTCCGTCGATGCCAAGGAACTGTCCGTCTGGTTTGCCGGCCTGGCCCCCGAGACCGTCGAGGTGGCCATTCCGAAATTCCGCGCCGAATCGTCGTTCTCCCTGCGCGAGGCGCTGTCCCGCCTGGGCATGGCGGACGCCTTCTCGACTGCCGCCGACTTCTCCGGTATCGACGGCCGCCGCGACCTGTATGTCTCCGATGCCGTCCACAAGGCCTTCGTGGACGTGTCCGAAGAGGGCGTCGAAGCGGCCGCCGCCACCGGCCTGGCTCTCCGCGCCCTGGCCATGCGGCCATACCGCCAGATCGTCTTCCGCGCGGACCATCCCTTCGCCTTCTTCATCCGCGATACCGCCAGCGGCGCGATTCTGTTCTCAGGCCGGCTGGTCCGGCCGCGGTCCTGACACCATCGTCTCGTTGCGTTTCAACTGCCCGCAGGCCGCGTAGATATCCAGGCCCCGCGGCTTGCGGATGAAACACCCCATGGACCGCCGCACCACGGCCTGGAAGCTCGCCACCCGCTCCGCATCCGGCGTGGCGAACGGAATCCCCGGACCTGGATTCAGCGCGATCAGGTTCACCTTGGCATTCAGGTTGGCCAGCAGCTTCACCACCCGGCGCGCGTCCGCGTCGCTGTCGTTTACGTCCTTCAGTAGCACGTACTCGAAGGTGAGCTTCTCCCAGGGGCGCAGCGGATACGCCTTGCAGGCCGCCAGCAGGTCCTTCAAATGATACTTGCGCGTGATGGGCATCAACTCCTGGCGCATCTCTTCGGTCGAGGCGTTCAACGAGATGGATAGCCTGGGGCGCACCGGCTCGCGTCCCAACTCTTCGATCTTGGGAATGATGCCGGCGGTGGACACGGTCATCCGCCGCTGCGGAATTCCCACGCCCTCCGGATCGGCCAGCAGACGCGTGGCCTTCACCACGTTGGCCAGGTTCAGCAGCGGCTCGCCCTGCCCCATCATCACAATGTTCGTCCGGCCGCCCTCCGCCAGGCCGTTGTCGCGCGCCACCAGCAGCGCCTGTCCCACGATCTCGCCCGCCGTCAGGTTCCGCTCCAGGCCCATCAACGCGGTCATGCAGAATTTGCAGTCCACCGGGCACCCCACCTGGCTCGAGATGCAAAGGGTGGCGCGCTCGTCCTCGGGCATCAGCACCGTCTCCACCGTGCGGCCGTCCTCCAGCCGCAGCAGGTAGCGGCGCGTGCCGTCGGTCGAGTCGTACACCCGCGCGATTTCCGGCAGCCCCACGCGCCCCGGCCCCGCCAGTTCGCTCCGCAGCCCGGCCGGCAGAGTCGTCACCTCCTTCAGATCGGCGGCTCTCTGCCGGTACAGCGCCGTGTAGATTTGTTTGGCGCGGAACGGCGCATGCCCGGGACCCAAGGCTTCCCGGATCTCGGCCGCGTCCATGCCCAGCAGCGGCCTGTGGCCGGCTGCGTTCCGCGGATCTTCGAGCGTTGGCATCCCATCCCGGATTATACCGGACGGTCCGCTACTTCTTATCGCGCATCGCCGCGATCACTGCGTCCGGCACCCCGGCCGCCTTGAGATGCGCGACGTCGTCCGGCTCCAGCGAGAAGCGCCCGGGCTGGTTCGCGATCATCCTCAGGATTTCCTCCTCCGCGATGTTGCCGTCCACCAGCCGGATTACGAAATCGTTGGTCATCAGGATGCCGGTCTGCCGCCGGCTCGCCGCCGCGGCCGGCTGCGGCTTGGGTTGCCGCGCTTTGGCCGCCGCGGCCTCCCCGCGGCCCTCCACCAGCACGCCCGCCACCAGCTTGCCGCCGTCCATTCCCCCGGCTGTCTGGAACGCGGTGACCGCGTCGTCGTATTTGCGCGCCAGCATGTAAGCCACGCCCAGGTTGTACCACGCCTCCATGGCCGCCTTCGATCCGCTGCCGCAGGCCTTCGCATTGGCCTGTGACAGGCGCAACACCGAGGCGTAGTCGTCCGCCTTGGCCGCCTCGTACGCCTGCTTCAACCCGCATTCCTTGCTGTCCTCGAAAGGAATCTCGCGCTCCTCCGTCCACGCGGTGTACAGCCGCCGCGCCTCCGCCAGCCCGTTACGCAGCGCCATGGCTTTCACGTCCGGGGGCGCGGGGTATTCCGGGTCCGTCGTCTGGCTTTCGTTTTCCTTCTGCGCGTGGCCGCGAACCGTGGCGGCGGCCAGTTCCCGGCCGTTCGCCGCATCGGTTGCCCGTATGGTGGCGTTGAAGAATCCCTCCGTGCGGGAAATGTGAATAGCGGGCAGACCCTCCCCCAGGATGGGCGCCAGCGTATGCGCGTCGCATCGTGTCACCTCGATCGACAGCGTCACCCCCGGCACGGCCCCGGCGCCCGGGTCCGCATGCACCGTCCCAATGCCGTGCGCGCCCATATCCTGAAGCAGCAGATCGCCGAATTCGCCCCCGCACTCCCCGGAGATCCGGCCCAGCGCGAAGCTTTTGCCGGAAACCGCGCCGAGAGCCGGCGCGTGCGATATCTTGACCGTGATTCGCTTCGTCGCATAACCGTGACAGGCCGCGATGCATAATCCAACCGTAACAGCCAGGCTTCGAGTCATTCGACTTCCGTCCCTGGTACTTAGACGCGCGGCGCTGGCCAGGCGTTGTAAGTACGTAAGCACACAACGGGGCACGGCCCGCCGGCGGGTCGCCCCGTCCCGCGGGATGTGATATGGTTGCCTTGAATACTATGGCAAGCGAATCTCTCTCCCGCCGCGCGTTCTTCGCTCTCACCGCGGCCGCTCCCCTTGCGTCCGCTGTGGCGCGTGGCGACGCTCTTCCCGTCGGACTGGAGCTCTTCTCCGTCCGCAACGAATTGCAGAAGGACCTCATGGGCGCCGTGCGCGCCGTCGCCAAAATGGGCTATGACTGCGTGGAGTTCTTCTCGCCCTATTTCGCCTGGAAACCCGCCTACGCCAGGCAGGTCCGCCAGATGCTCGACGACGCCGGCATCCGCTGCCTCTCCACCCACAACGGCCCCGAGTCGTTTACGCCCGACGGCCTGTCGCACGCCATCGAGATCAACAACATCATCGGCAGCCGCTTCATCGTGCTGGCTAGCGCCGGCAACGTGAAAACGCTGGACGGCTGGAAAGAAGTCGCCGCCAAACTCAACCAGGGCGCCGAAAAGATGAAACCCGCCGGCCTGCGCGCGGGCTATCACAACCATCAGCTCGAATTCAAGCCGCTCGCCGGCAAGCGCCCCATGGAAGTGCTGGCCGCGGACACCACCCCGGATGTCATGCTGCAACTGGACGTCGGCACCTGCATCGAAGCGGGCTCCGACCCGGTTGCCTGGATCGAGCAGAATCCCGGACGCATCCGCTCCATGCACTGCAAGGACTGGGCTCCTACCAAGGGCTACAAGGTCCTGCTGGGCGAGGGCGTCGCGCCCTGGAAGCGCCTGTTCGAGGCCGCCGAAAAATCCGGCGGCATCGAGTTCTATCTCGTCGAACAGGAAGGCAGCGACTATCCCGCGCTCGAAACCGCGCAGCGCTGCCTGGCGGCGTTCCGCGAGCTGCACGGATGAACCACCCCCACGATAACCACTACGACCTCGCCGCCCTGGCGCGGCAGGAGATGATGGACGAAGGCTTCGCCCCCGATTTCCCGCCCGAGGCGCAAAGCCAGGCCGCCGCCCTGCGCGCGCGCTCCGCCGAAGCCGTCCCCGCCGGGCCGGTCCAGGATCTGCGCGGGTTGCCCTGGTCGTCCATCGATAACGACACTTCCCGCGACCTCGACCAGATCGAGGTTGCCGAACAATTGCCCAACGGCGATATCCGCATCCGCGTCGGCATTGCGGACGTCGACGGCGGCGTGCCCCAAGGGTCGCCCATCGACCTCCACGCCGCGCGGAACTGCACCACCGTCTACACCGGGGTCCGCATCTTCTCCATGCTCCCCGAGGATCTGTCCACGGATCTGACGTCGCTCAACGAACACGCCGGCCGGCTTTCCCTGGTGGTGGAGTTGACCGTTGCCGCCGACGGCTCGGTGCGTGACGGCACGGCCTACCGGGCGGTCGTCCGCAACGCCGCGCAGTTGGCCTATAGCTCCACCGGTCCGTGGCTCGAAGGCCAGGCCGCGCCGCCCCCCAAAGTGGCCGCCTCGCCCGATCTGCGGGCGCAGCTTCGCTTGCAGGACGAGGCCGCCCGCAGGCTGCGTGAAATGCGCCATCACCATGGCGCCCTCGATCTGGACCGCGTCGAGACCGAGGCGGTCCTGTCGGACGGGCACGTCACCGGCATCCAGTCGCGCCACCGCAACCGCGCCACGCTGTTGATCGAAGACTTCATGGTCGCCGCCAATGGCGTCATCGCGCGCCTGCTGCGCGATGCCCAAGTCTCCTCCATCCGCCGCGTGGTCAAGATCCCGCGCCGCTGGGATCGCATCGTGGAACTGGCCGCGCGCGCCGGCACGGCCCTGCCCGCCGATCCCGACGCCGGCGCCCTCAACCAGTTCCTCATGAAGCGCCGCGCCGAGGATCCCGTGCACTATGCCGATCTCTCGCTGGCCGTGGTCAAGCTGATGGGTCCCGGCGAGTACGTCCTGGAACGCCCCGGCGACCCGCCCGCCGGCCACTTCGCCCTGGCCGTCCTGGATTATACCCACTCCACCGCGCCCAACCGTCGCTTCGCGGACCTCGCCACCCAGCGCCTGGTCAAGGCCGCCGTGGCGCGCCAGTCGGCGCCCTACAACGACGCGGAACTGGACCGCGTGGCCCGCGACTGCACCCTGCGCGAGGATGCCGCCCGCAAAGTGGAACGCGCCATGTCCAAGCGCATCGCCGCCGTCGCCCTGCACGCCCGCATCGGCGAAGTGTTTCCCGCCGTGGTCACCGGCGTCGCCCCCAAGGGCACCTTCGTCCGCCTGGTATCGCCCCCGGTCGAAGGACGCCTCATGCGCGGCGAGCACGGCCTGGATGTCGGCGACCAGATTCGCGTGAAGCTGCTCAATACCGATCCCGTGCGCGGCTTCATCGACTTCGCCAGGTCGTGACCCGAACCTACCGGTGATGCCCGCCGTCCATCGCCGCCGGCGCATACACCGGCCCCACGTCGACCGGGTGCGCCGTGCGGCTCAACGGTATGATCGCCACCGTGTGCGCCACCCCCTTGGCATCCGGCGCCATTACCTGAATCGACGCCGTCACCTGCGCCTCCCGGAACGATAGCAGCGGCTTCCGCACCATCGCCACGCCCACCACCAGCGCCGCCTCGCCGTCCGCCCGCCCGGCCGGCAGCGTCACGCAGGGCGCCGCCGCCCCGCCGCCGCCCAGGGGCCGCAAGGTTACCGTCTTCTCCGCCGCCACCGCACCCGTCGCCACGTTGATGAACTCCATCGAAACATCCACCCCGCCCGTCCCGATGTTGGCAGCGCACAGCACCAGTTTCTGCCCCGGTTCTACGTTGGCCGGCAGACTCGCCAGCCGGTACGCCTCCGGTTTCAAAGCCGCCCGCCCGCTGCCCGCCGCCAGCAGCGCCGCCATCGCCAACCCCGCGTGAAGTCGCATGGAGCCGTCTCCCTTCACCCCAAGCGACGCACCCGCCCCCGCGCCGGTTGCGCAAGCTGAAAGCTGAAAGCTGAAAGCTGAAAGCTTAATTCATCTCCCCGCGCGCTTTGGCGATCGCCGCCAGAAACTGCCGGGCCCTCTCTTCAATCACCTCGTAGCGGCCTTCCCTGATCAGCTTGGCGTCCACCAGTTCGCCGCCCACCGCCACCGCGCACGCGCCCGCCTTCAGAAATTCGCCGGCGGTCTCCAGGTTCACCCCGCCGGTCGGGATCATCTCGATCTGCGGAAACGGTCCCTTCAGCGCCTTGATGTACTTCGGCCCCCCCACGTTCCCGCACGGGAAGATCTTTACCACGTCGGCGCCCGCCTCCCATGCCGTCAGCACTTCCGTGGGCGTCAGCGCGCCCGGGCAAATCACCTTCGCGTAGCGCTTGGCCATCTCGATGGTGGCCCGCTTCAAGCTGGGCGTCACCAGGAATTCGGCGCCCGCCAGCATGCAAATGCGCGCCGTCTCCGGGTCCAGCACCGTGCCCGCGCCCAGTACGATCTTGTCGCCGAACCGCTCCGCGATCTTTTCGAGCGCACGCACCGCGCCCGGTACCGTCATGGTGATCTCCGCCGCGCGCACGCCGCCGCGGTATATGGCTTCGATCGCCAGAATGGCGCTCTCCGCGCTGGTCGTGCGCACAACCGGCACGATCCCGATCCCCGTCATTTGCGAAAGTGTCTCCTGGGGCCTCATGCCCCCAACGTATCACGCATGTCCCCGCGCGGTGCGCACCGCCCGCATCCGGACCGGACCCCGACCTGAAAGAACTCCGCGATGAAACACATTCAACAGCCTGCTGGCAGCGGAATTGTGCGGCAACTCCGGCGCGGATGACCGCGGCCAGACCGCGATGACTCGGGCGTTCGCGGCCACGATATCATCAATTCGCGAAAATTCGCAATTTTCTTCTTGCATTCGATTGGTGCACGTAGTAAATTTGACTGGACTGCGGTTGTTTCGAGTCCGAACTCCGGGCTTCGCGTAGTAAGTTCCCCGGTTCGTTAAGCGGAGGCACCTCATCAAGGCCTGAGGTCAGGTTACAACTCTGTAAGGTAACTAAGTTCTCCGTGTCCGTTGTGCTGGGCTTAGAGGCGCGCCGGGTATAGGGCTCGGCGGGAAGGTATCTGCATGAAGTGTTCGTGCCGGTTAGCGGTCTGCGTCTTGATTCTTGCCGCTGTGCTGCCTGGGCAGCGCCGCGTCGATCCCAGGAACTCCTTTTACCGCGTCATCGCCGTGGTGCCGTTAGTCAACTCCGGCCCGGGCGGCGCCGCCTGGCCCAAGCACGTCCCGGCAAGCGAGCCGGCCGGCCCAGGCGATCCCGGCATCATAGCGTTCGCTTGTGAGCCGAGCGACGACGGCAAGCATGCCATCGTCGAACTCGTTGCGGTGAACCGCGCGGCTCTGGCGGGCGTTCTGGCCGACCACTCCGCGGGCGTGCTCGTATTCGAGAAGAGCAAAGTCCCGCAAAAGGAAATCGAGTCGGCCATACAGCCATTTCGCAAGGACTTTTCGCTTTCGCGGTTTGGGGTGGTGGTCCAATGACCGGCTTACGGACGTGGCTCATCCCGTTCCTGGCGGCCACCGGCTTGCTTTACGGACAGAGTTATACCGGCTCGGTCACCCAGGTAAGTTGCAGCCAGATCTCCGGATGGGCGTCGTCCACCAGCGTGGATCTCTACGGCGACACCACCTACCTCGGATCCTGGCCCGCCGGCGGCCCCGGCAACTATTTCATGATCTACATGCCGGGAGCCCTTCAGGACAACCAGGTCCATTCGATCACGGTGAAGTACGGCGGCACCACGACGAACATACCCGTCGGCAACAGCACCAACAACCAATTCACCAGCACCGTCCAGTGCGGGCCTCAGGCGCCCGGCTACCAGTACTACCTCACGGATTCGTTCCCGAGCATTAACACAACCAATTGGAACCAGAACGGCGCCATTTCGGTAACCCAGGGAGCGGGGCTGGCGGCAGCGGGCGGGAGCGCGAGCCTGATATCCCTGATATCAAAGGTCCCCGTGCCCCCTCCCGATCCCAACAGCTACGAGGTCAGCAGCGACTTGGTGCTGAGCGCGAGCGGGGGCACCTACGTGCAATACCTTCGGGCCTCGACCGATGCCGTATCGAACGGCTCCGCCGGGGGGGCCGGCTCCTACCTCTCCGTTGAGCTGGTCAACCCGAGTTTCAGCGCCACCACCGGAGCCTGCGTCGCACAGTTGTACGTGTACTCCAACACCGGCAGCACCCTCACACCCCTGTACGGCACGACGGTGGCCTGCCACACGCGCATGAACATTCGCTCGGTGGTCTTCGGGAGTTCTCTGAATATCATGGTCAATGGCGTGGTGTACCCGCTGGTCAACGTCGCCGGGCCCGCCTCGGGGGCGCCCGGCATTGGTGGAAGCTCCATGCCGTCCGGCAACTCCATCGCGCAAGTCGCGCTGGGGCCCTGGGACAATGTGCCGCCAGCCCAAATTATCGCAAACACCTTTACCAATACAGTCTATTTCACCGCCGACCCCGGGTACCCGGGCAACGTCATGGCCCAGTGGCAGGGCGCAATCGACAACCCGGCGGGCGGAAGCAATCCGGGAGCGGGTGTGGGGATCGCGTATTACACGATCTACCGCACCACGGTCTACGGCACGGACACGAGCACACAGACCATCCAAAGCTACGATGCCTCGTTCTACGACGGCACCGTGCTGGCGGCGAATACTTACCAGTACACGATCACGCCTGTGGACTTTCACGGCAACTACCCAGATCCGAGCCAGGCCACTCCGCTCCTTGTCAGCACGGCGCACGGCACCGTGGACGGGCATCGCATCGGCATCCGACCCACCGGGAGCTATTGGGGCGGCGCGGGCGAGCAGCTCGATCTGCTCAGCGGCAACCTCAACTATTCGCTGCCTCTGATCACGGCCATCGGCCGCGGGGGACTCAAGGCACAATTCGCGCTGTCGTACAACTCCCAGAACTGGCGGGTGGTGGTCAACCAATACCTGACCGTGCCCCGCATCCTGGGCGCCGACACCGGTTTTGGATTCGGCTGGCAGCTCATGCTCGGCTCGGTGATGCCCATCTACTCCGGCACCGGCTACGTGGCCTATTACCTTTTCACCGACTCCAGCGGCGCCCAATACTACTTGACCCAGAACCCCAACCACTCGGGCGTCTGGAGCTCCACCCAAAGCGTCTATGTGTGGTACGACTCCAACCAGAACCGCCTGTACTTCCGCAACGGGACGTTTTGGGCGATGGGGTGCGTCTCGGCGGGCGCCGAGCAGGACGCCGGAACGCTCTACCCGACCGTCGTGGAGGACACCAACGGGAACCAGATCGTCATCACCTACATGCCCGGCGCGGGGGCAGGCTGGAACAACTCCAGCTCGCGCATTGCTGTGATCGAGGACGCGCGCGCGGTCCTGGAGAATACCAGCGTCGGCCACGTGCCCGCCTCTTACTCCTTTTCGTACACCGGCGGGTTCCCGCCGTACCTGTCCGGGATCTTTAGCTACGTGAGCACCGGCGAAAGCTACGTGGTAACCATCGACACGGGGCAGCCGCTGAATGCCCCGGCCGGATCGCAGGGCCTCACAAGCTTCGGGACTGCGGGGTTTCTGACCAGCGTGGCGGCGGGGACCGCCTGGTCGGGCACGCTATACTCCTGGAACTTCAGCTACGATCGCGAGGGCAACGGCGACCTGACCCAGGTGACATTCCCCCAAGGCGGCTCCCTGAGCTGGGCCTATGCCGCATTCGAGTACCTCGGCGAACGGGAATTGTGGCAGGTGTCCAACCGCAGCCTGGTGAGCAGCGCCCAGCAGTCTTCGTCTTACGCGTATTCGCTGACCTGGCCGGACGGGTGGAACTCCGTGGCGCTGCACACCGGCGTGGCGCTGGACGACCCCACCGGCGCCGAGAAATATTGGAGCTTCAACGCGGCCGGGCTGGTGTCCGAGTTGCAGAACCGCACCGGGACGAGCATCACTTCCCCGCTACCGCGCGACGAGGTCTACGCCTGGGCCACGGACCTCAATGGCAACTACTACCTGAAGTCCGATACAACTACGCTCGACCAGGGGCAGCCGTTCGCCCAGACCACGACGACCACCCAGGCCCAGGACGGCTACGGCAACGTCGTGACCACGAGCGTATCCGACTGGAACGGGACCACGCGCACCTAC
>VFSW01001638.1_pt1 | contig 34162 bp, 33 predicted proteins | sample 5358111 | NCBI WGS metagenome assembly VFSW01 (sample SAMN11554181, study PRJNA540505) | mine drainage metagenome | isolation source: sediment from site ElyBrook_90M | place: USA: Ely Copper Mine, Vershire, VT | collected 2017
CAGAGACCCACTCCCTCCCACCCGACGAACATCAGCAGAAGGTTGTTTCCCGTGACCAAGAGGAGCATCATGAAGACGAAGAGGTTCAGGTACACGAAGAACCGCCGGAACCCGGGGTCGTCGTGCATGTAGCCCACCGAGTATACATGGATGAGAAACCCCACCCCCGTGACGACCAGGCACATGATGACGGACAGGGCGTCGAGCCGGAAACCGATGGCGACCTGGAACTGTCCCGAGGCGATCCAGGGGTAGATATCCCGTTCGTACACCCGCGCCGCTGCGGGCAGTTGGAGAAACTCGTACAAGACGCCGGCCGCGACGAGAAAAGAGAAGAAAATTGCGAGGCAGGCCACCCAGGACACCATGTTCTTCGAGAACCTGCCGCCGAAGACGCCGTTGACGATGAACCCCACAAGCGGGAAAAAGGGTATCAGCCAGATATACTCAGCCATCTATTCACATCCTCGTCACGTAACGACCCCGACCCGATCGGCGGTCTTTGTGAGATCCATACTGTTTCCCCACTGCGTCACCCCTTGAGCAGATCGATTTCATAGGGATCGACCGTATTCCTCTGCCGAAAGACCATGACGAAGATGGCCAACCCCACCGCGGCCTCCACGGCGGCGACGGTCATGATGAAAAAGACGAACACCGAACCGTCCATCGAAGCGAGGGCGTTCGCGGCGGCGATGAACACCAGGTTCACGGCGTTCAGCATCAGTTCGATGCACATGAAGACCACGATCACGTTTCTCCTGAGGATCGCTCCCACGGCCCCGATCGTGAAGAGGATGCCGCTGAGGATGAAACAGAGGGTGGTAGGAATTTCCGGCAACATAGTTTTCCTCTCCTTACTTTCTCTTGGCGATGACCACCGCGCCCACGATGCCCACCAGAAGCAGGATGGAAGCGACCTCGAAGGGGAAGAGGTACTGCCCGTAGAGCAGCGCCCCGACCGTTCGCACGTTGCCGATGCTGTTGACCACGGCGGTCGAGTAGTCTCCGCTCCTGCCCGTCATCTGGTAGAAGAGTGCCCCGAAGAGGAGCTCGGCGAGCAGGATGGCCGTGATCAGCGCCCCGGCGATCCGCGTCCCCTGCGAACGGCGCGCGTGGCCTTCGCCCTCCCCGCCCGTCTCCATGTGGACCAGCATGATCACGAAGAGGATGAGCATCATGATGGCGCCGGCGTAGACCATCACCTGCGCCACCGCGATGAACTGGGCGTTGAGGAGCAGGTAGATGACGGCCATGGTGAAAAAGGTGGCGATCATCCACAGGGCGCTGTGGACCGCGTTTTTCCGGGTCACCATCATCAGCGAGGTGACGGCGGCCGCAACGACCAGCACGATGAACATGACGTCTTTCAATCCCAGAGCATCCATATCTCAGGCCTTCTTGAAGGAAAGCAGCTTTTCCTTCGTGAGCAGGAAATCCGCCCGGGTCTCACGGACATACTCGTAGTCCTGCCCCAGCCGGATGGCGTTGACCGGACAGGCCTCCTGGCAGAAGCCGCAGAATACGCAGCGCAACTCGTCGATCTCGTACCTGCCGGGATAGCGGGTGCCGTCCTCGCGTTCCCTGATCTCGAGCGAGATGCACCGTGAAGGGCAGACGGCGACGCAGAGGCCGCAGGCGACGCAGGTGGTCTCCCCGGCGGCGTCTTTTTCGAAATAGTGGATCCCCCGCCACCGGGGGGAGATGGCGCGCTTCTCCTCCGGATAGCGGATCGTAATCTGCGGGGAGAAAAACATCCGGAGCGTCAGTCGAAGACCTTTGAGTAAAGGGAGGATCATCCGTACATCTCCTAACGAAGCGCCACAACGAAGGCGGTTGCCATCACGTTGAGGAGCGCCAGGGGGAAGAGCACCTTCCACCCGAATTTCATGATCTGGTCGTACCGCATCCGCGGGAATGTGCCCCTGACCCAGATGAAGAAGAAGCACACCGAACACATCTTGATGAAGAACCACACCGGCCCGGGGAGGTACGGCCCCAGCCAGCCGCCAAGAAAGAGGGTCGTCGCCAGCGAGGCCACCGTCACCAGATGGAGGTACTCGGCGATCATGAACAGGGCGAATTTCATGCTGCTGTACTCGATGTTGAAGCCGCTCGCCAGCTCGCTCTCCGACTCGGGCATGTCGAAGGGTATCCGGTTGATCTCGGCGAGCCCCGCCACGAGGTACAGGAGGAAGGCGAAGGGCTGATAGACGACGAACCAGACGTCGCGCTGGGCCTCCACGATATCGGTGAGGCGGAGCGAACCCGCAAGGATGATCGTCCCGATGACGATCAGTCCGAGGGCGACCTCATAGCTGATCATCTGGGCCGCCGCCCGCAGCGCGCCCCAGAGGCCGTACTTGTTCCCCGACGCCCATCCCCCCAGGATCACCCCGTACTCGCCGAGGGTGGCCAGGGCGAAGACGTAGAGGATCCCGATATCCACGTCGGCGATCACCAGCTTGATCTCCCGCCCGAAGAGGACCACGCGGTCCCCGAAGGGAATCACCGCGGACATCGAAAGGGCGGTGAAAAAGGAGATCATCGGCGCGATCAGGTAGACGGCCTTGTCGGCTTCAGCGGGGATGATATCCTCCTTGACGAAGGACTTGATGCCGTCGGCGATCGGCTGGAGGAGCCCCCACCAGCCGACCCGGTTCGGTCCCGGCCGCACCTGGAGGTAGCCGAGGAATTTCCGCTCCGCGAGCGTCAGGTAGGCGACAAAGAGCATCAGGCAGGAGATGACGACCAGATTCTTTATCACGATTTCCAAAAGATACGCGAGCTGCTGCATGCCGATACCTTACGCCTTCTTTGCCGATACCTCGACGACCTTGGCCACGCCCGGGGCAAGGGCGAGCACATCGCGGCGCTCCCGGAAGAGAAAACACTCCAGCACGCCCCGTTTGATCCCCGCCTTGACGGTAACCGGCCGCACGACCGCGCCGGTTGCGCTTTCCAGGCGGATCGCCTCCCCGCTCGTGACGCCGAGCACCGCCGCGTCCTCGGGCGATACGCACAGCATATCCTTCTGCACCCTGCCGACCCCCGTCCCCTCAAGCTCCCTGCCGGTCAGGGTGGGGCTGATGAAGAGGTCCCGGAGGATCAAGCGGTAGGGCCGCGTTGCCGCGGGTGCCGGGGCGGCAGCCGTCGCAAGAAACCTCCCCGTGCCGGCCGATCTCGCCGCATCCCCTGCGTCGCCCTCTTTTGCGAGGAGCCCCTTGATCAGATCGCCCATCAGTTCGTCGCCGTTGTAGGATTTCCCGCCCAGACGGCTCAGGAGCTCCCGCAGGAACTCCGGCCCCCCCGGCCCGCCGGCCACCGCCTTCCTGACTGCGTGCGGCGTCCCGTCGCCGGAGACGACCGTTCCCTCCTTTTCCGCGAAGCTCGAGCCGGGAACCGTCAGCCCGTTAAACGCCGTCGCCTCCGTCGGGAAGAGATCGCAGGCGATGATGAATTCTTTCCTGGCAAGGGCCGCCTTTACCATCTCCCCGTTCAGGTACTGGAAGGGGTCCTCTTCGTAGAAGAAGATCCCCGCCGTGTCGCCGGCGCGGAGGACCTCCTCCGGCGAGGCGAGGGGCGCCAGGATGGCCGCTGCTCCGCGGGCGTTCGCCTGGAGCGCGATCGGGATGATCGTTCCCCGTTCGGGCAGGCCTTTCAGCAGGCAGAGGTTGAGGAGCGCCTCCAGACTTTCATCGCGGTCGCTGATGCCGGAGCCGAACACGACGCCGATCCTCTCCGCATTCGCGATGAGCCGCCAGGCCTTCTCGACGGTCTCGTCGGCGCCACCGTCCGGCGCGGCCGCGGGATCGGCCAGGAGGTGGCGCTTGTGCTCGGCGAAGCCTTCGAGCCCCTCAGCCTCCTTTGCGTAGCGGCCTTCTTCGATCAGCCTCCGGGAGAGGGCGTTGAACAGGGACGCGTCCTGACCCGGCGTCACCCGCAGGTGGGCGTCAGCGATACGCGCCAGCGCAGCGGCGAGCGGATCGACGACGATGACACGCGCCCCCCTTGTCTTGACAACTTCCCGCACCTTGTTCGCCAGGAGGTGGTTGTTGATCAGGAGATCGGCGCCGGCGACGACGATCAGATCGCACCCGGCAAGCCTGTCGTACCCGACGGCGAATCCCATACCTCGTCTCCGGAAAGCGGCTGCCACCTTTCCCGTGTGGTAGTAGGCGGAAGAGGCGACCGCGGTCTTCGCACAGCGGCCGGTGATCTCGGAGATGAGGAAGAGCTCTTCGTTGGTAACGCGGGGGGAGACGATGAACCCGACCCCCTTGCCTGCTGCGGAAAGGCGTTGAAGCTTCTCGGCCGCGACCGTGAGCGCCTCCTCCCATGTGAGCGCCTCTTTCCGGCCGTTAACCGTCAGGGTGGGTTCGCGCAGGCGGGAGGGGTGGTTGATGAAATCGTATCCGAACCGTCCCCGGACGCAGAGCGAGGCGTGGTTGGGGCCGTGGCCGGTTTTGCTTAGGACCTTGGTGACGACCCTCCCCTCGGCGACGTCCAGGACCAAGCGGCAGCCGAACCCGCAATGGGGGCAGGCGGTCTCGACCCTCTCGGTCTGCCAGGGCCGGCTTTTCACGGGACTCAGGTTCTCCGTCAGGGCGCCCACCGGACAGAGGGAGAGGCATTCCCCGCAGGAGATGCAGTCGTCGCGGTCGCTCGGCGTGATCCGGCCCGCAAATCCCTTCCCGGCGAGGTCGATGGCGGCCCGGCCCGACACCTCGCGGCAGGCGCGGTAGCACCTCCCGCAGAGGACGCACCGGAGCTGCCAGTATCGGATGAGCGGTGTGGCGTAGGGTTCCTTGTCGTCCTGACGGAAGGCCGCGTATTCAGCCCTTTCGATCCCATATTCGTAAACGAGGTCCTGGAGCCGGCATTCCCCGCCCTTTTCGCACTGGGGGCAGTCCAGGGGGTGGGCAACAAGGAGGAGCTTGATGATCTCCCGCCGCATGCGGTAGAGCCGCTCCGAGCGGGTCGTCACGGAGATGCCCTCCGCCGCGGGCGTGGTGCAGGCGGTCATGGGTTCGCTGAAGCCCGCGACCTCGACGATGCAGAGCCGGCAGGCGCCGAAGGGGAGCAGGCTCTCGTGGTGGCAGAGGGTGGGGATATCGATACCCCCCTCCCGCGCCGCCTCCAGGATCGTGTTCCCCGGACCGGTCGTTATTCGTTTGCCGTCGATGGTCAGCGTTATCATGTCCGTTTCGTATCCTTCCGCTCAAGCCGCCCCGGGCCGTTCAGGCCGTTCCGGGACAGCTTGGCTCATCCCAGGACCACCATCCCGCTCCTATAACAGCGCAGGCAACGAGCCGCCTCGCCCACGGCCTCGTTGATCCTGAAGCCCGCCTCCACCTCGGCGAAGGACCGCTTCCGCTCTTCCGGGGCGAGCATCGGCTGATGCGCCCTTTTCAGGCCGCCGACGAGGCCGATTTTTTCCTTTTTGTTGTACACCTTGATCGCGGCGAACAGGGCCTTGAACCGTTCCCCGTCCGTCGCCCCGGGCTTCCCGCCCCTGAGGTAGAGGTCGATCTTCTCGGCTGCCCGCTTTCCCGTGCCGGTGGCTTTCACCAGGACATCGGGGCCGGTGATGCAGTCTCCCGCGGAGAACACGCCGGGCTGCGACGTGGCAAAGGTTTCGCTATCCGAGTCGATGGTGTTCCACTTCGTCAGCCTGATCCCCTCCTTCTCCTCGAGAAAGGAGAGATCGACCTTCTGGCCGATGGCCGGGATGAGGATGTCGGTTTCGATGACGAACTCCGAGCCCGGGACCGGCACGGGCCTCCGGCGGCCGCTCGCGTCGGGCTCCCCCAGCTCCATCCGGATGCACTCGACCCCCACGACCTTCCCGTCTTTGGCGATGATCCGCGTGGGGTTGCACAGGTAGTGGAACTTGACCTTCTCCTCCTCGGCGTCGTGGATCTCCACCGGGTCGGCGGGCATCTCCTTGATGGTGCGCCGGTAGACGAGGTTGACGTCCTCCTTCCCGATCCGGAATGAGGAGCGGACGCAGTCGATCGCCACGTTCCCGCCCCCGACCACCACCACCTTTTTCCCCTCGGGGTAGGGATCACGCCCCTGGCTGATGTCGAGCAGGTAGCGGACGCCGGGGATGAACCCGCGGTACCCCTGGTCCTCGCCCTCCACCCCCATGGGCATGCTGTCCTGGGCGCCGACGCCGATGAAGAGGGCGTCATAATCCCGTCTCAACTCCGCGATCGTGACCGCCTTTCCCACCTCGACGCCGTAGCGGATCTCCACCCCCGCCTCCCGGACGATATCCACCTCGCGCCGGAGGACCTGCCGGGGGAGACGAAAATCGGGGATGCCGACGGCGGCCATGCCGCCCGGCTCGGGGAGCCTCTCGAAGATGGTCGGCTGATGCCCCTTCAGGGCCAGGTAATAGGCGCAGGAGAGGCCGGCGGGACCGGCGCCGACGATGGCCACTTTCTTGCCGGTTCTCCCAACGCCCGCGATGGCCGGATGGACGTTCTTTTCGATCTCGTAATCGGCGGCGGCCCGCTTGAGGTCCTTGATGGCGATCGCCTCGTCGACGTTCGCCCGCCGGCAGTTCGATTCGCAGGGGCGGACGCAGACCCTCCCCAGTGTGCCGGCCATGCAGATGCTCGTGCGGATCGTGCCGAGCGAATCGAGAAACCGCTGCTCGCCGATCTCCTCAACGTAGGTGGGGATGTCGAGGCTGCTGGGGCAGACGTTCGCGCAGGGGGCCGTGACGGCGTACCGGTACCGCCCTTCGGGCACCTTCCGCCCTTTGGCGAGAGCCTCGTCAAAGGCCCGGGGGAAGTATTTGAGCGCATCAAGAATGGGGACCATGCCGGTCTGACCGATCTGGCACTTGGACCCCTCCCGGATCTGGAGGGCAAGCTCCCCGATGCGGGCCACGTCCTGGCTGCTCCCCTCCCCCGCGGCGATCTTTGCAAGCCGGGCGCTGACGATCCGCGACCCGACACGGCAGGGGAAACATTTCCCGCAGGACTCCTTCTGCACCGCCTCGGCGTATTCGGCACACATCCCGACGATATCCGCATCGGCGTCGCGCAGGATGATCCCATCCCAGCCCATGAAGGCCCTGACCCGTTCCCCGGGGGCGAACTCCGGCGGCAGCTTGACGTTCCCGGGCTGCTTCCGGTCGCCCTCGGCCGCTGCCCGGTTGTCCACCAGCTCTCCCTGCCAGGTACTGAAAACGATCTCTTCCATCAGTGCCACTATCTGTCTATCTCCCCCAGGACGATGTCGATGCTGCCCACGGCGGCGACGACATCCGCGATCATCTCCCCTACGATCATCTTCGGCAGCGCGCCGAGATTGGCGAACGAAGGTGTTCTGACCCGCATCCGATACGGCTTGTTGGTCCCGTCGCTGATGAGGTAAAACCCGAGTTCCCCTTTCGATGATTCGATCGAGGCGTACACCTCGCCGCAGGGGGGCTCGAAGCCTCCCTCCATGATCTTGAAATGGCGGATCAAGGCCGCGAGGTCCTTCCCGACCGCCTCCTTTGCCGGCGGCACGACCCGGGGAACATCGGCCGCTACCGGCCCGCCCGGAAGCCGCGCCGCGGCCTGCTGCACGATCCTCGCGGACTGCCGCATCTCCTTGAGCCGGACGAGATATCGGTCGTACACGTCGCCCTCAGTCCCCAGGGGGATCTCGAAATCGAATTCATCGTAGCTCGAGTAGGGATAGGCCTTCCGGACGTCGTAGTAGACGCCCGCGGCCCTGAGCGGCGGTCCCGTGACCCCGTAGTTGATGCACTCCTCCCCGGAGAGGGGGGCGATGCCCCGCGTCCGCTTCTTCCAGATGATGTTCTGCGTGAGCAGCGTCTCGTACTCATCGACGTGTTGGGGGAACTCCTCGATGAAGGCCTTCACCCGCGGCAGGAAGGTCTCCGGGATGTCGGCGGCCAGCCCCCCGATGCGGACGAAGCTGGGCGTGAGCCGGGCGCCGGTGACGAGCTCCATCACCTCGATGATCGTCTCGCGCTCGCGGAAGGTGTAGAAGAGCGCCGTCATCGCCCCGAGGTCGAGGGCGTGGGTGCCCAGCCACAGGAGATGGGCCGCGATCCGCTGGAGTTCCGAGAGGAGCACCCTCAGGTACTGGGCCCGCTTGGGGATACTGATCTCCAGGAGCTTCTCCACCGCCAGGCAGTAGGCGAGGTTGTTGGAGAAACCGCTGGTGTAGTCCATCCGGTCCGACAGGGTCAACGCCTGCGGGTAGGTCATGGACTCGGCGAGCTTCTCGAGCCCCCGGTGGAGGTAGCCGATATGCGGCACGGCCTTGACGACGACCTCCCCGTCCAGCTCCAGAAGCAGCCTGAGCACCCCGTGCGTCGCGGGATGCTGGGGGCCCATGTTGATCGTCATCACGTTCGTTTTCGTTTCAGACATCGCGGGTAAACCCCGTATCTTCCTCCGGACAGACGGTCAGCGGCTTGTCGAAGTCATGCCCCTGCACGGGAAACTCCTTCCGCAGGGGGTGGCCGACAAAATCGTCTGTCAAGAGGATGCGCCTGAGGTCGGGATGATTGCCGAAGGGTATCCCGAACATGTCGTACACCTCCCGTTCCAGCCATTCCGCCGCCCGCCAGATATCGCTCACCGTGTCGAGGCTGGCGCCCTCCGCCACCCCGACTTTGATCCTGAGCCGGTTGTTGTACCGCATCGAGTGCAGAAGATAGGCGACCGTGAAACGGGGCGATGCGCCCTCGAAATCCGCGCCGGCAAGATCGACGAGCAGATCGTAGCGGACCGCCTCATCCTCCTTCAGGAGAATCATCACCTCCCGGAGCGCCTTCGGGTCGATCGTTACGGTCGTTTCGCCCCGGAACTCCCCGACGGCGAGCACTGCCGCCGGGAATCGATCCCTGAGCATCTGGCCGGCCGCGCGACTATCCATTGCTCTCCCCCCAGGGCAGGCTGACGATCTTCCGCATCCCCGGCTTCTCGCGGGCGATTTTTTCCTGGAGCACCATCAGCCCCTTCAGGAGGCTCTCGGGACGGGGAGGACAGCCAGGGATGTAGACGTCCACCGGGACGACCCGGTCCACCCCCTGGACGACGTTGTAGGTCCGGAAGATCCCCCCGCTGGACGCGCAGGCCCCGTAGGCGATCACCCATTTCGGTTCGGGCATCTGGTCGTAGATCCGCTTCAGCACGGGCGCCATTTTCCGCGTCACCGTGCCCGCGACGATCATCAGGTCGGCCTGGCGGGGTGACGGGCGGAAAACCTCGGCGCCGAAGCGGGCGATGTCGTAGGTCGCCGAGGAGGCGACCATCATCTCCAGCGCGCAGCAGGCCAGGCCGAAGGTGACGGGCCAGATGGAATTCTTCCGTGCCCAGTTGACGACGTCCTGCAACGACTCCGGCATCGTGCCGTCTATTCCCATTCCAGAGCCCCTTTCTTCAAGACGTACACATACCCCACCAGGAGGATGAGCACGAAGAGCAGCATCTCCCCGAAACCGAAGAGGGCGAGGCTGTCCGCCATTACCGCCCAAGGGTAGAGAAACATGATCTCGATGTCGAAGATCAGAAAGAGCATCGCCACGATGTAGTAGCGGATCCTGATCCTCATCCGGGTGGGGCCGATGGTCTGCATGCCGCATTCGTAGGGGGAGAGCTTTACCTTGCCGGAAATCCGGTGTCCGAGGATGTGCGAGGCGCCCACGATCACGAGCGCGATGAGAAGGGCAAAAACCATCGTGACGAGGATGGGAAGATATTCAATCATACTTTCAATCCCCATGGGAACGTTCGTATACTACATGGAGCAATCATCCCGAATGACCGGAGGCGGAAGGCCAGTCTGTCACAATAAGGAACACGTTTTCACTGTTGGCCGGTCCGCCGGAGGCGCCATATCTAATATAAGGGTCTTCCCCTTGTCAAGCCTTTTTACGGCCGTATCGGTCGATGCGCCGCCGGGGTTTTTTCTGTGACTTTTTGTGCAACTTCATGTATGAAGGGCGGGATAGAATATTCTCCTGTCTCCTCATAGGGAAGGAAACGATGCCCACGAACGAATCATACCTGCCGATCACCTCCCTCGCCGACGGCGAGGAGGGGATCATCCGCGATATCGTCGGAGGCCACGCCCTGATCAGCAGACTGGCGGGGATGGGGATCGCCCTCAACACGAAGATCCGTTTCCTTCATGCGCGGGGCGGATTGGTCGTCGTCCAGGTCGCCGAAACGCGGGTTGCCCTCGGGTTCGGCGAGGCGGCAAAGATCCTCGTCACCCGGCTCGCTCTCCCCGGCGGGGGGGAGGAGGAGCGGCCGCAACCCAAAACGCTTCTCGTCGCGCTCGCCGGCCAGCCCAACGCCGGGAAATCGACGGTCTTCAACATCCTGACGGGGCTTTCGCAGCACGTTGGCAACTGGCCGGGAAAGACCGTGGAGAAGAAGGAGGGCGCCCACGCGGCTGATGGGTGCGAGCTCCGCATCGTCGATCTTCCCGGCACCTACAGCCTGACGGCCTTCTCCGAGGAAGAGCGGGTCGCCCGTGATTTCATCATCCGTGAGGCGCCGGATGTCATCGTCCTTCTGGTGAACGCCGCCGTCCTCGAGCGAAGCCTCTACCTCCTGACGGAGCTGCTCCTCCTGGGCCCGCCGATCGTCGTCGCAGTGAACATGCTGGACGTGGCGGAGAAACAGGGGATCCGGATCAATACCGATGCCCTGGAGCGGTCCCTCGGCATCCCCGTCGTCCCGATGATCGCCACGAAGAACCGGGGCATCCGAGAGCTCGTTGAGCGCATCATAGCCCTCTCGCGCGGGGAGCTCCGGCTCCGGCCGAAACTGCCCCCGGTGCGGGCGGACCATCGCGAGCTCTTTACCGAGCTGACGGAGTTGATCCGGGAGGCGGTGCAACCCCCCTATACGGTCGATTGGGTCACCGCCAAGCTGATGGAGGGGGACCCGGAGGTCTCTGCGATGATGGAGGGACTCCTCGACGCGCATCTCTGGGAGCGGGTCCGCGCCCTTCTCGTCGCCCATGAGGATTCACTCCACGCCGTCGTCTGCGGCCGGTACGACTGGGTCGAGGAGATCACGCGCGCCAGCGTATCGCGTTTCAAGATGGGACAGGTCGTCATGACCGACCGTATCGACCACATCCTGACCCGTCCCGCCTTCGGGATCCCCGTCCTCCTGGGGGTCCTGGCCTTTGTTTTTCTCCTGACCTACAAGATCGGCTTTCCCCTCCAGAGGCTCCTGGAGGAAGCCGTCGGCGCCGTCGGAGGGATGGTCGAGCCGCTCCTGGGATCGGCGCCGGCCTGGGTCAATGGACTCATCATCGAAGGGGTGATCGGCGGCGTCGGCTCGGTTCTGACCTTCCTCCCGATCCTCCTGATCTTCTTTGCCACCCTGGCACTCCTCGAGGACGTGGGGTACATGGCGCGGGCCGCCTTCGTCATGGACCGGTTCATGCACCTCGTGGGACTTCACGGCAAGAGCTTCATCCCCATGTGTATCGGCTTCGGCTGCAACGTCCCGGCGATCCTGGGCGTCCGCATCATCGAATCGCGAAAGGCCCGGCTCCTGACGATGCTTCTCACCCCCTTCGTCCCCTGCACCGCCCGCCTCGCGGTCCTCACGTTCGTCGCCGCCGCCGTTTTCGCCACCGACGCGACGATCGTCGTCTGGTCGCTCGTCGCCCTCAACATCATCGTCCTGGGCGCCGTGGGGATGGTCGTCCACACCTTCGTCATGAAGGAGGAACCGACCCCGTTCATCATGGAACTCCCCCTCTACCACCGCCCGAATCCGCGGACGATCGTGCACGTCGTCTGGTCGCGGACCGTCTCCTTCGTCCGGAGGGCCGGGACGGTCATCCTGACCATGTCCATCCTCGTCTGGCTTTTGGCCTACTTCCCCGACGGACGGACGGAGACCAGCATCCTCGCCGTCATCGGCCGCTTCCTCGAACCGCTCGGCCGGCCCCTCGGCCTCGACTGGAAGATGGTGACGGCGCTCATCTCCAGCATCGTCGCCAAAGAGAACGCCGTGGCCACGCTCGGCGTCCTGTACGGCGCCGGCGATCAGGGTCTCCTGAAGGTCCTCCCCTCCGTAATGAGCCACGCCTCGGCGCTCGCCTTTCTCACGGTCCTGATGCTCTTCGTCCCCTGCGCGGCTACGGTCGCCGTCATGAAGCGGGAGATGGCCGACCGCATCTGGTTTTATTCCACACTGGGCATTACGCTCGCGGTATCCTATCTCGGCGGCCTGGCCGCGTACCGCCTGGCTCTCTGGGCCGGTTTCTGAGATTCCTGGAGTTGCTTGCGCTCTCTGATTTGCGGGATTCATCAAAAACATCGGGATCCGACAAAAAAACGGCAACCACTTTTAAGGAGGGAAAATCATGAATATCTCGGAACGCATCAAAGGAATTTTGCTGAGACCCAAAGAGGAATGGCGGACGATCGCGGGGGAAACGGCACCAATCGCCGAATTGTATAAGAACTATATTTTTTTATTGGCAGCCATCGGACCGGTTGCCTCTTTTATCGGCATGTCTCTTGTGGGAGTCAGCCTGCCGGTGGGAGGAGCATACAGGGTATCGATAACAACCGGTCTTCTGTCTGCCGTTGTTCGGTACGGTCTCACCCTTGTTGGTGTATATGTCCTCGCCCTTATTATCGACGCCCTTGCCCCCTCCTTTTCAGGCGAGAAAAATCTCGGCCAGGCCTTCAAACTGGCCACGTATTCGAGTACACCGGGTTGGTTGGTCGGTGTTTTCGCGCTCATCCCAGCCCTTGGGATCCTCGGCATCTTGGGGCTGTACGGTCTCTATCTTCTCTATATCGGGTTGCCCGTTCTCATGAAATCACCGGAAGAAAAAACCACCGGGTACGCGGTCGCCATAATTATTGCAGCGATCGTTATTTTTGTCGTGATAGGCGCCATCTCACGAGTCTTTATTTCTTGACAGAGGCCTCGCCGATCCTCATCAGTACGGTTTCCTGGCCCGAGGGTCTGGCCGCGTGGTTCCCGACCCTCGGGGCCGGTTTCTGACGGAAAGATGGTCTCAAGGCGGTTAAGCCCGAAGCGGCAAATATCATCTGATAAATCAGAGGGACCTATTTCCCCGCGGCTGTTAGACCATCAATCGGCCGCCATTCACCGCGATCGTTTGGCCGGTCAGGTAGCCGGACTCAGGCGCCGCTAAAAACAGCACCCAGCCTACCATATCCTCCACCTCGGCTATCCTTCCCACGAGCGTGGATTTTCCAATCATCTTTCTCTGCTCTTCGCTCCGCACAGCAATAACCCGTGCGGTGGCAGTGGTCCCCGGAGCGATGGCGTTGACGGTGACCCCGTATTTGCCGAGCTCAAAGGCAAGGACCCGGGTGAGGGCGTGAACCCCCGCCTTGGCGGCTGAATAAGGGGGAGAGGAAGGATTGAGGGTAGTAAGCCCTGCCATCGATCCGAGGTTGATTATGCGCCCGCTTTGCTGTTTCTGAAAGACAGGGATGATTGTCTTCGCCGTGAGAAAAACGCTTTTCAGGTTCCGGTCAATAACGGTATCCCATTCCCCTTCCGGAGTATCGACAGTCGCGAGCTGCATATGAAACCCGCCGGCGCTGTTGACCAGGATGTCGATCCGGCCCGCCTTGTTCACGACGGTTTCGAAAGCCTGCGTGACTGCAGCAGCATTCGTCACATCGCACTCGACAAAGGAGGCATCGCCTCCTGTGGCCTGGATCCCCCGTGCAGCGGACGTACCGCCCTTCACGTCGATATCGACGAGAAAAACCTTGGCGCCCGCCTCGGCGAAACGCTCAGCCGAGCGTTTTCCGATACCAAGGGCAGCACCCGTGATGACGGCGACCTGATTGGAGAAATCGAAAACAGTCTTACCCATGCAAAAAGCCTCCTTTGAAAAAGGTGTTGACGTGAATGCGCCCTACATTTGCCCCGTTACTGCCTTCCACGTTTCCTGGAAAATCCACTTTGACTCGGCTTTATACGCCTTTTGCGGAGGCTTGTAGTCCGGATGCGGGACACCGACATTGATCCCGATAACCTGCTTGTATTTATCCGGAACGCCCAACATACGATTCACTTCTTTTTCGAAGTCGTCCCAGTAGGCAAACATCTGGGTCCCCAGTCCTTCGGGTATGGCTGCCAGACAAAAATTTTCGACAAATAACCAGGCACTCCCTAAATCGTAACGATGGGGATCTTTTTCCTCCGGCGCAAACGTGTACACCATGAGCGACGTACTTTTGCGAAAGACTTCTTTCTGGGCCTGCAGCAATGCCCGCTCCTTTTCGGTATCCTGAGCAAACGCGGCATTTTGCGTATGCTTGATCGTGGCCAGTTTCTCTCTTGTTGCGGGATCGTTTATGACGACCACAAACCAGGCCTGCTTGTTTCCGGCGGAGGGAGCCAACGACCCTGCCTTGAGCAGACGCCTTAGCTGCTCTTCGCTTGGGGGGGAAGAAAACTTACGAATGGTTCTACGCTTTTCGAAAACATCCCAGAGTTCCATAGTATTTCTCCTTTTTGATATTATAAGATTTGGCTATCTTCCTCTTCCCGTCTACTGATTAAAAAACCACTTGTGGCGGCGATCCGTTCAGAAGCTCATTTGCCGGTATCCGGATTGCAGTAATTTGCACAATGGCTTTGTCCATGTCAAATACCAAAAGTGCGGCATGAATATCCCTGATAAAATCACCCTGATAAAATCATCTGATAAAATCATCTGATAAAATCATCTTGACACGCAAGAACCCGTTCCGTATCCTCCAACAGACAGAAAAGCATGGTCTTAACAAATGAACTTTTATCCGGAGGAGGATGTCATGTTGACCAGACGTTTCGCCGCCATGACAATCGTGGCGATTTTTATCATCGCGACCGGCGTGCCGGGAACAGCCCGTGCCGAGGACACCAAGCTCGCCATCATGGTATTCCAGGGCCTGCAGAATTTACCACTCCTCGCAGCGCAATCGAAAGGGTTCTTCGCCAAGCGCGGCCTGAGCGTCGATATAAAGATCGCGCCAACCTCGAACGAGCTGCGCGACGGACTCGCCGAAGGCCGTTATCAGATCGTGCACACGGCGGTGGATAATGCGCTGGCCATGGCCGACGTTGCCAAGAAGGATATCGCCGTCGTCATCGGCGGCGACAATGGTTTCAACCATCTCTATGTCCAGCCCGACATCAAAACCTATGCCGACCTGCGCGGAAAAATCGTCCTCGCAGATGCGCCCGATACGGCCTATGCATTACAGCTCTACGAGATGCTGCGGCTCAACGGCCTGAACAGAGGTGACTACACGGTCAAACCGGTCGGCGCCACCTTCAAACGCCTCGACGCCATGCTGACGAACAAGGACGCAAAGGCCGCGATCCTCAATCCACCGTTCTCGATCCGGGCGGAGAAATCCGGGCTCAAGGACATGGGCAGTGCGGTCAAGGCGATTGGCCCGTATCAGGCGACCGCCGGCTTTGTGATGCGCGAGTGGGGCAAGGCCCACGCCGACACACTGGTCAAGTATCTGCAGGCCTACATCGAAGGGCTGCGTTGGGGGCTTAATCCGGCCAACAAGGCGGAAGCAATCAAACTCTATGTGGACGCCCTGAAAGTGCCGCAGGATGTTGCCGAAGCTACCTATACGAAGGCGGTCGATCCGGCGGAGGGGCTGGCCAAGGACGCCACGTTTGACATGGAGGGCTTCAAGAACGTGCTCAAGCTGCGCGCAGCCTTCGCCGGTGTGGCGCCGAATGCACCGGAGAAATACCTCGATCTGTCCTATTACCGAAACGCCATGGCCGGTCTTTGACCGGGAGCGCAACCCGCAAGCCCCGCCAAAACTCATTGCAGCTCGATCTTCGTTGATCTGACGATACGGCCATCGTTCATGTCGAAATGCAGCGCTGTCACACCTATCTCAGAGGAGGTGGGAAAATGGCCATTTCAAGACGGGAATTCCTGAAGATTTCAGGCGGAGCGCTGGCGGGCGCGGTTACGGGATGTGTCACACCCGGCCGGGTCTCGGAAAAATCCACGGCTGCTCATAGTTCATCAGTCGAACCTGCCGATCTCATCCTCCACAATGGAAACGTCCTCACGGTAGATGCCAATGACCGCGTCGCCCAGGCGCTGGCCATTGCCCGGGGAAGGATCCGGAAGGTGGGCAGCGACTTGGAGATTTCTTCCCTCAGAGGGCCGGGCACGCGGCTCATCGACCTCAAGGGCCGAACCGCAACCCCGTGGATTATCGATGCGCACATCCATATGATCTACTTCGGCGTACAGATGAAGTACCGGCTGGATATCCGGCCACCGAAAGTGAGGAGCAAAGGGGACCTCCTGAGGGTGGTGCACGAAGCTGCAAAGACGAAACCGGAAGGGGAATGGATTTACGGCTGCCAGGGGTTCACCCTGATGATTCAGAACAGCCCGACACGATGGGAGTTGGATGAAGCGAGCCCCAGGCATCCCGTGTATCTGCCCCATACGGGTGGACAATATGCGGTAGTGAACAGCCTGGCGCTGAAGCTTGGTGAAGTGAACAAACACACGACCCAGCCCTATGGGGGCAGGATTGAGAAAGATGAAAAGACCGGGGAGCCGACGGGTCGCCTGGTTCAGTACCCTGCCGAAGACCTCGTGCGCAGGAAGATCCCAAAACCCTCGGTCGAACAGTACGAAGATGCCATCCGGCATGCGGCGGACCTCTTCCTGCCCTACGGGATCACAAGCGTGCAGGACGTGATTGTCTACATGCGGCGGCACACGCGGATTTACGAGGAGATGGCGGAGAAGCAGACACTCCCCGTCCGCATGTATATCCTGGAATATATCGACACGCGCCGGAAGGCCGAGCGGATGGTTTCGCTCCATCACCACTTTCACACACCCATGTGCACCTTCGGGGGCTGGAAACTTGCCATTGACGGGGGCACGGGCGCCGGGACCGCCCTGATGTACGACAAGGGTCAACTGGGAAGCAAACGGGCCTTTCCGCTTCACCGGCCGGAGGAGTTGAACCGGATTGTCGAGATCCTCCATAAATCCGGGCTGCAGATCTCCATTCATGTGCTCGGGGATGAAGGCATGGACATATGCCTTGACGCCATGTCGAAGGCCTGCACCCCGCCTTCGGCCTTCCAGCGGCGGCACCGGTTCGAGCATGCCAACTTCCCCACCGCCAGGAATCTGGATCGGATGGAGAAACTCGGGATTGTGGCCAGTGTGCAGCCTTCCTGGATACATCTCTATGGAGACGCGTTTTCGATGCAGATGGGGGAGCAGATCGCCAGTCGAACCATTCCGGTAAAGACCTTTTTGAATCGAGGAATCCCCGTTGCCTTCAGTTCGGATGTTCCTGCCACCATGGTTTTTGAGCCGTTCTGGGGATTCATCGGTGCTGTGACCCGCCGAACCCGCGCGGGAAGGGTTCTGGTCCCTTCCGAGGCGGTCACGATGAAAGAGGCCCTCAGGGCCTACACCTATGGAGGGGCTTACGCCGCCTTTGAGGAGAAAGAGAAAGGCTCCATCGAAGAAGGCAAACTGGCCGACCTGGCCGTGTGGGAACAGAACCTGTACAACGTGAGGCCTGATTGGCAAAGCATCAGGGCACTCAAGGTTCTCATGACGATCCTTGACGGCAAAATAGTGTACCAGGACGAAAAGGCGTGGCTGATTTAGGCCAAAATCCCGTTTCTCAAAAGAGCGGACTTTTTATTGCAGACCAGGAGGTGTGACAATGCCGACACCAGCATCCCAGGCGGCCCTGAAGGGGCTGTGGGACCTGACGATGATCCGGTGGTACGTGATCCCCCTGTTGGCCATCGTTATCTACATCTACGTGACGGAGATGAAGAAGGCCAGGGAGACAGGGAACTGGGATGCCATCTTCGCCGGCCTCACCGTTTTCGGCATGGATTTCTTCAACGAGACCTGGAACGGCTGGGTGTTTCATTTCACGAACTATTCAGCCCTCTGGACGACCCCCGGTGACACGGCCCTGAGAACCATGATCGGATGGAACATCGAGATCATGTTCATGTTCGCCATATCCGGGATCATCTACTACCACACCCTTGCCGAGAAAAAGGAAGAGAAAATTCTTGGGGTTCCGAACCGCTGGTTCTGGGCGGTCGGCTATTCGGTCTTCTGCGTTTTTGTGGAATGTCTGTTGAACATCGGCGGCCACCTCGTCTGGGAATACCCCTTCTGGAACCTCTCCTTCGGCGGCGTCTGGCTGATTTTCCTGATCGGCTACTTCCCTTTCTACGTGGCGACCATCCTCGTCACCGGCATGAAAACGAACCTCCGCAAAATCCTGGCGATCGGCCTGATCTACAGCGTACCTACCCTTATGAACGTCATCGGCAAGGGAATATCTCACTGGGCCTATTGAGCGGGCTGGCCTGAAAAGGCAGATTGGGGATTGTGCTGCCCTGTCATCTCGAGCAGTGAACAAAGCGCCATCTCGTTTGAGAGAATCCGAAATGTTTTTCTGAAGTAACTCATCCGACTGTTCTTGCAGAGATCCACCATTTCGGGCGATAATCACTGACGGAACTCTCCGCCAATAACAAATGGGCCCTCTGAATTATCTCCAGCAGATAATTGCCCTTTTCCGTCAGCAGTTACGCGTTATCGGTGAAAATCATACCGACCAGTTCGCCCATTTTTGTCTGAAGCGCCTGCAACTCCTTTGAAAGAATCTCCCGGATCACTTCACCCGTTTCTCCACTCGCAATAATAACGGCTACCTTTTCACCATATACGCCATAGAAAGAATACTGGAGGTTGAGGTTCATGCCTGTGAGATGATTTTGCATTTGCTCGATCATCTGTAAAACCTGCGTCTTGCTTGCCGGGCCGATGAAGCGGACAACATCTAGTCTCTCTTCGGTAATATGTATCAATAAGCCTTCATATATCGCATGAATAAGCCTTCATAATGCAAATGCCAAAATTTTTATACATTACTAAATATCTATCGTTATTAGTATGTTATATAAGTATTGTGAAGTATTACACGACTGGCATGCCTCATGCGTCATAATCCAGCAAAGCACTAAATAATGGCGTCAAAACATATATTCAAATGAAGTCAGTATCCTGATGGATCCTGAAGGATTCACGTCGGCATAATAGGTGGCGATATGTCCTTGGGAAAGATACTGGTGGTCGATGACGACCGCAGCCTCGTCGAGGTGCTGAAGGTTCGCATTGAATCGGCAGGCTATGAGGTCACCGCGGCGCTGAAAGAAGAGACGGCGATTAATGCGGCCAAAAGTCAGGAGTTTGACCTTGCGATCGTGGATCTGCAACTGGAAAGGACCGATGGAATCACGCTCATGCAGAAACTCCGTCCAATCCTTCCCGGAATCGCCGTTATCATCTTGACCGCGCATGGATCAATCGAAAGCGCCGTAGAAGCAATGCGGCAGGGTGCTTTTAGTTATGTCACAAAGCCCTTCAGTGCAAAAGACCTGCTTTTGCAGATTGAGAAAGCCCTCGAAAACACAGAGCTAAAGAATGAAATCCAGCGCCTCAAAAAACTAGCCGAAGAGCGGATGTACCACATGGCGACCCACGATGGCTTGACAGACCTACCGAATCTGAGATTAGCCATGGATCGACTTTCCATGGCCCTTAGCGAAGCCCGCCGTCGGAAAACAATGGCGGCCGTGATGTTTATCGACCTTGACGGATTCAAGGCGGTCAATGACACTCTTGGCCATGACGCTGGGGACCAGATACTCAAACAAGTAGCCCGACGCCTGCTTTCCTGCGTGCGAGAAACCGATACGGTCTCCCGTGTGGGCGGAGATGAATTTTTGGTCGTTGCAACCGGACTCCACACTCCTAAAAATGCTGAACTAATGGCAGAAAAAATACTCCAGCTCGTGTCCCAGCCGGTCATTTCCAATGGGCAACAGCCGGTCATTAGTGCAAGTATAGGTATCGCATTCTATCCTGACCATGGTGAAGATAAAGACCAACTTATCAAACTGGCCGATGAAGCCATGTATCAAATTAAGAAATCCGGCAAGAACGGATACAGCTTCGCCAATACGGTAAAGCCACTGCAGCTACCTTCCGCAGCGCTGCAATCGACTTGCGTAACAGTGCCTAATAATTACTCAACTGGGAGCTGAGAAATATGGAAATACTAATTCATGATGAAGGACCGGACGAACTGAAGCTCCTCCCTGATGGAATAGTCTCTAAAGTCTACAAGACAGACATTAGAGAAGACGGCACAAAGCTCATTGATATGGTGTCAGGCGAGCGATACAGCGTCGTCCTAACCAATGACGGATATGAAGAGGTAGATCTGGACCAGCATTCCGGAACAAACGCCTCGTGTCTGTCTGCTATCAGGATTACAGGAAACGTGGCGAGGAAATGGACTCAAAAGTGGATCGCTATTCTCGAAAGCCCTTCGGAACATTAAAACATTGGCAAACCATCGCGCCAAATGATTTTAGGATCTCTGCATTTTTATCTGTGAGGAAAATCACCGAATACCTGTGGATTCGATCACTAGCACATACACATCATTTCTTGACGGGACGATAATGCGGCCCTATTTTACAAGTCAATATTTCGCTTACCAACGCTGGTCACAGCAATAACGAATATGATCATGACCATAAAGGAGGTGATAAAGGCGTCTTCCAAAGTGATGCTCGTTCGCGGGATCAGTACATCGTCTAACCTATATTAACGATGCTAACTACGCCAGACTGACAAAATTGAAAGACATGGAGGAAAAAAAATGAAGAAAAATGTGTTCGCGTTAGCCCTCGTTGTAGTTTTGGTCAGTTTGTTAACTTTCTCGTCTGCACTTGCAGCCAAAAAAAATGAGCCGCCAGGGAAGTCCAACGTTGGACAGCTCAAGCTCCATGAAAACGACGCCGAGTCGTCTGCGGCCGCAGCCGCAAACAACGGACAAGCAGGGAAGTCCAACATAGGTCATCTCTATCTTTATGAAAAGGACCCTGCTGATTGGGCTATCATTGAAGGGGGGGCCTGGGGGAAAATGAAGTATAATCTTTCAGGCAGCACTTTTGATTTCGTGTTCAACGGCCATGACCTTGCGATAGGTCAGGAATACACATTGATCTATTACCCCGATCCCTGGCCGGGGACAGGCTTGAAAATCCTGGGCGCTGGCACTGTAGACGGATTAGGTAATGTCCACATCAAAGGCAACATAGATACTGGCAATTTGCCGATGGCAGGAGATGCCAATACGGAAGGTGCTAAGATCTGGCTTGTCCTCTCTAAGGATCTGGGCGCAGAAGCGATGGTCGGCTGGACTCCCACGGCCTATCTTTTCGAGTATGAGCCGATCACTTTTGTTGCGACGCCATAGGCCACTTTGAAGTAAGGGTCATCTTATCAATGGGCGGGGCCAGGGAGCTGTGCCTCGCCTCCTTACATTTTGCCGCAGGGGCTCTTGACAGGATTGGGAAGCGTGGTGAAGTAGGCGCGGTGGCGAAGTGTCTTCTCGTCCACACAGGGGTTTGTAAAATGCTGGCAACTCTCGTGCTCTCCGTGACCTACCAATGCCCCATTCGGTGCCGGTACTGCGGCGTGAACGCCGGGCCGCACCGCACCGAACGGACGAGCCTCGCCTTCATACGGCAGATGGTCAACGAGGCTCGGGCGCTGGGTGAGCACCTGACGGAGGACGACCTGCTGTGGGCCGGCGCGGGCGATTGCTGGAAGGTACCGTGCGACTCGGTGCTGAAGAACATTGTAATCGCTCCAGACGGGGAGCTCGTCGTCTGCTGCGGCATCGGCTCGGACGAGGTCCCCGAGACCGTGGTAGGCAATGTCCACGAAACACCCCTCATTGAGCTCATCTCCCAAGAGAAAATGAAAAAAAAGTCCAGACAGGACAGATCAGGATCACGAAGGATATTCGCGAGGACGTGGAGCGGATGGGCAAGCTACTCCGTGCTGTCGAAGCGGACCCGCGCTCCTTTGACGCTCTCATGAAAGGCCCTGTCCGGGCGCTTGGCCGGCATGGGATTGAGCTGAGCAAGTACGCCTCCAAAGCCTTTCCGGCAGAGTCGGTTGCGCGGGAGATCGCGGAGGTGGCCCGCCAGGCGGTGGAGGGCGCCATACTGGAAAGGGTCAAGGTCAAACCGGGCCAGGTGGCGGAGACGTATGAAAAGTCGTACACCGAGTGGGGCCACAACACCAACTGGGATCGCTCGTCCGTATCAAGCAAGAACTACGAGTCGGATACCACGACCGTGAATGGAACCATGTCCCACCAGAACCAGTCTGCAAATACGATGTCCAACGCCAACTTTGCCGATCGCTCGCTCAACGACGCTCGCCAAGAGGTGCTCGGGCCTCTGCTCGGCCAGGAAGTCATCCGGCAGATCCAGGCGGGCATGGAGAAGGCTCTGGCAGGGAAGGCCACAATCCAGCGGCCGGTTACTCCTCGGCAAGGCTGATCACTCAGCAAGCTGCTCAGGAGGCCGCGCTTCTCGGTCTGGGCGTGCTTGTCACCATCTCCTGTAAGTGTAGGGGACATATAAAATTGAGAGAGCAGCCCCTCCCCAGTGGGGACCCATTTTCGATCCCGCGCCCTGGCCCGGTGGCCAGTGCTGGCCACCCTGGGCGGACCCGATTCCGTGGCCATGGAAACGTGTCCCTTTTCCCCATGGAGACCCGATCCACAAGTGAATGTAGTTAGACTTACCGATCCTCTCCATTATCAACCTCCCAGTCACGCCCCGCGCTGTTCACACACAATAGTCGCCGCCGTTTCGATCGTAGAGATACCTGTCCACCAGTTCCAGCATGGCGCTGATCTTGAATGGCTTCGAAAGGCAGGGGTAGCCGTATTTCAGGACATCTTCCTTGAGCTCCTGCTTCACATTGCGCACGCCGAAGAAACCGCTGATGTAGATGACCCTGATCCGGGGATTGTCCTTGCGTATCTTCTTCACCAACTCGATGCCGGTCATGATGGGCATGACTATATCGGTAAAGACCAGATCGGGCTTGAACTGGAGATAGATCCGATAGCCCTCCTCGCCGTCCAGCGCAACCCGCACGTCATAGCCTTCCATGATAAACACGTCGCGGAACATTTCCTGAAGACCGAACTCGTCTTCCACGACGAGAATCTTCTTCTTTTTGTCGTCCTCTTCGGGCAACCCCTTCTTGAGCAGGGAGATCAATTCATCATCGGTCACGGAGCCGATCAGTTCGCTGATATGGTTCAGCCGCTGCTGCAGGTCTTTCGCTTTTTGTTCGTTGCCGGGGTTCAAATCGGGGTGATAAACCTTGCTCAGGAGGCGATGGCTCGATTTGATATAGGACAGCGCGCCGTTGGGCCCGAGATCGCGGCAGATTTCCCGCGCCTTGTCGAGGAGTCCCAGAAAGATCAGTTCGCGTTCGAGCAAAACGAGATTATCCATGCGCTTCTCTCCCCCGGTTGGCGACCTTTTTCCGCGGATTCTTGGTCGAAAGAGCGCAATATGTCAAGAAAAAATCTCGTCTGCGGACTCTTTTGCCAGCCCGCTGACCCGCGCCCCGACGAGGCGGACTTTTCTGTCGAGCTCGATCCGCTTGAGGCAGGCGAAGGCAGCCTTGCGTATCTCCTCCTCGGAATCGGTGTAATCGGGGATCGTCAGCGCCCGGGTGAAGGTCGTGAAATCGGCGAACCGGATCTTTATCGTGACGGTTTTCGCCCGGTACCGATGCCCCTGCAGGTCCGCGGTGACTTCCTGCGCAAGATCGGCGAGGGTGCGGGCGATTATCTGCCAGTTGTCCACATCCTCCTGAAAGGTCGTCTCGCGGCTGATTGACTTCGGCTCCCAGTGGGTCACCAGGGGGCTGTCGTCGAGACCCCGCGCGGCGTCATGGAGATAGCTGCCGTAAGAGTTGCCGAAACGCTCGATAAGCGCATCGAGAGGCAGCGCAGCCAACTGCCCGATCGTTTCGATGCCCATCCCCCTGAGGGATGCCTCGGTCTTCGGGCCGACGCCGTAGAGCTTCCTGACCGCCAGGGGCCAGAGGCGCGACTCGATGTCGGTCTCCCGCAGGATCGTGACCCCGTCGGGCTTCTGCATGTCCGAGGCAATCTTGGCCAGGAGCTTGTTGGGGGCGATTCCGATGGAACAGGTGAGCCCCGTTTTTTCCCTGATCCCCTCCTTGATGCGTCGGGCCACCGCCTCATCGGAATCGTCGCTGTCGGTGATCTCCAGGTACGCCTCGTCGATCCCCACGTCCTCCATGATCGGGCTCACCCCCCGGAGGACCTCCTTGATGACCGCCGAAACGCGGGAATAGGCCTCGTAATCGACGGGGAGATAGATAGCGTGGGGACAGAGCTTATAGGCGGTCCGGAGCGGCATCCCGGAGTGGACGCCGAATTTCCGGGCCTCGTAGTTTGCCGTGGAAACGACGCCGCGGCGCGAAGGGTCCCCCATCCCCCCGATGACAACGGGCTTCGCGGAGAGTTCGGGCCTTCGCTGCTGTTCCACGGCAGCGAAGAAGGCATCCATGTCGATATGGAGGATTCGTCTCATCGCGGTGTGCTTTTCTTCCATGGCGTCTGCTTATAGAACTATCGTTCTATTGTCAAGGTGAAAAAGCTAAAACAGGTGATGCCGTAGGCGAGGGCCGCAAGAATCATCACCCAGGCAAACCCCATCTCCACCGCGATGACCGTGGCCAGGAGCGTGCTCACCACCGAGAAGCATCCGTTGATCCCCCAGGCCCAGGGGATCTCCGCATCGGCCGTCCCCGTCAGGAGGCGGATGCCCAGGGGGAAGGGCATGCCCATGATAAAAGCCGCGGGGGCGATGATCAGGAGGGCGAGGACGACCCGCGCGACCTGCGGCAGAGCGATCGTGGACAGAAGGAGCGGCGTCAGGAAGCGAGCGTAGAGAAGAATCATAAGGACGATCAGGGCAAAGAGGACCAGTCCATGCCTCCTCGCCTTTATCAGGTTCGCAGAGAGGAGGCTGCCGGCGCCCGAGCACAGCAGCATGCCGCTGATCACCGCAGCCGCAGCATAGAGGGGATTTCCGAGATAGAGGAGGAACCGCTGGATCAGGACGATCTCCACGAACATGTAGCCGATGCCGAGCCCGCTGAAGTAGAGGAGGGTGCCGAGGCGCGATCCCCCAGCGGGGCCGAGGAAACGCAACGGGAGCAGGATCAGGATGGCGGCGGCAACGGCGACCTGGAGCAGGGTCATCAGGACGAGGAGGTATCCCGCTTCGAGGAAGGGGAAGGTACGGCCGCCGTAGAGCCGCACCAGCTCCGGGATGCTCTGCCAGCGGAGGAACTGGGAGAAGTAGGGGCGGTCGTCGGTTGCGGGCTCGATGTTGAAGGCATAATCGGCGATGAAGCGCTCCCGCGACGGGGAGAGGAGCTCCTCCAGATAGCGAAAGAGGCGCTCGTCCTGCAGAGCGTTGAAACGCATCCGCTCCTCGACCCGCAGATCCGGAAGGAGGGCCGGATCGAAACGGAGCTCGCGGCAGAAGCGCCGAACATTCTCCGCGTCGACGGCATTGATCGGGGTCTTCTTCGCCAGGATCGTAATCGTCCCCCACCCCCGGACGGCGGCCAGGTGATCCCGGGGGACGGCGACCCCCTCCGCTTCGAGGGCCTCCGCCAGCGTCGCCACAATCTTCAGGGGATGGCGGAGCGGATAGTCCAGCCAGGAGGTTACGCTGATCGCCCCGCCGGGGGCCAGTTTTCGCCAGAGCTGCCGGATGGCTTCGCGGGTCAGGAGATAATCCTCGCGGACGGCATGGAGCCCGGAGGTGCCGCCGAAGGCGTCCAGGGTGGGGAGGAGAATCAGGTCGTACTGCGACTTATCCTGGGTGAGAAAGGTCCGGGATGAGAGGTTGCGAACCGTGACGGCCGGGTGGCGAAGGAGATTGCCGGTCTCCCCGGCCAGCTCCCCGCTGAGGAGCGAGAGGATCACGGGATGGGGCTCAACCGCCATGATCCGTTCTGCGCCGCGGTTAAGGGCCTGGGAAAGGAGGCTGCAGGAGCCCGCGTCGAGGATGAGGACGCAGCGGCGGCGCTCCAGGGCATAGGGGAGTGCGCCGGTCGTGGAGTCCAGAAAAGCCCCTCCCCCCTGCCGGGGAACGACGGCGCCGAACCAGTCGCCGTTGTTGAAGACGGCCTTCCCCGCCGGGATCTCCTTCTGCCAGGCGAGGCTGAGCCCCGGGGCATAACGGAGCGCCGGGGAGGCAAAGACCTGCATCAGGCCGTAGGGGCTGCTCCGCTCGGCCGTGATCCGGCTAGCGGGCAGATGGAGGGCCCTGCTCAGGCCTTTGAATTCGGAGAGGACCGGGACCGGGGGGCGGATCACGGAGAATACGACGGCCAGGCAGGTAAGAAGTGCGGCCGCGATGAGCACCCACCGCCATCCCCTGCCGGAACACGCCGCTGGATCACCGACCCGCAGTTCGCGGGCCTCCACGGCGGACGGCGGGTCCTCCGGCCCGGCAGCGTGCCCCGGGAAGGAGGCGACCCGCAGACCCTCGGGAAAGACAAACAAGGCCGCTGCGATGGCCAGCACAGCGGCAAGGCCGGGAAGCGCGGCAGGCGAAAAGAGCCACATCAGCCCTGTCATGGCTCCCGCCCCGGCGGCAGAGCCCGCCAGATTCCAGAAGTAGAGCCTGCCGATGTCGGCGGCGGTGCGGACGAAGATCATGCCGATGGCCAAGGCCGCCAGGAAGATGGGGAGGAGGTAGAGGCCGTAGGTGAGAACGAGATTGAGAAGCTCCCGGATACCGGTGAACACCAGCAGGGAATCGAAGCGGACCAACGAGCCTTGGGCTATCCCCATGGCCAGGGCCATGGCCGCCCCGGAGAGGCACAGGAGAAGGGGCAGCAGAGATTCAAAGTGACGCATCAGCCGGGATCGCAAGAGGGAGAGGCAGGTGCCCGCGGCGCCGAAACCGAGGAGGGCAACGGCGATGATCATGGAGGCGAAATGGTGCCACTGAACGAGTGAGAGGAACTGCATGAGCGCCAGTTGAAAGGCGATCACGGCAGCAGAGACCATCGCCAAGGCAAGATGGAGGCGCAAGACGGGAAGGCCCGGGGCCATCAGGGGCTTCTCCGGAAGGGGACGAACATCACCGGCATGAGCTGGCGTGTCGTGATCTCTCCCCCCTTCTTTTCCACGAGCATCAGCATCTGGGTGAAGAACGGGGCACCCACGGGGATGATCATCCGGCCTCCCTCTTTGAGCTGCTTCAGGAGCGGCGGGGGGATGTATTCGGCCGCGGCAGTGACGACGATGGCATCGAAGGGCGCCTGCTCGGGCCAGCCGTCGTAACCGTCGGCGATCCGCACCTCAATGTTCTTATAGCCCAGATTCCGCAGGCGTTCCCTGGCCGTACCCCCCAGTTCGGGGATGATCTCGATCGTGTAGACATTCCGGACGATCTCGGCGAGGATCGCCGCCTGATAGCCCGAGCCGGTGCCGATCTCCAGAACCCGGTGCTCCGGCCGGGGACGGATGCTCTCGGTCATGGCGGCGACGATATAGGGTTGGGAGATCGTCTGACCGTACCCGATGGGAAGCGGCCTGTTGTCGTAGGCATTGCTGAGATAACTCGGCGGGACGAAACGATGGCGCTGCACGGCTGCCATGGCCCGGAGCGTGGCCGGGTCGGTCACACCCTGCGTCGCGATCTGGGACCGGACCATGGCCTCCCGCCGTGCAGCGTAGCGCGCGTCGTCGGAAGCGGCGGCAGCGACAAGCAGGGCACAGCCGAGAATGCCGGCGAGAACGGTGAAGATCCCCACCCACAGGGTGGGCCTTCCCGGCAAGAAAGCGTATTGTTTTGGGGCCATTTCCTTTCCTCCTCCTTCACTACACCGAACCTATCGGCGCACGGGAGATTCCTTCACACCATCCTATTTTACTTGCTTCACGATCTCATCCCAGTCCGAAACGGCCTCCGCGTCGCCCGCGGCCTCAAAGCTGAAGGCGCGGGAGGTATACCCTTTGGCGGATTGAACCACATCCGGTTTTCCGATAACCGCCCTGATTTTCAGATGCTTCGCCGCTATCGCTTCAAGCGCCTCTCCCCTGCTCCAGGAAAGGAGCGGCGCGGCGGGAAACCCGTTTTCCTTCAGCCAGGATTTCACGGTACCGAACCCGAGAAACTCGGTCCAGAGGAAGACCACCGGGTATCTTAAATTTATTTTCTTCACCGCCTGCACGCTCCCGGATCGCGGTTTCAGGGAAAATGACCGCTCGAGCAAGCTTCCCTCGACGTCGATAAGGACCAGTTGCGTCGACCTTTTTATTGCAAGGAACAGGCCTTCATCTTTGTCACCGTCCGATTGTACCGCAATTTTATGGAGACCGGTTCTCGCCGGGACAAACGGCAGATAGGCCACGCCATCCCCCCCCGATAGTTTCTTTCCGGCGGACTTCCCGTCGATAAAAAATTCCACGAGGGCGCCGCCCTTGCCGAAGAAACCGCTCTTCGTCTCGGCCCGGAGCATCACCTCCCGCCCCACCGGGGCTACCGTGTCATCGACCGAGACCTCTGCGAGCACCGCAAGTGGCGACAGGACGGCGAAAAGAACGAGAACAAGGGATATCAGGGTAATTCTCAGGGACGTACGCATCGGGACCGCGGAAAGATTCGGATCAGCGGATCTCGCCGGTACACCGAAACCGTCAAGAGGAATTGGGCATTTCCTTTCCATGCTCCCCCCCAACAGCGGATGAGCAGCCACCTCTTCCGCGGCCGGCCATCCTCCGGAACAGGACGTCCCGGTTGATACCTTTTATCACGCTTTTGCGATTCTGTCACTGGCCGTCATCGGGCAGGTAATAATATCAGGTGAGAATATCATTGACACAAGCGCCGCTACTCCTTATATTTTTCATATCGGTAGTAAGTCCCGTCCAGTGCACTCGAGGGAAAGGAACGACTTTACATGAGCGAAAAGAGATCCGAGCCATGATGATCGACCCGCTGTTCCTCTCCCGCATCCAGTTTGCCTACACCGCCTCCTTTCACATCGTCTTCCCGACAATCACGATCGGGTTGTCCCTCTGGCTGGCCGCGCTGCAGGGGCTCTTCCTGGCCACGGGCAATGCGCTGTATGAGCGGCTCTTTGCATTCTGGCTGAAGGCCTTCGCAATCCTCTTTGCCATGGGCGTCGTCTCCGGCATCGTCATGGCATTCCAGTTCGGCACTAACTGGAGCGTCCTGTCGGCAGCGGCGGGCTCCGTTCTGGGGCCGCTCCTCGGCTATGAAACCATCACGGCGTTCATGCTCGAGGCGACCTTCCTGGGGGTCGTCCTGTACGCCCGCCGCCGCGTACCACCCTGGTTCTACCTCTTTTCCTGCTGCATGATCGCCCTCGGGACGACCCTCTCCTCGTTCTGGATCCTCTGCAACAACAGTTGGCTGCAGGTGCCGGTGGGCACCGAGATCATCTCCGGGAGGATCATCCCCGTCGACTGGAGGGCGATTGTCCTCGGGCCGGTGTTCCTGATCCGCTGGCTGCACATGCTCTTAGCGACCTTTCTGACCACCGCCCTGTGCATCGCAGCCGTCGGCGCCTGGTACATCCTGCGTAACCGCCACCTCTCCGAGGCGCGGTTCATGCTGCACTGGGGCCTGGGATTGACTGCGGTGCTGATCGTCCTGCAGATCGTCGTCGGGGACATCAGCGGCAAGCAGATCTACCGGCACCAGCCGGCCAAGTTCGCGGCGATCGAGGCGCGCTGGCACCCGGAGCAGCCCGGAGTGATTGTCTGGGTCGGGATCCCCGATGAAGCGAACCGGAGAAACCTCTTCGCTGTCACGACGCCCTACGTCGGCAGTTGGATCGCCACGGGCAGTTGGACCGCCCCCGTTTCCGGGCTCAGCGATTTTCCCGAGAAGGACTGGCCTCCCGTGCTCCTGAGCTTCCTCGCCTTCCGCGCCATGTTCGGCCTCGGAATCCTGATACTTGTCCTGACCTGGTGGGGCCTCTGGCTCTACCGGCGTGGGCGGCTGGAGACGGCACGCCGGTTTCTCTGGGCGCTGGTCCTCGCCTTTCCCGTCGGATTTCTGGCCGTTATCCTCGGCTGGGTAACCGCCGAGGTCGGCCGCCAGCCCTGGGTCGTGTACGGCCTCATGCGCCCCACCGACGCCGTGACGCCGACACTGACCACGGCGGGCGTCACGGCAACCCTGATCGGCTACCTGGCCGTCCAGACGTTGATCTTCCTCTTCGGAAGCTGGTATCTCGCCGGGATACTCGCCAGGGGACCGGTTGACGGCGCCGGTGAGAAGGAGTAACCCCCCCATGGACCATTCCTGGCTTTCCCAATTCTGGGCTGCCCTGATCGCCTTCGCCCTCTTCGTTTACATCGTCCGCGACGGGTACGACCTCGGCATCGGCATCCTGTTCGGATTCACCCGTGACAAGGCTCTCAGGGACACCATGGTGAAGGCCATCTCCCCCTTCTGGGATGGAAACGAGGTCTGGCTCGTCCTCGTCGGAGCGGGCCTTTTCAGCGCCTTTCCCCTCGTATACGCAATCGTCCTCCCGGCGTTCTACCTGCCGCTCGCGGCGATGCTGATCGCGCTCACCCTCCGGGGCGTCTCGATCGAGTTTAGGTATCACGGTGCGAAGAGCCTGCTCTGGGACCGGGGCTTCTTCGCCGGCTCCCTCATCGCCGCGTTCGTCCAGGGGGTGGCCGCGGGCGCGCTGATCCAGGGGCTCCCCGTGACGGCCGGGCAGTACGCAGGCGGGCCGTGGGAATGGCTGACCCCCTTCTCTCTCCTCTGCGGGGCTGCGCTCATTGCCGGCTATACGCTGCTGGGCGCGGCATGGCTGGTCCTCAAGACCGAGGGCACCCTGCGCGACTGGGCCTACTGCCGGCTACCCGGAATTCTCGCGGGGACGCTGGCGATGCTCATCCTCGCCTCCCTCGCGGCCTTCGCCGTCCAGCCACGCATCCTGGCGCGCTGGCTCGATGCCGGGTGGCTGTTCCTCCTGCCGCTCCTTGTCCTGCTGGCCGCGATCGGCCTGTGGATCGGGATCAAACGGCGGCGGGACGGGATTCCCTATGCGATGGCCGGCATTATCTTTCTCGCCGCCTTCCTGGCCTTTTCCGGCAGTTTCTGGCCCCATCTCATCCCCTTCACGGTCACGATCGATGCCGCGGCGGCGCCCGTCCAGACGCTCGAGTTCCTCTTCTACGGCGCGGGGATTGCGGTCTTCCCCCTGGTCATTATCTACACGGCCGTGGTTTCCTGGGTGCTTCGGGGGAAGGTGTGATGGGCGAGGAGATGGTGGATTTCGGCTTTCACCGGGTACCCGCCCGGGGATCTGCAAAAAGCCATGAACGGTGCCGGGCTCTCGCCGGGGGCCTCCCAGGACAACAGATGGATGGGGATCCTCGGCTTCGCCGCGAAACGATCGGCTCGCTGCCCGTTCCTCCCCCGCCGGCGGTGGACTCTATTTTTTCTCCAGGGGAAAGGTCAGGCTCGCCCCGAACCAGCCGATGACCGACACGACCGGGATCAGCGTCACAAGCAGCGCGAGGTAGACGAAACCCCACCCGGTGAGGGAAAGGACATCGGCGGGGAAACGGAGCCGGCAGAGAAAGGCAGCCAGATAAACCACCATGAGCAGGCCGGAAAAGCGGATCTTGATCAGGACCGGCCTGAGGGGTCTTGCCTGGTAGTTGACCCACCAGGTGAGGAAACCGGTCAGGATGGCCGGTACGCTAAAGAGGAGGCCGGCACCCAGGCAATGGAACGTGGTGGTCTCGAACGCCGCCGCATCGGTGATCCGGTAAAGCAGGTAGAAGAGCACCGGCGAGACTGCAAAGACGATCGGGAAGTGAACAACCATGGGGTGGGGATGGCGGCGCAGGACGGGAAACCGCTCCAGCAGCCTTTCCAGGGATTCGGGCAGGGACCGGTCCGCACCGCCCGTTGTCGCGAGGGTCCCCACCTGGGGATAGCGGTCCAGGACCTCCGGGCCGTGGGGAGCGGCTTCGATATCGGCGGTGAGGTCGCGCCCCGCCGGGTGGCGGTTCATATGCGTTCCGGTTTTCCAGAGCTTGCTCGCACTGACATCGATGATCCTTCCTTTATGGGCGATAAAAACGGGCCGCCCCTCCTTTCCGTTGTACTTAGACAGAGATTCCGGATCGAATGTGTTCATGATGCCCTTTCCCGACGGGCACGCGATACGTCCCGTCTGTCAAAAATGATCCCTGCCGTCTTTCCCCGAACCATCCACGAAAGCTGCCTCCCTGGTGACAGGATCCGTCACAGTTTTTTCTGAATGCTGAGACAATCCGGTTTCCAGAGACACATTTCCTCGCATGCATCCTTCGTTTGATAACAGGGTGAGTACCCTTCCTTCATCTGAATGTCCCGAATGATCGCCTGCTTGGTTCGACCGATCCTGACATCTATCCCCCATTTTTGGGCGATCGCACGAACTTCCTGCATTTTCATGGAGAACCTCCTTTTTTTTGCAGCGCCGAGTTAAGAATAAAGGCTACGACGAATCGTAATTGGCCTTTTTCAGATTATACCACAGGTCCTGCGCAAACGCCGTATCGATTTAGGGCAAGGTCCGATGGGGCCCGGCGGATCGACGCCGGCAATGCCCCTCAAGAGGCGCCGATCGGCGATGATGATCCGCCTGCATATGCCAAATTAATGATTGAAAGTGGTGAATAATCCGTTTATCCTCAATCGATTTGATCGGACAAAAGGTTCCTCCGTGAATGACGAAGCCCTCTTAAATCAGCTCGAAGAACTGGCGGAGCGGATGGCAATCGCCGTTCGGTATGAGAACATCACCGGGGAGGATTCACCCGGCAGTGGAGGCCTTTGCCGCATACAAGGCCGGTACGTGCTGATCGTTCATTCCCGGGCAACCCTGAGAGAAAAGATCCGGGTCGTAGCAAAGGCATTGAGGCAGTTTGACTTCAGTGAAATCTACGTGATACCGGCTCTTAGAGAATTGCTGGAACGATCCGAGGAACCAGGAGAAACGGCAAAACAGTGAGGATCCTGAGGCAGCCCCCGCATATCAGGGCGAGCGACCGGGATCGCCCCGATATGCGATGCACGCCGATGCTATCGGGCGAGCCTCCCCCTCATTTCGAGGATGTGCCCCGGAGTGCACCGAAGATTTTCCGTAGCTTGTCGCGGAGAGAACTTCAATTCACTTGACACACAAAGACCGGGTGATTTCCATCACGCCCCACCCACCGGAGAGGAGGTGCGCTTATGCAGACACCGAAACACCGTTCCCTGGAACAACTAACGGAAGAGCAGTTGGGCAAGTGGCAGCACCAGAGGCTCGATCAAGAAAAGGGGATCGTCCGTCCGCATTCCAAGCCCTGCATCAGCATCTCGCGGGAACCGGGAAGCGGCGGTACTGAGGTTGCCCGGCGCCTTGCGAAAGACCTTGACATGGATCTGATCGGTTCAAAAATCATTCAGCAGGTTGCCGAGCGAGCGGATATAAGTGAGAAGGTCATAGCATCCCTGGACGAAAAGGAAGTCCGATTGCGGGACCTGTGGCTCGAATCCCTGTTCCGGACTCGCTCCATTTTCCCGAATGACTATCTGCGCTATCTCGCCAAAGTCGTCGGCACCATCGGCAAGCAGGGCAATACGATCATTATCGGCCGGGGAGGCCAGTTCCTCCTGCCCCCGCAAGAGACCTTCCGCGTTCGTCTCGTCGGCCCCCGGGAGGTCCGGATTCGCAACGTCATGCGTTACTCGAATACCGACTACGAGACTTCGGAACGCTATGTCTCCAAGACTGAAGCGGATCGAAGCGCCTTCCACCGTAGGTACTTCGGCGCCGACTGGACAAATCCCACCTATTACGACCTGACCCTCAATACGGGCACCCTCGGCACCGAGGGCGCAGTTGCCGCCGTCGAGGCCGTCTTTGCCCTGTGGAAGGATATCCACCAGGGACAGCATCAGGCCCGCGAGAAGTAGCAGTTGCCCCATCGGCATCGGAGTGCACCCCTGCGGGAAGGAGAGAAAAGTCCGGTGATAAGGGATACGCCTCCCGAGACCAGGGGAACCCCCCCCACCCCGGGGGGTGGGGGGTGGGGGGGGGGGGTGTTTTAAAATAAGCGGGCGGGGGTGGGGCGGGGGGGGGGGAC
>VFSW01001639.1_pt1 | contig 34135 bp, 32 predicted proteins | sample 5358111 | NCBI WGS metagenome assembly VFSW01 (sample SAMN11554181, study PRJNA540505) | mine drainage metagenome | isolation source: sediment from site ElyBrook_90M | place: USA: Ely Copper Mine, Vershire, VT | collected 2017
TGGTGGGGGCTGGGGGGGGGGGGGCCCCCCTTGGGGGCCCCGCGCCGCTTCGCGCCTACGTTGTTGCGCGCGCCACCAGGTCGGTGCTCGTGCCAACTCCGGGAACAATCTGCTGCGGAGCCCAGGCCGTGCCGTTGAAGTGGCTGTACCAGATCCGCTCATCGCCGAGCATGCCTTTCCAGACCGCGTACAGCGCGTTGCCCATCACCTGGATGTTCGGACCCACGCTGGAGGCCACTCCGGCGATCTGCGCCTGGGGAGCCCAGTTCCTGCCGTTGAAGAAAGAGACGAACAGGCGCTGATCGGCGAATTCTCCTTTCCATGCCGCGTAGAGCCTGTTGTTGAATACCGCGAGCGACGGGCCTTCGGTGCTGCCCACGCCCGCGATCCGATGCTGCGGTGTCCAGGCCGTGCCGTTGAACGTGGACCAATAGATGCCCGGGTCCCCGTACTGGCCCTTCCATGCCGCGTAGAGAAGGCCGTTGAACACCGCCAGCGCGGGGCCGACGCTGCTCCCCACGCCGGGGATTTGCGCCTGAGCGGACCAGCTCGTTCCGTTATAAGCCGACCAGAACAGCCTCTGATCCCCTTCGAGGCCTTTCCAGGCCATATAGAGCTTGCCGTTGAAGACGGCGAGCCTCGGCCCCGTGCTGGTGGCCACGCCCGCCACCGACTGTTGCGCGGCCCACGTGGCGCCATTGAAGCGCGACCAGTAAATCGCCTGATCCGCAAGCTCGCCCTTCCAGGCCATGTACAGCTGCCCGTTGAAGACGGCGAGGGACACTCCGGAGCTGGTCGCGACGTTGGACACCTGCTGCTGCGGCGTCCAGGTCGCGCCGTTGAAGCTGTTGAAGAAGATGCGCTCGTCGAATTCCATCCCTTTCCACGCCATGTACAGCTTGCTGTCGAATACGGAAAGCCCGGGCGGAAGGCCGATGCCCTGGAGCGCGGTGGCCAGAGCGGCGCCCACGACGCTGCCCCAGCCGGTGACCGGATCCCATCCCGGAGCCGCATGGTACGATCCGTTGCTGCCCGCGGTGACATCGCTGTAAACGTAGGGCCCCGCGAGGGCATAGACGTTGTAATTGAGATAGCCGAGCGGCTCTCCCAGACTGGCGTTGAGCAGTGCAACCAGCCCCGCGTAGAGCGGCGCGACGGCGCTGGTCCCGCCAATGGGACCGATGGTGGCCCCGTTCAGGATCAGCATGTATCCGCTGGCGGGGTCGGCGTTGCCCGCAATATCGGGAACGCCCCGGCCCACGTGACCGGCCGGGTTGACGGAGACCGGGATGCCGGCCCAGTTCTGCCAGTAAGGCCGCGCGAAGACATTACTGATGCCTCCTCCGCTGCCGCCCCAGGCCACCTGCGTGAACGACGATCCCGAGACGTTCTCGATCGTGGTGCCGCCGCAACCGGATACGGACGGAGACGAGGCCGGATAAATGACATCCGCCGGGCTGCCGGACCCTCCGTCGCCGGAAGAGAAGAAAGCCGTGACGCCGAGGATCGCGGCCGGCTGGAGCGCGCTTTCAATCGGGGTAATGAAGCCGGCGGAGTGCAGCACACTCTCCGAACCGCCCCAGCTCACCGAGAGCACCGAAGGTTTGTTGATCGCGTCATGGATCGCCGTAGTGATGCAATCCTGCCAGCCGGCGACCGTATTGGGAGCGAAATAGACCACAATTTTCGCGCCCGGAGCCACGGAAGCGGCTACCGCAATATCGAGCATGACCTCTACATCGGCGCCGGCTCCCGGACTATTGGTGGCGCCGTCGACGCCGACAAAACTGACATTGGGCACGGGAAGATGCACCACGTTGTTGAAGTAATGCTGCACGTCGGTCATCTGGTATCCACCGCCGAATTCCAGGATGCCGATGGTCTGCCCGGCGGCCGATCCGGTGGGGAATTGATAAAGCGTCGCCACCTGTGGCGGGGTCAGCGGGTTGGTCGACTGCGCCGTGGCTACGGCTCGGAAGAGAGGCTGCCCGACCTGGCGATTGTCGAAGCCGTGAACGCTCTCCACAATGCCCGCGAGATTCTCGGGCACATGAACCGCGCCTTCGTGGCTCCGATAGGTTTCAGTGGACGTCCGGTACCGATGCAACTCCACGCCAAACGCACGGCTGAGCGCGTCAGCCGGCCCTGAAACCACTACGCTGCGGCGCGCGGCGCTGGTTTCGAGCACATTCAGGCCCTGGCTTTTGGCAAAACTCGCCACCTGATCGAGATCCGCCTGGGCGGAGCCATACTTCGCCGCGTATTCCTCCCGGGAAAGGCGGCCGCGCTGCCGCCGGGGGGTGGCCGCCAGCGTATTCAAGTCCGTTTGCGCCGGGGCGTCCGACCGTGGCCGCACGCGGATGGTTACTGAGAGAGTCTCGTTCGGATCGGACACGCCGATCCGGGCCGCGCCGGGCGCCAGCCCATGTTCGCTGTTGCCGAGGGCTCGAAAGCCTGCAGGGATTTCTGCCATAACGTCTCCTTTATTTCCGGTAATCTGGATGCAGTTTCGGCGAATCTGTCCGCCATGCAAGCCAATACCGTCTTATAAGTGCACGGAGACCGGAATTCGTTTCGCGCCCGGTGGATATAAAACGGGTGGGGTCCGGCGCTATGGACTGATTAGTCCAGTTCAAATGCGGTGAAACGATTTCAGGATATCCCTCATGCTGTACTGCAGCGCCACGGGGCGCCCGTGCGGACAGGCCATCGGATAATCGGTCGCCGCGAGAGCGCGCAGCATCCATTCCATCTTGCGTCCGTCGAGCGGCGTGTTGATTTTGATCGCCGCCCGGCAGGCGATGGATGCCGCGATACCCCTGCGGAGGTCCGAAAGCGATACGCTGCGCAGTTCGTTTTCCGCGATTTCCAGCACTTCGAAAATCACCCGCTCCAGATCCGCCTGGCCCACGGCCGCGGGCGCCGCCTTCACCGCGATCGTTCTCTGTCCGAAGGGCTCCGTCTCGAACCCGGAGTTGTGCAGCTCATCCGCGATGCGCGCATATTCGATCTGCTGCTCCGGCGTCAGCTGCAGAATCACCGGCATCAGCAGCCGTTGCACTTCGACCCGCCCGGAGGCCTGCTGCCCCAGCACCTGCTCGAACAGAATCCGCTCGTGCGCCACGTGCTGATCGATAATCCAGAGACCGTCCGTGCCTGCCGCGATGATGAAGCTGTTGTGCAGTTGCCCCAGCGGCCGAAGGTCGCCGATCCGGGTCATGCCGTGTTCGAATGGCGCGGCGTCGTGCGGAAAAGGTCCATGCGTATCCGGCGCCTTCAGCTTGAGCGGCGCTTCCCCCTCTTCCCGCCTCGGCTGATTGACCTGAATCCCTCCGCCGCCAAAATCGAATCGCGCCGCGGCGGGCGGCTGCAGGGGCTGCAGAACATACTCGGGCACGGTGACGGGCAGCGACGCGCCGGCCGTCTGATTCTGCAGCATCTGCGAGAACTCCGAATACGGCAGGACTCCGGCCGGCTGCGGGCTGGGCATGCCCGGCGTGAAGCTGGGCGCGGGCCGCGAGAGCATCAGTTGTTCCCGCACCGCGTCGCGCACGAAGTCGTGCACCCACGACTGGTTCCGGAACCGCACCTCCGTCTTCGAAGGATGCACATTCACGTCCACCTCTTCGCACTCGCAATCGAGAAACAGCAGTGCAAACGGATAGCACGCCGGCGGCATCAGATTATGATAAGCGCCCGAAAGCGCGTGCAGCAGCAGGCGGTCGCGAATCAACCTCCCGTTCACGAACACGAAGATGGAATTGCGATTGTTCTTCTGCACCTGCGGACGCGAAACGAAGCCATGCACGGTATAGGCGCGCGCGGGTTCATCCGGCTCCGGCATCTGAATGGTTCCGCCGCGCGCTCCAAGTTCGATCAGGTCTTCGAGCAACTGGCCGCCGAAGACCTGAAACACCCGTTCGCGCAGAGTCCCGACCGGCGTCGCATGCAGCAGCGTGGCGCCGGCATTCCACAGCTCGAACGTCTTGTCGGGATGCGCCAGGCTGTAATGGGTCACGAGCGACGCGATGTGCGCCAGTTCCGTCTGCTCCGAACGCAGGAATTTCTTCCGCGCCGGAACGTTGAAGAACAGATCGCGCACGGAGATCGTAGTCCCTCCGCCGCGCGCGATTTCGTCGCAATTCAGAATCTTGCCGCCCGCGATCTCGACTCGCGTGCCGGTCTGCTCATCGAGCGAGCGCGTTTCGAGCAGCAGGCGCGACACGGACGCAATCGACGGCAGCGCCTCGCCGCGAAACCCGAGCGTCGAGATCGAGAGCAGATCCTTTACGTCGTGCAGCTTGCTGGTGGCATGACGCTCGAAGGCGAGCAGCGCGTCGTCGCGCAACATGCCGCAGCCATCGTCGGCGATGCGGATCAGGCGCCTGCCGCCGTTTTCGATTTCGACGCGAATGGCGGTGGAGCCCGCATCGAGAGAGTTCTCCAGCAGTTCCTTGACGACGGACGCCGGCCGCTCCACGACCTCGCCCGCCGCAATCTTGTTTGCGACGTGGTCCGAAAGGACCCGGATGCGACCCACACCTTTACTCTAATCGACAGGCCGGAAGCCGAACCAGTGCTCCAGCGTGAAGCCCGTCACGCCGCTGAAGCCTTCGGACGGCGTTCCGGGAGCCGGCTTTGCCGCGCTGACGGCGGAATCGGAGTCGAGGGTGTAAATGCCGGCCACATCGTTTCCGCCGTCCGCGGCGCCAGGCGTAAGGTACTGAACAATACCGCGCGGAGCAATCCAGCCGGCGTTGGGATTCATCAAAATGTACGCCATGCTTGTGGTTGTGTAGTCCATGTCCGAGGAAGTGGCCGACGCCCGGGTTCCGTCCGCGTCGTACAGCGCTTCAAGACGCGGGGCGCGGTTCAGCGCGATCGTTCCGGCCAGGCAATACAGAGGAATGGCCGCCAAACACAACCGAGGGAGCGCCCCGCGGCCTATTTGGTGGGATCGATGCCGAACTTCTTCAGCTCTTCCGCGTAATAGCGCTTCTGGAGGATGTCCCACTCTTCGCTGCCTTCCGGGATATCGCGCTTCATGGAACGGACCTTGTCGCGCGAGGCGCGATCGGCCTTTTCTTCCACCTGCAGGATCTCGGTGAACGCCTTCACGATTTCGAGGCGCGCGTCGTTCGGGTCCATCTTCAGGCGCAAGTCGCGCGATTTCTTCAAAACCACGATCAGTTTGTGCGAAATGTCGGTAATTTTGTCGCGCGAGAGCTTCATCGCGTCGCCCGTATCGCGCCCCGACGCGCGCACGATCTTCCGCTGCTGAATCAGCTGATTCTTCGCTTTGCGGAACATCTCCTGGTAGCTGACGCCCTCGCGCCGCATGTAGTCGCTGTATTGTTCGAGGATCTCGCGCACTTCGTCGTTCAGCTTGTCCTCAGCGTCCAGTTCGTCCGCGATGAGGTTGTGCACCAGTTCCGCCACCTTCTCCGGCGACTGAGTCTCGATCGTACCCGGCGAGAGGCGCCGCACGATCTGACGGGACAAATAGGTTACGAACTCCCGGGGAAGCAGCATGTATTAAAGGATCTCCGTCAGTGTATCATCGTGAATTGCTTTCGAAGCCCGGCCGTGAAGAACTTTTCGCCGATCGCTGGTTGCCTTCCGTATCGATGTGGCTGGTTTCCCTCATCAGCTATATCGATCGCACCGCCATCGCGATCCTCGCCCCGGCGATCCTGCGGGATGCCCGGTTGAGCGTCGAGCAGTATGGGTTCATCTTTTCCTGCTTCTCCGTCGCCTACATGATCGGCAACCCGGTCTGGGGTCTCATTCTGGACCGCTGGGGCGTGCGGCGCGGCATGACCGCCGCGGTCGGAATCTGGAGCGTTGCCTCCGCCGCGCATGCGTGGGCCACCGGATTCTGGAGCTTCGGCATCGCGAGGGCCGTGCTGGGCGCGGGCGAAGGCGCCACCTTTCCCGGCGGGCTCCGCACCGTGACGCAGACGCTTTCCCCCGCGAAGCGCGGCCGGGGTCTGGCGATCGCTTACAGCGGCGGGTCGCTGGGCGCCATGATTACGCCCCTGATTGTCACTCCCATCGCGGGAAGGTTCGGATGGCATGGAGCCTTCCTGTTTACGGGGCTGCTGGGGGCAGCCTGGCTTGTCTTCTGGCGGTTTGCGGGGCAAGGGGTCGACGGTTCCATCGCCGCCGCGGAGCTTCCTCTGAAACGTATCTGGACGCACCCCGCGTTCTGGGCCTTCATGGCGGCCTATGGGGTGGCCGCGATGCCGCTGGGCTTCATTCTGTACGATGCGTCGATCTATCTGCACGGCCGCTTCGGCTGGAGCCAGGCGATGCTGGGGTACGTCCTCTGGATTCCGCCCTTCGGGTGGGAGGTTGGCTACTTCGTCTGGGGCTGGATTCTCGACCGCTTCGGTCCCCGCTTTCGCGGACTGATGCCGGCCTCGCTTGTGCTCAGCCTGCCGCTGGCGTGGATGCATTCGCTTCCGAGCGGGCCGCTCGTGCTGGGAGATATGTTCCTGACCATGTTCGGACTGGCGGGCTTCGTTGTGTTGTCGATCGGTTATGCGACGCGTGCGTTTCCGCCTGGCCATTCCGGGCTGCTCGCCGGAATCGGGGCCGGGTCCTGGGGGGCCATCGTGGCGCTCACGATGCCCTGGCTTGGCCGGCTTTTCGACCAGTCGGCGTACGCCACCGCGTTCCGCATCGCAACCCTGTTCCCGATCGCGGGTTACCTTCTCTGGGCAGGCACCGACTTTTTTGCAAAGCGGCAGCCCGCGCGCTCGCCTGTTGCGGCATCTTGACATCATCAAAATAAGGCATCACGATGACTGCATGAGGACCACGCTCACCCTCGAAGACGATCTTGCCGAACGCATTGCGGATCTCGCGCGAGAGACCCGGAGGCCATTCAAGGCTGTTCTCAATGACGCCTTGCGGCGCGGACTGGGCGAATCGGCTCCAACTGAACCGGAATTTCATCTTCGGCCGCACGCCGGTAATCTGCTGCCGGGTATCGACGATCGCCGCTTTAACGAATTGGCGTGGGAACCGGAGGCTCGGCCTGTCGGGCACCTGCGTTCCGGCGGACGAGGGGGCAATCTGACGACCGATGCGCACCTGGCGGCGCTCGCAGTCGAATCCCATGGCGCGATTCACCCGGCGGACACGGATTTTCTCCGCTTTTCCGGAGTCAAGTGGGTGAATCCGCTGGACTGAGCACCGGTACTCAGCGCTCTCGTCCGGAGCTTCTGTAACTTGCTATATTGATTAAGGTCTATTCATTATGACGACGTCGTTCGCCATGCCAGTCACTGCGGAGAGGCTCAAAACGGCGCGAGAGGCGGGGCTCGGCGAAGATCTGCTGATCGAAGCTTTTCGCCTCATGCAAACCTCGCGGCGCCTTGACGATCGCGAGATCCTGCTGCGGCGCCAGCAGCGTATTTTCTTTCAAATCAGCGGGGCGGGGCACGAAGCAATCCAGGTGGCCGCGGGTCTCGTCGCGAAGCCGGGCTACGACTGGTTCTACCCTTATTATCGCGACCGCGCGCTGTGCCTCACGCTCGGCATGACGCCTTCCGACATGTTGCTCCAGGCCGTCGGCGCGGGCTCCGATCCTTCTTCCGGCGGACGCCAGATGCCATCCCACTGGGCAAATCCGGCGCTGCACATCGTGACCAGTTCATCGGCGACGGGAACGCAATTTGTCCAGGCCGTGGGCTGCGCGGAGGCCTGCAGGGTTTTGCATCCCGGTGAAGACCGGCTGGTGCTCGCCAGTTCCGGCGAAGGCGCGACGAGCGAAGGGGAGTTTTGGGAATCGATCAATCAGGCCTGCCTCGGCCGCCTGCCGGTGCTGTTTCTGATTGAAGACAACGGCTATGCGATCTCGGTCCCGGTGGAGTTCCAGACACCGGGCGGATCGATCTCAAAACTTATGGCGGGCTTTCCCGACCTTCTGACGATCGAAGTCGACGGCACAGATCTGATCTCGTCTTACCGGGCGATGAGCGCCGCCGCCGCGTGGTGCCGGGAAGGCCACGGGCCCGCACTTGTGCATGCGCATTGCACCCGGCCCTATTCGCACTCTCTCAGCGAAGACGAGCGCGCTTACAAGACGAAGCACGAACGCGAGGAAGAGGCGCTGCGCGACCCTCTGGTTACGTTCCCGAAGTTTCTCGTCGAAGAAGGCGTGATGAGCGCCGCGGCGCTCGACGAGACCGTGCGCGAGATCGATCGCGGGATTCTGGAAGACACGCATCGCGCGCTGGACGCTGCTCCTCCGGAACCCGATACGGCGCTCCTCCACCTCTATTCGGAAACAGTGGACCCGACTTCGGTTCAATTCGACGCGACGGCTCATCCGACCGGCGAACCCAGGACGATGGTCGATCTCCTCAACTCCACGTTGAGGGAAGAGATGCAGCGCGACGAGCGCGTGATCGTCTTCGGGGAAGACGTTGCCGACTGCAGCCATGAAGGCAATCTGCGCGAGGTCAAGGGAAAGGGCGGAGTCTTCGGCGTGACCGCCGGATTGCAGACCGAGTTTGGAAGCAAGCGCTGCTACAACTCGCCGATCGCCGAGGCATCGATTGTGGGACGCGCGATCGGGATGGCCACCCTGGGCCTGAAACCGGTGGCGGAGATCCAGTTCTTCGATTACATCTGGCCCGCGACGATGCAGATCCGCGACGAACTGGCGTCGATGCGCTGGAGATCGAACGGCCATTTCTCCGCGCCCCTGGTGCTGCGCGTACCGATCGGCGGCTATCTGAGCGGCGGCGCGATCTATCACAGCCAGTGCGGCGAGGTGACGTTCACCCACATGCCCGGCCTGCGAGTCGTGTTTCCGTCGAACGCGGAAGATGCCTGCGGCCTGCTGCGGACGGCCATCCGGTGCGACGACCCCGTGCTGTTCCTGGAGCATAAGAAGCTCTATCGCGAGATGTACAACCGCGCGCCGCATCCGGGCGCGGATTTCACGATCCCGTTCGGCAAGGCGAAGGTGGTCAGGGCGGGCGAATCGTTGACGATCGTCACCTATGGCGCGCTGGTGCAGAAGGCGATGCTCGCCGCGCAGGAAGTGGAGCGCAGGGGCGGTGGCGCGAGTATTGAGGTGATCGACCTGCGGACGCTGGCCCCATACGACTGGGAAGCGATCGCGGAGAGCGTCGTGAAGACAAGCCGCGCGATCGTCGCGCATGAAGATACGCTGAGCTTCGGGTACGGGGCCGAGATCGCCGCCCGCATCGCCGATGAGTTATTTACGCATCTCGATGCCCCGGTGAAGCGGGTGGCCGCGATGGATACCTGGGTCGGTTACCATCCGCAGCTTGAGGCGAAGATTCTGCCGCAGACGGAAGACCTGGTGCGGACGATCGACCAGTTGCTCGCGTTCTGATGCCTTAAGCGAGCCGGAGCGATTCGAATTCGGGAATCACGGCAAAACGAGCCGCCACCGAGCGAATCGCGCATCCGATCTGCCTGACGTTCTCCGCCTTCGTCTGCCCGTTCCCAGCCGTCATTGCGATGTACGAAACTTTGGCAGGATCGAGGCCCATGACGCGGCAGGCGGTTGCGTCCACCGCTACCGGGTCGCTCCCCGCGACGAGCACGCCCGCGAATTTGCGCACGCCTTGAATCGGGCCGTTCCCTTCCATTCCCTCAATGCCGTCCACAATACAAAACTGCCGTGGAAATGCGGTATGGAGCGCGGCGATGGATTCGGGAATGCCGGACCAGTGGAGCAGATTCTTCGGCCAGCCGTAGACTCCTCCGGGGACGAGCCCGAACAGATTCTTCATCGCGAGCGTCGCGCCGACCCAATGATGCGTTTTCATCTTCGGCAGCGAAACCAGCAGATCGCACTGCAACGCGGTATTCGGCAGGTAGAGAGAATCGAGATCAATGGCCGGCCGCGCGAGCCGGACCCGGGTCACGTCATCGAAGTTGAGATCCGTAAACAGTTTCTCGAAGCCGGGAATTTCGTCCAGGTAGCCGGCGGCATCCGCCATGTCGAGCGACCCCCGCCGGTGGCCCGATCCTTCGCCGATGCGCACATCCGCTGCGCCAAGAGAGCGAAAAGCCTCAAGCGCGGCGTGAACCACACGCGGGTGCGTGTTAATCGGCGCCTCGGCGTTGAACTCCACCAGATTCGGTTTCAGGAGAATTGTTTTCCCCTTCACGCCGACGCGATGCTCGGTCACGATGCGGCGAACTTCGTCGAACAAGCCCTGGCCGTAATCGGGAACACGAACGATCGAAACATGAGGATCCAGTCCCGCCGCATAAGGATCTTTGCGGCTGCAGGCGGGGAGCGCCGCCGTGGCAATGGCAACCGGCACTGCGGCCAGGAGCGATCTGCGATTCACAGTCATTCGGCAAAAACGTTTCTACCGCGCTCCGCGGCGCGCGCTACAACATCCAGCGCCGCGTCGGTAATATCGCGGTACGCCGGTTCGTTGCCGGCAACTGGAACACGGTAAGCGTGCGAGGCAAGCGCCAGCCGCAACCACGCGCGCCCCTGCGCGGAAGGACACTCGGCGAATTCCACCGCGGCGCGCTGCAAAGAGCGCTCCAGCACGGCCCGTGGAGTACCTGTCAAGCCGATTAGCGCTACTCCAGTGGTCTCCGGATACGATTCCGCTTCGTAGCCGAGGGGCCGCGACGAACCGTGGTTCCATCCCCCGTCGAGACATCTTCTGGCGAGCAGAAATTTGCGGCCGAGTTGCACTCGCTCCTTAATCCGCCTCTCAATATGGGGAGGCTGTAAAGGCGACGCCTTTTCCAGAGCGCGGATCGCCATGCCGGTTGGCGCGACCCAGGCTGCGGTCCCGGGATACCACGGCCACCCTTCAAAGCCTTCGCGATCCGGATTTCCGGTTCCCGAAAGGATTCGGATCAGCCGAAACGAGAGACTGGTCTCTCTGCCGGACGTATCGAGCAGCCAGCGCACGCTTTCGGTGCAAGGCTCTCCCGTTGCGGACGTGAGCGCCAGCAATGCGAGCGACGTTGCCCAGGTTACGCTTCGATCGACGCTCGGGTTGGGCGGCCACCCCCCGCCGGGCCGGCGGGCGCGGCGCAGCCAGCCGATCGCCGCGCGCACGAACGGCTTATACTCCACCGGTTCGGTGCTCAAGGCGAGGAGCGCGAGCGCCGTGGGCTCAGTCCATGGGTTCCGGTCATAGCCCCAGCCGCCGCCGGGTTGCTGCCGGGCCGCAAACCAGCACGGCCCGGCGCGGGTATCGGGCTCTCCCGATTCAATCGAGGGCATCTGCTTTGGCCTTGCGCGAATGCCGGCGAATCAAAGGAGCTGTTTGCGCTTACGGCTGCGTCTCCGCAGGACGTAGGCAATCAGCAGCACTGCCACAAGTGTCCAAAGTACAATCAGCGTGTCTGAACTTACCATCAGGTGACTCATATCCGACTCCTTGATTTAACTGCCTATTTGATGTTGCGCAAAGTCGGCAACAACACTCTTAGAAGCTGCAACAACCCGGGACCGGCGACCACCAGAGCCATCGATGGCAGGATAAAAAAGAAGATGGGAAACACCAGCTTCACACCCAGCTTTCCAGCCCTCTCTTCAGCCGCGAGGCGCCGCGTCACACGCATGAAATCAGCGTGTGTACGCAATGCATCTGCAATGCTGGTGCCAAACCGGTCTGTCTGCGCGAGGACGGCGACCAGTTTTCTGATTTCGGGCTCGCCTGTACGCGCCGCAAGATTATGCAAAGCATCGATGCGGCGTTTTCCCGCGCGGATTTCCAGTGAGACCAGCGAGAATTCATCGGTCACCTCTTTGTGCGTATTGCGAAGCTCCCTGGTGACACTGGCGAAAGCCTGATCCATGCCGAGGCCGGACTCAACCGCAATGACCATCAGGTCCAGTACATCGGGCAAGCCGATCCTTAACCTGCGCTGCCTTTTCGAGACCATCCGCTCGAGGATCAGGTTGGGAGCGAAGTATCCCCCGGCTCCGGCCGCAAGGTAAAGAAAGATCCGAACGCTGTTCCGCACGGTTACATGCGGGACCAGGAACAGGGCGGCCACCAGGGCCACAACGCACATCGTGACTTTGATCCCGTAGTAAACGGTCAGGGCTTCGTCAGACCGGAAGCCGGCGGCGGTCAGGTAGCGGCGGGCAGCCGTGGACTCAACTTTTGAGACAGGAACCGTGGCGCCAATCTGTTCGATCAGACGGACGGCAACCCGCTTGCGGTCCCGGTCCGGGCCATGGTCCCGGGACTCGCGTTCCGGACTGAGTTGTTCAAAAAAACGCGCCGGGCGCACATACGCGAGGTACCCGTAAAGAACGATCGCGGAACAGAGAATAACGAAGAGCGTCGCGGAAATCAGAACAGCCATGGCCTCAGACCTCGAAATCGACGATCCTCCGTATGACGATATATCCCAGAATCTGGCCCGCGACCGCAGCGAGGATCAAATACTTGCCAAGCGGGTCCTTTTCCAGCAGCCCCAGATAGTCGGGCGACACGATCGTGAGGAAGACCGCCATGCAGACCGGCATCGCCGCCAGGACGAGCCCCGTGAGGCGCCCCTGCGCGCTGGTGGCGCGCACTTTCCCGCGCAGCGCGAAGCGCTCGCGAATGACGGCGGAGAGCTTGAGTATGACCTCGCTGAGGTTGCCGCCGGTTTCTCTCTGCAGCGTCACGGCCGCCGCGAAAAACTGCAGGTCGAGCAGGGGCACGCGCGACATCAGAGCCTCGAACGCATCCGCCAGCGGTGCGCCGAGATTGTGTTCGGCATACAGTTTTCTGAATTCCTGCCCGAGCGGGTCCGGCGATTCATCGGCCATGATCTTCAGGCTGGTGCCGAACGCGTGCCCCGCGCGCATCGCGCGAGCCAGAAAGTCCAGCGCGTCGGGAAGTTGCTGCTCAAATTCGCTCAGGCGCTTGCGGCGTTTCGCGAGAAGAGGAATCAGTGGAGCCAGTCCCGCCGCGACGGCTAACGCCACAATGCTCACCGCGGGGTGAAGCGCGCCGTGCAGGCGTGTCCCCAGAATTGCGCCGCACGCCGCGCAGACAGCCATCGCCGAAACAACGCCGCGAGGAGTCCACGAGACCCCTGCCTGGCGAATCCACAGATCCAGTTTCCGGTTGAGATTGAGGTCCGCCAGAAAGCCCCTGAGCACGACCTTCCCCGGCTCCATGAGAATCGACGCCAGCGGTCTGGAGGCGGGCAAGCTGACTCCGAGAAGAGCCCTTTTCATGGCGTCTCTCCGCCGGGCGGCCAGATGACGATTCAACAGCAGCAGCGATGTCACCACCACAACCGACACCGGGATGAAAATGAGAAGAAAGATAGACGGCATCGTGGTCCCCCTAGCCGACTTCCACGGTAGTTGCAAATGTCGAGGCCGGCAGGGCGAAGCCGGCCGCCTCCAGATGTTCCTGGAACACCGGTCTCACGCCGCAGGGCTCGAAGCGCCCCGTCACCTTTCCTTCGCGGGTCAGACCGGTTCGCTCGAACTTGAAAATATCCTGCGTCGTCACCATGTCGCCCTCAACGCCCACGCATTCCGTAATCCGCGTCACGCGCCGCGAGCCGTCGTTGAGTCTTGCCACGTGCACGAACAGGTTTACCGCGGAACTGATCTGCTGGCGAATGGCGCGGAAGCCGATGTTCGAGTTGGCCATGCCGACCATGACCTCCAGCCGCGCGATGGCGTCCCGCGGGCTGTTGGCGTGAACCGTGGTGAGCGATCCGTCGTGTCCGGTGTTCATGGCCTGCAGCATGTCGATCGCTTCTTCGCCGCGCACCTCGCCCACCACGATGCGGTCGGGTCTCATGCGCAGGGCGTTGATCACCAGTTGCCGGATGGCCACGCCACCCCTGCCTTCGATGTTGGGCACGCGCGCTTCCATGCGGGCTACATGCACCTGGCGGAGCCGCAGTTCGGCGGTGTCTTCGATGGTGACGATTCGCTCCGATTCGGGAATGAACTCGCTCAACACGTTGAGAAGCGTGGTTTTGCCCGCTCCGGTGCCGCCGGAGATCACGATGTTCAGCCGCGCCAGCACCGAGGCTCGCAGCAGATTGAGCATCTCCCTGGTCATCGTGAGGTTGTTGATGAGGTCCTCGGGTGTCAGCGGACTGCGGCCGAACCGGCGGATGGAAAGCAGCGGCCCATCGACCGCGATCGGCGGGATCACGGCGTTCACTCTGGAGCCGTCGGGTAACCGGGCATCGACCATCGGCGACGATTCGTCGATGCGGCGCCCCACTCGCGATACCATCTTTTCGATGATCCGAAGCAAGTGCTCATCGTCCCTGAACTGCACCGGAGTGGCGATCAGTTTACCCGCCCGTTCGATGTAGACGAGCCGTGGCGTTGTCACCAGAATGTCGCTGATGGTCGAATCCTGGAGGAGAGCTTCGAGCGGACCGAGCCCGAAGACCTCGTCCATTACCTCTCCGACGATCCGGGCCTTTTCGGGAGCGGTAAGCGGGTGGCGCTCCTCGTCGATCAACTTCACGATGGCGTCGCGAATCTCGCTCTGCTCACGTTCCGGGGACAGGGAGGAGAGGGTTTCGAGATTCACCCGCTCGATCAACCGCCGGTGCAGCGTGAACTTGAGATTCTGATACTCTTCGCTTTCGGGACGCGGCGCAAAGAGCCGGTTAATCCAGCCGTTGCTGCGCCCGTCGCGGTTGGGGTCGGGCGCCGGCATCGTCTAGGCTCTCGAAAACAGTCTTAACTTCGGGGGTTCTTTTTCGGGCTGACCGGTCCGCCGGGAGGCGATCGCCGAGAACTCTTTGCCCAGCTGCGTTCCGGATGAAACCAGACCGTCTTCGGAATAGGCGTCCGAAAGGGCCTCGGCATCGTCGGAAACAGCCGCGTACACCGGGAATTCGATCATCTTTTCCAGTTCCTCGACAGTCACTTCCCGATGCCGGGGCATGCGGTTCACGATGAGGCGCAGACGCTCGCTCGCGGCGCCGCCGCCGAGCAGCGCCTTTATCGTCCTGCGAGCGTGGTGGAGCGCCGGAATTTCCATGGTCGTGACGAGACAGGTGAAATCGATATCGGCCATCGCGGCGAGGTTGAAGGGCGTCAGGCCCCGGCCGAGGTCCACCACGGTAAAGTCGTACTCCGAGCGCACGAACCGGAAGAAATGCGCCGATTGACGCGGGTCCATTGCAAGCTGGACGGGCTCTTCGGGCGCGCCGAGAACGCCGATGCCGCACAGCGCGCTTGCGGCGAACGCCTGCCACATGCTATGGTCGAGGCGCTCGGCATTTTTGAGCGCGTCCGCCACGGTATATTGCGATTTCGTCTTGAGGAGAAAGGCGATAATACCCAGATCCGGATCGAAGTCGGCCAGCAAAACGGACTTGCCGCGGGAACGCTGTAATTCCGCGCCAATCCCGCAGGCAAGGGTTGTGGCGCCGCATCCTCCCTTTACGGAGAGAAAGCCGAGGGTCTTTCCCGCCAGCGCCCGCCGGCTTGCGCCGGCCTCCTGCAGCAAGTGCTCCAGCGATCTCCCGGTATGAAGCTCGAATGGCGGGTAGATGAGTTCGGAGGCCCCCGCGCGGATGGCCTCCAGGATGGTTTCCGGCTCCGGATTGGGATGAACGACCACGACGGCCGCCGTGCCCGCTGCCGCGCTCAACAATTCGATAACCCGCTCCTGCGGTCCCCATGACCGGGGGATTTCGATGAAGACTATTTCCGCGTGCAACCGGGCAATGCGGTCAATGAAAGCCTGGGCCTCCGGGCCCGGCGCCTGTTCGAGAATGACTTCGAGACCGTGGCTGTGCGCTGCATTGCGAAGTGCGTTTCCCGCTTCCGTTGTATCGACCGCGATGACGATTCTGACTTTTTCCATGGTTCGTTTCTATTTCATGTTTGAAGCGGCGCCGGACGGTGTTTGCGAACTGACCGGCACGGGCTGGAACTCCATCGCGGGCGCGGGTTGCGTGGCGGCGGGCGCGGCCTCGCGCTCTTTTCGCTGGATCTCACGCAACTCTTCCACGGGAATCGGCGGCATCCGAACTGCCGCTTTCCGGCCCGTAATATCCACGCCGGGCGTGCGCGGCGCGGTTAACGCGGTGTCTTTCAGGAACTCCTGCGGCATTTTGAGTTCAGGCGTCGGCGCGCCCGCGGGCACGGGCTGCACAATTTCCGGCGTGACCAGCACGATTAACTCCGTGTTGTTCTTGCTGGTGCTCCGCGACTGGAAAAACTTTCCAAGCCACGGGATGTCGCCGAGGCCGGGTATCTTGTTCAGGATTTCGGTCAACCGGTTGTCCAGCAGACCGCCGATGGCAAAACTCTGGCCCGTCTCCAGTTCAATCTCTGTCTGAACCCGCCGCACGGTAAGGCCGGGGACGGTGAAGCCGTTGATGGTCAGGCCGTTGGTGTAATCGAGGGCGCTTACCTCCGGAGTCACCTGCAACCGGATCGTTCCGCGCGGCGTCAGCAGCGGGCGAAAGCCGAGCCGGATGCCGAACTCGCGGAACTGAATCGTAACGTAGCCCAATCCCGCGCCTCCACCCTGCAGCATCGGGTAGGGGAACTCTCCACCGGCGAGAAAGCTCGCGGTCTTGCCATTGATCGCCAGAACGTTCGGTTCCGCCAGAACCTGTATCAGGTCTTTGGCCTGCAGGGCTTGAATGGTGGCGCCAAGGTTCAGATCGGGCCTGAAAAGGAAGATATTCAAAGCATTTTGAAGGGTGATCGTATTCGCGCCCGGGGTTCCCGCGGGCGCATTGAGCGCGCCTGGAACAGCCTGACCGAACTGCTGGGTAGTCACGATGCCCGGAGTATTCGCGGCGCCCGTACTCAGCAGGTTCACGCCGAACTGGGTGCTGATCGAACGGTCGATGGTGGCGAACTTGACGCGCAACAGAATCTGCGGCTCCGCACCGGGCACTTCGACGCGCAACAGGTTGATCGGTTTACCCAGTGCCGAGGCAATCCCGACGGCCCGGTCGGCACTCGCCACGTCTCTGGCCACGCCTCGCAGAAACGGAACGCCATTGTCTATATCGAGCTGAATATCCTGTCCGGCGAGATCGTCGCGCAGTTCCCGCCGCACGCCTTCGAAGCCCGTATCGTCGGGCAGCACGTGCAACAGGTACATGATCCGCGCGCCGGCTGTCTGCCAGACGATGAGACTGGTGTTTCCGGGAGACTTGCCGTTCAGAAGAATTTCCCGGGGGCTGATTACAACCGCGTCGGCCAGCTTTCCGTTTGCCACCGACACGCGATCGATGGCGGACGGGCTGTCAATGACAACCGATCTGTCCACCGTGACGTTCACGCCGCCGGCGGACACCGCCTGCACCTGAAGATCACCCTGCGCTTGCCCGGGCAGCGGGGAGCCGAGGCAAATCGCCAGGACGGCAGTGGAGAGCACCAGAGGAAAGGACATCAGTTCCGCTCCTCCGGGGCGTTGAAACGCGCTTGTGAGCGATCGCTGCCATGGAGAACCTCAACCACAACGGATCGCCGGGCGGGGGCCGGCGTCAGCGGAACGGCCGGCGCGGTTGCCGGGCTGAGCCTGGACGGCTGCGCGAGACTCCGTGCCGGCGCTGCGGGCGCCATCCTCGACCGGTCCGGAAAGAGGGCCGCCATTGCGGCGCCGCTGGTCGCGACATCGCCTTTATCGAGCGGGTTGCGCAGCACGAGTTGAATCTTCGTCTCATTGCCCGCAAGATTCAGCACTTCAGCCTGCTCCGGCGTGACCAGCAGGTTGACGACCTGCGCTGTTACCGGCTTCCCGATCTCGTGTTGCATGTTCTGTCCCACCGACAACACGGTGATGTTCTGCAGGACGATTTTCGAAACCTTTCCCTGCATCCCGCCGCCCGCGGAAGGAGGGGTACCGGACATCAGAACGTCGACTTTCATCCCGGGAGCCGCAAAGCCGGAAACCCCGCCGATCTCATCGATGCGAACCGCAACAGCGCGCATGCCCTTCGGGATGGTCGCCGCCAGTCCGCCACCGGCGCCCTGCGGCGCCAGACGGCGCTCAAATATCGGCTCCCCCTCATATACCGTGTCGATAACGCCGCGGCCCGTTATTTCAGCCGCATTCCGAAGCGCGCTCGGGGGGACGGATGCGTTCCAAACCACGCTGCGGATGTCCGAGCCGGAAATGACAGTTCCCGGCGTCAGATCCCTGACCGCAACCGGAATCTGCGGCAAACTGGCCGCCGGATTCAGGCCCAGTTTCGCCGCGATCGTCCTGTATACGACGAGACTGGCCAAGGCTGAAATAAACAGCGCGAAGATGATGACGATTCCCAACCTTCTGTTCATGGTCTTTTCCGGATATGACCGGATTCCCGACCGGCGCCTCTGCCGGGACTTGAAAAACCAGCACTTGAAAAACCACCGCCGAGCGCCACGGCTGAGGCGAAACCTGTCCGTGGATTGCTTTGGAACGAACAGGGCGGCATTTCGCGCGACCGCCCCGCCACGGCAGCGTCATTCAGCTTCCCGACAACTGCGAATTGGTGTTGTTCCAGACATTCGAGACGGTCGTAGCCAGAGTATCCAGCGCGGCGATACCCGCGACCACCAGAATCGAAAGCAGGAGGGCATATTCAACGAGGTCCTGTCCGCTTTCCTCCCGCCAGAATCGTACGGCATATTTTTTCATGGCGCCTCCTTATCAAACGGCACGGCGGATGCAATCGCCCCACCGCCCACGCCTAGCTGGGTGCAATCTTTCCGTTGACCGTCGTCCACACGCCGGATACCGTCGTAGCGAGCGTGGTCAACGCTGAGACTGTTGCGACGGCCACGAGACTCAACAGCAGGGCGTACTCGACCAGATCCTGACCGGATTCGTCTCCGACAAAATTCATGAAAAAGCGTTTCATCGTTTTTCTCCTGTCCCGGCGCCTTCGTGACGCTGAGATTCTCTTTGCTTCGAACAAGCGAAAGAATTGAAGGATACGAGCGCTTGCGGCGCCGATCCCCGCACTGACGGAGTGCACGATTGCGGCCACAACGCACGCTTGATGGAAGAAGAAACAAGAAAGGAGTTTTTCGGCGCTTTCCGCCTCAATCCGGCGGCATTTCCCGCGTGGCGGCATTCTCGTCGGGCCTGAATGAGCGCATAAGCGGAATCGATTTCGCCATACTTTGTCCGGGGTTTGCGTCAAAAGACCAAACACGATGCAATCGATGCGTCATATAACATAGGCGAGGGAAGAGTGAACGGCTATTGCACCAGCGCAACGGTTGTGCCCGCCGGCGGTCCGATAACGTCCACGATTGAGGCGACACCCGTCGCCGTGACCGTTATGAATGGAGTATTCAGGATGCCACCGAATATCCGGGGAATCTGTTCTGAAACCTGGACCATTACCCAATACTTTGTCCGCACGTTCGGCGCGAAAGGCGAGGGATAGACGCCCGATTGGACGTTCACCGTTGTCCGATATCCGCCGCCGCCGGTTGAAAATCCGTTCAGCGAAGCGTAAAGGCAGGTGCCGGCCGGCGGGTTCGGGAAACCCAGCGGACAGGATGCCGGGACGGCCAGGCATACGACGCCCGGAGGACACTTATCCCCGTAATCTGCGTCCGGTCCCAGCAAATTGAAGGCTCCGACCGCACCCGCAAGCGCGGCGGCGTCCGCCGCGGCCTGCGCCGATTTGCGAACTCCATAAGCCAGACCGAGATCCACGGCAAGCGCCATAAAGGCGAACATCGCGACCATGGCGAACGCCACCATCACCAGAGCCTGCCCACGCCGGTCGTCTTGTTGTCTTCGCATATGCATCAGAACTGAACCGGTTCCCGCGAGGATGCGGTAAGGTTGATCGTTACCCAGGATGTGGGAGCCCCAAGCCCGGGGAAAAAGATCGCCATCGGCGAGTCGAACGGATAGACAGCGGTAATCGCAATCGTTGTGCCCGCGGGATATGCAGGCCAGTCGCTGTAGTTACCGAGATACGACGACAGGGAACCGCCCGCGCCGCCGCCCGTCAATGTGACAGTCATCCGGTCCGGCGACAGCCCCTGGCTCGAATCCGCGATTCGCTGAGCAATGTCGTGAACTCTTATTGAGCAGGAATTGCCGAACGCGACGCAGTCCGCACCGTGCACAACGGCCATCCGGGTCGCCTCTGTCACCGCGTGTTCCAGAGTGTTGTACGTCCACATGCACCGCGAGATCTCGACGACCGAGACAATCGTGAAAAGAATGGGAATGCCGGCGAGTACGAACTCGACCAGCACACTTCCGTGGCGCGACCGTCCGCTCATCAGGGCGCCTCCGGCATGATCGCGGCCCCGGTCAACGCGACCGGCGATCCCGAAAAAAGAAGCGGGACGGGAATCAGCGGGATTGTCCGGTAAGTGACGGTCACCTGAGTTGCATAAGTGCCGTCCGATTCCTGAAGCCGGGATCGTGAACAGGAGGCGTTCGAACCGGAGCTGGGCAATGACTGCAGTTCCTGGATGGCCACGGTGCACGGGTCCGAAGCCGGCCCCGCCCAGGGCGCCATGGCTCCGGCGCGCGCGGCGTTTTGTACAGCGATATAAGCAACCGTACAAAGGCCGGCGTCGACAATCGTGATGAACAGGAAAAAGATCCACGGCGCCAGAAGCGCGAGTTCAACCAACGCCTGGCCGCTGCGGCCGGACCGGCGCCGCGCTCCTTGTTCCGGTGTCGAACCGCCGGCGTTACGCCTGGACATTGCAGGTGATCCCGTTGCACATATCGCACGAAAGGGGCCAACTCGCCGCGGCCGGTATACTCATTTTTGCCAGCTCTATTTCAGGAACGAATGCTTCCTCAGCCATCCCTGTCGGGTACCGGTCAGATCCTGGTGGGGATTCTGGTCCTTGCCGCGGCAGTGTACGATATCCGGTTCCGCCGGATTCCGAACCGGCTGGTGCTGGCCGGACTCGTTGCGGGGTTCGCATGGAACGTGTACTCCGCGGGCTGGTCCGGGCTGGGCGCGGCTTCGGCCGGACTCGGAACCGGGTTTGCTCTGTATTTTCCCCTCTATCTGCTGCGTGCCCGCGGCGCGGGCGACGTGAAACTGCTCGGTGCGGTCGGGGCCATTACCGGACCGGGCGGCTGCTTGTGGATTTTTCTTCTGACGGCGCTGCTGGGCGGCGTCATGGCGGTTGTGCTGGTCCTCTTTCGCGGACGCGCGCGCGAGACATTCTTCAATGTCGCCTGGATTATGCGGGAGCTTTTGCAGTTTCGCTCACCCTGGCGAAGCAGTCCCCAACTGGACGTAACCACCACCGCCGGCATGCGTCTGCCGCATGCGCTGACGATGGCGGCGGGCGTTGCGGCATTCGTCCTCATGGTGCGATGGAGGGTATGAAATTCCGGGTTCGGAACATCACGCGCGGGACGTCGATCGGCGACGCCATCGCTACCGCGGAGACCGGCGCCGAGCGGCGGACGGGCCTGCTGAAACACTTGAGGCTGGAGGCGGGATCGGGGCTCTGGATCGTTCCCTGCGAAGCGGTCCATACCTGGTTCATGAAGTTCCCGATCGATTTGATTTACCTGGACCGCAAACGCAGGGTAAGGAAAGTCGTCCGGGAGCTTCCGCCCTGGCGAATGTCAATGTGCCTGCCCGCGCATTCGGTGCTGGAACTCCCGCCGGGAACCATCGATCGGACGCGGACGCAGAAGGGCGACGAACTGGAACTCGCGAAAGTCTGACTGCCGGTCCCGAGTACAATGAGACTTGGCTCTGGACGATTATAAAGTGGTGCTTTACCGCAATCAGCCGTTCGGGTGGGTTGCCGAGGTTCCATCGATTGCGGGCTGCTATGCATTGATGCCAACGAGGACGGAAGCCCTGTCCGAGCTGGAACAAGTGTTCGGCCTGATTGAAGCCGAATACCGCGAGATCGGTGTCCGGTTGCCTGCCGACACCACTGAAATCGTGCATGCCTAGCGCGAGGGCGGACGAGTTCCGCCGCGCAGCGTCCAGGCTGGGATTCAGGAATCTGCGGCAAACGGGCAGTCACGAGCGGTGGAATCATCCGGACGGTCGCTCTGTTACCATTCCGATTCATGGTGGACGCGAGATCGGACCTCCGCTGTACAACAAGATATTGGCCCAACTCGGCGTCAATGCGGACGAGTTCAAGCGATTGAAGTAGCGGGCTGCGATCTTACCCGCGCGCGGCCAGCGCCGCCTTCACCCTTTCCGGGGTAAACGGGATCTGCCTCACCCGCGCGCCGGTGGCGTCGAAGATGGCGTTGCCGAGCGCCGCCGCCACGATCGTGATCGAAGTTTCGCCCGCGCCGGTGGCTTCTTCTTCGGGCCGGTTCACCAGCACGGTCTCGATCTTCGGAACGGCGAACCCCAGCGGCAGACTGCGGTAAGTGCGCCAGTCGAATGAGGTGACCTTCTCGCCGTCCCAGGTGACTTCTTCGCCCAGCGCGCGGCTCAGGCCCTGGAGCGCGCCGCCTTCGAGCTGATTGCGCAGGCCGTCGGGATTCGAGATCGGCCCGCAGTCGTTGCTCACCACGATGCGCTTCACCGCCACCTTGCCCGTATCCTGATCGACCTCGGCTTCGACCACCATGGCGGCATAACCGTTGTCGCGCTCATACGCCACGCAGGAGATCCCGCGGCCCGCAACCACGCCCGTCCGCCGGTTCGCCGGCTTTGGCGAAGGCCGCGCGTCCCACCGCGCCGCCTTCGCGGCTTCCGCCACCATGTCGCGCAAGCGCGCGTGGCTCAGATGACGCAGCCGATACTCGACGGGATCGGCCTTCGCCTTCGCCGCCAGTTCGTCCATGAAAGACTCGTGCGCGAAGGTATTCTGCAGACGCGCGGGCGAGCGCAGCGGGCCCGTCCAGAAAGGCGAAACGACGTTATGCACCAGCGCGCGTTCGCTTTTTACATTGCCTGTCCCTTTGTCCTCACCTTGCACATGGCCCGCAAGGTAGGAGGGCACGCCATTGCTGTTATTGTTGAACGCGGTGGGCATGGGCGCGGGCGAACGGGGACGAAACGGCTCCGGCTCGAACCCCGCGAGAAAGCCCGTGATCACGTTGCCCGGCGCACCGAGCCCCGGCCGGTTTCCGAGCGCGGGAGACCATGCCTCGTGATCCCAGGCGACGATGTTTCCGCGTGCGTCGAGGCCCGCGCGCTCCTCGAACAGGAACGCGTTGCCGTAGTTCTCCCACGCCATCTCATCCCCGCGGGTGAGTTGCACGCGCACGGGCTTGCCCACCGCCTGAGACAACAGAGCGGCGTCGTACGTCACCGTATCCGCGCCATTCAAGCCGTAGCAGCCCGAGCCGCGGCGGAAGATCACGTGCACATTTTCAGGCTTCAGCCCCAGGATCATGGCGGCGCTTGAGCGCTGATACCAGACTGCCTGCGTGGCCGACCAGAGGGTGGCCTTATCGCCCGTGACATCCGCCACCGCGCACGAACTGCCTACGGAGCCGTGCATCTGATACGGGTGGTAGTAAGTCGCCTTCAGAACCGTGGCGGCCTGGGCGAGCGTTTGCTCCACATCGCTCGAATCCACCAGCAGCGTATCGCGTGTGGGCTTCTGCTCGCGCAGATGCGCGGGGAAGCCGTCGTGGCTGGGCAGGCCCGTTCCCTGAGTCCACGTGACTTTCAACCGGTTCGCCGCCTGCATCGCCTGCCATGGTTTTTGGGCGACCACGCCGATGAAGTTCTTCTTCACCACCACCTTCACCAGACCGGGCAGATCGCGCACCGGACTTTCATCGACACTGACCACGCTCGCGCCCACCGCGGGCGGCCTCACCACGCGGCCATGCAGCATGCCGGGCAGGCGCACGTTGTGCACAAACTCGAACTGGCCGGTGACGATGGCGGGAAGATCGGGGCGCGGGATGGGTTTGCCGAGCACGGTCCACTCGCGCGGGCTCCTGCGTTTCGCGTTGGGGTCGAGCGCGAGATGGAACTTCTTCCCACCCACCAGTTCGCCGTAAGAGACCTTGCGCGAGGGTTGAGTCTTGTCCGCAATCGCGCCATCGGCGGCGGTGAGCCGCTCGACGGGCACGCCCAGCCGCGCCGACGCGAGCCGAAGCAGCATTTCGCGCGCGGTGGCCCCGGCCTGCGCCAGATTCGCGTGGTTGAAATTGGCGGGGTGCGACTGGCTCCCGGAGGTATGCGCCTGATCGGGCGTGAGCGCCGTATCGCAATAGACGAGCGTGACGCGATGGAACGGAACCGAGAGTTCCTCGGCCACAAGTTGCATTTGCGCCACCGAGATTCCCTGGCCAAGTTCTTCCTTGCCGCTGAACGCCGTGACGCTTCCATCGGCGGCGATGGCGAGCCACGAATCGAGTTCGTTCAGGGGAGGGGAGCCGGGAGCCGGTCCGCCGAACTGGGCTTTGGCGTCATGCTCCGCGGCGCTGAAGGCGACGATCAGCGCGCCTGAGGTCCACAGGAAATCGCGGCGGTTCATCGAACAGCCTCCCGCGCATACCGCTCGATGGCCGCGAGCATCCTTACGTGCGTGAAGCAGCGGCACAGCACGCCGGACATAGCCTGCTCGATCTGTTCGCGGGTGGCATGCGGATTCTTGTCGAGAAACGCCTTCGCGGTCATGACGATCCCGCTGACGCAGAAGCCGCATTGCGCGGCCTGTTCGTCGATGAAAGCCTGCTGCAGCGGGTGCGGTTTCTCAACGCTGCCCAGACCTTCGAGAGTCGTGATTTCGGCGCCTTCGACGGTCCTCGCCGGGGTGATGCAGGAACGCACGGCCTGGCCTTTTACAATGACGGTGCAGGCGCCGCACTGGCCGAGCCCGCAACCGAACTTCGGCCCGCGCAGTTCCAGATCGTCACTGAGCGCGTAGAGCAGAGGCGTCGCCGGATCGAGGTCCAGCGTGTGCGTTCCGCCATTGACTTTCAGGGTGACTGCGCTCAATCGAGTTCCCAGGGTTGCTTCATGATATCCGATTGCGGCACTCGCCCGGCGGGCGTGGAGGACAATGGTGTGGGTTTCAACATGAAACATGCGCATCGATCCACCCGTCGAGTCCGTCCGCGATGAGCGAAGCCGCACGGATTCTGATCATCGAAGACGATCCACTGGACGCGCGGCTGATGGTGCGTGAACTGCAGCGGGCCGGCTTCGCTCCCGAATGGGTACGCGTGGAAACGGAAGCGGAGTTTCTCTCGGCTCTGGAGCGCGAGCCCGCGGTGATCCTGTCCGATTCCAGCCTGCCTTTGTTCGACGGGTTTGAGGCGCTCGATCTGCTGCGGCGGCGCGGTCTGGACATTCCGTTCATCCTGGTGTCCGGGAGAGTGGGAGAAGACCTGGCCGTGGAGGCCATGAAACGAGGGGCCTGCGATTACCTGCTGAAAGACCGCCTGGCGCGGTTGGGGGAAGCCGTCCGCCGGGCGATCGACCAGCGGCGCCTGCGCGAGGAAAGGGCCTGGGCGATCGAGGCGCTGCGGCAAAGCGAAGAGCGCTACCGCCTGGTGTCCGAGATCGGTTCCGACTACGTCTATTCTTTGCGAGTGGAGCCCGGCGGGGCGCTGACATGCGAATGGATGACCGATCCGTTCGAGCGGATCACCGGATTCACCCACGCCGAAATCAATTTGCGCGGCTGGAGAAGCCTGTATCATCCGGACGATCTGCCGGTGTCCGAAAGGCACTACGAGACGCTGCTTGCAGGCCGTCCGGATTCCGTCGAAATCCGGATTATCACGAAAGAGAACCGGGTGCGGTGGATTCGGCTGCACGACCGGCCGATTCAGGGCGCGGCGCGGGACCGGGCGGAGAGAATATACGGCGCCGCCCAGGATATCACGGTTCAGAAGCGGCTGGAAGAGCAGCTTCTGCAGGCCGGGAAAATGGAGGCCATCGGCCAGCTGGCCGGTGGCGTGGCGCATGATTTCAACAATCTTCTGACCGTCATCTGCGGGTTTGGAGATCTCCTCAGGAAACAGCCCGAACTGGAGGCAACGTCGCGCGAATACGTGGACGAAGTGCTGGAGGCCGCGGAACGGGCCTCGGAGCTGACCCGGCAGCTGCTCGCCTTCGGCCGCGGCCAGGTACTACAGTTCCGCAACGTCAATCTCAACACCATCGTGGCCGGTATGCAGAAGCTCCTGGGGCGCCTGATCGGAGAAGACGTGGAGTTGCGAACCGTTCGCAATGCGGACCCGGGACTCGTGAGAGCCGACCCGGGACAGATCGAGCAGGTGATCATGAATCTGGCGGTGAACGCGCGCGACGCCATGCCGAAAGGCGGCCTGCTGACGATTGAGACGGCTAATGCCGATCTGGATCGGGGTCAGGCGGACCGGTTTGCGATGGCGCAGCCGGGGCCATACGTGCTGCTGACCGTGAGCGACAACGGCTCGGGGATGGACAAGGAAACGACTGCGCGGGTCTTTGAGCCATTCTTCTCCACCAAGGATCCGGGCAAAGGTACGGGGCTCGGGCTGGCGATGGTCTATGGCATTGTCAAACAGAGCGGCGGCGACATCCAGGTTCACAGCGAACCGGGGCGGGGAACGACATTCAGGATCTATCTGCCGCGGCTGGAAGAGGGCGAAGAAGACACCGTGGAACCGCCGCCCTTTTTTCTGCGAAAGCCCCTGTCCACGGAGACGATTCTGGTGCTGGAAGACGAGAACGCGCTGCGCGCTCTGATCCGCCAGGTTCTGGTTCGCAACGGATACACGGTGCTCGATACGGGAGACGCAGCCGAGGCGGTCAGGATCTGCGAGGAGTATTCGGGAAATATCGCGCTGCTCATTACGGACGTGATTCTGCCGCGCATGAACGGGCCGGAAGTTGCGGGCCAGGCGCTGGAACTTCGACCGGAAATGAAAGTGCTTTACACCTCCGGTTACACGGCCAATGCGCTCGCGCACCGCGGAGTGGGGCAGCAGGGGAATGCATTTTTCGCAAAGCCGTTTACGCCGGACGCACTGGCCCGGAAGGTCCGTGAAGTACTGGATGCCCTCCGGGAGTGAAGCGCGCCCCGCCGGTTACTTGAAGCCCAGGTTTTCGTAATACTTCACGCTGCTGCCGCTGATGGCGACGATGTCCGGCTTGCCGTCGCCGTTGATATCGGCGACCATCACGCCTGAGCCGGCCATCTGGTCGGTGTCCAGCAGTTCGTGGCGCCACTTCGTCCCGGCATCGTCCTGGGAATAGAAAATGTGAACGCTGGCGGGCGTGGGGCGTCCGCGGCTGGTGACGTCCACGGCGACGATATCGTCACGGCCGTCGCCGTTCAGATCGCCCACGGCGATCTCGTGGCCCTGGATCAGGCCCTTGAAGATCACATTGCGCTCCCACTGTCCGTTCTTTTGCGTGTAGACCACGATCTCGTCCCCGTGCCACGGCTCCCCCGCTGCGAGGAAACGTTTGCCCTTGATATTCAGGATATGCACGTCGTTCGAGCCCTGCGTCATGCCGCCCGCGCCGGGAACGTCTCTCGGTTCATCGCCCTTCGCGAGGACCTGATGCTGGAATTTAATCTTGTCGCCGCTGCCCGCAGCCGTGTGGAGCACGATGCCGTCGAATCCCGCGGTGAGCACTTCGTCGCGCTTGCCGGGCGTCCACTTCACTGCATGTACGTGGTGAATGACTCCGCTTAACTCGCTGTCCAGGACTTCCCGCTTCCATGCGCCGTCCAGTTTTTCCGGCGTCCGCCAGTAGTAGAGCGGCACTTTGTCCTGATATTTCGGATTTCCCCAGCCTTTGAGGCCGACGAACGGCCCCATCACGAGAGAGGGCTTTCCCTTGCCGTCGAGATCGGCCCAAATAATTCGATGGGCGGTCGGAACGGCATCGACCGGGTACGATTTCCAGGGATCCTTCGGATCGCCCTGGCTCTTGAGGACCCAGATGGAGCCTTTGGCGGTGGCGGGGTCCTGGCCAAAGTCGCTGAGCAGGGCGAGTTCGGGAATGCCGTCTCCGTCAATGTCTCTCGGGGCCACCCAGAGCATGGCTTTTTTGTCGTTCAGGATGACGTGCTTTTCCCAACCGGGGTTCTCGTACCAGGCGAGTTCCGTCCCGCCTGCGGCTACCGGGATGATGTCGAGCTTGCCATCCTTATTCATGTCGGCGATGGCCACCGAGTAGCCGCCCCGCAGCTTGTCGCTGACGACGTGCGTGCTGAACTGGACGGGTCCGGATTTATCGAGGGCTTTATCCGGCGCGGATTTATCTTCGGCGCCGAAGAGCGCGAGGGCTGCTGCGGCGGCGATGCCGAGGCCGGCAAGAAAGGTGGTGCGCTTCATATTTTCACCACCGCCATTATATGCCTTCTCCGGCGCTGCGGTTCGTTATAAGCTGATACCCATGCGTCTGCCATCCAAGTCGCTCCTCGTCCTGTTCCCGGCCCTCGTGGGTTCCGTTTTCGCCCAGGTTTCGTTCGACCGGATTCTTCACGCCCAGGCGGAGCCGCGGAACTGGCTTACGTATTCCGGCACGCCGATGGGGCAGCGGTACAGTCCTCTCAGCCAGATCGCCCCGGCGAACGTCAAGAATCTGGAGCTGCAGTGGGTGTGGCAGGCGCGGTCCGTCGAAAAATTCGAGAGCACGCCGCTGGTGGTGGATGGCGTCCTTTACACCGTGCAGGCTCCCGACGATGCGGTGGCGCTCGATGCCGTGACGGGCCGGATCTACTGGACGCATCCTTACACGCCCGCGCCCGATGCGCACACCTGTTGCGGACGCGTGAATCGCGGGCTCGCGATCCTGGGCGACACGCTGTTCATGGGCACGATCGACGCGCATCTGGTGGCGCTGGACGCGAAGACCGGGAACGTGCTCTGGGATACGGCGGTGGCGCGCGCGGCGGATGGTTATTCGATCACGCACGCGCCGCTCGTGGTCAAAGACAGGGTGATCGTCGGAACGGCCGGCGGAGATCTGGGCGCTCCGGGCCAGATTGCCGCCTACGACGCGCATACCGGAAAGGAAGTGTGGCGCTTCCACACCATCCCTCTGCCGGGAGAACCGGGGCATGACACATGGGCGGGAGACTCGTGGAAACGCGGCGGCGCGGCGATCTGGAATACCGGTTCTTACGACCCCGAAGCGAACCTGACTTATTGGGGCATTGGCAACCCTGCCCCGGACTGGGACGGCGCCTCGCGCCTCGGCGACAACCTGTACAGCGATTGCGTGGTGGCGCTCGATGCCGATACGGGCAAGCTGAAATGGTATTACCAGTTCACGCCGCATGACGAGATGGATTACGACTCCACGCAGGTCGCCGTGCTGGCCGATATCGACTGGCAGGGGAAGCCGCGAAAAGTCATGATGTGGGGGAACCGCAACGGGCTGTTCTATGTGCTCGACCGGACCACGGGACAGTTTCTGCTGGGGAAGCCTTTCGTCAAAGTGAACTGGATGAACGGCTTCGACGAGAAGGGCCGCCCAATGCGCGTTCCGGGCAAGGTTCCAACGCCCGAGGGCGCCGTCATTACGCCCACGGTGCTCGGCGGGACGAACTGGTATCCGCCGTCATTCAGTCCGAAGACCGGCTGGTTCTATATTTCGGCATGGGAGAACACCGGCACTGTCGCGACGAAGGGGGGACGGCCGCGGGGCACCGGAAACAATCCCATGGCGCAAATCAATCTGCAACCCAACTTCAAGACGGAGGAGGAGGGTTACGGGGTGGTGCGGGCGATCGATCCCAGGACCGGCGAGCGGAAGTGGGAATACAAGATGAACGATATTACCTGGGCCGGGGTTCTGACCACGGGTTCGGATTTGCTGTTCAGCGGCGGCAGGGAAGGCTACTTCTATGCGCTCGATGCGCGGACCGGGGCTCTGTTGTGGAAGGCGAATGTGGGCGGGCAGGTGAACAGCGGGCCGATGAGTTATTCGGTTGACGGGCGGCAGTATGTGGCGGTGTCGGCGGGCGGGGCGCTTTTCGTTTATGCGCTGCGGCAGTAGTGGGTGCGGGCTCCGCCGCAATCGTATACCGGGCCGGTATTCTTGAATAATGACTGGCGGCGGGCAGGACTGGGAGCGATTTCTCCCCCGAGCTTTTGAGGAGGGCTTTCGCACAGGATTTGCCGCGGCGTTCGCCGGCCAGACCGTCTGCGTGGCAGGGGCCGGCGGTTACATTGGCTCGGCTCTGGTGAAAGCACTGGCGCCCGAGGGACTGCGCTCGCTCATCCTTCTGGACTCCTCCGAATACGGCCTTTTCAGAATTCAACGGCACATGGAAACGGAGCATCCCGCTGTTGCCTGCGAATGCGTGCTGGGCAGTGTGGACGACGATCCGCTGCTCGATGCAGTTTTCAGCCGCGCGCATCCGCGGATCGTCTTTCACGCGGCTGCCTTCAAGCACGTCGGTTTGCTGGAGCACAATCCGTTTGCGGCCATTGCGAATAATGCGTTGGGCAGCTACACCTTGTCCCGAGCGGCGCTGCGTCACGGCGTGGCGAAACTCGTATTGGTTTCCACCGATAAGGCCGTGCGGCCGCACAGCGTCATGGGGGTCTCCAAGCGCATCGCGGAGTTGTTCACGCTTTCGCTGAGCGGTCCCTCATACCGGACCAACGCGGTGCGGCTCGGCAATGTGATCGGCTCGACCGGCAGCGTGATTCCGCTGTTTCTGGAGCAGATCGAACAAGGCCGGCCCATTGCGGTTACACATCCGGATGCGACGCGTTATTTTCTTTCGATCGATGAAACAGTGACGGCGATTCTTGCCGCCGGATCGGCTGCCTGCGAAGGGAGGGTTCTTCTGCCGGAATTCACGGACCCGGTGCGTATCGTGGATCTGGCGGAGTATCTGGTAAGCGAGTTCGCCCCGGAAGGTACGTCGCCGCTTCGTTTCACGGACCTGCGGCCGGGCGAAAAAGTGACGGAAGATCTGATCGGCCCCGATGAGACGGTGACCGGAATCGTCGATGGCCCGCTGACCGTGGTCAAGACCCGAAGACTGCCGCGCGAGGAGTGCGATCGCGCCGCCCGGCGGCTGGCGGCCTGCGTGGCGGACCGCGATGCCGCAAGCCTGCTCGAAGCCATGCTCCTGCTGGTTCCGGAGTACGCCGAGGCACTCTTGTACGAGCACGCGTGAAACGAAAAATTGCAGTCGTGACAACGTCCCGCGCGGACTATAGCCATTTGTACTGGCCGCTGCGCGAGATGGCCGCGCATCCGCGGCTCGATTTGAGAATCGTCGCTCTCGGGCCGCATCTTTCACCGGAATTCGGCTTGACGGTCGAGGAGATTGAGAAGGACGGCTTTTCCGTGGACGCGCGAATCGAGTGCCTGCTCAGCTCCGACGCCGACGTGGGAATGGCAAAAACGATCGGACTCGCGACTCTCGGTCTGGCCGACTGTCTGGGTCAAATGCGGCCCGACCTGCTGCTGTTAATCGCGGATCGTTACGAAATGCTGGCGCCGGCTTCGGTCGCCGTGGCGCTCCGCATTCCCATCGCCCATATCGAAGGCGGCGAGGTGAGCGAAGGGGCGATCGACGATGCGATCCGCAACGCTCTGACCAAACTCAGCCACATCCATTTCACTTCCACGGAGCGTGCGCGCTCCCGCGTGATCGCCATGGGCGAGGAGGAGTGGCGGGTTCACCGCACCGGCGCGCCTTCGCTCGATCACCTCCGCCGCGGCGTCCTCAAGACTCGTGAAGAGATCGAAACGGAACTGGCGGTGGATCTGAACCGGCCGACGATCCTCGTCGCCTGTCACCCCACCACGATCGCGCGCGATACCACGCGCGAAGCGGATGCGTTGTTCGCGGCGCTCGCCACTCTTCCCGAACAACTCCTGTTCTGCTATCCCAATGCGGACGCAGGGAGCAGGGAATTGATGGAGCGCGGCCATGCTTTTGCACGGCAGCACGGGAACGCGCGAGTGTTCGTTAATCTGAATCCCGTGTCGTACTGGAGTTTATTGCGGTGCGTGGACCTGATGGTCGGGAATTCGAGCAGCGGAATCATGGAGGCGGCATCGTTCGCTTTGCCGGCGGTGAATGTCGGGATCCGTCAACGGGGCCGGGAGCGGGGACGCAATGTGCTCGACGCGGAGGCGACGCAGGCGTCCATCCTCGATCGGATCTCGGCCGCGGGGAACCAGGAGTTTCGCCGCTCCCTGGCCGGCATGGAGAACCCGTACGGCGATGGACACGCAGCGGGGAGAATCGCCGAAACGATCGCCTCGGTTCCGCTCGGCGAGGAACTTCTGATCAAGCGCGGCGCCAGAGTGCCCGGCGCCAGAACATCCGGCGAATGAAGATCCCGCTTTCCAGCCCGGATATAGACGAGCGCGATATCGCGGCGGTGGTTGGCGTTCTGCGGACATCGCAACTCAGTCTGGGCCCGAAAGTCGCGGAGTTCGAAGCGCGGTTTGCCGCTTACATCGGCGTGCCATACGCCGTCGCGTTGAGTTCGGGAACCGCCGGATTGCATCTGGCGCTGCAGGTGCTCGGGATCGGCGAGGGCGATGAGGTGATTCTTCCGTCCTTTGCGTTCATCGCAGTCGCGAATGCCGTTCTCCATCTGCGCGCCACGCCGGTATTTGCCGATATCGATCCGGTTACTCTGAACCTGACGGCGGACAGCATTGCCCGCGCGCTCGCTCCCCGAAGCCGCGCCGTTATCCTGGTGCACACTTTCGGCTATCCGGCCGACATGGACTCCATTCTGGCGCTCGCCCGGGAACATAACCTGCGCGTGGTTGAAGACTCATGCGAGGCCATCGGAGCGGAATACCACGAACGAAAGGCCGGGAGCTTCGGCGATGTCGGAGTGTTTTCGTTCTATCCGAACAAGGCGATGACAACGGGCGAGGGCGGCGTGGCGGTCACGCGGGATCGCGCGCTCGCAGCCACGATTCGGGCGCTGCGCAATCAGGGCAGGATGGAGGGCGACGGCTGGCTTGAGCACTCGCTCCTGGGATATAACTATCGTCTGCCTGACATCAATTGCGCGCTGGGTATCGCGCAGCTGGAGAGAATCGAGAGTATCCTCGCTCGCCGCGAAGCGGTTGCCCGCCGCTACAGCGAGACACTGCGAACCAACCACGACCTTGTTCCGCCCCCGATGACTGTCGTCAACGGGCGGATCTCCTGGTTTGTTTATGCGATCCGGCTCAGGCGGGGCGACCGGGATCGAGTGGCTCAGGCCCTCATGAAATCAGGCATCGAGTGCCGCGCGTACTTTTCCCCGATCCATCTGCAGCCGCTCTATTCGCAATACCGCAACTCCTGCGGCCCTCTTCCGGTTACGGAAGACATTGCTTTCAGAACGCTCGCACTGCCTTTCTTCAATCGGTTGAAGGACGACGAAATCGAGCAGGTGTGCGGAGTTCTGGGAGAGGCCACGCGGGGCTGACTCACCTCGCCGGCGTCCGCTCCAGAACGTAGAACAGATGTCCCGCAAGCTTCGAACGGCGAATCTCTCCGGTCTTGTAGTCCACCACAAATGCTTTCCGGATTGTCAGGCCGGCGGAGGCGCACATCCGCCGGAACTCGCGATCGGTGAAGACATGCCCTTTCGTCGCATAGCTTTGCCCATTCACATTCCAGCAGGCAGTGACGTCGCCGTTGGTGTCATCCGGAAGTATGCGGTCGCGCACCATGCGCAGAAGCGTTGGCAGAAGGCCGTAGTGCAGCGCGTTGTGGCGATGACTGACATCGATGAACAACAGGCCTCCGGGTGCGAGGAGACGGGCGCACTGGCGCAGAACTTCCACCCGGCGCCCGGAGGGGAAAATGTGACCGAGGACGTTCCATAAGCAGGTGATGGCGTCGAACCGGCCGTTCCTGTCGCAAAGCTCTTCCGCGCGGATGGCCCAGCCGCGGGCTTCAGGCGGCCACTGGCCGCGCATCTCCTGGCTTGGCTCCAGCAATGTCACGTCCTGCAATCCGGCGGCCTGCGCGATCTGGAATGCGCGGGACCCATCGGCGGCTCCGATATCGAGCAGGGAACGGCTGCCGTGCGGAATCCCGGATACGACAAGGCGGTCGATGCGGTCGAGGTAGGCGCGGCGGCCCTGCGAGAGCCGCGAAAACTCCGGCGCAATCCGATCGTAGGCCGCCACGGGTTCGAGGAAAGTAAGCGGACGCGCACGCTGCGAATTCATCCTGACCGCGAGACGCAAGCAACAGAATAGCAGCCGTCAGGCTGCGAAAGATGCGAAACAGCAGCGATTCCGTAACCGAATTTCATAGGGTTGCCGAAACATCTTAGTTCATTGT
>VFSW01001640.1_pt1 | contig 34130 bp, 27 predicted proteins | sample 5358111 | NCBI WGS metagenome assembly VFSW01 (sample SAMN11554181, study PRJNA540505) | mine drainage metagenome | isolation source: sediment from site ElyBrook_90M | place: USA: Ely Copper Mine, Vershire, VT | collected 2017
CCGCGTGAGATCGAGCGTCATAACCTCTTCGCCCGGGAGCGAAACCTTTCAAGAATCGAATGCGTTTTAGAAATTAGCACTCAACTGCCAAGAGTGCCAATTGAGAGCCCGAGAGCGGGCTGACTAGTGTACCAAATGGAGGACAAAGATAGCTATGAATAACCTCATCAATACGGAAACGGGCCTTGCCAACCGCGCCGCTCGGAATCCCGTCGGATTCCTCGAGTGGGATCCATTTCGCAGTCTCTTCGGCGGCTGGAACGCTGTTTCGGCAGTTGAAGTCACTCGCGATGAAAAGGGATACCGCGTCGACGTCCCCGTTGCGGGTTTTGGCCCAAGCGACATTGATGTGTCCTACGAAGATGGAGTCCTGACGGTTTCCGGCAAGTCGGAGAAGCGGAATTTTACCCGCACCTTTGCCGTACCCGAGGATGTCGATCCAGACGGAATTCATGCCGCCGTGGCGCACGGAATGTTGACGCTTTCGTTAACGCTCCACCCTAAGGCGCAACCCAAAAAGATCGCGGTTAACGTCAACTAACCCCTTCGAGGCGCTGTCACCCCGAGCAACCCTTCGAGACGCTGTCATCCTGAGCGAGCGAAGCGAGTCGAAGGGCTCAGGGTGACAGCGTGCTCCTTGGGGTGACAGCGTGCTCCTTAGGGTGACAGCGCGCTTCGTAGGGTGACACGGCATTCTGTCATGCTGAGGAGCGATGCGAAGCATCGCGTCTCGAAGCATCACCTAAACGGAGCACGCGCCCTTCGAGACGCACGCTTCGCGTGCTCCTCAGGGTCACAAAGCAGCACGCGCCTTTCGAGACGTTCGCTGCGCTCGTTCCTCAGGGTAACGGAGCTGTCATCCTGAGGAGCGACGCGTAGCATCGCGTCTCGAAGGGCTCAGGGTGACGGGGGGCCATTATGGCCTCCCGTTGTATTTCCCGCAGCTGTTATACCGATGATTATGCACCACCAGGCGACGGCAGCGGGCGTATACCATGGGTTATCGAGCAGACCGATGGCCATAAGTGCAAGGGTCGCCGCCGTAGCGATGCCGCTTCCGCGTCGAAACGTGACGATGAGAACCGCGGCTAAGAGTGCGAGCGTCAATGCGAAAAGGACGATGCCGCCATCGGCAAGTTGTTCCAAATAAAGATTGTTCGCGTGCGTACGAATCATCGGAAGGCCGACGGTTGCTAGCGACAAAGAAAAATTATCTGCGCCGATTCCGAACAGTGGATGCGCCCTCCAAAACGTGAACGCAGCGTGCCATAACTCAGAGCGGTTCCCGACGCCTCCCGCGTAGACGACGCTCATTTGCCGGTTTGCAAATTGCGACCAAGAGCTCACATGCGATACTTGCAGCCCAATGGTCACGAGAATAGCCATAGCGACGATGGCCGTACCGACTGGGAGAAAAAGACGACGCAAATACGATCGGTGCATCCAAGCTTCTATTGCGATGACGAAAAACGACGCGACGAGAGCCGTACGCGAGAACGTGAGCGCAATGGCAACGAGTGTCGTGCCGAGCGCAATTTGCGAGCGCCGTGAGCCATCGAGCAACACATAATACGTCAGTAGTGCAGTAGCCGGAACGAGAAATTGTCCGAGTTGATTCGGGCCGCTAAGGGTCCCGTCGAGCCGAATAAAATTAAACGAGCCGATATGAACGAACGAATCGGGTGCTGCGAATTCATAGATAATCGCAACGATCACGACCGCGAAAGTGCAGAGTTCGATGACCCCACGGAATGTGCGATTTTCGGGATCACGCTTCCAAAGTGACGCTGCCACGACCGCAAGTAGCGCGAATTCGAACCATTTCCCCGCCTCGTGGATCGCAGCGTGTGGATATTGCGCCCAAGAGGCACTGAGGGCATCGAACGTTCCGATACAGATGAAACATACGAGTGGCCATCGCAGTAAACGAGGTGGATTGACAAGACGAATATTCGTGCATGCGAGGCCGAGCAAAGCCGCTAGTAAGGCAACTTTGCTCGTCGTGATCGTCGTCGAGGCAAAGGCATGCGTCATGGGAAATGGATAGCAAACGATCAACGCTCCCAGGGCATAACGCGGACGCACGGCACTCAGCCAAGCCACGACGAGAAAGAGCGCGACGAAACCCATAAATGTGATGGTATCGAGTGGAGGAGGCCATACAAGCACGGTGAGCGGGCTTCTCCCATTGGCGTCGAGAACCCCCGCGAACAATGAACGAAGCACAAATACGGCACGCGATCGAGCATAAACGCGAGGGTCGCGAACTCGGGCATGATCTTTGGCAGGCGCTCATTGTCGCTTACATGGATGGCGTTGTCGATGACGCGCAGATGGCCGCGCTTTGCATGGCCTCGCTTTGGCGTGGATTGAGCGAAGCGGAAATTTTTGCACTCACCGACGCGATCGTTCACTCTGGGGCGAGCGTGCGTTTTTCGGATTCCATTCGCGTCGTCGACAAACATTCGAGCGGTGGCGTTAGCGATATCGTGTCGCTTGTCGCAGTCCCGTTAGCGGCGGCGTGTGGCGCAAAGGTTGCGAAGCTTTCAGGGCGTGCGCTTGGGCATACCGGAGGAACGATCGATAAACTCGAGACAATTCGCGGCTTTAACGTCGCACTTTCCCTCGATCGCTTCGTCGCACAGGTTGAAAAAATCGGGTGTGCGATATCAGCACAGAGCGCCGAAATCGTTCCCGCCGATAAGAGACTCTATCACCTGCGCGATCGTACCGGATCCGTTCCCTCGCTGGGGCTTATTGCGGCTTCGATTGTGAGTAAGAAAATAGCCGGCGGCGCTCATGGAATCGTGTTCGACGTGAAAACGGGCGCCGGTGGATTCATGCGGACGACCGAAGAGGCCGCACAACTCGGGCGCACGATGGTGGATATTGCTCGACGATTCGGTCGATCGGCGACGGCCCTCGTGACCGATATGAATGAGCCGCTTGGCACGTGCATCGGCACGGGAATTGAAATTGCGGAAGCGTGTGAACTTTTGCGTGGTGAGCGTAGCGAAGATCGCGCCGTCGACCTCGTCGTGGATGTTGTCCGTGCGATGTTGCGTGTAAGTGGTCTGCCCGAATCGTCGGATCGCGTACTTGCGACGTTGCGCTCTGGCGACGCGTACACGATGTTTTGCGCAATGGTAGAAGCCCAAGGTGGTATCGCTTCGACGCTCGATACGCTCCATGTTCCTCGCTCCGGCGGGACGGTCGTCGAGGCCGGCACGAGCGGGTTCGTTCATGCAATCGATGTCGTCCGGCTTGGGAATCTCGGTCGAATGCTCGCAATGAGCGATCCTATGAACGGTATAGTGATGCACGCACGTCTTGGCTCGCCTTGCGACGCCGGCACGCCGCTGTTTACCATTTTTGGAAGCGCCGACGCGCTTGGGGATCTTGCTACTGTTGTATCCGTTGCGCCGACGCCGAGTCCGCGGCACGCGTTGATTGCGGAGACGATCGAGTGATCTCTCGAACGAGATAGAGCGGGCGCCCTTTTACCTGCTCGTAAATCCGACCAACGTACTCGCCGAGTATCCCGAGGCCGATGAGTTGAACGCCGCCTAAGAACATAATCGCCACGATGGTCGATGCCCAGCCTTTTGTATACGCAGGCGGATTCAAACTGAAAAGCTTAAATACGATGACCAAAATAGCGTAGAGAAATGCAACGAGTGACGAGATAAAGCCGAAGTAGGAGACAAAACGCAGCGGAACATCGGAGAACGATGTGATCCCGTCGATGGCAAAACGGAACATTTTCGAAAATGGATATTTCGTGATGCCTGCGTTGCGTTCGTCGCGGTCATACTCCACGCCGATTTGATTAAATCCGACCCAACTGACCATACCGCGGAGAAAACGGTGACGTTCGGGCGATTCGTTCAGCGCGGTCACGACCCGGCGCGACATAAGGCGAAAATCGCCCGTGTCCACGGGGATTGCAACATTGGTGAGGCGTTTGATGATGCGGTAGAAAATTCGTGCTGTAAGTAATTTAAAGGCCGACTCGCCCTTTCGCGTGCGTCGCACGGCATAGACGACATCGTACCCCTCACGCCATTTCGCAAAAAATTCGGCAATGAGTTCGGGCGGATCTTGCAAATCGCCATCCATCAGGACGACGGCATCGCCGCGAGCAATTTCAATGCCGGCAGTCGCCGCCAGTTGATGTCCAAAGTTGCGTGAAAGGTCGATTAATACGATGTTATTTTGCCGAGCCATAACGGTTCGAATTTCGGGGACTGTCGCATCGCGGCTACCGTCGTTGACGAGTACGATCTCATAGGTGACACCTAACGCATCAACAATCGCTGTGATCCGCTCAAGCAATGGAAAGACGTTCCCGGCCTCGTTAAATAGCGGGACAACGACGCTTACAACCGGGTTCGGCTCGCTCATTGGTATTCTCTTCGCCGTGACTGCCCGTAGCGCTTCTCGAAGGCCTTAGCCAGGGTGCGCCCCGAACCTCAGGCCTCGTGTCCCGAAGTATCATAATCCTAGCAGCGTTGCTCTCTCTTAGCGCGTGCGCTCACCCCGCCCGGCAACGGGCGGCAAGTACGCCCAACCCGATCGCCGAGACCGCCGTCCCATCGGCAAAGCCGACCGCGACGGCGAAAGCGGCCCCGGTCGCGCCAAAAACGGCTGCGCCGTCGCCGACTCAAGCGCCGACGATGGTACCGCAGCTCCATCCGTCTGCGAGCCCAGTTGCCACCCCGGCTGCGACCCCAGCTCCCGTAATTGAGCCGCCGAATGCCGCGCCACGCATCCTTTCGCACACCATCAGCGCGACATCGGTACATCCCGGAGATGTTGTATCGGGGGTTGTCGTGACGTCATCGAATGTTGCCAGCGTAACGGCGAGCATGGTTGGGCAAGTCATTGCGGTACCGAAGGTGGGGGTAGGGCGCTTTGCGCTGGCCTATCGCGTACCGAAGCTCCCAGGATTCATCCATGGCACGTTTACGCTTTTGATCACTGCACGAAACACCGCCGGGGCAACCGTCACCCAAGGAATACCGATCACGCTCGAATAGCGGCTAGTGGTGGAGAACGAAGGCGACGGCAATAATGCTGCCGACAATAATGGCCGTTTGCCCGGCCATCCAGCCAATCATGGTGCGAAACGTGGCGTGCATTTCAAACTGCAGCGTATCGATTTTTTTATCGGAGCGGACAAAGCCATCGTTCATTTCCGCCCGAAGGCTGTCATGCCGCGCATCGATCTTCGCATCCAAGAGTTCGAGCTTCCTATCAAACTTCGCATCCATACGGTCGAATCGTCCGTCAACGCGAAGAAATCGCTCATCGATGCCTTCGAATCGCTCGTCGATATGCGCAAATTGCTCGTCGATATGCGCAAATCGCTCGTCGATACGCACAAATCGCTCGTCGATACGCTCAAAGCCGCTGCGCATTTCAATGCGCAAGCCGGCTACGTTGGCATCGAGCGACGTGAGCTGGTCTGCGACCTGAATAAATGCACCTTCTAGGCGCGTGAGCCGATCTTCATAGGGCTGGGCGGTCATGGGAATCTCCTTCGCCTATGGTATCACGCGAAACGTCGCAATGGCTAGGGGCGCGATTAGCGCGCGTGTGGGGTTGGGAAGGTGCTCGGGAGATTGCCGAATGGATTGGGATTGTAAGGCGTCGGAAGTGATTGCGGTAAGCCGATTTGCGATGCCGCACCTTGATCGGCCCATGATGCCACGAGCGAATGAATCGTGCGAATATCGGCATCGGTGACATCGAGAACGCGCGGTTTTACTTCCAGACCGGTTGGAGAGCGTTCGACGGTTGTCAAACTCCCTCGCGTATACAGATAGCGAATGATCGTGCCTGACACGAGCGTGCGGATGACGCGGAAATGTAACGCGTCGACGCGATCCATGCGAATTGCTTGCGGATTCCATCCACTCGTATCCGTCATTAAGTAGACGGAAGCGGTCAGTGGCGTGGTCGGAGGGACTTGGGCAATAAAATCGACTTGGACGGGCTTGCCCGTATGACGTGGGACGTAGCCGTGAGCATTCGGCGTTGGCGCGGCAATATCGGGATTGGGCAGTGGAGATGAAAGCGTGACGGCGTATCGCGTGACGTCGGCCATGGACCCTTCCGTAGCAAGTGGTATCCGTGAAAGATCGAGTTCGATCACCGAGCCGTCAGGAGCGAATACGGCACGAGCATAAACGCGAGGGCCGGGTACCAGCGTCGTCGTGCCCGTCCCGGCTGCATTGCGGACGATGAGCGTTGGTGCGATGCGAAATGCGTCGCCGGTCGTAAAGAAGATGTAGCCGCCTTGCATATCGAGCAATTGCCCCGTAACGCGCGGATGATCGCTTGCGGCCCGTAAGACCCCTGGGTTCGCTAACGCAAGCGTAAGAGAAACAAGCAGAAGCGTAGCAAGAAACCAGCGCGAGATCATTGCGTCACCGAAATCACGAATTGTGGGCTAAAATTGAGTTGACCGAAGTTTGCGAACGATGAAGATGAGAAATAGGTACGCTGCACATCGAGAACGAGATGGCGACTCAAACGCATGCGAACATCCCCCGTAATATCGAATTGTGGCTGCCCTAAAAAGACCGAACTGACGGATTGGCCGAGTACGTTGGTTATCGGCAGCGTAAAAAAGCCCGGAATAGGTTTAGGGAAATCGTTATGATCGCGGGCCAAAAGAACGAGCGCAAAATCCGGAGTCGGCGTATAGTTCATACCGAGGCTTACGGTGCGCTGCGTTGTCACGCCGCGAAACGCCGCAAATCCCGGATAACTCACGCCATTAACGATCGGCGTATATCCCGTATAACCGGCACCTTGCGTATAATGGTCACCCGTATTGAGTACTTCATACGAAAGGTAAGAATTCAACGCGTTTGAGAAATTCCGGCTTAACGAGAGTCGGGTATCGGTGTTGTCGATGTAGTGAGGAACGGAATACCACGTACGCTGTTTTGTCACCGATGCGTTGAAGTAATAGCTGCGAAATGAATTCTGTTTATTGCCGACGATGAATTGAGGCAGATAGACGGTCGCACCGATGTTGTGGTTCCAAATCGTTTGGTAGGTGGCGCCTCCATAGGTTTGCAGGCCATAGGCATCGTGGTTCATGCCGATGCCGTAAAACGTTTGCATATACAAGGGTGTGTGCCAAACTTTTTGATAGATCGATGCCGCACTCAATGTCAGTACCGATGTGCTATGGCAATTGATCGAAAAGAGTCCGCTTCCGTATGCGGGGCAATTGGTTTGCGGCAAGAGAGAGTAATTTGTGGTTTGATAAGTGGCCGAAAGCGAGGAGTGTGCAAAGGCTTGGGTGAGTTGACTTATCGTATTGAATTGCACTTCACTCGGCATGGAAAGCCCCGGTTGTACGGTATGCAATTGCACGTACGATGAAAAGAGCGCCTTGGGGCTGACCGTCCAGCCAAAGACGCCGTTCCAATATTTTGACGGGCGCGTGGCTGGGTTGACGGAGATCACGGCATGCGCGCGTTTTGAAGCGAAATGTTGTTCGAGCGAAAAATACAGTTTATTGACGGTATCGTAGCGCGTGTGAAAGCCGGTTACGGAATTTGAATTTCCGGCAATATTGAGTGTGCCATCGAAATTCGCGCCGGAGAGCGAATTGATTGCGAGATTCGGATCGGCGGCAAAATTCACGTAATAGGCGGGCATGGGGAGGTAAACACCGGCGAGCGAAACGCTCGCGCCATTGAACCGCACGAACGATCGCGAGACGATCGTCGCAGAACGAGAGAAAACGGTGGCAGAAGATCCGTGGAGATCCGGGAGATAAAAGACGTCTCCCGGCATTTGTCGCCCAGGATACGGCTTGCTGAAGTCGCCGCCGATGAATGTCCAGCGATCGGGCTTGGAGAGGACGGGGAGAAAATAGACGCGGTGAAAATCGAGGTAATCGGAGAGCGCAGCGCCGCTTTGTGCGCCCTTCGTTCCGCTCACATGAACGCGCCCTGCAACGACAAATCGATTGAGTTTAAGATCCATGGAGAAGGCTTCTCCGCGGATGGTGAGCCCTTCGCTCGTGGTTACGCGAACGTTACCATCCGCTTCAACGAGAAAGCGATCGTTGTAAAACGCAATATGATGCGCCGTTACGCGAATCGTCGTCGGTATCGGCGTACTCGGCTCATCGGCAGGCGCGATGCGCGAGCACAAACCTACCGCGATGGCCGCTGCCAGCACCGTGAGGGGAATTTTTGTCCAGAAATTCATGATTTTGTAACGCATCAGTAGCCAGTCGCAGGCTATACTCACTTGGGCAGGCAGGCGCCTGCGCTGAAAGGAAGCGCTCCTAGGTGACTCGTGTAGTTGGAATTGTCATAGATTCGGGCGGAATCGGCGCGCTGCCGGATGCGGCCGGCTTTGGGGACGCTCCTGGGGCAAACACCTTGGGGAACGTCTCCCGGCGCGTTGGTGGCCTGCATCTTCCAAATTTTGAGCGCCTCGGCTTAGGCCGCCTGACCCCTATGGAGGGCGTCTCGGCGGTGGAGCACCCGCGGGCGACGGTCGCCCGCCTGAGAGAGCGAAGCGTCGGCAAGGACACGATTACGGGCCATTGGGAGATGGCCGGCATTACCATCGACGTTCCGTTTCCCACCTATCCGAACGGTTTTCCGCCCGAACTCGTTGACGAGTTTGTGCGTATAACGGGCAAACAGCCGCTTGGTAACATTCCCGCCTCGGGAACGGTGATCATCGATGAGCTGGGTGCCGAGCACATCGCGACGGGGCGCCCGATCCTGTACACATCTGCGGATTCCGTTTTTCAGGTAGCGGCGCACGAAGAGGTTGTCCCTCTTTCCACGCTTTACGATTGGTGCGAACGGGCGCGAGCCATGTTGGTGCCGCCGCATAATGTGAATCGCGTGATCGCCCGCCCGTTTATCGGCACCCCCGGAGCGTTTGCTCGCACCGCCAACCGTCGCGATTATGCCATCGAACCGCCGCCATCGATCCTCGATACGTTGGCCGGGCATGGGGTCGAGGTTCACGCGGTAGGCAAAATTTGCGATATTTACTGCGGCCACGGCATTACGACGTCGGTTCGCGTCCAAGATAATCGCGACGCGATCACTCGTGCCACCGAGCTCCTGGATCGCATCGACCGGGGCTTTATTTTCGTCAATCTCAACGATTTCGATTCGAAATACGGCCACCGCCGCAATGTCCGGGGCTACGCCAATGCCCTAGAAGAGCTCGATAGCCTCATTCCCGAGATTGAAAAGCGCCTTAAACCGGGCGATGAACTCATTTTTACCGCCGACCACGGCTGCGATCCCACAGCCCCGGGCAGCGATCACACCCGCGAATTCGTCCCCTTCTTGCATTTCCGTGATGCGGTCGGGCAGGATTTGGGTATCATCGAGGGGATGGATCACGTGGGCCGGGCCGTTGGCGCCGCTTTTGGACTCTCTTAGATGCATGTCGTCGAATCGGATGTTCACCCGCTTATCACTGCGTCGTACACTCGACCGCGCGGTCGCCGCGCTGTACCAGCCTCATGGTGGGTGATAAAGCGCGTAACGGATCTCATTATTGGGACGTTGCTCTCGCTCGTCACGTTGCCGATCGTTCTCGTTGCCGCAGTCGCCATTGTTATTTTTGAAGGCGGTTCGCCGTTCTATGCGCAGGAACGCGTAGGGCGCGACGGCCGTACGTTTCGGCTATGGAAGCTACGGACGATGGTCGACGGCGCGCATGAGATGCGCGAAGATCTCGCTCATCTCAACGAGCTCGATGGCCCTGTGTTTAAGATCAAGAACGATCCGCGCGTTCATCCGCTGGGCGTTTTTTTACGGCGTACATCGATCGATGAATTGCCGAATTTGTTTAACGTCGTGAAGGGCGATATCGCTCTCGTCGGACCGCGGCCGGCGTTGCCGGAAGAAGTCGAGCACTACGATGCCGATGCGTTACGACGTTTGGCGGTTCCTCAGGGCATTACGTGCCTCTGGCAGATTAACGGCCGCTGCCGCATTGGCTTTGAGGAATGGATGCGTCTCGACGCCGCGTATGTGGAGTCGTGGACGCCACTTGGCGACCTGATGATTCTTCTCGAAACAATCCCGGCAGTTCTGCGCAAGGACGGCGCGCATTAAACCGCAGCTCCGCGTTATTGCGCGCTCGCAGCCGCGCACCGGAATTATTGCATCGACCATTTTTGTTATGGCGGCGACGCTTGGGTCGACGTTGCTTGGTTTTTTGCGTGAAGTCATTAACGCGAAATATTACGGTACGCAATGGCAAATGGATACATTCCTTGCTGCTGCGACCGTTCCGACGATACTCTTTGGTCTTTTTAATGGTGCGTTGGTCACTGCGCTCGTACCGGTATTTTCCGAGTATCTCGCTCGCGAAGACGAAGCCGAGGCGTGGCGCTTGGCAAATACCATCGTAAATTTGCTCGGACTATTGCTCGTTGTGCTAGCGACGGTTGGCTGGTTGGCCGCACCCTATTACGTGCCGATTATCGCGCATGGATTTGCCCCCGCACAAATGCAACTAACCATCGACATGACGCGGATGCTGATGCCGACGATCGTTGCGGTGAGTCTTTCCGGCGTGATTTCAGCGATGCTCAATGCATACCATCGGTTTCGCGCGGCGGCCCTGATCGGCATCGCGCTGAATGTGGCGACGATCGTTTGTGTGGTTGGATTGAATCGCAGTTTGGGCATCTATGCGTTGGTGGTCGGAACGCTCGTCGGGCTCTTCGCACAACTTATCGTTCAGCTTCCGGCGTTTCTTTCGCTACGACGCTTTCGCTTCGAGATCGATATTCATCATCCGGGATTGCAACGGTTGTGGATGGTGCTCGGGCCAATTATCGTAGGCTCAGCGGCTGGCCAGATCGCATTGTTCTTCGACCGTTTTTTTGCCTCAACGCTGCCACCTGGCTATATTGCCGGCATGAACTACGTCACGAAACTCGTAAATTTCCCGCAGCAAGTTTTTGCCGCGGCAATCGCCACCGTCATATTCCCCTTGCTAGCCTCGCAATTTGCAGCGGAAAATCGCGCCGGCGTACGGCGAACCGTCGTGCTCGGCTTGCGGCTGGTTAACTTTATTGCCATTCCGGCCGTGTGCGCATTGATGGCGCTTTCGACACCGATGGTGAGTGCATTGTTTCAACGCGGTAATTTTGGGCCGGCGGCGACGCTTCTCACATCGAGTTTGTTGCCGTATTCGGCGATCGGGCTGATCGCCTTGGGCGCAAATGTCGTGCTGACCCGATGCTGCTTTGCCTGCAAAGAGACGTCCTGGACGGTAACGATTTCCGTTTTTGCCGTGCTTATCAACGTCGTGCTCTCGTTGATCTGGTTGCCGACGCTCGGTGCCCGCGGATTATTGCTTGCCAACTCTGTGAGCCAATCGATTCAAGCCGCGTTGCTGTTTTGGCTGGCCTGGCGCCTTGTCGGCGGGTTACAACTTCGCAAGCTTGCGAACTCGAGTATGCGGATCATTGGAGCATCCGTGGTGATGATGATGGCTCTGCACTGGATCGGCGCACTTGGCGTGCACACGGACGTATCGTTTGCATCGCGAGCTTGGTATCTCGTCGGTCAGGTCGCAATCGGCGGAATGGTCTTTCTGGGGGCGTCGTTTCTCTTCCGCGTGGAGGAGTTACAGCTCGCTGCCCGATTTATTCTCGAAAAATTTGAGCGAAATGTTTTAGCGCCGCCTGAAAATCGCAGCGCACCCATCGCATAGTTCTGTGCTTCGAACGACGATTCTGGAGGTATTCTCACAATGAAGGCTGTTATTTTGGCAGGCGGTCTCGGTACGCGCCTAGCCGAGGAGACCGCCGTTCGGCCTAAACCCATGGTAGAAATCGGTGGACGTCCGATTCTTTGGCATTTGCTCAATCGTTATGCCGCAGCGGGATTTAACGAATTCGTGATCGCTTGTGGCTATCGCCAGGAAGTCATTAAGGAGTATTTCCGTTCGTTGTATGCGACATCGAACGATCTGACGATTGATTTTAGCACCGGAGATATTGCCATTCGCGAGCGCGAGCGGGTTCACTGGAAAGTGCATGTGGTCGATACCGGCCAGAATACGCTTACCGGCGGCCGCATTAAACGCTTGCGGGAAATTATTGGGAACGAACGCTTTATGTGTACGTACGGCGATGGGCTGTCGTCCGTGGATTTACGAGCGCTCCTGGCTTTTCACGAGAAAAGTGGACGTCAGGCGACGGTGACTGCGGTGCGGCCGCCGGCACGATTTGGCGTCTTGGATATCGAAGGTGACCGCGTGAAGAGTTTTCTTGAGAAGCCTCAGACAAGTGAAGGCTGGATTAACGGTGGTTTTTTCGTCTTTGAGCCATCGCTTTTTGATCGCATCGCCGGCGACGAAACGGCCCTTGAGCAGGAACCGCTTGCCAGCCTTGCGGCAGACGGTGAACTCAGCGTTTACAAACATGATGGATTTTGGCATCCGATGGATACGCTTCGCGATAAACATCAGCTTGAGGATCTCTGGGCGTCAGGCAACGCGCCGTGGCTTGCGACCCCATGAGCTTTACGTGGAAAGAGCGTCGCGTTCTCGTGACCGGTGCCACGGGCATCGTCGGCTCGTGGCTCTGTGAGGAGCTTCTTGCTCGTGGCGCGTATGTCGTAGCCCTTATTCTTGATGACGAACCGCTTTCGCGTTTATATTCTGAGAGAATCATTGATCGTTGCTCGATTATTCGCGGAAATCTCGCGAAATTCGACGATTGTATGCGCGCGATCAACGTGCATGATGTTGACGTCGTCTTTCATTTGGGCGCGCAAACGATCGTTGGCGCTGCATTACGCGATCCACTGGAGTGTTTTGAATCGAACATCCGTGGAACGTATAATTTATTGGAGGCCGCACGTCGACTTCCGGGACTTGCAACCCGTATCGTGGTCGCCTCAAGCGATAAGGCGTACGGCGACTCGCCGATACTCCCGTATACCGAGGACATGCCCCTACGAGGTGCCCACCCATACGACGTCTCGAAGAGTTGCACGGATCTCCTCAGTCATACGTACGCTCATACGTATGGCATGGGTGTCGCGATTGCCCGTTGCGGGAATATCTACGGCGGCGGTGATCTGAATTGGAGTCGGATCGTTCCCGGCACCATCCGGAGCATCCTCAAAGGCGAACGGCCGGTCCTTCGCAGCGATGGCTCGATGATTCGGGATTACATCTACGTCAAAGATGTGGTCAGCGCGTATATTGCGTTGGCCGAGGCTTTGGACCGAAATGATATGATTGGGCAGGCGTTCAATTTTAGCCCTGAATCGGAAGTGAGCGTTCTGGATATCGTCAAGGCGATTGCCAAGGCGATGGGAAGTGCAATTACGCCGGACGTTCGTAACACGGTCACCAACGAAATTGTTAATCAGACGCTCGATTCGGCGAAAGCGCGTAAAATGCTCGATTGGCATTGCGCTTGGACGTTGGATCAGGGGCTCAAAGAAACGGTGGCGTGGTATCGCGCACACCTCACGTAATCGCTAGACACACTCGGGAATAGACGAAAGATGCGACACGATAAATCACAGGGCGCGCCGGCTAAGGCGTTGCGGGAACAAATACTTAAGGCAGTCGGCGAGTATTACGCGGCTGCTTATGAAGAGCGTGAGTTCGTGCCCGGTCAGGATCCCGTTCCGGTCTCGGGGCGCGTTTTCGATGCTCGCGATATGGAATCGCTTGTCGATAGCGCTCTTGATTTCTGGCTCACCTCGGGGCGTTTCTCGGAGGAGTTTGAGCGCCGTTTTGCTCGCTGGTTCGGCGTCCGCGAATGTATGCTCGTCAACTCCGGCTCGAGCGCCAATCTGATAGCCATCGTTGCCCTTACGTCGCCCGAGCTCGGCGAACGCCGGCTCAAACCCGGTGATGAAATCATCACCGCGGCTGCTGGATTTCCCACCACGGTCAATCCTATTATTCAGGCCGGTGCCGTCCCCGTGTTTCTCGATGCCGAGCTTTCCACATATAATGCGGATCTTTCACAACTTGAAGCGGCGCTGACAGAAAAGACGAAAGCCGTCATTCTCGCGCATACCTTGGGCAATCCCTATGATGCGCGGCGCGTTCGCGATTTTTGTCGCGAACACAAGCTCTGGATGATCGAAGATACGTGCGATGCTGTTGGGGCGACACTTGATGGCGAACAAGTCGGAACGTTCGGCGATCTCGCAACGGTGAGTTTTTATCCCGCACACCATCTTACGATGGGCGAAGGCGGGGCGGTTATGATGCGCTCACCGCGGCTTCGGAAAATTGCCGAGTCGTTTCGAGATTGGGGCCGCGATTGCTGGTGCCAACCGGGTAAAGATAATACGTGCGGAAAGCGATTTGATTGGCAACTTGGCGGCCTTCCGCATGGATACGATCACAAATATACGTACAGTCACATCGGGTACAATTTGAAATTGACCGATATGCAGGCGGCCGTCGGTGTTACGCAACTCGATAAGGTCGACGATTTTATTGCCCAGCGTAAGGCCAACGCCGCCGTCCTGCTCAAGGAACTTTCTCGCTTTCCATGGCTAGCATTGCCGAGCGAAATCGAGGGAGGGAAGAGTTCGTGGTTCGGATTCCCGATACGCGTTCTCGCTGGCGCACCGATCACGCGAGATCGCCTGGTGCAAGAACTCAACGAGCGGAAAATTGGAACGCGATTACTTTTCGGTGGAAATCTCGTCCATCAACCAGCCTATCGCGACGTGCACTATCGAACGGTTGGAGCTTTGCCAAATGCCGATGATATTATGACGAACGTCTTTTGGATCGGCACGTATCCTGGTATCGGTGCTGCCGAAATGCGTTACATTGCGCAGGCAATCGAGGAGGCAGTCGCCGCACCCTCGCTGGCTGGATAGGGCCTCGTGCGTAAGCTGATATGGCTCATTCCCGGTGTACTCGCACTGGGAGTGACCTACAGCGTGTGCGCACATGGTATCCCGATCTTGCGACACGATTGGAGCCTTCCGGTCACGGCGAGCGCAATGCCGACGGCGATCCAAACGCTTTTCTCTCCGTGGCTTTTGCGTGGCATTGGTGAGCCGCAGCCCTATCCGACAACGTATCTGCTCGGCTTTCTTCTTTGGCCGTTGAGTTTTCTTCCGCCCTCGTTTTTTATCACAGCCTTGGTCGCCGTCATTGCGAGCAGCGTTGCTTACGCGGGGTTTTTCTTCGCTCGAACGCTCGGTGACAACGTCTTTGTCGCGCTCGCGGGCACGCTCTTTGCTCTCCTCAACCCCTGGGTCTACACCGAGTTTGTTGCCGGGCATATTTTTATGATCGCTGCCTATTCGGTGTTCTTATGGATCCTCGGTGTGTCGCTTGCGACGAAATTCGATACGCCATGGACCGTCTTGCTTGTGGCGTTAGCAGTAATGCAGATTGAGTTCTTGGTATTTTCATTTCCCTTGTTGTGTGCGTGGCTCGTCGTGACAAAGCGCTGGTGGTCCCTTGCCGCGCTAGGGGTTGCTGCAATGCCGATTGCATTCGGGGTCGTCGCTCACTATGGGGAAATTGCAACCACTCCCTATACGTTGACGTGGCAGACCATCGCTTCGATTGCACCCGCCGATGCCATCGTGCTGCGTGGATATTCAACCGGGTACGATCAGGCGTTCTCCTCGATCGGTAGTGCGTTGCTGCTGGTTAGTCTTTGTGCGGCCATTGGCATGTTTTTTGCGATTCGAGACCGTCGTGGCACGGCTTGGTTTTTTGCACTTGCCGTAGTTGCAACACTTCTTGCGACGGGAACAAAAGGTCCGATCGGCGGGTTATATGCATGGACAGTCGTGCACATGAAGGCGAGCGGTCTTTTTCGCGAACTCTATGATGTGCTTGCTTTTCTTGCCATTGGCATCGTGTTTGGATTTACTATCGTATTGTCGCGGATTCCAAAATGGGCGTTTCTTGGCGTACTCGTTTGCTCGACGCTAGCAATTCCATGGATAACACATCCGCCATTTCGTTGGTTCGTTCCCATGTCCGCGTACACTCCGGTCGTATTTCCTAGCGATTCAATGAACCGGGTTGCCCTTTATCCGGCTTTGCAACCCCTCTCACTCGGTGGCATCGGATCGGGATATGATCCCGATGAATTCGTGCAATCCGGGCGTGCTATTCCCATCAACACGTTTTTCGTTCGCTTTCCGGAATCTACGGCATTAGCGAGAGGGCAAGAACACGATTTTGCCGATTTACGTGGCCTCGGCGTTACGGAAATAGTCAGCCGGAAAAATCTCGTTGCCGATCGAGCAATGACTCGGTACGTGCTCGTTCATGGATCTCCCGATGCGGCAATCGCGACACAAACAGTTGCGGATTCGTTTCCGGTGTTAGGGCTGGTAAGGGCTAAGCCGGATATCGTTACGGTTGGAAATCGGATGAGCGGAAATGGAATATTTTTTGGCGACGTCACTAAGGCTTTTACGCCGATTCGTTCATCGGCGCAAACATCGGATGCGGCACGCGGCTGGATCGACGCTCAATTGGCATTTTTGCGCTATCCACAAATCGCGACGCGTTTCGGCGGGGTCTTTACTGCAAGCAGTACCATAGTGCTTCCCGTCGGTTCGGCGTCGGCAATTTTAGCCTGGACGGATGGAACGCTTGAAGACTCATCGGGGCATACGGTGATGCACAGAGCGCGTGCATTGCATTGGATTTCACTTTCGGGTCACGCGGGTTCGCTTCGCTGTGTCGGTCATTGCGCCGTCGTTGCGACCGGGAGGCCGCCCCACGCACCCGCGCAAGGCCCGGTCCGCGTGCCCCGGGCCGTTACATTCTCGTATCTTATGCCCTGGCTCATCCGTGCGACGTTACCGGTGCATTCGCACGCGACGCTTCGATGGGCGACGACATACGAACCGTCGTGGAAACTCGTTGGCATCCCAAACGAGCGACATTTCCGCCTTGACGAAGTGCTCAATGCATGGCGGCTTCCGGCCGGTCCGAAGCAAACGGTGTATCTCATCGAAGCGGACTCAGCACTTGCATTTGTTCTTGAGTGTGCGGCGGTGCTTGCCTTATTCGCATTGATGGTGGCTGTACGAATGCGTCTCCATCGTGCGTGAGTTTGCAAAGCATGGTGCGGTCGTCTTCGGAGGCCTGCTGGCATCCAATGTGCTCATCTATGTGGCCTATGCCTTGACTGCTCGGTCGCTGGGTGTGAGCCAAGCCGGATTATTTATGGCGCTTCTTTCGGCGTCGCAGCTTTTAGCAATCCCAGCGAGTGCTGTTGGGACCGTTATTACGAAGCTGTCTTCGGATGCTGCCGTCGCCGGCCGTTTGGGGCAACTTCGCTTCCTTTCCGATAGAATTGCCTTCTGGGCGCTCCCATTTTCTTTGGTGGTTCTCCTTATCGCAATTGCGGGGAATGGTGCGCTCAGCGCGTTTTTTCATGTGAGCGATGTGTTGGTCATTCCCGGAGCCGCGCTGATGTTTGCGAGTTATTTACCGCTGGTTCCTCAGCGCGCAATTTTTAATGGAGCATCACATTTTCGATCCTTTGTTGGATCCTGGCTGATGGAAGCCGTATGCAAAGCCTTGACCGGGCTTGTTCTTTTGTTCCTGGGAGGCGGTATTCGAGTCGCGCTGGCCGGGTTTATTCTCGCCACGACGGCAAGCTATCTCTTTAATGTTGTCGTCAGTCGTCGATTGAGCAAATCAAGTGAGCCGATGAAGTTACCATCGTTGGAATTGCGACGTAACGTGACGGGAACGGCCTTACCCGTATTTGGGCTCAATGCAATTACGTTTTCAGATTCGATTTTAGCGCGGCATCTGTTTGATCCGATAACTGCTGGGCTCTACTCCACCGCTGCACTTGCCGGCCGAGCAATTGTGACGGTGACGCAGTTTGCTCCGATCGTTCTCATGCCAAAGGCAATCGCATCAGTTGCGAGTGGGCGCTCTCCGGTGCGTTATCTTTGGGCGGCGATCGGCGCGGCGCTTGCCGTCGTGACGCCGATCCTTACATTGGTCCTGTTTGCGCCCCATCTCATAACGCGTAGTATCGGAGGAGGCGCGTTTGATGCGGCCGCGAGCTATATGTTGCCCTACGGACTCGCGATGAGCGCCTTGGCGCTCGCGACCATCCTTGCCACCTACCTGATCGGCATCGGTAAGCGGGCATTTGCCGTACCCGTCGCACTCGTGTGTGCTGCCGAAATTGTCGCAATGTTCATCGTTCCCGCTCGGGTCGCGTATTTTCTCTGGATTGTTGGGATCGGAGATAGTCTTCTCTTACTCACGACCGTATTGACCGTGATATTCGCAACGCTTGACCGTCAACAAGGAGGGATGTCGTCCGATGAGGCGATATCGAAGTGACGCCGTGAAAAAATTGATCTCTATTTGTGCTCCCGCCTATAACGAGTCCGATTGCGTCGACGAACTGGTCCGACGACTCGGTATGGTTGCCGATGCGCTTGCCGATCGATACGATTTCGAATTCATCATTTGCGAGCATGGCTCGCTTGACGATACGTATGCCAAATTACTGAAAGCGCGCGAGCGCGAGCCTCGCCTAAAGATCGTGCGCTTGGCTCGGAATTTTTTTGCCGAAGGGGCGCTTACGGCGGCCCTCTCGTTTGCGCGCGGCGATGCTGCCGTCATCATGTACTCGGATCTTCAGGATCCGCCGGAATATATTCCGGAGTTTCTTGCAAAATGGGAAGAAGGCTATCAAAACGTTTACGCGATCGTTTCGAATCGCAGTGGAGAGAGCAAATTCCGACGATTCCTCGCTCGCGGATATTATTGGCTCGTCGAAAAACTGAGCGAACGGCCGGTTCCAAGAAATGTGAGCGATTTTCGCTTAGTCGATCGGGCAATGTATGTGAACTATTTGCAGATGCCGGAACGCTATCGGCCCATGCGCTTGATGTGGCCCTGGCTTGGCTTTCGCTCCATCGGTATCGAGACGGAACGCCCCGCCCGGGGTGGAGGCTCCTCGCATTTTCGCCTTTGGGCGACCTTCCATTCTGCTCTTCGGACCATTCTCGCGCAAACCCGAACGCCGCTCGTGATTATCCCAACGCTGGGAATCGGATGCGGGGTCATCGCGTTTCTTTTGTTGGTTTTCGAGATCGTTCGAGCGTCGTTTTTCGGCGTACCATTCGACGGCTATGGCAGCATTGTTGCGCTCATGCTGTTTCTTTTCGGATTGCTGTTCTTTTTTCTCTGGATGGTCAGCGAATACGTCGGGATGATTTTCGAAGAGGTGCGCCACCGCCCACTCTTCATCGTTGAAAAGACGACCGGCATCGAAGAAGCCGAGAAGCCCGAACATCGACTTGCATTCGAAGAAACGCGAATTCTCCCGTAACCACGGTAGTGATCTATGGCACCTGAACCGTCCGGGAGCCTGGCCACGGAATGTTGTTGGGCATTTTTGGTCGTTGGTGGCATTTCTCAGCTTTTTGAACTAAACAGTCGGCCGCGGGTTTTTCGCATACCATGAGAGTGTTTGGTCCAGGCCTGAATCAAGGCTAACCTTCGGCGCGTATCCGAGAATTTTTCTTGCCTTTGACACGTCCGGGCAGCGGCGTTTTATAGGGTCGTTTGCAGCTTGCCGATCGACGATCTCAGCCGTTTTATCGGATTTACTGAGAATGCGCCGAGCGAGATCTGAGATGAGGGTCTCCTCCGAGTCGTTTCCAACATTAAACGTCTGATTTTCGCCGGCGGGGGTGCGCATGGCGGCAATCGTGCAATCGACGGCATCGTCGATGTAGCAGAATGCACGAAGGTGATCGGCGGAGTAGACAGCTAGTGGAGATTCTCCTGAGGTAATGCGCTCGTGAAGTTGGGGAATCACGTGATCGTAGCCCATGCGGGGTCCATACACATTATGATAACGCGTGATGACATACGGTAGGTTGTATGAGGTGCAGTATTGGGTGACGCAAAGCTCGCCGAAGACTTTGCTCCCGGAATACGTGCTGCGAGGATTGGAAAGATCGGTAAGCGCAAGCGGAACATCTTCCGGAGTGGGAACCGGAAGGCTGAAAAATTGTTGCGTCCATGCATACGCTTCACTTGTCGATGAGAACATGAATTTTTTCCCGCCGCCAGCAACGAACCATTCGAGCACTTCGGCAGTAAGGAGCGCATTCACCCGGAGGACGTCAACCGGGCGGTTCAGGACATTTTCCACACCCAACATGGCGGCGAGGTGGTAGACCTCATCGTAATTCGAGCCAAGGTTCGCTCGCAACCCTGGGTCGCGCAAATCGCCGCGGATGAGCTTCACGTTTGGAGCCTCGCACAGCTTGGCAAATTCGCTGTCCATCCGGCCGCGTTGGAAATTATCGACAAGAATGATCTGGTCGTTCCCGTCGGATGCTAGCCGCTTAGCGAGGTGATATCCGATGAAGCCGCTGCCACCGGTAATGAGAATTGATCGAGATTTCATGCGTGATATCCTAGGGTGCGCCAGTGTCCTTTGCCCACTCCCGCGACACGAATGCCGTTGCCGTGGAGTTCGGCTGCTGTTTGATCGTCGATAATATCGAACGCATCGACGATATATTGTAGGTTGGGTGCCAATTTACGAATCTGCGTTGCAGTGAGCACTTTATATGCACGGTGCGGCACGGCAAAAATGATGCCGCGGGCGTCTCTCGCCACGTCGGCCAAGGATTCGGCGACCGGAATGTACGGGCGCTCCTCCCAATGCGTGAGATACGGGTCCGTTACCGTAAAGGAATCACCGGAACGAACGAGGGCATCGACGACAACTTCAGTTGGGCTATTTCGCGTGTCGGCGACTTCCGCTAGGTACGAGACTCCGGCAATAACGAGGTGCGAATCTTTAAAGGTTCCATTTGCAAGCTCGCGAGCTAAATCGAGCGTATGCAAGGGCATCGCGTGATTGATTCTCAGCGCATCGAGCGTCATATTGAGCGTGACGTCGGTTTTATAGAGCGATGTCGCCGACCATTGTGCGAGCAGAGAGTCTTTCGTGAGGCAATATCCGCCGATGCCGAAGCCGGGAAAACGCATATTGTCGTGCGTACCCTTGCGTACTCGGATCGATTCCACGACATCGAACAGGTTAATGCCAATGCGTTCGGCGAGGAGTGTCCATTCGTACATAAAGGCGATATTGACTGCGCGATACGAATTTTCGAGAACCTTCGCCAGCTCCGATGATGCCGTGTTGGGCAACTCGCGAAGAGGGAAATTCTCCGTGTCGATATAGGTGGAGAGAAATTCGCGAGCTAGGCGTGTCGATTCATCGTCGATGCCCGAGAACGTTCGCCAGAAGCGTTTGATCGAATCGACGTAGCGTGGACCGGGCATAACGCGTTCATATGCATGTGCGAGCCGAACGGGTGTCGTGATGCCGCGGCTTTCGCGAACCTTGCGCAGCAAGGGCAAAGCAATGTTTTCGCAAACGCCGATTGGTACGGTTGTCTCGATAAGAATGAGCGCGTCCGGTTTCATTCGCTCGGCAATAGCGACGAGCGCCCGCTCGAACGGTTGGAGGCGGACATCGATCATTTCGACGGATTCCGCAAAACGTTCGGTGACGTCGAGCGGAAGGTCGACGACAATCGTGTCCGCGAGAGCATAGGCCTCGGAAGAAGCCGTTGCCACGAGGTTCCCCGCTTTATTCACTCCCAACTCAATGAGCTCGGTTAATTCAGCATCAGGCGAGGGAATAGGAACGGCGGCCTCGTTTATTTTTGCGATCTTCCAGTACCCATGTGGGGTGGCAAGATCGGTCCCCAAAACGAAATGTCGAGGATTTCCTTGCGGCGACCTCGCCGAAGCGATGACTGCTGCGACGGCGGAACCGACGAATCCCAATCCTTGCACTGCAACGATGCTCGCGCCATTCTTGCGAAATTGCTCGCTGCGACGTGCGATTTCCGCAAACGAAGCATCTATTTCCGCAGCGGTAGGGATGTTGTAGGTATTTCCGTCGGGCGCAATCGATATCGCTCGCGACGGGTCCACTGTCGTGCTCATATGTTCTCTGTTCTTAGCGTTATGGTAGCGTGTTGATTGCGTCGAAGAGGTGCATATTTTCGTGAATTTCTTCGCGGGGTAAAAATGGTGCCATGTCTTCGAGAGGGCGTGATTCAAAGGTCCCGTCCGGCTTGCGAAACGCCGAGGCCTTCGGTGAGACGGACTGTTCGCTGGCCAACATTACTTCACAGATCCCAGCGTGCGGATCGGCGAGAAATTCCTTTATGACCTGAGCAAGTTGCGCATTGTTTTCGATTCGGCTATAGCTTAAGCCGAATGCTGGGGCCAATTTCGAGAAATCCGATGTCGCAACGCCGGAGTCGTAATCGGATCCAACAAAGCGTCCTTCGAAGAAGCTGTTTTGCGTTGCGCGAATGCTTGAAAAGCCAGCGTTGTTAAAGACGAATATTTTCAGCGGAATAGCATAGCGAGACAGTGTGAGCAGTTCTTGGATGTTCCATTGGAGACTTCCATCGCCCGTGACGGTTACGACGCGTTTCCCGCTGCCAATACTCGCGCCGATGCTCATTGGGAGATCCCAACCCATTGAGCCCCAACCGCTAATAAGAACGCGTTGGCCGGGTTTTACGCGGAATGCTTGATAGGTACTGACAACATCCAGGCCGGCGCCGGTGACGAGCGTATCGGAAGGATCCATTGCCTCGGCCAACGCGTTCATGAAAACATAGCTGTTGACATGCGCTGGGTCTTCGAGGTAATCGGGCGTAATGAGCGGATAGCGCTCTTTCCAACGGGTGCAGGCTTCGATCCATGCATCGCGTGGGGAGGAAGGCGCAAGTCCGATCGCTTCGATGAGATCGGGAATAAAGGTTGCCACGTCGGTCTGAACGGCGAGATCGGGCGTTAAGATTTGTTCGTGTAATTGTACCGAATCGATATCGATAACGATTTTTTTTGCGCTGGGGGCAAAGCCTGCGACGTTAAAACCGATTTTTTGCACGTTGAAGCCGGCGCCCAGGCCGATGATCAAATCCGCATTTTGAACGGCGAAATTCGCGCGTCGCTGGCCCGCCGTCCCGAACACTCCTACGTATCGCGGATGATCCTCGGGGAGCAAATCTTTGGCGGTAAACGGTACGGCGACCGGAATATTGCTCGCTTCCACAAGCGATAGGAAAGCGTCGGCGGCCCCTGAGAGCCGAACGCCATTTCCAGGAACGAGAAGCGGTCGCTGTGCTTTTTGAATCGCTTCGGCAACGATTTTGGCTTGCGCGCGCCGATGGTTTGGCTCTTCGTACGTTTGAATATCGGGAATCCAGCGCGAAAGCGTCGTCTCGTCAACTGCCATCGCTGTCACATCGACCGGAAATTCCAGCCAAACCGGGCCGGGTCGGCCGGAGATCGCAGCGTGTATCGCTCGGTCAAGCTCTTCCCGAATGGTCTTCGGATCGCGGATGCTGGAAGCGTATTTTGTGACAGGCCGCGCCATATCAAGGGTATTGGCCTCCTGAGGCCCGCGTTGACGTTGCGTTCGGTAATCTGCAATAAGGTCGGAACGGACTTGGCCGGCTAGTACTAAGAGTGGAATGGAATCCACCCATGCGCCGGGGAGTGCCGAGACTGCATTCGCGGCTCCCGGCCCTACGGTGACGAGGGCGACGCCAAGCTTTCCGGTTCTGCGAGCGTAGCCTTCGGCCGCAACGACTGCCGCTTGTTCGTGGTAGGTGCAATAATAGCGTAAGTCAGGCGACGATCCCATTGAGTCCAAGAGGTGCATGATGCCACCGCCCGAGACGACGAAAAAGTCGCGGACACCGTAATCCTGGGCTAGTGTTTTCGCAACATAATCCGAGAGTTTCATCTACGCTGAATCATCCTATTGAGCAGTGGCACTATAATACGCATACGTGCGACGTAACGCTTCAGGTAAGTCAATCCATGCTTGCAGGCCCAGTTCCTTTTCGGCTCGCGAGCAATTCGGGACGTACGTGTTTGGGGCCGCGCCGTCAACACGTTGACGGCCGACGGTAACGGCGAGATCGGGAGCTAAGGTCCGTGCGACTATTGTTGCAAGCTCGCTAATCGAGAGTGAGTGAGGTGAGCCGACATTATAGGCCCTTCCGGCCGATCCGCGCAGCAAGATAGTCCACAACCAAATGGCCATATCAGCTGCATACAAGTATGAGCGAATTGCGGACCCGTCTCCAGCTATTGCGATTGGTCGGCCTGCAATGACGTCCCCCACAAAGTTCCCCACGGCATAGCCTTCGTTCAGTGGCAAATGAGGGCCGACGAATGCGAAAAGCCGCGCCGTCACCGCCTCAAATGCAAAAACTCTCGAATAGGAAGCACAGGTGAATTCCGATAATCGTTTGCTCTCTCCGTACGATGCTTGCGGCGAAAGCGGATCGGGTGCCCCGGAAAAATCTTCAGGAACGGCAGAGAGATCCGTTGCGCCCGGTCCATAAACTGCGCCGGAGCTGGTGAAGAGAAAGCGCTTCGTTGCCGCCTGAGATGCAAATTCAAGAACCCGGCGCGTTGCAGAAAAATCGTCATCGAGGATCCCCAACGGCTGGCTTTTGCTTGGCGGGAACATTCGTTGCGTCGCAGCATGCATGACACACGCAAATTCCCCCTTTGGAAACGCAAACGAACTTGCATCGCCTTGGTGCAAGCTGACCGCCCTGTTTGCGGCGAGGTGCGGATGGTTACGCGTAAACGTTTGCGGATCTCGCGTGAGAACGACAATGGTGCTGCCTAAGCGATACGCATCGTTGGCAGCGATGAATGCCTCAAGCAGCCATTTTCCTACGAAACCTGTCCCGCCCGTAAGAAAAACGCGAATTCCCCGGAGGTCATCCCATAGATGTACCGTTCGCTCGACGATATGTTCGTGATCCTTCGCAAATGGCGACTGACTCACCGACGAGCGGCGCTCGCGATGGCCGAAACGACGGTGTCGAGTTGATCTTCGGTAAGTCCGACGGAAGAGGGAAGGCTTAACGCGCGTGCGCAGATAGATTCCGCGATATCGCCTCCAGATCTACGCGAACCAACATACGCAGGCGATCGATGGAGTGGTTGCCATAACGGCCGAGACTGAATGCCATTACGTGTTAAGTGTTCGAGTAATCCGCGGCTCGTCATACCGAACGCATGCTCATCAACGAGAATGGTGTACAGCCAATAGGTGCTCGTCGCATAGGTGGCTTCAGGCATTGGAACGATTCCGGAAATGCCGGCGAGCGTTTGCGCATACTTGGCTGCGTGCGAACGCTTCAGCGCAATATATTCAGCAAGATTTTCCATCTGAGCAACGCCCATAGCTGCTTGGATATTCGTAAGGCGGTAGTTGTATCCGACAGCACCATGGATGTATTCAATGGGGTCGTCTTTTGCTTGAGTTGTAAGATACCGAGCGCGTTTGGCAAGGGCATCGTCATCGGTAACGATCATTCCGCCGCCGCCCGTCGTTATCAATTTGTTGCCATTAAATGAATAGCACGTAAGCGGAGCTTCGTGGCCGGCCGGGATGCCTCGATAGAGCGTGCCTAAACTTTCGGTGGTGTCTTCGACGATCGCGAGCTGAAATTCGCGTGCTAGCGCTGCAATGGCGTCGAAATCGACCGGGGAGCCTAAGACGTCGACCGGGACAATTGCTTTAACTCGCCGCCCGTTGGCTTTATCCCGAAGGACGTTTCCATCCCAATGACATTCCTCGCGAAGAAAACGCTCCACCGCTTGAGGATCCATTTGCCAAAACGTCGGTTCACAATCGATGAACACGGGGTGCGCCCCGATGTAACGAATTGCATTCGCCGGAGCGATGAACGTCAACGTCGATACGAGGACTTCGTCGTCCGCTTCCACTCCGGAAAGAAGAAGCGCCATATGTAACGCGGCTGTTCCGTTGACGACTGCGATGCCGTGCTTACGATCGACAAATGCCGCAACGTCTTGTTCGAATCGTGTCACATACGAACCAACCGAGGAGACCCAACCTGTATCGATGCAATCCTTGACGTAGGCCGCTTCATTCCCCCGTATTTCTGGGACGCAAAGCGGAATTACACCCTCGACTTTTGCCCCTGGTTCATACGTTTGCGCATTTGTCATTGCGTCAGCTCTCTGGCGGGAACTCCGCCAACGGTAATGTGCGGGGGGACATGATCGAGCACGAGCGCGCCCGCTCCGACAACCGAGGCTTGGCCGATCGAGACGAGCTGCAGGACCGTGCTGCCTGCGCCGATATGCGCTAAATCCGCGACATGAGCGCCGCCACAGAGTCGAGCTCCCGTTGCAACATGCACGTGATCCCCTAAAATGCAGTCGTGTTCGATAACGCTTGCGGTATTAACGATAACGTTCGACCCAAGCTCCGCCGAAGCATTAATGATCGCTCCGGCCATAATTTGGCAACCCAACCCGATTCGCGTATACGACGAGATAATAGCGCTTGGATGGCGTACTGAGAGCGGTTCAAGGCCAAGCGAACGCGCATGATCGTAGACGCGCTTACGCGGCGCATGATTTTTGGTTCCGGCGAATCCGATAACGAAATAGCGCGCGCCATTCCGTGCAAGCTGCTCCAAAAGATCATCGCCACCAATCACAGGGACATCAAAAAAGGTGCTTCCGTGGCGCGTCGTATCGGCATCGAGCGCGGCGATCGAGCGCGTCTCGCCGCTTTGCCGGAGCGCATCGAGCACAACGCGAGCATGGCCACCAACGCCCAACAGGACGACGTCGAAGGTATTAGCCATCGAAAAATTTCTTGGCGCGCAGACGCGCGTCTAACGGGCAACTCGCTAGTTGATCGACGATGACTCGGGCGGCGTGTCCCGTACCGAATGGATTCGTCATCCCCTTAAGCTCGGTGCGAAATACCGATGAGCACGCTCGTGCGATCGCTGTTGCAATGGCGTCTGAATTCTCATCATCCGGCACATCGATCACATTCATCGCTCGCGTACGGCCATTTTGCCGAGGGCCGACATTGACAACCGGAAGTTCGAAGGATGCCGCTTCAATGATCCCGCTTGAGGAGTTCCCAACCATCGCGCCGGCAATTCGCATTAGGCTAAAATACCGAAGCGTTCCAAGGTTTTCGACAAGAAACGCATGAGGGTGATTCGTTGCAAACTCGGCTATGCGCTGATGAGCTCTACGGCCGCTTGGATCGGCATTCGGCGCCGTAAAGATCAATTGCTCGGTTGTATTTTCGAGAGCCGAAAGGAGTGCCTCAAGTTGCTGTTCCGATCGTTCGAGCGTCAGCGTCGCAGGGTGCCACGTTATGAGCAGCGGGCTTTCGCTCAGCGGTATGCCGATACTCTTTGCCAGTTCATCGCGCGTGAGTAACGTGAGCGACTCAAGATTGTCAAGCGACGGGGCGCCGCTGACCGTTATGCGCCAAGGCTCTTCGCCCATGCGCCGAAGGCGCTGTCCATAATCTTCCGTGGAGACGAAATGGAGATGGGCTATTTTGCTAATGCCGTGACGAAGCGACTCATCGAACGCGCCTACCGTTACTTCGCCACCATGAATATGTGCAACCGGAATTCCGAGTGGTAACGCGGCTAAGGCCGCCGCGTGCATTTCAAAACGGTCGCCGAGAAGCACGATAAGATCAGGTGCGATTCGGTTGAACGCATTGGCAAAACCGATGACCCCGAGCCCGATGGACGTCGCCGTACCGATCCGCGTATCCGACGCGAGTGACATCTCGACCCGTTCGGAAATGGTGAACCCGTCAGCTTCTATGGTGGCTGCAGTGTAGCCGAATTCTGGGGCTAGATGCATTCCGCCGACGACCAGGGCAAGGCGAAGGTCGTCTCGACGCTCGATTTCGCGAAGCACCGGCATCAATATGCCATAATCGGAACGCGCGACGGTGACAACGGCAATGGTTCTCAAATGAGCATCTCCCACTGCAGCGTCGTATCGGCAGCGACGGCATCGCGCAGCGTTCGACCGATGACCACGCGGCGGTGCAGAGGTTCGATACCATTGCCGGGCCGTTTTAACGTGAGATCATCTTCGGTAATCACCGAGCCGCGTTGTAACGCTCGGGTCGTTGTGAGGCTTTTGCGCGCGACAACCCGAGTTGCGAGTTCGGACGTTGCCGGGCGCTTACGCCCGTCGCCAAGCGATTGTTCGACGTCACGAATTCCCTGCACGAGGTTCCGAAGCTCGCTTGGCTCTAAGGACGCTCGATGATCCGGTCCTTCAAGTTGGCGGTCGGTCGTAAAGTGCTTTTCGATAACTGTTGCTCCGAGCGCTACGGCGGCGAATGTCACGGCCGTTCCCAGCGTATGATCGGAGTATCCGACCGGAACGAGAAAATTTTCGGCGAGCGTTCGCATTGCGCGTAAATTCACATCGCTTGCTTTCGCTGGATAATCGCTGACGCAATGGAGGATCGCAAGCGGAGGGTTGCCAGCCGCTTGAATAGCTGTTACGGCCTGTTCGACCTCGCCAAGCGTTGCCATCCCCGTGCTAACGATCATCGGCTTTCCGAACGTCGAAAGGTAGGAAAGATACTCGAGATTCGTGAGTTCACCGGAAGGCGTTTTAAACGCCGACACGCCGAGCGATGCGAGAAGATCGGCCGATTGCTCATCAAATGGTGTCGAAAGGAAGAGAATGGATCGACGTTCGCAATGCGCCATGAGCGCACCATGATCTTCACGCGATAATTCCAATCGCTTGAGCATATCGAATTGCGATTCGTCTTTTCCGGTATTTTTACGCTGATAGTCGGCCTGCTGCGCCGATGCAGTGGCGAGATGTTCCGTCGTAAAGGTCTGGAATTTAATGGCGTCGGCACCGGCGTCGGCAGCAATGTCGACGAGCTCGTGTGCGAGGGCTAGAGATCCGTTATGATTGACCCCGGCTTCGGCAATAATAAAACACGGTGCGTCTGCGCCAATCTCTCGATCGCCTATGCGGAACATGCTATTGTGGCGGCGATGAGTCATGCGTTCGGAGCAGTGCGCGCGCGAAGATGGAGAATGTCGCGCTGCGCTCGTTCGTAATCGTCGTGGCGCCCAATATCAAGCCAATACTCCCGAACGGGAAAGCTTACGACCGTCTTATTATCGTCGATTAATCGCGTTATAAGATCGGTCATATTCATATGCTCGTGTGCTGAAATGTAATCGTAGGTCGCCGGTTCGAGCAGATAGATGCCGGCATTGACGAAGAATCCAACTTGTGGCTTTTCGCGTAAAGAACGAAGATATGGTCCGTCGCATTCGACGACACCATAGGGAACGTCGATTTCATAGCGACGGACCGCTACCGTCATGAGGGCGTCGTGTTCGTTATGATAGGCGTGCATGGCCCGGAAATCGATATCGGTGAGAATATCGCCGTTGATCACAAGAAATGGCGCAGATGGGCGTTCGAGAAGGCTGAGCGCGCCGCCGGTTCCGAGCGGCCGTTCTTCATTCACGTAGGAGATGTTTACGCCGAAATTATCGCCGTTGCCGAAATGCGAAACGATTTGCTCCGCCCGGTAGTGTGTAGTGACATTGATATCGCGTATGCCCGTTTGGCGCAGTTGCGCGATGATGTGTTCCATGAGGGGCTTGCCGGCAACCGGCAGCATCGGTTTAGGGAGATCTTCCGTTAGCGGGCGAAGACGCGTTCCGAAGCCCCCGGCCATGACCACGGCTTGCAGCGGCGTCGGGTCGTCGGGAAGCAATTCGTACAGGGCGACGACGTCGACAATGCTCCCGACGTCATCGACAAGCGGAAGTTGTCGAACCGATCGCGCGAGCATGAGTTCAAGAAGCGTCTCTGGAGGAGTTCCGGCAGGGGCCGTAGCCGGGGCAGCGTGAGGCGTCCGGGCTTTAATTTCCAGCAACCGATCGATGGGATCATGGAGCGCGACGTTAGCGAGCAAGCCGCGCCGAACGTCGCCGTCGCTCAGGGTGTTCAGCAGGCGACCTTGCTCATCGACGACTAGGGCAATATTGACCCGCGCACTTCTATCGATGCATGCGATCGCGTCGGCGACCGTTGCATGGGGAGCGAGACAGATGGTCTTGAGCCAAAGTTCCCCAGAGGGGTCGGAGCGTCGGATGATTGCGGAGTCCTTGAGGGCGAGTGGGTGCAAGAGAAAGCCATGCTAGCATGGCTCCTTGGACGGTGACAACCGCCTTACGGGCGAGACATGCTACACCAGCTGATCGCGAAATTTGGCGAGCGGAATTGCCGTGAGGTTCGAAGGCTCGGCGAGAGCCGGGAGCAGTCGGCGGCTTCGCGGTAGGTCACGTACCAGCCCGTGCCATTCCCTAAGGCGAGCGTACGGGCAATATAGGTCGCTTGGCGGCTTTTCGGTAGCCCCTGGAGGAGCATTTCGGGGCCAACCGGGCTCGTGGGGAGCCAGGAGCGATAGAAAATCGGTCGACCGTCCACCGAGCGGCCGATTGGAAGGATGAGCCCCTGGCGAAGTTCGGTCCAATAATCCCTGTTCGGGAAGAGGACCCGATCCGTCGGCTTGACATCGGCTCGACGTAAGAGCGCTCGAAGCTCCGGGCTCATTCGCGGCGCGCCCGATAAGACGTTCGGTTGCCAGTTGGCCGTAAATGGGAACGTCATCTGGGACATCCGCCCGGTTTGGCCGAGAAGCATTGCCAAGGAAAGGATGATTGTCGGTGCCAGGCTTAGCCGAGTGACAAGCGGCAAGAGTTTGTTCGGCCACCCCTCGTGGGAACAAAAAATCACGAGTGCGATGACCGTTGCGTGGACACCAAGGATGAGCGCAACGTACTCATCGAGTGGTTCCAACGCAAAATAACTGCACGCCACCCAAGCCGCCAACCACCCGGCCACAAGCAAGGGAACGAGTGGCCAGCGTCGACCGATAATCGCCGCAATTCCCAGCGTTCCCGCAGCTCCAAGCGTGAGGACGAGCGACCAGCCGGCGCCGAATGCCTGAACGTAAAAAATCGAGCGGATTTTCCCGGCGGCAAAAAAGCCCGCGTATTCGACAAACGAATACCAATCGGGCCCGTGCCCGAGAGCATGGCGATAATAGAGGGTGATCCCGGCGAGAACGAGCGGCGGCAATACGGCGAGCGGCCACAATCGATGAACGAGGCGCTGAAGAAAAATTCCGACATTCGCGGGTGGGAGGGGTGCCGTCAGTGCATCCGTGGAGAGATACCCTAGCCACACGACCGTCACCCAGGCTCCAACCTCAAGCGACCAAAGAAGCGAGAGTAGCCAGACGATATGCCCGCACCATCGAAGGAGATGCACCTGTTTGATTTGCGCTCGTTTGAGATAGAGTGCAATAATTGTCGCTAGTATTGCATCGATCCAGAAGAAGCGTAAACCTCCCTGCGGATATAAGCGCGAGCTAAACCCATATCGTACGATGCCATCATTGAGAAGTAGCGCGATCGGTACGGCGATGGCAAAGAGAAGGTTTATCCATCCCGTTCGACCGTAGCGCAAAACAAAAAATATAAAGGTCGCTTGAAGCGTGAGAAAGATTCCGGTGAGTTCGTAGGTGGCTTGCCACGCATTACTTGCCGGGAAGAATGCCAGTGTAAGAATCGAGAGAAAGCCATAGAGCGACGGAACGTTCCAAAGGAGCCAATTCCCATCGTGGACCGACTGCGCAGTATCTGCAAAAAAGCTTCGATGGTATGGTACCCAGTTCGCAAAAAGGAGATCGGTGCGGAATGCGAATGCGGAGAATACGAGCATGGCCGCAATCAGAATCCATCGCGGGTTCATTGTTTGTCGGTCATTTCGTGCGCCGTCGGTTAATTCGATGGTTGTTAGCGCGAAGGTAATGAGAAAGGCCGGAATTGCGAATCCATAGGGCGGGGAAATATTGAGAAGAAAATCACCGAGGTGGGTATAGGTAAGACCGCTTCCGAGCGCCCAGGTAACGATACTGAGCAAGATGATCGGCCACATGGCAATGCGGCGCAGTTCCGGCCGCAACGCGAATATCGCCGCAGCTTGTAGCGCTGCGATTGCGAGGATGTAGAGTCGATGATCGAGCTTAAGTAGGATCAGTGCGGTGATGAGATAGGCAAGCCATCCGAACTTCGTAAGGAGCCCAAGAAGCGAACTCCCGATTGAAACGGATGTTCGCTTCGGTTCCGGCCCATCGAGAGATAGATCAAACCCGATTCTCACGACGCGCGTCATCCAAATGCGAACGGGTCGAAAAAAGGTGAAGAGTGCTGCACCAGTGGCGCAGAGTGCGACGAGTGCGAATTCGGCAAGCAGTTGTTTGGTGAACATCCACCCATAGACGCCAAGCTGCACGCGAATGGCGAGCGTTATCGCAAGGAGAACTGCAATTAGCCAGCCCGTGTACGCAAAGTACAGTGAACCATCGGCTCGCACGCATTTTTTTGATGCGTGCATTTATGGTCGCCCCATGTGGATCATCGGCGTAACTATAAACGTTGCCGGTTCGATCATCACGCGTCGTCCACGTGGAACGTCGCGTTCGTATCGTGATGTTAGCGGGGTGAGATTCCCTGCTGGCGCATCGGTGCGAAAGAGCACGTGAATGGGCAATCGTTGCGAGGATAGTGAGTGAAGCGTAATTGAAAAGGTCGCGAGCGCAGTCGAAATGGGAATGCGTTGCGTTGTTCCCTGCGACGTAACCCACAGGGAGCCCGGACCCGTTGCAATTGCTTGCAGTGTCGCGAAGATGGTTTCGGGAGAACACGCACTGGGTTTGACGACGAGCGCCCCAACCTTTGCGAAATACCTTTTCGGATAGTAAGGTGGCATATAGCCTAGTCCACTTGGCCGTGGCTCACCGGCGTCGAGATGATATCCAATCGGTGCTCCGTGGGAAAATCCGTCCGTCCACTGGATCGTCGGTCGATCCTCTGTAAAAACGAATTCCGGCAATACGGCACCGCAGGTACGTCGTGCGACAAGCCGCCAGCCATCGGAGAGCGGGACTGCGGCGATCGCGACTCCGGCCTTCGGTTCTACGGCTTGTAGCATCGCATCGGCAAATGGGGTATAGCCGAGAGCTCGGTCGACACGAAGGGTCTGCGCGTTTCGTTCGGCGACGTGCGCGAGTGTAATCGGTAATTTTTCATCATTGCGAACGCGGAACATCCAAAGATTTCGATGAGCCACGGGCATTGCGTTTCGTCGTGATTCGAATGTGAACCGGCGTTTGGTATAGTGGTACATAAGGTAGCGCAGGTTGGCGATGTCATGCCCGTCATCAAAAGGCTGAATATTTTTTTGCGATACGAGAATACGCGTGTGTGCTGGAAGGGTGGCGAAGAAATGCGCACTTCCGGCGCGTTCTACGATTGAGCGGAGGTGATCGGCGCGATGAAAATGTTGCAACGCGATTGCATCAACGCGGAGATTTCCATAGGTTGCTATGAGAAGAAAGAGTGTCGCAAGGGCGGGGAGCACGCGTGAAATTGGCCCGATACTCCTACGAAGACGTACGAAGGTCAGCGCCAAGACGAATCCGACGCCGAAATATTCGACGTACACACCGTCGAATGCTTGACCGACAGCAAGCTGTTGGTGCCATTTACTTGGATCGCTGATGAGCAATGCCGGGACGATCCAGCAACTGAGGCCAACGACGTACGCGGGTGGTTGCTGGGGCGTTGCGTCGTTCTTGCTTGTGCGAAGTGCGAACCACGATGCGGCGAGTATTGCGCCGAGTAGGATCCATCCAAGCATCGTGATCGGTGGAATCGTGATAAATCGATCGTCCACATATCGCCAACCGGTAGATCCGAAATGGTAGAGTGCAGGTACGTGGCCGACGATGACGTTTGCGCCGGTGCGAAACGAGGCGGGGATTGCAGCAAAAAGAGCAAGCGTCGCATCGTGAACGTACGTTGCATGGCGCAACCACGGGAGCGCGCTCGGTGTGGAGAGGTAACTCCACGTCAATGTAGCGATGCCGAGTATCGCAAGGGCTACGCTAGCGCGTACGCGCCCTCGGGACTGTAGCCCGATAACACAAAAATACACGACGAGGATGAGCGCATAAGGGGTCGTTAGGGCGGATAAGACCGTGGCCAGGAGGGCGAGGATAAAATCGTTCCGGTGTCGCCGATCGGTGTAGCGTTGCCATGTATAGAGGGCGAAAAATACCGTGCATGCCGCCCATGGGAGAACGAGGGACGTGCCAATAACCG
>VFSW01001641.1_pt1 | contig 34112 bp, 27 predicted proteins | sample 5358111 | NCBI WGS metagenome assembly VFSW01 (sample SAMN11554181, study PRJNA540505) | mine drainage metagenome | isolation source: sediment from site ElyBrook_90M | place: USA: Ely Copper Mine, Vershire, VT | collected 2017
ACGTAATACAAGCCCAGCTGCAAATCGTACAGCCCGGCGCGCACGTCCAGCGGCAGCGGCAGTTCAAAGGATTGTTGGATCACGCTGCCCGCGGGCCAACGCTGGAGGGGAAATTTGTTATCGAAGGGATCGCGGCGCGCTTCTGCCGCGGCGTTGTGGTTGCGATCGCGCAGTTGGACGCGCCACACGACTTGATGCGCCGGCACGCGCTGCGCCTGAATTCGCGCGGTGAACGAAATCACGTCGCCGGCGCGGAAGGTCGAACGCGGCAGATCGTAATCGATCAAAGCCAGCGCGCTGCCGAAACGAGCGGCAGGAGTCGACGTATCCACGGCGGGCGCGGCATTCGCCGGCTTGGCGACGATCATGCTGTCACCGCGCCGATAGATCGTTTGCAGCGCGCCGTCGAGCGGCAGATGCTGCCCGCTGGATACGAACAGATACTCGCCCCACGCCGAGTCGCCGCGCCATTCTTCAAAGGTTTTGGGGCCCAACACGGCGGTGTCCACGAGCAAATCGTCCGGAAATTGCTCGCCCCAGATTCCCACGCCCAGCCACTGCGCGAGGATGCTTTTGCGTCCGATCAAGTTGATGTGTCCCGTCGGGAGATTTTCTTTCGCCCACAGCGCCACTTGAATATCCGATTCGCTCAGCGGCGAGAACGACGGCGCTGGGAAAACCGCAAACAGTCCCGCGCCGAAAATAAAACTCGCGGCGACAAAGGTCGCCACGGACGCCCAGCCGCGCGGTGCCCAGTGTTCCACATATTCCAGCGCGCGCGCCAGGGGAATCACCGCGCATAGCGCCAGCGGCAACACTAACAGGTAAAATGTTTTGCCGACCCAATAGGCGGAAACCCAAACCAAAACAGGCGCGGCGAGGGCTACCACCCTTGGCGCCGCCGCCAGCGCTATGACTACCCCACCCACCCGCCCCCGCGCGCCGCCGCGCGGCAACAACAACACGCCGAGCAAGGGCAGGAGCAAGTACGCGCCGCCCAACGCATCGAACGAAGGCATCAGGATCGCGCCGGCGGAGCTGAGGCGCGCGGTATTCGGAATGAACCGGCTGCCGGCGACGAGGAGCGCCAGCCAGAACAAGGACGGAATGCCCAAGCCGATCAACCCCATCGTCAGCGTCTGCCGCCACGACGCGCGCGACCGCCACTCCGCGACGAGAACAAGCCCAAACATCGCCGCGGGAACCGCCAGCCACAATTGAAACGACACGCTGATTGCGATGAGGCAGAGCGCCATGCCCACCGCCCAGAGGACGTGGCGCGAAGCGCGGTAGGCGATCAGAAACCAAACGAACGCGATCAAAAATAATTGCGCGGCGACTTGGGTCCAAAAGTACTCCGATCCAATCAGCGCACCCGCAAAATAGTCCCAGGGCACAAACAGCGCGAACGGCGCGAACAGCGCGACGATCTTGTAGACGCGTCGATCGGGCAGCGCGGCGCAGGCAATCCCAAAAATGCCGCCCGCGGTCAACGCCATCCACAACGCCGCCAACGGATGAATCACGCGCAGCGGCGGCTCGCCCAGCCAATGGGCAGCGAGCGCGCCAAGCAGCGCCGGTCCGCCGGGGTAATCGCTGACTATTTGCCCAGTCGCAAAAGTCTAATTGACAAAAGCAAGGTGGTTTGCCGTATCGACGGAAAACGACGGCGGGAGGAATGTCGGCAAGGCGGGGACGAGAAAGTAAATCCCAACGACGACGCTACTAATCAGAAAACCGGCACACTCAAGCGGATCGCCGTCCCAGCGCGGATGGCACAGCAGAAGCCAGCGCGCCAACAAGATCATTTCGATTAGGACGGCGACGAAAATGACCGTCGGGTCAGCCGGCAGCGCGACCAGATTCAGCGCGTAGCCATCGACCAGGACCAGAGCAAAGAGCGCGATCCAGAATGAAAAGACGATCTGCGCGGGACGCAGGGTCAACGAAGGGGCGTTCATTTCGGATCCGCTGCCGCCCAATAGTTCTCGACCCACTTTGCGACGCGCGTGCCGGCGATCGCATCGCCGCGGGCGAAGTACGGCTTGAGGTCCAGCACCGGCGTGCCGTTCAACGCGTCCAGCCCGCGCACCCGCAGCACGCCGCCGCGCACCGCGAGCAACTCTGCCGCGCAAATGCCCAGCGGATTCGGACGCTGCGGCGAGCGCGTCGCGAACAACCCGACGAGCGGCAAATCCATTTTCTTCATCGGGCGCACGCGGTGCGAATCCGGGGCGGGCATGCGGTCGAGGTAACAGATGACCCAGATGTGCGAGAACTGCTCGATCCCGTCGAGCGCGTCGCGCCATTCGTCGTCTATCGCGATCTCGGATTCGACCGAGTCCCACGGCGTGTCGCGATGCGCGGCGGTGATGCTGTTGTGGACGGTGCCGATCGGTTTGAGGTGAATCATTGGTCTGGACATATCATAGAACAGATTGAGCGCCAACGCAAGTTGCGTGACGCGATGACCTACACGGGTTCTAACGCGGGCTGCCCGCAGGAGTTGGCATGCGGCGGGAGACTAGATGGATGGGTTCAGCAAGCCCGGAAGATTTGATTTATTTCAAACTAGTGGATATAATGAAACCAACCTTTTCCAATCCCTAGTTGTCGCTAGACACCAATTCGTCTTTTCCATCCCCACATCTTCAACGAAGGGGTGATGTCAGCAAATGATCGGGGTCGCTGCCCCTCGGTTCGAAACTCGAAGGAATGAGGTTCGATTCAACTCGCGATGACGCGAACAAACGAAAAGGAGAAGAAGACGATGTTAAGCAAGCTTCCTCGAACGATTTGGATCGCCGCGGTCTTGATGGTCGTCGTGATCCTCGCCGCGTGCGCGCCGGCTGCCGCGCCCACTTCCGCACCCGCCACCGCCGCTCCGCAACCCAGCACCGGACCGGCTCCAACGACCGCCTCCACCGGCGGGCAGACCAAGAACATCATCATCGGCTTTACCGCGTCCCAGACCGGCAGCGCCAATGTCGAATCCGGCAAACAGGTGCAAGGGTTACAGTTGTGGCTGGGCGACGTGACGAAAGCCGGCGGGATCAAACTCAAAGACGGCACGGTTGTCATGCCATCGCTCAAGTTCTATGATGACGAAAGCAAAACCGACCGCGTTCAGGCATTGTATACCCAACTGATCAACCAGGACAAGGTCGACTTTATGATCAGCCCGTACGGCAGCGGTTTGGCGAAAGCCGCAGCGGTGGTCTCCGAACAGTACGGCAAACTGATGATCACGACCGGCGCCTCCGATGACGCGACCATGGAGCAAGGATTTAAGAACACCTACCAGTTGTATACCCCAGCCAGTCTGTACCTCGCCGGCACGATCGACCTGTTGGGTCAACTGGTCCCGTCCGCCAAGAAAATCGCTATCGTTCACGAAAAGGACGCGTTCTCGACTACGGTGGCGAATTTTGCTCAGACCTATGCCACCAGTAAAGGATACACCGTCGTCCTCAACGATGGGTACGACACCGGCACGACCGATTTTTCGTCCTTCATCAACAAGATCGCCGCGAACAATCCGGACGCGATCATGGGCGGCGGGCACTTTGCCGATGGCAGCACGTTTGCCAAGCAGCTCTTCGACAAAAAAGTCCCCGCGCAAATGTTTGCCCTGCTCGTCGCGCCGCCGGAACCGACGTTCACGCAGATCGGTGACGGCGCACAGTATGTCATCGGTCCCAGCCAGTGGGAGCCGCAGGTGACGTACAGTTCTGACGCCGCCAAAGCGGCTAACCTGGCTTGGTACGGCATCAGCGTGAAGGATTTCACCGCGGAATTCAAAGCCAAGTACAACGCCGATCCTTCCTACCACGCGGCAGGCGGTTACATGGCTGGCTTGTTGTTGCAGAAAGCCATCGAAGATACCAACGGCGTAGACGCGGCGGCGATCAAAGCCGATCTCGACAAGCTCGATTTGCTGACCTTCTACGGGCACATCAAGTTCAGCACCGACGCCAAGACCCACGGCAAGCAAGCGGGGCACGAGATGGTCTACATGCAGTGGCAGAAGGACACCTCCGGCGCTTTCGTCAAGCAGATCGTGTGGCCCCTGGCTGCCAAGACGGCTGACGCACAAATCCGCAAGTAGTTCGATAGTTGCATAGTTCCGTAGGGTGATAGTGCGATAGTTGAGCGAACACACTATCGCACTATCACCTTATTCAACGATCTAACTCACACCGAGGTGAAGATGAGTCTTCCGGCGCTTGTCTCTTCGTCGATCGACGGGCTAATGCTTGGCTTTATCTACGGTCTCGCCGCCATGGGCTTGACGCTCATCTTTGGCGTGATGCGCGTGATCAACCTCGCGCACGGCGCGGTGATTACACTGGGCATGTTTTCGGTCTTTCTCCTCAGCGCCCAGCTTGGACTAAACCCCTATCTCTCGCTGGTGCTCACCCTTTTCCTCGGACTGGGGTTTGGCATCGTGATGTATTTTGTGGCAGTCCACCGGGTCATCAACGCGCCGGAATTGACAACGCTCCTCGCGACCTTCTCGGTCAATCTCATCATCGTCGGCTTGGGCACCGCGGTCTTTACGACCAGTCCGTTTGCGGTCGATGTCAATCTGGGCACCTATGGGTCTGGCGCGGTGACCGTCCTGGGCACCAAAATCGTCGCGGTGGTTGTGGCGATTCTGGTCACGATCGCGCTGTACTATTTTCTTTATCGCACCCGCGCCGGCAAATCGATCCGCGCCGTCGCGAACAATCGGAATGCCGCGGAACTCATGGGGATCAACACCACCGCGATGCTCGCGCTGAGTTTCGGACTCGGGACGATGCTGGCGGCGATCTCCGGCGGGCTGATCAGCACGTTGTTCGCGTTTACGATTCTCGCCGGCAGCAACTATGAAACCAAGAGCTTTGTCATCGTCGTCCTCGGCGGCTTGGGCAATCCGACCGGCGCGCTGGTGGGCGGCATTGTAATCGGCTTGCTGGAAGCGATCACGACGCTCTTCATCCCGGTGGGCTGGGTGCCGGTCATCGAGTACGTCGTTTTCGTGCTGATTCTGCTGATTCGTCCCAACGGACTGCTCGGGGCGCGCGCGTGACCGAGGTCTCACTGCGATGAAAAATCTACTCAATCCATTTCTCTGGATCATTCTGCTCGTCATCGGTGGGATCGCGGTCGTGCCCATTCTGACCGGGGACGCGTCGCTGCGCGAAAACCTCTTTCTGATCCTGATGCTGGTCGTGCTTGCCTCCAGCGTCAACATCATCATGGGTTACACTGGCTACGTCAATTTCGGCAACATCGTCTTCTTTGGTTTGGGCGGCTACTTCGCCTTCTATTTGATGCAGACCTTTCACACCCATTTCGTTCTCGCCGCGCTGGTGGGCGGTATCGGCGCGTGCGTGATCGCGATTCTCCTCGGCATCCCGGTGCTGCGGCTGCGCGGCGCGTACTTTGCGCTCGCGACGATCGGCATCAACGAGGCGCTGCGCACCTTCGTTTCCAACTTTGACCCGTTCGGCGGCTCGGTGGGAATGTTTTTCAATTACTCGGTCTACGATGCGTACGGCGGCGCGAAGAACGCGCTGTGGCTCGCGTACGACGCGATCGTGGTAGTGGCGCTCGCGACCATCGTGGCGAGTTTCCTGATCAAAAAATCGAAATTCGGATTGGGCTTGATGGCGATCCGCGAAGACCAGGACGCGGCGCAAGTGCTGGGCATTGATCCGGCGCGCGCGAAAGTCATCACGTATGCCATCTCGGCATTTTTCCCCGCGCTCGCCGGCGCGATCTTTTTCTTCAAGAACGGCATTATCGAACCGAACACGGCGTTCGATCTGCTGCGTTCGATTGAATCGCTCGTCATGGTGATGCTGGGCGGCTATGGGACCGTCACCGGACCCATCGTCGGCGCGCTCGTCTATGAGCGAATGAGCGCGCTCCTCATCACCGCGCCGCCGATTACGCTGATGGGCGTGAGCGTGAGTTTCAGTCAACTGCACCTTGCCATCGCCGGTGTTTTGCTGCTGCTGATCGTCCTCTTTGTGACCGGCGGCTTTGTCGGCTGGCTGCGGCAGCGCTTCCCGCGCGTGCGGAGGTACCTGGAATGAGCCAAGTCACCTCGACGATCCTCACCGTCGATAAGATCAGCAAGCGGTTCGGCGGACTGCTGGCGCTGGATCGCGTTTCGCTGGCGGTGAACGAAGGTCAAATCTTCGGCATCATTGGGCCCAACGGCGCGGGCAAGACGACGCTGTTCAACGTCATCAACGGCGTCTACCCGCCGCAGGAGGGTCGCGTCACTTTTCGCGGCGAGGACATTACCGGCATGCCGCCGTTCAAGGCGTCGCAGCGCGGCATCGCGCGCACGCATCAGGTCGTGAAACCCTTGGGCGAGTTGACCGTCAAGGAAAACGTCATGGTCGGCGCGTGCTTTGGGCGCGAGAATCTCTCGCTCGAAAAGGCGGCGCAGGTCGCGGACCAAGTGCTAGAGTTCGTCGGACTGGCGCCGCGCAAAGACCTGCTCGCCGGCAAACTGAATGTCGCGCAGAAGAAGCGGCTCGAAATGGCGCGCGCGCTCGCCGCGCGGCCGCGCCTGCTGCTGCTCGACGAAGTGCTCGCCGGCTTGAACCCGAACGAGGTCGCGGATATGTTGACCGTCATCCGGAAAATCCGCGAACAGGGCGTGACGATCATCATGATCGAGCACTTGATGCACGCGGTGATGAACCTGTCCGATCGCGTCTTCGTCCTCGACTATGGCGCGCGGATCGCGGAAGGCACGCCGCAAACCATCTCCAGCGATCCGCGCGTGATCGAAGCGTATCTCGGCGACCCCAAAGTGGCGCAGCGCTTCCTGGAGGGATCGGCATGACGACGCTGCAAGTCAAGGAACTCGAATCCGGTTACGGTGAAGTGCAGATCCTGTGTGGTCTCTCCCTCCAATTGGAACAGGGACGCTTGACCTCGCTCGTCGGCTCCAATGGCAGCGGCAAGACCACGCTGCTGCGCACGGTCACTGGACTGGTGCCCGCGTGGAAAGGCAGCGTTTTTTTCGACGGCAACGACGTGACCCATCTTTCCGCGCACTCGAAAGCGGAGATGGGAATCGTGCTGGTGCCGGAAGCGCGCCAGTTGTTCACCGATATGAGCGTGCTGGAGAATCTGGAAATGGGCGCGACCCCCAAGCGCGCGCGCGCGGAATACAAGCAGACGCTCGACTGGGTATTCGAATTGCTGCCGCGGCTGAAGGAACGCCGATCGCAACTCGCCGGCACGCTGAGCGGCGGCGAACAGCAAATGGTCGCGATCGCGCGCGGGCTGATGGCGAAACCGAAAATTTTGATGTTCGACGAATTGTCGCTGGGCTTGTCGCCGCTGCTCGTGATGAATCTGTTCGAAGTCATCCTCAAACTGAAAAGCCAGGGCTTGACGATGCTGCTCGTCGAGCAGAATGTGCAGATGGCGCTGGCGGTCAGCGATTACGCGTACGTCCTCAACAACGGGCGCATCGAGACGGAAGGCAAAGCCAAAGAGGTGCGCGAAATGGAGAGCGTCCGTAAGGCGTACCTGGGGTTGTAAGAGCGGGAATGTAGAGAATGTAGAGGTGTGGGAGTGTGAGAGTAAGGCACAGACGCGCGTGACGTCTGTGTCTTTGTTTTTGTGCGCGGGGAGGGAGGGGTGAGGCATTCGCCAACGCCTGTTTTCAGGAAGGCACGCGTAGTATAAACCAACCACATTGAACAAGAAACTATGGTTGAGCGAATGCCTCGCCCTTACCGCACACCTCGCCCTTACCGCACATATCGCCCACCGCGCGCCTCGCCTCCGCCGCGCACATCGCGCGCCCGCCCTTGCCACGCCCGCACAAATGTGCGATAATCCTGCCAGGGAAAACCCATGCTGACGAAGCCGTTTTTGCGTGAGCCGCGGTTTCTATTTTCCATTGACATTTCGCACAATCGGTTATAGAATCTTGAGTAAGATTCGGGGCGGTGGCGAAATGGCAGCCGCGGCGGACTTAAAATCCGTTGGGGTTAATCCCCCGTGTGGGTTCGACTCCCTCCCGCCCCACTCCGCAGTGATTCTCTGACGCAGCTATGGAGACACGAGCAATGCAGCTTGTTTATATCTAAAGTGATGAATGCTTCTCTCAACCAATCAGAGGAGCATTTTGCTAAAGAGCGATCATCGGCACGTCAGCCGGTTTCGAGAACCGGGATTAAAACCCGGAGGAGGAGACGAAATGAGACGCCTGATTCGATTGAGCATCGGTTTGATCTGCCTCATAGCGTTGGCGGCGCTCGCCCCCGCGGCGGGAGCCGCGCCGCCGACAATGCCGCCCGCCGACGGGTACCTCGGCGGCTGCACCGGCGAATACTTTAACAACATAACGCTTGCCGGTTCGCCGGTCATGGTGCGCACCGATGGCGCGGTGAACTTTTTCTGGCCCGAGGGCACGTCGCCGGGAGCGGGCGTGAACACAACGCAGTACTCGGTGCGCTGGACCTGCTCGGTCAACGCGCCGTCGGATGGCAATTATACCTTCACGATGACGACCGACGACGGGATGAATCTGCTGGTGGACGGCAACCTGGTCATGTGGGCGTGGTACGATCAAGGTCCATCCGCGTACGCCAAGACGATCTTTCTCAATGCCGGCGCGCATACGGTCATCATTCAATACTACAACGATACGCTCGGCGGCACCGCGCAGGTCACCACGTCGCTCGTCAGCACCGGCACGACATCGACGAGTTTTCCGGACTGGAGAGGCGACTATTTCAACAATCAGTCGCTTTCCGGCGCGCCGACGATCTCGCGCGACGATCTGAACATCAACTTTAATTGGGGCGGCGGATCGCCGGACCCCAGCATCCCCGCCGATCACTTTTCGGTGCGCTGGACGCGGACGCTCAATTTCGCCGGCGGCACCTGGCAATTCACGACGACCACTGACGACGGCGTGAGATTGTGGGTAGACGGCAACCTGTTGATCGACCAGTGGCACGATCAAGGACCTACCGCGTACTCGGCGAACATCGCGCTTGCCGCCGGCACGCACAATGTCCAGATGGAGTATTACGAAAATACCGGCGGCGCGCTCGCGCAATTGAACTATACGCAAGTATCGTCGGGCGGCACAGGCGTGGTCGTCGGCGTCTGGGTGGGACAATATTACAACAACGTCTCGCTGTCCGGCTCGCCGGTATTCTTGCTCAACACTCCCGGCTTGAACTTTGGTTTCAACTGGGGCTATGGTTCGCCGGACCCCAGCGTACCGGTCGATTACTTTTCCGCCAAGTGGGACGCGTACCAAAACATCCCGACGACCGGCTACTATACGATCATGGCTAATTCGGACGACGGCGTGCGCGTGTGGCTGGACGGCGCGCTGGTGATCGACGGTTGGTACGATCATTCGTCGACGACCTTCACCGCGACGCGCAATCTCGGCGCGGGGCTGCACGCGTTCCACGTCGAGTACTATGAGCGCACCGGCACCGCGCTGGTCAGCGTGCAAATCGTGCCGGGCACGACCGTCATCCCGCCACCGCCTCCGGGCACCGGCGGCGAAGTGATCGTCGACGACCTGGGACCGGGCTGGCAAGCCGGCGGCACGTCGAGCAGTTGGCGCGGCGTTGCAGCCGGGATCAACAATCACGCGTTCTGGACGTTCAACAACACCTACGCCGCGCCGTACTACAACTGGGCGCGCTGGTATCCCGCGCTGACCGGCGCAGGCAACTACGAGGTCTTTGCGTACATCCCGGCGGGCATTGCCTCAACCCTGAACGCGCGCTACTGGGTCTATCACGCCGGGCGGTACGATCTTGCGCCGCGCAGCCAGGTGTTCTACGCCAACCAATGGATGTCATTGGGCACGTACTACTTTAGCGCGGGCGGCGGCGAGTTCGTCTCACTCAGCGACGTGACGGGCGAATGTTACTTGTGCCGCACGCTCGCGTGGGACGCCGTCAAGTTCAGTCCACGCTAGCGGCGCAACGAATCGATGCAATAACGCAGCGGCTCTCCATTCTTGGAGAGCCGCTGTTGTTTTTCAGCCGATTACAATTCCCGCAACACCTGGTCCACCTCCATCCGATTCAGCCGCCGATTGACCCACAGCGTGCTCGCGATCATCCCCGCGAGGGTCAGCGCGTAGAGCGCGAACAGAGTCGTCCACGGAATCGTGATGTCTGTCGGCGGAATCGTGAAGAGTGCGCCAAGTAGCAGGACAAACACCTTGCTCAAGCCGAACCCAATCGCCGCGCCGATGATGAGCGCGAGCAAGCCGATCGTCAGCGATTCCGACCAGAGGAAGCGGCTCACCTGTGCGGCGCTGCCGCCGAGCGCGCGCATCGTGCCGAATTCCTTCGCGCGCTGATATACCATCGCCATCAGGAAAATCCCCAAGCCGATGGACGCGATGATGAGCGTGTACAGTCCTTCGATCGCGCCTAAACCGTTGATGTTGAGACTCGTCAGCGATCTGCCCGTGGCGACAATCGCCGTGTCAATGTCTTGAACCTGGATCGGCGAAGCGGCGAACTGCGCGCGAATGTTCGCGGCGACCGTTGCCGGCGCGCCCGACGCGCTTGCCAGGAACAGGGTGACCGTCGGATCGTTCGTCGCTTGCGCCAGAAACGGCAGATTGACGACGAGGAACGTATCGGCTTGGCTTGCCGGAAAGTGCGTGACGATGCCGAGCACTTGCCCCTTGACTTGCGTGGACTGGTTCGCCTTATTGTCGAGCACGCGAAACAGAATCGGGTCGCCGACCTGCACGCTGTACGCGTCCGCCAGCTGCGCCGAGATGAGCACGCCGTCCGGCGTCGCCGCCATCTTTTGCATCGCTTGCGCCATCGTCAAGCCGCGCAGGTAACTATCGGGAAAGAACGCGGCATTCGCGAACGAAGCCGGCACGATTCCAAACGCGGTCTGCGCCGAACTGCCCACGTAAACCTGGGTCGTCTTGATCGGCGAGACTGCGCGAACTCCCGGCGCCGTCGCAATGACATTGCCAAGCGCCAGATCGGGATACAGACTGATAGCCCGCGTGATCTGAATGTCCGCGCCCAGTTCGTAGCGGGCGGCCACGGCTTTCTGCGCTTGATACGTGCGCGTGAAAATCGCCAGACTCGTGCCGAACGAAATCGCCAGTGCGACGATAACGACCGCCGCGCCGATTTCGCTCGCGCGCCGGACGATCTCGCGCCCCGCCATATCGCCCAGGTCGCCGAACGCGGCGCGCAACAACGCGCGGATGGCGACGCCGGCGCGCTGGATGCCGCCGCCCATCACGCGCGAGAGGAGCAGGGTCGCGCCAATCCACAGAAACAGCGGCGCGAAAAAGATGATGAACCCAAGCGAAAGCGTTTGACCCTCGCTGCCCGTCGTATCAAAGCCGCCGCCCTGCGCGTTGACCGAGAAGAGCAGCGCGGCGATGACGAGACTGACGAGATCGAGGTACGCGCGCGCCCAGAACGGTTTCTTCGCCGCGCGCGTTAGTTCCTGGCGTTCCTGCGCGATCTCTTGATGCAGCGTATTGCGAATCGGCAAGTAGGTGGCTCCCGTCGTCAGCGCAAGCCCGGCGAGAAAAGCGATGAACGCCGACAGCAAAAAATTGGCGAGGTCGGCTTGCTGCCACAACGTCGGACCGAAAAGATAGAGCGTCGTCGCGATGCCGACGAGCAGACCGATCAGCGTTCCGACGGCGGCGATGCACACGCTCGCCAAGCCGGACGCGATGAGGATTTGGCGCGGGGTCGCGCCGCGCGCGCGGAGCAGACTGATTTCCTGCCGCTGCGGGCCCGTAATCAGGTCGGTGGCGTATTTCGAAAGGTACGCCGCGAGCGCGACGCCGGGCATGCCGAGAAAGAGGAACAAGAGTTTCGCCCACAGCGCGTCGGATTGCGCTTTGGTCAGCGCGTCGCCCAGGTTATTCGTCACGCGCACCTCGCCGGGGAATTGCGCTTCGAGATGCCGGCGCATCGCGTCGACCGCGCGGCTCGCTTGCAGCGGATCGCTGGGCAGGCGCGCGTGATCGATCCGCACGTCCACTTCGCCCTGCATCGTCTGCGCGGTGACCTGCTTGCCGTTGACGGTCGGCGGCGGATTCGTCAGCGCGTTGGCAAGCGTGGACTGCCAAAGCGACGGCGCGATGAAGAGGTCGTTCGGAATTGGATTGAACTCGCCGGCGTGCGCCGGATCGGTCGCGACGAACAGATACGCGGCTTGGCTCGTGTCCACGACGCCGGTGATGGTCAGTCTAACCGGCTGCGGCATCTGCGAAAAATCGACCGCGATCGTATCGCCGATCTTCAAGCCGAGCGCGCCGAAGAGTTGTTGACTGACAAGCGCGCCTTGCGAATCGAACGCGCCGGCGGCGACGCGCAGCGTTTTGAGCGCGCTAAAGTACTCTGGCGTGACGACGAACACTTTGCCCGCCGCGGCGGTCTTATCGCCTGCCGTATTCGCCGCGCCGCCGAAATCGGCGCTGAGCAGCGGCTGCGCGGCAATGACGTTCGGCGTCGCGCGCAGTTGGGCGACGATCGGATCGAGGTTCGGCGTCGCCAGCGTGGACGCGACTTGCATATCGACGGTCACCGCTTGCACGGCGGATTGCGTCATCCGCTGGCTGGACGCGTCCACGAAAAAGAGAATGCCCGCGAACAATCCGACCGCCAGCACGAGACCGAAGAGATACGTGAACGTGCGGCGCGGGTTGCGCGTGATAATTTGAAAAGCGTAGGAAAGAAAAGCCATTGCGAGGCTCCAATAAGACCTGACCGGTTTTGCAAAACCGGTCAGGTCTGGTTTTTATTCAATTTTGCCATCGCGCATCCGCACGCGGCGGTCGGCGCGCGCGGCGTCGTCGGGATCGTGCGTGACCATGACGAGCGCGGACTTGTTTTCACGTTGAACCTGGATGAGCAAGTCCATCACCTCGCGCGCGGTAGCGCTGTCCAGGTTGCCGGTCGGTTCGTCCGCGAGCAGCACGCGGGGACGATTCGCCAACGCGCGGGCGATCGCGACGCGCTGCTTTTGCCCGCCCGACATTTCGCCCGGCAAATAATCGATTTGGTCTACCAGCCCGACCGCGCCCAACAGTTCACGCGCGCGTGCGGCGCGTTCCTTCGCGGCGACGCCGGCGAGGAGCATCGGAAATTCGACATTCTCCTGCGCGGTCAGCACCGGCGACAGGTTGAACGATTGAAACACAAAGCCAAGCGTGCGGCGGCGCAATTCGGCGGTGCGTTCCGCCGGGAGTTGCGCGAGGTCGTTGCCGTCAATCACGATGCGTCCCGCCGTCGGCAGCGTTAGCCCGCCGAGCAGATTCAGCAGCGTGCTCTTGCCGCACCCGCTGGGTCCGACGATGGCGACGAATTCGCCGCGCGCGATATTCAGACTCACGCCGCGCAGCGCGCCTACGCTCGTGCCGTCGATGCGATATGCTTTTTCAAGGTCGTTCGCCATTACAATCGAATCTGACATTTTTTCTCCACTCAGACCCGCAGGGTTTTCCGTAGCGAAGCGGAGGACCCTGCGGGTCTAATTCTCCTCCAGGAATCCGCCGCGCAGATGCACGATGCGCCCGGCGCGCGCGGCAACGCGCGCGTTGTGCGTAACGACGACGAGCGTCGTGCCGCGCGCGCGGTGCAGGTCTTGTAGCAATCCCATCACTTGGTCGGCGGTCTCGCTGTCGAGTTCGCCCGTCAATTCGTCGGCGAGCACCAGGTCGGGATTGTTCGCAAGCGCGATGGCGATGCCGACGCGCTGCGCCTCGCCGCCGGAGAGCTGGCTCGCTTTGTGGCTCAGTCGCTTGCTCAATCCCAGCCGCGTCAGCAAATCGGTCGCGCGGATGCGCGCTTGCCCCGCTGCCACGCCCGCCCACTGCATCGGCAGCATCACATTTTCGAGCGCGGTGAGGAACGGGAGTAGGTTGCCGGTTTGAAAGACGATGCCGATGTGCTGGCGGCGGAACGCGCCGCGCTCGGTTTCGTCCAGCTTGCTGATGTCGGTGTGGCGGATCACCAGTTGCCCGGCGGTCGGCGTGTCGATTCCGCCGATGAGATTCAGCAGTGTCGTCTTGCCCGCGCCGGAGCGCCCGACGATGGCGACGAACTCGCCCGGTTTTACGCTGAGGTGCGCGCCGCGTAGGACAACGGTTTCCAGATCGTTCGTCTTGTAGATTTTAAACACGTCGCGCGCCATCAAGAGCGCACCATCCGTTTCGATGGGACGGTGGATGGTTTGAGTACCGAACATGGTGTCTCCTTCGGTAGTTGGGTGGTTAGGGGTTCGACAAGAAATAGATTCCCGTTCACCGGTGCGGAACGGCGTCCGCACCCTACGTAGGGAACGCTCGCCGGAGCGTTCCAGATATACGGTTCGGGAAGTTATTCTTTTTCGAACCCTTAGGGGTTCGGTAGTTGGGTGATTGGGTGATTGGATGATCTGGCAACGAGTGCCGAACAACGCAATGCCCCAACCATCCAACGACCTAACTTTCCAACAATCTAACGACCCAACCACCCAACTTTCCAATTAGAGCCATTTGAAACTGTTGACGACGCGGTCAAAGATTGCAGACAGGTCGCCGTAGAACTGGGCGGGACCCGTAACCGAAATAATCGCGAGATCACTCGAGCCCTGCCGCGGCACATAAACGCGCGCGGCAATATAGTTCAGCCCCTTGCCAGTGACTGGGTTCTGTCCGGCTTGGTAGCGATAGATCAAGCTTGCGACGGCGCCATACGGGGTCTGCCCGGGCTTGAGCACGATGGTTTGGTAGCTGGGAACAGACGCTTTGAGCTTCGCCTCGTCGGCGGTTGCATACTCGGTCGCCGACTTGCCGCCGCTGTTGACGATCGCGATCTGCGCGTTGCGATCCTGGTTGGTGGATTTGACGCTGTCGGTCACATCGCCCGGACTGGTTTGCCATCCGTTGACGAAAAGCACTTGATACCGATTTTGCGAATCGTGATAAACGACCATGCGCTCTTCGCCGATCTGGTTGATCAGCGGGTCGTTCGTCGCCGGCGAAGGCGGCAGTCCGCCGGGGTCGGTCACGCTGGCGACGGAGGGTCCACCTTCGGGGCGTCCGCCTTCGGCGCCGGGCGCGCCTTCACCGCCCAAAGCAGCCGTGGGCTCCGCTAGTTGCGCGGCAGGCGGTGCGGCTTGCGTTTGCGCGCTCGGCGGGTTGCTCTGAGCCGGCGGATTGATCGGCGCGGCAGATCGCACGGTTGGTTTTGGCGCGGCGGTGTTCGTCCCGCACGCGGCGAGCGCAACGAGGGCGAACAACGCCAGGACGACAATGGCAAAACGGGTGAGAGAATTCTTCTGAATCATGAGATACTCCTTGGGTAAATGAGAGGCGGCGACAATCACCGCCGGCTTTCAAGCGTCACGTAGAAAAAGTCGCGCGCGGACGGGTACGCGACGTACATCCGCGGCTGGTAAATCATCTTGTCCAACAAGACCTGCTCGGCGAAATCGCCGCGGGCGGGCGCGTACATCAAAAAGCGTTGGTAGGACAGATTGACATCCAACTCCGCCACGTCGCTTGCGCCGGCGGCGACGAGCGCGTCCGCCAAGCGCTGCGCCGTGAGCGATTCGCCGGCGGCGTAGAACAGCGTGCGCCCATCCGCGCTGACGCCCAGCGCCGAGCGCCAGATGGCGGTCTTGCCGCTAACACTTGCGCCCCAGGCAATCGGATGGTTGCTTGCCAGCGAGAGATTGATTTGGTTCTGGTACGCCAGAAACGCCGGCGTCTGACGAAAGGATTGCATCAGCGGCAAGGTGTTGGAAATCGCCGACCAGGGCGCGATGCGGACGCTCCCATCCCGGTAGAGCGCGATGGTGTCCGCGTTGGGCTGCGGGGGCAGAATCGTTTGCCCGTCCACCATCATGCCGTGATGGCCGTGGATCGCCCTGAATCCGCCGTTGAACGCGGCAACGAGCGACGCCACGTCGGAGCTGGGAATCAATCCTGGACGCGGCACGCGGGCGGATGAAACCGGCTCCTGGGTACCCGCCACCGCGTGCAAGCGCAGGCGCGTGGCATCCAACGCCACGATGGCGACTTGGGCATAGGGTCGCGCGGCATCGGGATGCAAAAAGGTTTTGTACATCAGCGGCGCGGCGCTGGAATCGAATGCATTGGGAATCGGCGTCCACAAACCTTCACCGGGCGCGGCAAGATTGGGATCGAGCGGCGTCACTGGGCGCGGCAAAAATAAATTCTGTGGCGCGCTAAGCTTGGGCGCGACTTGCGGTTGCGCTGGCGTCGCGGGAGGCGACCAAAACCCAGGCGTATTTCCCGTGGCGGTCTTTTGCTGGACGGTATCGGTGACGCCGTAAAAAACATTTTCGGCGAACGCGATCGGTTCGGGTCCGATGATTCCGCGCACGTCGTCCACCACTTGGGTCAACGCGTTGGGTGAAGCCGCCAACCAGCCCACTAGCCCCAAGAGCGTCAGCGCGATCAGCGTCAATTCGATTTGAATGAACCTGAAAGAGTAAATTTTCATCGCCGTTCCCCTTCCTCAGAGCGAGGGCGCAGGATGCGCCTGCGCCCTCGCCGTCCCGACTAGCCGCCAGTTTCGGGGGTCGTCGTTTCTGGCAAGCCGTCTTCGATCTGCTGACCCGATTGCGCGCCATTCTGGATGGTGTCCGTGTCGGGCGCGGTGGATCCTAGTTCCGCGCTGTCGGGCGTACCATCTTCGACTTGCGCGCCGACCTGGTCTTGCGTGGTGCCGGTGTCCACCGCCGATTGCGGCTCGGTACCCACACTCGGCGCAACCGCGCTCGATGTCGGGGGCGGTGTGCCCACAGGTCCTTGCGCGGAGGCGTGTCCCACTGCGCCGAGCGCAAGGAACGCGAACGCCATCACCGCGGTAAGCACAAGCAATTTTCGTTTCATTCAAACCTCCTGTATTTGATTCGCCAGCGTCCTGAGCGAAGTCGAAGGATCGTCTGCGAATCTACCGTCAGTATAAAGGGCGCAGATTAAAACGAGCGCGGCGAAAAGATTACAGTTTTTTCATCGCTCTCACGCTAATAAAAACTCGCCTCGACTGAGGCGAGCGGGCAGAGATATTGTGTAGAGACGTTGTGCTGTAGAGACGTTCGCGAAGCGTGCAACATCTCTACAGATTTTCCCGTCAAGCGCGAGCGCCAGTACGTCCCACGCCGCGCTGAGCATCGCGCCGCTTATTTTCTTTCCTTCAGCGGCATCCGAACCACAAACGTCGTGCCTTGCCCCACGACGCTCTGCGCCTCGATCGTCCCGCCTTGCGCGACGACGAGCGCGCGCACGATCGCCAGCCCCAAGCCCGCGCCCCCCGTGTCCGATGTGCGTGATTCACCGAGGTGATCCTTCGGCTGACTCAGGACAGGCTCTTGGTCATCGGCGCGATAGAATCGCTCAAAGATGTGCGGCAGCTGTTCGGGCGCAATGCCAATGCCTGTGTCGGCAATCGAAAGCTCCGTGCGATCGCCCGCGCGCGCCGCCGCGAGCGTGACCGTGCCGCCGCGCGGCGTGAACTTGAGCGCGTTCTCCACCAGATTGAACAGCACGTGCAGCAATTTGTCTTCGTCCGCCCACAGCGTCAGCGCATCACCAAGCGCCTGTCCTGAGCCAGCCGCAGGATGATCGCGGTCGTCCGCGCGCACGACGAGCGCAACGCCGCGTTCCTCCGCGAGCGCGCGCATTTCGTCCGCCACCGCGTGCAGCAAGCGCGCCGTGCTCACCGCGTCGAATTGCAGCGGCAATTTGCCCGCGTCCGCGCGCGCCAGCATCAGCAGATCACCGGCGCGCTGGGTCAGCCGATCCACGTCGCCGCCGAGTTCTTGCAGGACGCGGCGATACTCGTCGGGCGTGCGCGGGCGATTCAGCGTGACGTCAATCTCGCCGCGCATCACCGTCAGCGGCGTCCGCAACTCATGCGACGCGTTCGCGGTGAATTCGCGCTCGCGGCGAAACGCGTCGTCGAGCCGCGCGAGCATCGCATCGAACGTGCGCGCGAGCCGCCCCACCTCGTCGTCGGGCAAGTTCAGGTTCAAGCGCTGGTGCAAATCCGCCGCGCTGATACGCCGCGCCGCGCGCGTGATGCGATCCATCGGCGCGAGCGCGCGCTGGGCGAACCAGTAGCCGCCGCCCGACGCCAGCGCGAGCGTGAGCGGGACGATCGCCAGCAACAGTACGAGCAACTGCCGCAGCGCGCTGTCCACCTCGTCGAGCGGCTGGGCAATTTGCAGCGCGCCGTAAAAAATTCCGTTCTCGCTGATCGGGCGCGTGTAGATGCGGTACGGCTGTCCATTGACCGCGCGGGTGTCCAGCGGCGCTTGCCCAGCCCGCGCGGCGTCGAGCGCGGCGGACGAGACCGCGAGCGCGGCAAAGCGCGCATTCGTGTCCACGATGCGTCCGCCCGCGTCCACCAGGCGCACCAGATAGCCCGATTCGCGCAGACTCGCCGCGTCGGACGTATCGCCCTCGCTATTCTGAAAATTGATTTGTCCCTGTTCGATGTTCACCGCGCCGGCGAGTTGCTCCGCGTTCAGGCGCAGCGTGTTGTCCACCTGTTGGTACAGCGAGCGCGCCAGCGTAAAATAGAGCGCCGCGCTGAACGCGATCAGGATCAGTGCGAGGAGCGCGATGTACCACAATGTCAGGCGCGCTCGAATCGTCTTAAACATTCAGCGCCTCAATTTTGTACCCGACGCCGCGCACGGTTTGAATCAACTTAGTTTCGAACGGGTCGTCCACCTTGCGGCGCAGGTAGCGAATGTACACGTCCACCACGTTCGACTGCGCGTCGAAATCGTACCCCCACACGCCTTCCGCAATTTGCACGCGGGTCAGCGGCTGTCCCGCGTGCCGCATCAAAAGTTCGAGCAAACGATACTCGCGCGCGCTCAGTTCGATCGCTTGAGCGGCGCGCGTGATTTGATGCGTCGTCGTGTCCAGCGTCAGATCGCCGACGCCGAGTTGGAGCGATTGCGTTTCGGGCGGGCGGCGCGTGAGGGCGCGCAGGCGCGCCAAGAGTTCTTTGAACGCAAAGGGCTTGACGAGGTAATCGTCCGCGCCCGCGTCCAAGCCGCGCACGCGGTCGTCCACCGCGTCGCGCGCGGTCAGCATCAGCACCGGCGTCTGGATGCCGCGGCGCCGCAATTCCTGGCACACGCTAAAGCCGTCGCGGCGCGGCAGCATCACGTCGAGGATGATGAGGTCGTAGGCGGTCGCGTCGACAAAATCGAGCGCGGCGACGCCGTCCTCCGCAACATCCACGACGTACTGTTCTTCTTGCAAGCCCTTGCGCACAAACGCGGCGATTCGGGCTTGGTCTTCCACAAGCAAAACGCGCATCAAAAATCTCCACACGAATTTCGTTTGGATTATACCACACCCAGATTAGAATCCGATTAAGGCGCTGAAGACCTGATCCGCCTTGGAAACACGAGCCGCCGCAGTCCGCTGACGAAGGCGAGCACGCACTCTCTTTTGACACTCAACCCAATCGCGTTACAATGTCAACCCGGAGGCGACAATGAGCCAATACGCCAATTATCTGAACGAAGTCGGCATGTTGAACCGCACGCCGCGCAGCGGGTTTCAATTCCTCGGCACCGGCGAGCAGTCGGTTGCCGAGCATATGTATCGGATGATGCACGTCGCGTTTCTGCTTGCGCGGATGAGCGATCACGCGGAGCGGGTTGACGAGGCGCACGTGCTGCGCCTCGTGATGTTTCACGATTTGCCGGAGGCGCGCACGAGCGATCACAATTACGTGAACAAGAAATATGTGCAAGAAGATTTGGAAAAACTGCTGGACGAGGGAGCGCGGCACTGGCCCTTTGGCGAGGAGATCGCCGCGGACATCCGCGAGTTTGAAGCGGCGGAGACGCCCGCGGCGCGCCTCGCGAAAGACGCGGATCAGCTGGAGTTGCTGCTCGTGCTGAAAGAGCAAGGCGACCTCGGCAACCCGCACGTCGACGATTGGATCAAGCCGCTGCTCGCGCGCTTGAAGACCACCGCGGGCAAGCAACTGGCGCAAGAAATCCTCGCGACGCGCTGGGACGAGTGGTGGTTCAACAACAAGGACGATCAACATTGGGTCGATGGACACAAACGGCGCGCGTAGACGCCGCAGCTTGGTCGGGTGCCACAGATTTGACTTATCCTTGCCCGCTTGGTATGATTGGCTCGCACCACCACTCGTCGAGCGGGTGACAGGAAAAAATGCAAGAGGAACAGGGCGCGTCAATTGAATCGCTAAACAATCCGGCAACCCTTCTGCCGGGTACCTCCGATTTTGAGGAGGCGCTCGACCGCGTCCTTGCCAACCTCGGCGGTGTAGTTCCCTACGATACAGCCAGCATCTTACTCGTTGAGGCGGATGTCGCGCGGGTCTTTCGTTCCAAAAAACTTGGCGCGCCGGAATCTAAAAACACGCCATCCGATCTCAGTGTGCCGATTGAACAGGTACCCCATCTGCTTCGGGCGATGACCTCGGGACGGGCGGTGCTTATTCCGGATACGCGCACCGAAATTAGCTGGGCCCGATCGCCGGAGACGGAGTGGATCCAATCGCATCTTACCGCGCCGATCCGCGCTGGCAACGAAACCCTCGGTTTTATCACCGTGGACAGCGCACTCCCCGACCAATTCAACTCTGCCCACGCGCTCCATTTGCAGATATTCGCCGACCAAGCCGCTATGGTGATCGAGAATACCCGTCTGCGCGCGGAGACGCGCCGCAGTATTCGCGAACTCAGCGCGTTGAATCGGATTCAGGCGAGCATTAATTCGACGCTGGAGCTGGAGTGGGTGCTTCAACTGGCGATGCAGGAAGCCCAAAATCTTTTCGGCGTTGAGAAATGCTCACTGATGCTGCTCGACGAGCAGACCAACGAGCTTTTCTTTCAGATCGCGCTGGGCACTTTGTCCGACAAACAAATCCGCTTTAGCGTGAATCAGGGCATCGCCGGTTGGGTGGCGCGCACGGGTCAAGCGGCGTCGGTGAATGATGTGCGCGCCGACCCGCGCTGGTATCCCGACCCAGACACGGCAACGGGTTTTACGACCCGCTCGATCCTGGCGCACCCGTTGAAGACGAGAGAAAAAGTCGTCGGCGTCATCGAGTTGATCAACAAGATTCAAGGACGGTTTACCGTCCAAGACCTTGAGCTGCTCGAGTCCATTTCGAATTCGGTGGCGGGCGCGATCGAGAACGCTCGGCTTTTTGGCGAAGTGAACAAGGCGTACCAAGAGATGGCGCGCACCCAGTCCCAAATTCTCGAAAGCCGCAACACCTTGCGGACGCTGTTTGATGGGATCGAGGACAGCATCAGCATTCTCGGCGAAGACCTGCGCATCAAGGCGCTCAATCGATCCAGCGCCGCCGGCATTGGCCTTGAGCCACGGCTCGCCATCGGCAAATATTGTTACGAGGTTTTGGATCAGACGGATCAACCCTGTACGGATTGTCCGGTGATCGATACGTTCCGCACCGGCAAACCCGCGCTGGTCACGAAGAAGCGGATGGGGAACGGGGGGATCACGCGCGAGTTGGAAGTGCGGACCTACCCGCTGGAAAATCCCGAAGGGACGATCGATCGCGTTATCGAAATCACGCGCGACGTCACGGAACGGCAGAAGATGGAAGCCACACTCGTCCAGTCCGCCAAACTCTCCGCGGTGGGAGAGTTGGCTGCCGGCGTCGCTCACGAAATCAACAATCCGCTCACGGCAGTTTATGGGAATGCCCAAATGCTTTTGCGCGCGCTGGAACCCGAAGACGCGCGCTATCAGATGGCGCAGTTGATCGAGCGGGGCAGTCTGCGGGCGAGCAAAGTCGTGCGCAATTTGCTTGATTTTTCGCGGCAGGAAGATTATCAGTTCGCCGCCGTCGATCTGAATTCGACGATTGAAGATGCCTTGGCTCTCGTGCTGCACCAGTTGGAACGAAAACAAATCCACGTCACCAAGCATCTGCCGGACGACCTGCCGCGCGTTTCTGCCAGCCCGTCGCACCTTCAAACCGTCTGGACCAACTTGCTGATCAACGCGCGGGATGCGATTGGCGGACAGCCCGACGGAAGAATCAACATCGAAACCCAACTCAGCGCGGACGGTCAATCGGCGCGGGCCTTGTTTACCGATAACGGTCCGGGCATCGCGGAAAAAGATTTGCCGCGCCTCTTCGAACCTTTCTTTACGACCAAACCGCGGGGGCGCGGCGCCGGCTTGGGACTCTACGTCAGCTCGCTGGTGATTGCTCATCATCATGGAACAATCCAGGTCAACAGCCAAGTCGGCGATGGCACGACGTTCACCGTCAGCTTGCCGATCCATCGCGAATGAGGGGCTTGCCAAAACAGCGTGGGAGCGCGCCGCCAGTCCGCGCTGGACTAGTCCAACAACAATCGCCGATCAGCGCCTGGGTAAGCCAGGGAGTCTGATCGGCGAAATGGTGTGCGCCCAAACCGCGCGGGGTGATCGTCTACTTTCGATTTTCATTGGGCAAACTCTTGAGCCACTTGCGAACAATGTCGCCTTCGTTCTGAGAGCCGAGCGAGTCGAAGACTTCGAGCGCCTGCATCCAAAAACCGCGCGCCTTGTTTCTCTCTCCGTGTTTGGCATAGAGCATCCCCAGATTGGCTCGCGTTTGCGCCGTCCCGCGAAGGTCGCCAAATTTCTCATTGAGCCGGAGCGCGCGGCTCAGCGAGCTTAGGGCTTGCGCCCATTCGCTTTTTTGCGTTTGGACCACGCCGAGGTTCATGAAGATCGTCGCCATCCCTTGCGGGTTCTCCAGTTTTTCCAGCATCGCGAGGGCGTTCTGATAAAATTCCACGGCTTGATCCCAGTCACCCTTGCGCTGGTACACCATACCCAGACTGCCCGCGACGGCGACGGCATTACTGGTATCGCCCAGGTGTTGGCACGCTTCAATCCCGGCGAAACTCCAATTGATCCAGTCACTCCACATGGAATGGAGGTTAAAGTAATACGTCATCGCGCCGTGAATAAAGTCGCGCCGCAACTCCCAGCCCATCTGGTCGTTCCGTCCCGCCGCGTACCGCTGACCGGCAAAGAGGTTGCTCAATTCGGCGTCCAGAATCGCATGAGCATCGTGCGTCTCGGACCCTTGGAGTTTTCGTCCGTGCGTTTTTGCAAGAGCGCAATAGTGCTTTGCCATGCGTAGTTCCGCGTCCCAGTCGGTCAATTGATTGCGGGCAAAATCGCGCAAGACCGAATGCAATCGGTATCGCCCGGGTCGATATCGGGATTGGGTGAAGGAGAGCCGCTCTAATTGCTCCAGCGTCCGCTCTGCAACATAGGGCGTCGTTTCCGTAACCGCCGCCGCGGCGGCGGCGTCAAAATCATCTCCGGCAAACGCGCCGAGTGCGGCAAAAAATTTTTTATCGTCCTCGCTCAAAAACCGGTGAGTCATATTCAAAGCCGCGCGCGTCCCGCGCAGATACGGGTAGCCCCAGTTGGAGGACTCGAGCTGGGCGCGCTCCTTTCGCAGCGATTCGAGGAGGAACTGCGGCTTGATCGTCGGACGCTCACGCGCGAGAGACGCCGCCAAGTTGAGCGCCAGGGGAAGGAAATCCACGCTGCGTCCAATCTCGGCGATGATGGAACGCTCCGCGTCGACGCCGCGGGCGTCCAGCACGCGCGCGAACAAGCTCTCCGCCTCGGTCTCACTCATCCGCTCAAGTTCGATCAGGGCAGCGGCATTCGGGAGTTGTAAGCGCCGCGTCCGGCTCGTAATCATCACGGCGCAATCGCCCAGCGCTTGCAGGAGCGGTGCGATGCGCCCGTTGTCTTGCTCGTCTGCGGCGCCGTCCAAAATGGCGAGTACCCGTTTGCCGCTCAAGACTCGCCGCGCTTCGTCCGCGCGGACGGTAATCTCTTCAGCCCTTCTTTCTTCCGGCGACAAAGTGCGGAATTCAAATCGCAAATCACCGCGACCCAGCGACGGAAAGCCGCCATACGCACGCGCCCAGGCGGTGATCGTATCGGCGGGACGCGTCGTTTTGATATTCGCCCACAGCACTCCATCCGGAAACTGGTCGCGCACCAGGTGCGCGGCGTGAATTGCCAGTTCGCTCCTGCCCAGTCCACCCGTGTCGCCGACGCCGCGGATAATCACTAATTGCCCCCGGGTGAGCGCGGCGACAAGTTTCTCGATTTGCGGTTCGCGGCCCACGAAGGTTTCGAGCAAACTAGGGGCTTGGAATATCGGGCGGGTTACCTTGAGCGCGAATTGTTCCGCGATCAACGCAGCCAGCGCGTCGGCGATTTGCTCTTCCAATTGAACCGGGTTATTGAATTCGAACGCGCGCAGCTTGTTATCGCCTTGTTTCACAATCTGCTCGACGAAGGCGGACTGGGGCGCGCTGGCGCGGTCCGATTCCTGGAGTTGCTTGATGAATACGAGTCTTGGTTTTTCTAAACACCGCGCTTGCTCGTACTCTTGCTCGGACACGGAGACGCCCGCGCTCGGGTCGATCCGTCCGTAGCGCGTCATGCTGTACTGACCGATGAAAATGTCGCACTCGTAGATGAACGCCAGGTTCGCTTCCAAGGATAGCTGGTCGTCGGAATATTTGGTGTCGATGCGCGCGCCCGCGATCCGCAGCGAAGGCAATGTGCTCGCGAGCACTTGCCGTTCGTGGCGCAAATCGTCTGTTATTCCACTAATGAAGAGTTTGAGTTCTCGCATCGGATAATTTACGACCGGCGTTTAGCGCACTGACCTGCGCTTATTCTACCACGCTCTAATACTCTGCGCCACTAGCCGCCATCGTCGCGCGCGGCTGCTGTAATGTCGGTTGACCTGCCACAACTTTTGGCAAGCCGCGGAACAGGCGGCAACCCCCGGTTGACAAAGACGCAAACCTCACCTATGCTCCCAGGTAGCGTCCGGAGACTGACTATGCGTCGCGGTGAAGCGCGTCGGTCACGTCAAGAATTTGCTCTGGTTCAAAGGAATTGAAGATGGCTCTCATTCTCGTTGTGGACGACGATATCGATGTTGCCAAGACGGTCGAATTGGACTTGGGTCAAAATGGGTATCAGGTCATCACCGCTGCGAACGGCTATGACGCTCTCCAAAGCGCGCACCAGGCGCGCCCTGATCTCGTGCTGCTGGATATCGCGATGCCGGAGATGGACGGCATCGAAGTCTGCCGCCGCCTCCGCGCAAGCCCAGCGACCGTCTCCATCCCAATTCTTTTCATGACCGTCAGCAAAGACATCAAGACCAAGATCGATGGGTTCAACGCCGGCGCGGATGACTATTTGGTCAAGCCGTTCGATCTGCAAGAGTTGAATCTGCGCGTCAAAGCCCTCTTGCGACGCGGCGCGAGCAAACCCACGGAGATGCCGCCGCAAGTTACGGTCGGCTCGCTCACCTTGAATTGTCGGACTTTTGAATTGAGAACCCATCAGAAACAAGTGCTCCTCACGCCCGTCGAGTTTGAACTGATCTACTATATGATGCTCAATGCGGGTCAGGTCTTGTCGACAGAGCAGCTCTTGCGCCAAGTGTGGCAATATCCGCCGGGCACCGGCAGCCCAGAGCTTGTGCGCGCCCATATCAAGAACCTACGGACAAAGATCGAACCCAATCCCAAAGAGCCCGTCTATGTCAAGACGGTCGGACGCTTTGGGTATACCATTCGGAATGACGAATCACCGCAAGCATGACCCCGTGATTCTCCCTCGGTAACCGCGCGAACAAAATCGCCGCGAAAATTTTGCCGCGCGCGCACTTGCACTGCGCGCGCGGCAAAGACCGATCGCCGTTCCGGACTGCGTTTCCCCCAGAACCATCATTTGAATAATCCCAAAAAGTAGCAACGGCTCGCGGAGGCGCTATCTCTGCGGCAGATTTGCTCTATCGTTGCATCTCGATGCTTGAACGTCTCCCCTAACGCGCTTTGCACGACCACCGTCTTCACGCAACTTTCACACAAGTTTCACCCTCTTTTTGCTGACAAACCCTATCGCGGATGTTATGCTACCTCCACAGTACGTGGGACGAGTTGGCGAATCGCTTTTCCGATTCCGCCGGCGCTTCAGAGCGCAGCAAGGCGCTCATTCCAACGCAAGCGAGTATTTATGGCGATCATTTTGGTTGTGGACGATGACGCGGATGTTGCCACAACCATCAAAAAAAGTTTGACGAAAGGCGGCTATCAGGTCACGTGCGCCGCCAGTAGCGCCGACGCGCTGCATAGTCTGCGGCGCGAGCGACCGGATCTGGTCCTTTTGGACGTTGCCCTGCCGGGGATGGGCGGAATCGACCTGTGCCGGCGGCTGCGCGCTAACCCGATCACCGCAAACCTCCGCATCCTCTTTGTCACGGTCAGCGGCGATATGCAAACCAAGACCGATGCGTTCAATGCCGGCGCCGACGACTATCTCGTCAAGCCGTTCGATCTGCAGGAACTCAACTTGCGGGTGAAAGCATTGCTGTTGCGCGAAGAACCCGGTTAACGCGCCCCTCGGATAAATGCCAACGTCTGTGCTTTAGATCAACACCGATGCCGTAAATGGATTCTCGACTCTTGTCGGAGCAGAACAATTCCAACCCATGCGAGAGCGTTCACAGTGCCCGAAATCCTCCAGTCTTCTGAAATCATTATAAAAGCAGATTTGCTTCTCGTCGATGCCCATATCGACGCTCGCCATCTGGTCGCCGAAGATCTCAAACGCAAGGGCTATCTTGTCGATGAAGCAAGTTCCGGCGATGAGGCGTTGGCGCGGCTGGCAAGCCGATCCTACGAATTGGTCATCCTGGACGTCGCCATGCCGGGGGCGGATGGCGCAGAACTTTTGAGCCGGCTTCGAAAAGCGTATCCTGATCTATTGATCGTCATTCTGACGGCACACGCCACGGTCGAAAGCGCGGTCGCCGCGGTAAAGCTCAACGTCGTCGATTATATGCTCAAGCCGTGCAAGGTGGAAGACCTCGTCCTCACGATTTCCCGCGCGCTGGAAGAGCGCGCCCAGCAGTTGCGCCGGCAACGTCTGCTGGCGCTCGTCGGCGAAGCGATGAATGCTTTGCACCAGCCCGATGCAAAAGTGGAACCGCAACTCGTTCCAGCGCGCGTCCCCGCGCCGGCATCCTTGCCCCAGACGCTGCGCGTCGGCGCGCTAGCGCTCGATCGCCAGAAGCGTCAAGTGACGCTGCACACCGATCCGCCGCGCACCGTGGAACTGACCGAAGGCGAATTATCGATTCTAGTTGTTTTGATGGAAAAACCGAATCAGGTGCTCTCGTATAACGATTTGGCGAAGACTGCGTTAGGGTATGAAGGCATGGACAAATGGACCGTGGAAAGCGTTATCCGTTCGACGGTCTTCCGTCTCCGCCACAAGATCGAGCCGGGTCCGGACACGCCCTGCCTGATCCGCACAGTGCGTGGGCGCGGCTACTTTTTCTCCCCGGCTTGACGCCGCCGCGATGAATCGGACGATACGCGCGCGTTCGATCGGCGGGATCGATTCATCTCTCCCGAACTTTATTGCAATGAAACTAAAACGGCGCACGTCAACCCCGTGGTGTACAGTGATTCCAGAACGGCAAGAGAAATAAAGAGGCACCGATGGAAGTGGAACAAAGAATTCAAGCGCTTGAAGAAGAAGTGAAAACGCTCAAACTCGAAATCCAGCGAACGCTCGTTGAAATTCAAGCGAGTCTGCCGGCGGAATCGGTCGCGCCCGCCAAATGGGAGAAGAAAGCGTGGGTCTTGGCGCTCTTGAATATTCTCCTGGCGGTTGTCCTTTTCACGAACATTTCTTTCTTCGTGTCGGGCAGCGCGGCGTATGGACTGGACCCCACGGTGGTCGGGTGGATCCGCGCGTTGTGGGTCGCGATTGCGTTCGTCTGGCTTTTGCTTCAGATGTACCCGCTGGCGCTGTTGCTGGAGCAGGAAGATCGACAATGGCAAGGCGTCGTGTGGCGCAACGCGGCGGCGTTCCTGCACGCGCGGCCGGGTCTCTGGGTTTTGCTGACCCTCGTCGTCCTCGTCGTTGCCATCATCAACACGATTTTGCCGGCGGCGTGGCTGGTCGTCGCGCTGGCTCTCTTGGTTGCCGTCGCGAGCATCGCGCTGCGAAATATGCTCGAGCTATTCCAAAAACAAGGGCACGCTCATTAGGACACCAGTCCTATGCCGGACGGCAAGCGCTGCGAACTTTTCTGCAATGGAACTGAAAGAGCACGTGTCCGCATCCTGCCATAGAATCGTTTCTAGAAGCATACGACATCGTGGAATGGAAAATACGCGAGCCGCCTCTCTGAGGACCGGCTGAAGGAGGAAGAACGAGACATCATACCCATATGTGGATACCCAGCGCAAAGAATCAATCGGACCAGATCAAAATCAAAATCAACCTCACACAGGAGAGAACCATGAACGCAAAACTGAACAGAATCACGAAAGACGAACGCGGCATCACCGCGCTGGAAACGGCGATTATCTTGATCGCCTTCGTGGTCGTCGCTGCGATCTTCGCCTTCACCATCCTGACCACCGGCACGTTCCTGACCGAGCAGAGCAAACAAGCCGCCTACGCGGGCTTGCAGCAAGTGAGCAGCTCGATGCAACTCGAAGGCAGCGTCGTGCTTCAAAGCACCGGCTCCACTATCGTCTTCGATCTCGCGACCGTCGCGGGCGGCTCGTCCGTCGACTTGAGCAAAGTCAATATCGTCTACCGCGACAACACGAACAATCAGAATCTCACGTACGATCCAGGATTTGTTGCTCCTGGTTCCAATAACTGGATCGCGACCAATACAGCCGGAACTGCCGCCGTAACGATTCTGAGCGCAGGTCAATTGGGGATGATCACGGTGCAAGCGCCATCAGGCATTGTCGCCAACCAGACCTTCTCGCTGCAAGTGACGCCGCCAACCGGGGGTGTCCTCCTGATCCAGCGCACCGCCCCGGCTCAGATCACGCAAGTGACAGACCTCCACTAACAGCACGCGAACTCGACGCCGTCTAGGCAAAGCGGTTCGGCTGTGCAATGCCCAGCCGAACCGCACCTTGTATCCACCGCACCGAAGAATGAGGGACCTATGTCAAACAGCAAACTGAGCGCACTGTGCGATCACGTCATCGAAGCCGGTTGGCTCGCGACAGTCATCGTAACGCCTTTGTTTTTCAGCGGCTACTCCAGCACGATCATGGACGCCGATAAAGTTGCCCTGCTGCGCTCCATCGCGAGCATCATGGCGGCGGCTTGGCTCATCCAATGGATCGAAGCGCGCCGCTTGCCGCGTTCTCAGCCGATGACTTCGTGGCGCTCGCCGATGGTGCTCCCAACCCTGCTCGTCGTCGGCGCGTATCTGCTCGCCACGGCGACCTCGATCGTTCCACGCACTTCTCTCTTCGGATCGTACCAACGCGCGCAGGGAACCTACACTCTGATTTCCTTCGTCGTCGTGTTCGCGATGATCGCGCAAGGGCTGCGAACGCGTCAGCAGCGCGATCGCTTGATCGTGACGATCATCCTCACCAGTCTGCCCATCGCCTTGTACGGCATTATGCAAAAGTACGGACTCGACCCGCTGAGTTGGAGCAGTAATTTTGACGGGCGCTCCGGCTCGACGGTGGGCAATCCAATTTTCTTGGGCGCATATCTGATTATGGTTTTTGCGCTGACGTTTGCCAAGGTCGCGGAAAATGCGCAGGCGGTCTGGGCGGCGCGGCAATCCGGCAGCCCGTTGCTTGCGCGAGTCGTTTTGACAATCCTTTATGCGCTGATTGCTGTCGCGCAAACCGTCGCCCTGATCGTGACCGACAGCCGCGGGCCCTTCCTGGGATGGTTCGCCGGCGTCGTCTTGTTCGTCTTGCTAATGGCGTTGATCGGGCGCAAATGGAAGTGGGTGCTGGGGACGGTCGGATTTGGATTCATCGGCGTTTTATTCTTGATCGCCTTGAACTTGCCGAACACACCGCTGGCGCGGCTGCGCGCGCTCCCGGCGTTCGACCGTTTGGGAAATCTCGCAAATCCCACCGGCGAGTTTCGCCTGTTCACGTGGGAAAATGCCGCGCGGCTGGTCTTGCCTCACGCGCCGATTCAATTTCCGGATGGCGCGCCGGACGCGCTCAACGCGATTCGCCCGCTGGTCGGTTATGGTCCGGATGCGATGCCGCTGGTTTATACCCAAGTTGCGCCCGCCAGCTCTTTTTCGGGCGACGCCGGCACGGATCGCAGCCACAACGCGACTTGGGACGCGGGGGTAACTACGGGCGCGATCGGCATGGTCGCCTATCAGTTGCTTTTCCTGAGCATTTTCCTGTACGGTTTCCGCTGGCTCGATCTGATCCGCACCGACCGCGAACGCAATGCGTTTGTGGGTTTGTGGATCGGCTTGGGCGCGGCGGGCGCGCTCGCAGCCATCGTCGTGGGGCAGCCCCTTTATCTGGGGGTGGCGCTCCCCGCCGGCAACATCGCCGCGATCGTTTTGTATCTGGCGCTGTTCGCGCTCGGCGCGGGCGTCCAGCCACAATTAGGCGCGGCGCGGCGCGGCGACCAGATTTTGCTCGTTGGACTATTGGCGGGATTGTTCGCGCACTATGTCGAAAGCCAATTCGGCATCGACGTTCCGCCCACGCAGACCATGTTCTGGGTCTTTGCAGGATTGCTCGTCGTACTGGGCAGCCGGCAGCTGGACGCCGCGCCCGCGCCGGCACTGTCGCGCTCTTCCGCGCGCCGGTCAGCTCTTCCCAGTTGGGTTGGCAGCGCGGTGGGCTATGCCATCGTCGTGACAACGATTCTTTCGACGCTCGTCTACGAGTTTGTGCTGTACGCGAAAGGCGTGTCCGACCCGTTGCTCATTCTGTGGCGCGGCTTGACATTCAACCCGGTTCGGAATGGCACTGACTATACCATCCTTGCTTTGATTTTGTTCGTGTGGATCTTCGCGACGGTTCTCGCGTTGACCGAGATGGTGCGCTCCCACGCGTTCGAGCCGACGAATCGTCTACGCGCCGCACTGCTGCTGCTTGCCGCGCTGCCGCTCGTCCTGACCGCGCTCTTTGCGCTAGGGCTTGCCGCTCAGTTAGGCGCGTTGCCGTACATTCCGATACCCGCGCCGCATTTGGAAACCGTGCTCGCCCTTGCCCGTCAAGCGGTGGGAATCGTAAATTATTACGCGCTGGCTCTGTTCGTTCTCGTTGCGCTGATGGTCCTCGCGCTGTTCGCAGAGTCCAAATCGCGGTCGGCGGCGTGGTCGACAAGCAAATGGGGGCGGTTCGCGCTGGTTCCCCTGGTTTTGATAACGCTGTGGTGGATCAACGCCGTCAACCTGACCCCGATGCGCGCGGACGCGACCTATCGCCTGGGTCAATTGTTTGACAATCAGTCGGATTGGAATACCGCGATCGCGCTCTACCAACGCGCGATTCTGCTTACGCCGGCGAACGACGCGTACTATATGACGCTGGGGCGCGCGTACCAGCAGAAATCCACTCTGCCGAACGCGACCGCATCAGCGCAGTTCAACGCCGGAACATCGGCGGCGGAGATCGTCAGTCAGGACGACGCGCGCCTCGCCGGGCTGAGCCGGCTCGACTTGCTTTTCGCGGCGCAAGCGCTGCTGCTGCGCGCGCGCGAGCTTAACCCGCTCTACACCGATCACACGATCAACCTGGCGCGTTTCTATCAGCCGGAACTGCCGGTCGACGCGCCCTCCAAAACCAAGTTGATGGATTTGGCGAATCAATACTATAGCGAAGCGCAGCGGCTCAGTCCGAACAGTGTGTCGTTGTGGAACGAGCGCGCCGATTTTGACTTGACGTTTGAAAACAATCCGGACGCGGCGATCCAAAAACTCGACGCGTCGCTCGCGCGTGACCCGCGCGCGGCGCAGACGTACCAATACCTGGGCAACGCGTACGCGGAAAAGAATGATGTTGCCGCCGCCATCGACGCGTATCAAAAGGCGCTGGCGTTGCAGCCCAAGTCCGCGGAGGCGCAAAGCAAAGTGGCTTTCCTGTACTATCAACAAGGGCGCGTCAACGACTCGATCCAAGCGTACCTGAAGTACATCCAGCTGATGCCGAACGCGCAAAATATTTGGGAGGCGCACAAGAACCTTGCGCTGATCTACCAAGCGGCTGGCAATCTGCCCGCGGCGGTCAGCGAAGCGCAGGTCGCCGCGCGTCTTGCGCCGAGCCAGTTCACGACTCAACTTGCCGATCTGGTGAAGCAGTTGCAAAATCAATGATTGCCATCTCCAGCCCAGCGCGTGCGGCATCTGTCTGCGCGCGCTGGGCTTGTCGTTGCCGCCCTCGCGCCCGCCGGTGCGGGCAATCTTTCCGCCACCTCGGCGAGATTATCTTCAAGCTTCTCCACTGCCCAATCCTCTTTCACGCAACCTTCACCGAATCTTCCCTCTCTCTTTGCTGACAAGTGCTAACGCGCATGGTATGCTTCGAACGCATTGATTCGGCAATGATTTTGCGCCAACCGATTCTCTGTCGTTTTCAACTAGCGTTCCACGACAGGAAGGATCGGGAACCCTGCCCCAAATTTATCGTCGGGAAAGTGAGGTTGCTGTGGAGATTGAACAGAGAATCAAAACACTGGAATACGAGATAAAGATCTTGAAAAATGAGGTTCAGAGAACGCTGCTGGATATTCAAGAACAGGTCCTCGTCCACTATTACCCCACGCTCAGGACTGAAGAGTCCAAGCCATCCGAAGGTATGATCAAGGCATTGGATGAGCTTCGAGCACGGCAAGCGAGTCAAGCCACGGCGCCGATCATCAAGAAGGTCTCACTCGAAGAGGTGCGCGGAGCACAAAGAGAGCTTGCCGCTGAATCTCCGCAGGCGAACCACGCCGCCGTTAATAAACTGGCGGAGGGGGCGCCGCCGGCAGATTCAGGGGCTGACGGCAATGGGAATGGTCACGGGCAGAGCCATAGCAACGGAAATGGCAATGGAAACGGAAATGGGAATGGGAACGGCAATATCGCCGCGCCAACTTCAGCAGAGCGCGCTAACCTCAAACTCCGCGAATGGCTGATGAATAGCGCGGCGAAAGTAGGCGATGACCGCGACGGTAAACAGGTCAAAGAGGTGCTCGACCAACTGACGGAACTCAATTCCCTGGTCGGGCGCGCCGGGAGCATGGAAGAAGCCCTTCGACTCCTCCAGGAGGGAAAACTTGGATAAGATCATCGTGACCGCGTTACTCGTCATCGCCGGCGTTATCTCCGCGGTGTCTGTTTTCAAATCCATCTTTCCTGCCATTACACAGACCAGTGATGCGATGGTGAGTATGGAAAGACAGGCAGATGATCGATTGAAAACTCAAATTCAGATCATCCATGCGGTTCAAACTGGCTCGACCGTTGTGGTGTGGGCTAAGAACGTTGGAACGGTGCGCATCCCGGCGGTCAGCTCCAGCGATTTGTTCTTCGGACCGCAGGGAAACTATGTGCGAATCCCTTACGGTGCCGGCGCGCCGAGTTGGCAATCCGTCGTGGAGAGCGGGACAGACTGGGATCCGACCGCGACGATCCAAATCACCATTTCGGGTTACTCGCCGCTGACACCCGGCAGGTATTTTGTCAAACTGGTTTTGCCGAACGGCGTCTCGGACGAGTTTTACTTTAGCTGGTAAATTATGGAGACCGTCATCTCGACACTCATCGTCATCGCGCTGCTGATTCTGGCAATCGTTGGACTATCGCAGACGGCGCTCTCCACGCAATTCACCATTGCCCAATCGGCCGGACTGATGCAGGAACGCGTCGGCGATAGAGCGCGCACCAACGTCACCGCGGTCAGCGCGCAGACGGCGCCTTTGGGCGATTCTGTTCAAATCACGCTGAAGAATGCCGGCAGCACTAAACTAGCCGATTTCAATGAATGGGATGTGATCCTTCAATACTCGGACGGAGTCAACAGCCACGCGCAGTGGTATGTTTTTGGAAATGGCGTGAATCAATGGAGCGAGCAGCTTTATCAGACGGTGTCTCCGCCGGTCGCCGAAAGCATCAACCCCGGCATTCTTGATCCGGGCGAAGAGATGGTCGTGACGATCAACGTCTCGCCCAGCGTGGGAATGGGCACTTCGAACTTCGCCGTCCTGG
>VFSW01001642.1_pt1 | contig 34111 bp, 28 predicted proteins | sample 5358111 | NCBI WGS metagenome assembly VFSW01 (sample SAMN11554181, study PRJNA540505) | mine drainage metagenome | isolation source: sediment from site ElyBrook_90M | place: USA: Ely Copper Mine, Vershire, VT | collected 2017
ATCTGGTAGATGTCGGCGCCTTCCATCAGGCGCAGACAAATATACGTATGCCGCAGGCTGTAGGCGGTCCGGGGCCGTCCCTCGCGGTCGAACCTGAGATTTTCCTCGTCCAGAATCGTCTTAAAAAGCGCGCGCTGCCATTTCGGAAAGATGAGCTCTGTCGGTCCCGGAAGGCGGTACTCTTCGGACCCGCCTCTAATGGTTTTGGGTCCCTTCCCGTCCTTGCCCGCGTCGTCCGCGCGTGTGTCGTTCACGCGTGGGGGGCGGAGCCTGGCCTTCGCTCTCTCAAAGGGGCGCACAGCGCCGGTCGTGCTCTTGCAGTAGCCGACACCGCGCTTTCCGCGCACCTCGATCTCAAGGATCGTCTGGGCGCTTGCCTCGTCTTCGACGATGGTCACATCCCGAAATTGAAGTCTCCGCGCTTCATCAGGCCGCAGGCCGGTGTTGGCCGAGAACAGCACGTAATCGTGAAGCTGTTCCGATTCCCATTTGAAGCGCGCCTGTTTCGGCTCGTGCGCTCGTTTTCTTGTGGCCTCGTAGAGCTGTTTGTATTCCTCGGGCGAGAACCATGCCCGGTGCGAGATTTTCGGGGATGATCTGTACGGCTCGGAAAGATCGGGAAGGTGATCGAGCCATCCATGGCGGATGGCGGTTTTCAACGTCTGTCGCAGAGCCACGATCTCCTGATGCATGGTGTTATGGGCCGGCGGCTTGCCGCGCTTCGCCACCGCTTCTTCGTGGCGATGAATGCGGTATTCCTGGATTTTGCCGGCGGTGATCTCCAAGAGGCCCAGATGGCCGAAGAACGGCACCAGATGCACCTGCGACCGCCAGTGCTGACCTTCGAGGTAGACTTTGCTGCGCTGGCCCTGCGTGATGATGTCGTATTCACGCAAGAAGAGTTCTGATGCTTCGCGGAAGGTTTTTTCGTTTTTGATTTCGCCGGTGCGGAGTTTCCCGCGGAGTTGCAGATACCAATCCTCGGCGATCTCTTTGGCTTTGGAAAGGCTCTCTTCCTTTGTGCTGGTCCGGCGGTTCTTGCCGGCGAAATAGCTGGAGCACTGCCAGCAGCTGCTGTTCGGGCGTTTGTAGACGTGAACCTTGCCGCCCAGGATGCTGTATTGTTCGGCCATAACGGATGACCTCCAACTCCTTCAGAAACGCGAAAGTGTGAAAGAGTTGTGTAATAGTATCCGAGGCGTGGTGTTATGTCAATATGTTATGTAGTTTGTGCAAGTTAGTGTGATTTAGAGAAATAAAATGTACGATTTTAAGTCCTCTGCGTATGCCATTTCGCCACCCCGGCCCCTAAGCGAACAAGATCGTTAAATCATAAAGACGCCCGCGCGCGAAGATGGCGCGTTGGACTGCCCGCGCGCGCCTTTGCGGCGATTCGAAGCGGCCCCGCAATTGTTCTTTCGATCTGGTGCGCGATGGATATATGCTCGATGCTGCGGCGCGCCGTGGATGCTGACGGTCGCCGACTGCATCGACGAGAAGGCGGACTCCTTGCCGCAAAGGCTGTTCATTGTCGCGGTTCTATTGGCGCTGATCGTACCGGGTTGCTCCATATACCGTCACTACGAAGCCTCGCAGCCTGAGGCCGTCCAAAAAACCGAAGCGACGCTCTCCGACGCGGGCTTCACCACAATCAAAATCGACACTGACGACAAAGTAGGGCTCGTGGAAGATCTCCCGCCGTACGAGATTCGCAGCTATGCGGCCCAATCCGGCACGGTCTACTGGTACTACGACCCTGACGTCTGCTCATGCGTGTATGAAGGACACCAGAACGAATTCGACCGCTACCAGATGGCGCTGAGGCAGCAAAATGACACTGCACAGTATGCCGAGGAATCGGGGGACCAGGAAGTTGCCTCATTGAACGCTTTGAACGGTACGTTTTTCCCTCCTCCGCTTATCTGGATTGGCGGATTCAACCCCGGACCTTTTATTGGCGGATATGGTGGAGGCTATGGTCACGGGGGCCACGGCGGTCACGGGGGCCACGGCGGTCACGGGGGCCACGGCGGTCACTGAGGAGGCCGCCACTAGTTGGCCGCATAATTGCGCCGTTGAAACCTCCGCCCATGCGCTGCGTCTATAGATGCGAGGTGGGTATGGACTTGCGGCGCACCACAGATTGAAATGAGACTCTGAAATATCATTCGCGATGTTTATGAAGAATAGAACCGCGCCCGGGATGAATCGAAGCCTTGCCCTCGGGCTCCGAGCCGGCGCAATCGCGGCGGCAATCGCAATTTCCGGATGCGCCGTCGCGCCGCCGCCAATTGCGCATACCCCCAACGTCGTGGCAACTCCGCAACCCGGCCGGTTGGCGGTGAGCGTCGCGGCCGCGCCTACCGTCGGCGAGGTAACCCCTGTTTACGTGTCGGTTGCCAACGGCACCGACGCGGCGCGCGCGGTCGTGCCAAGCCAGGTCTTCGCGCTCAACGGCGCCGGCGAACGAGTCGCTCCTCTCCCACCGGGTGAGGCGGCCCGCCAGGCCGGCAGTGCCAAGGAGCTGCAAGGAGCGATACAAAGCGCCGCCGTCAGCGGTGTCGGGGGCGCCGCCGTGGGCGCAGCCGCGGGAGCCGTCGCCGGCGCTGCCGGTAGAGCTGGCGGCTGGGGCTTCGGAACCCCGGGCGCTGGCGCGCTAATCGGCAGCGCGTTCGGCGGTGGAATGGGCATTGTCCGCGGCGCCGAAAAAGGCCAATCGAAAGCCGATCAGCAGGCCAATCAGCAGATCGAGGCGGTCTCACTCAAACCCGGGGAAGTGCGCAAGAACTTCACGGTGAGCGGCTACGTTTTCTTTCCCAAGGGGCAATACAACCAGGTCGAGATGCTACTGGTCGATCGCGAGACCGGCGACACTGAAGTCGTCCGCGAACCCTGGCACTGATAGGATAGTCCGCGCCCCTACAGCAGCGACGAGATGATCACGATTGCGCCCTGTCCTCGGCCCTTCTCGGCAGGATCGCAAATCACCGCCTTGTGACCGATGAACTTCATGTCGGTCGGATCCACCAGACCCGCGGCGAACGTCCGAGCGATCCCTTTCTCCACTCGATAGACGCTGCCGTCCCGCTCGTTGTTGTTCTCGGAAGCAAATTTGCCGGTCTAAGCGATCATCAACTCGTCACCGTATGACCCGAAGCTTGACGGCGCCCACGCGAAACCCGACGGACGGATGAATCCGACCAGGTAAACTTCATCTTTCATCTTGCCGTCGGTGCCGACCATGCTGATACGGCCGACCTTCGACACTCCGGCCCCCTTCGCGCGCATCCCGACCAGCATCGTGTTGGCCGCCTTGGAATCCGAAGCGGGTGGAAAGGTTATCGTGGTCAGCTCGAATACGACCGGTTTGTTGTAGGTGCCGAATGCGCTCGCCTTACCCGACGAGTCGATCGAATAAATTGTCGCGTTGCCGCTGGTCGCCGCGTAGAGCTTGCCTGCGAATGGTGTCCCGGCCGCGCCAAATTCCAGATCGCGGCATTCGGTCGCAGCCGCGCCCGCGTAGGGCAGTTTGGAGAACGTGCTGAGCGCGCCCGACTTGTCGATTCGTTCGACCTCGCACGGCGCCTTGATATCGCCGGCCGTGGCGAGCACGAAAACATTGCCCTCGTACGAGCCGAATCCCGCCGGACCGACCGCGACTCCGGCCGGGTTCTTGATCTTCGACTTGCTCGCGAGTTGCGTCGCCTTGCCGCCGAACGTGACCGAGAAGACTCCCCCCGCCTGGTCCGACACCACCAGGACACCGTGGTTATCCTGCAGGAAGTAGGGTGCGACCAGGCCGGGCGCCTTCAGCGCATTGATCTCGAACGGTACTTCCACGTCCAGGCCCTTGCCCGCCGCGCTCGCGATCGAGTTGGTCACGCTCGGCAGCGCGGCGATCGTCAGGGCGGCGACACTGAACGCGGTAGCGAACACCGAAAAAACTGAAAAACTACTTTTTCTTTTCAAGAAGTTCATCAAGTGCCTCGTTGACAACGTATTTTTCGTTCAGATCCCGGTCATCCAGCTCGGCCTTGCGGCGCGAGACCCACTCCGCCATCCCGATCGTCGCGGCCTCCTCTGGATTCGAAATCCCCATCGCCTGCGCGACCCGCATTAGCTGCCCAAAGAGCTCGTCGGGCAGGTCGATCTGAATTCTCTTGCTCAAGCCGCTTGCCCGATCCGTTTTCCGGCGATTGCCTGCTCTTCCATATAGTCTTACGTCGCGGGGGTCGTCAAAATGAATTTTGACGTGTCATCGCCAATCAAATACGCCGGCACTATCGTCGAGTACCTCGATCAGGGCCGGCTCAAAGCCGCCCTCGTCATTCGGGAACAGGAACGCCATCTCGCCGTGATCGATTCGACGGGACACGAGCGGCTGGTTCCGCGCGATCTGGTCCTGATGCGCCATCCGGATCGACGCGCCGATCGCGAAGACGTCGCCGACGCCCTCGCCGACCTGGAGCACGAGCGCGCCGAACTGGCCGTCGAACTCGATCTCCAGCTGCTGTGGGAAGTCACCCAGGAGCAGGGCCGCAGCTTTTCCGCCGCAGAACTTGCCGAGTTGTTCTTCGGCCGGCGATCGAATGCCGCCGCCTCCGTGATGCTCGAGGCGCTGCTGGGCGATCGCACCTACTTCGTCCGCCGCCACATGGATTTTGCGCCGCGCACGCCCGATCAGGTCGAACGGCTGCGGATGCAGAACGATCGGATTCGGGCGCGCAGCGACGACTATCGTAAAATCCAGAAGCACCTGCGCGATATTCTCAACGGCGCCGAGAGGCCGCCCGCCGGCGAAGCAGCCGCGCTCATCGAAGAGCTGTCGCGCTATCTCAAGAACCCGTTCACGCGCAGCCGCGATATGACCCAGATGCTCGCGCAGGCGGCGCCCGACGTCGATCCCGCCGAAGCGGCTTTCGAAATCTTGGAGCGGCTCGGGGCGCGGCCGCGCGTGCCGCGCTTCGCGTTTATCGCCGGGCTCAAGGACGAATTCAGCGACGCCGTCATGAAGGAGGCGGCCGAGGCGGTGCCTGGCCCACGCGCGATTTCCGACGGCGGATACGCCGTCACCGTGGATGACGACGACACCGTCGAGGTTGACGATGCGCTCAGTTGCGAGCCGCTCGCCGGCGGCGGCATGCGTGTGCGCGTGCATATAGCGCTGGTTGCCGATTTCGTCATCAAGGGCGGCGCGATGGACCAGGAGGCGGCCGCACGCGCAACCACGGTTTATCTGCCTGAAACAACCATCAGGATGCTTCCCGATCCGATTTCATGCCGCGCCGCGAGTTTGATCGCCGGCGAAGATCGCCCCGTGCTGACCACCGACGTGCGGTTGTCGGCCGACGGCGCGCTGGTCGAAGCCTCGATCTATCCCGCGCGAATTCCAATCATGCGCCGACTCGACTACGACCAGGTCGATCGCATTCTCGAGTCAGGGATCTGCGCCGACGACGCCGGCGCTACCGTCTCCCGCCTGCATGCCGCCGCTATCCAGCTTCGTCAGCGGCGCCGCACCGCCGGCGCAGTCCTCGTGCAGCGGCGCGAGGCGAAGGTCCGCGTGCGCGGCGACGAGGTGGAAATCAGCGTGCTCGATAACGCGTCGCCGGGTCGCACGCTGGTGGCGGAGTTCATGGTGCTGAGCAATTTCGTCGCCGCGCGCTACGCCGCCGAGAACCGGATTCCGATCATTTACCGGGTGCAGCCGCAACTTGGCGGCGATCTGGCGTCGCAGCGCCCGCGCCTGTCGCTGCACCCGGAATACCACGCCGGAATCGGGCTGGACTTTTACGCGCAGTTGAGCTCACCGATCCGCCGCTACGCCGATTTGGTGCTGCAGCGGCAACTGTTGGGCGCGCTTAAGAATCGCGACAACCAAACCCCGATTTACACCGTCGATGAATTGCTTACCGTGCTCGCCGGCGCCGAGAATGCGGAGGCTTCCGGTCGCGAGCTAGAACGGCGCGCCAAGCGTTACTGGATTCTCCGCTACCTCGAACGTCACGCCCTTGACGGGCCAATCCTTGCCTACGTCGCCCGCGAAGGCCAAAGTGCGGAACTAGCTGATTTCGCCGTGCGCGGAACCTTGCACAGCGCGCCCACCTTGCCCAATCAGATGCCGATAATGGTGCAGGTGAGCCGCGTGGATCCGCTGCGCGGATGGCTCGCGTTCGATTTCGTCGGTCCCGCCGATGAGGCTTCGACCGGCGCGATCAGAACCGTCTGATCAGTTGCCGCCCTCAGCCCCGCGTGAGTGCCGCGCGGACCGGCGCTGTGCCCATCATTCATCGCGACGTACCAAGGCGCGCGTTCGTGGACGTGACCAACGGTCGCTGGATGTGCGACTTTGGCCCTGGCGTGAGCGCCGAGCGCCGACTGGATCGCCAACGCCACGCCCATGATCACTCCGGCTACAATAGTCAAACGCATATTTGTTCCCGTCGAACTTGTCTCTGGTCAGTTGGCCTTCGCGGCGACGGCCGTAATTAGCCACGCCGGGCGTCCTTTCGGACGCCCCTATGCGTGACTCCCCTCTTTCCCCCTGACTCCCGCCTTTGCCCGCTACGCGCGCCGGCAGGCCTACACCCCTTTGAACGTATCTTGCTCCAGACGCCAGCGATCGATCGATTCGATATTGAAGCGCCAGTCGCTGCCGACCTTGAACGCCGGAAGCCGTCCGCGCTTGAGCTGCCGATATATCGTCGACGGATGAACCTTCAGATACTCCGAGAGTTCCTTAACCGTCAGTACGTGACTGCTGTCGTTTTTCAACATTCTGTTAACTCCCCTTTTCAGATCCGCTTGATTGATTCGTGCGATTACCCATGCCCCTCTGGAAGAGGGTTAACGCAACATGCGTGCCGCAGTGATACAGACGGAAATGTCAGCCAAATAAAGCGACCTGCGGTCAAGATTAACCGCCGCAGGCGATAGGATTTTGGCGCTTCGGCAGAAAAATGACGGTCCCGCAGTGAACCCGACCCATCAATGCCCGCCGTCGCGCTCTTGAGACACCCGTCGTCCTATTTTGACCACGTCGAATCTCTGCTAACTGCGAGTCGATGCCCCAGCTCTTACCGATCTAGACCGTGCCGATCAGGTCGCGCTCCGCCCCGCGAACGCCTTCGAGTAGCGCCGCTTCGTTCGCGCCGCGCTGCAGCAGGATCAGCCGGCTCACGCCCAGGTCGGCGTAGCGCTTGGCGGTGTCGCGATCGACCTTCACTCGCGCATTCGGCGTAATGCTTATCTCGAGCTCTTCGAACCGACGGCCCGCCGCCTTGCATGCCGCCCGGATTCCCTCGACGCACTTCGCCGTCGCCTCCAGGTCCAGCGCAAACCCGTACCATCCCTTGGCCAGCCGCGCCGCCCGGCTGAACGCCTCCTTGGTATGCCCTCCGAAGACAATCTCGGGATGCGGCTTCTGCACCGGCCGTGGCATCGCATTGACGCCCTTGAACTTGATCCACTTGCCGCTGAACTGGGGCTTGGGCATCGACCACAGCGCGATCATCGCCGCAAGGAATTCCTCCGCACGCGCACCCTTGTGATCGAACGGAGCGCCAATCGCCTCGAACTCGGGCTGCAGATAGCCAACGCCGATCCCGAAGATCAGCCGGCCGTTTGACAGCACGTCCGTCGAGGCGAGCTCTTTGGCGAGCACCACGGGATTTCGCTGCGGTAATATGATGATGCCGGTTCCCAAGCGAAGCTTCGTCGTATGCGCCGCGATGAAGGCCAGCGCGACCGCAGGGTCGAGCATCGGGTAATCCGGCGCCACCGGCGAGGGCGGCGCCTGCGGGTCGGGCAGGATTACATGCTCGCCCGTCCACACGCTTTCAAAACCCGCGTCTTCGGCCGCGCGCGCGACGGCGGCGGCACACTTGGGCGTTGCACAAGCTCCGTTGTTGATTCCGAACAGTCCAAATTTCATGAATTTAACCCCGAGAGATTGCCGGCTGGCGATACTTGAGCGGCAGTGTACGAGCGGTCCAATGCGAAGGCAAACAACACTGCGCCGGCGGGAGGCGAGTGTGGCCTATTTTGTGGCAGGGGGCTGCATGAGCGTTGGCGGGAGAACCAGTTGGCCGGTCGCCAGCTCATGCTCGACTTGGCGCGCGCGCTTCAGTGCGGCCGCGGGAATGCGCGATTCGAGCTTCGGGTTGAACACGACGCGCACCATCCCATCGTGCATTCCAAATTCCAGCATCCCCGGATGAAAGCGCTTGTCTTTGACCTCGGTTGCGATTTTCAGGAAAGCCAGCGGAGTCGAAGTCACCGCGCTGGCCAGGACGACGTCGGGGGCGACGCCGTTTTGGTTGTTGAATACGCCGAAGGCGAAGACGTGCGCTTGTGCGGCCGCAAGGAAGACGCCGAGGCCGGCCGCGTCAGCGTTGTGAATCAGCACGTCCGCGCCCTGGCTGATTTGCGCCAGCGCCGCTTCCTTGGCCGCACCGACGTCGTCGAAATTGCCGGTATAGCTCATCAGAATGCGACCTTTGGGCTGTACTGAAAGAAAGCCCCGCTTGAAGCCCTCGAAGAACAATCGTATCGATGGCAGTTCTATACCGCCGACGGCGCCTACAACTCCGGTTTTCGAGACACCGGCTGCCAGCACGCCTTCCACGTAGGTTGCCTGATCGACATTGAAGGTTATCGACGCGACATTTGCGGACGACTCACTTCCCGAGCTGACCACAAAGCAGGTATTTGGAAAGCTTCGCGCTACCTCGATGGCGGAATCGGTGTACTCGAAACCGTGAGCGAAGATGAGGTCGAATCCGCGCGAGGCAAAATCGCGGAAAGCGTCCTCGAAGTCGGCGGGCGACTTGGTCTGCACCAGGGCGGTGTCGGCGCCGAGCCTGGTCTTGATGAGCTCGAGTCCTTCATATGCAGCCGCATTCCAGCCCGCGTCGCTAACCGGTCCGGGCGTGAGTAGCGCGACTCGAAATGCGGAATCGGAGGGATGCTTTGTACCAAGCGCGGGATGAGAGGTGCAGGCTCCAAGGACACCTATCTGTAGGAATACGAGAGCTATCGCCGGAAATTTCCGTTTCAGATAAGTGCGAGGGTCTGCTGAATCCATCCTTAAGACACCACTAGCCGAGGTAAACTGTGCGATCCGCTACGCCTGCGCTGCGAAAGGCAAGCTGACGCTCGCGGCATTTGTTGCATTGCCCGCAGTGCTGAGCGCCCTTTCTTGGCGCCATGCAGGTCAAGGTCAACTCGAGCGGCAGGTCCTTGAACATCCTGATCAGGTCGTCCTTATGCAGACCTCTCATCGGCGCCTCGACGATCACATTGTGCCCCAGTCCCATGCCAAGCGCGCGGGCGAAGCTATCGAAGAACTCAGGGGTGGCATCGGGAAAAGGGTTGCCGCCCAGCGATCCGATCGCGATGCGTGAGACGCCGTGCGTGCTGCCCCAAACCGCCGCCAACGCAATCAGTATGATGTTCCGCCCCGGCAGGTACGTGTTCTCGTCTGGCTCGTCGGCGCCGGGAACGCTCGCCCCCGACACGCTCCAGTGGTCGCCGTACAAGACGTCGGTGGGGGCGGAGAGCACCGTTATCGACATCACGTTCGGGTTGTCGAGCGCGTCGAGGAAGGATTGAAGGCCGTTGAGCTCCATCTCTTCCCACGCAAAACCGCATCGCACGTAGATCGGGTAAACTTCGGCGGCGGTTGCCAATTTCGCGATCAAAACCGAGCTGTCCAGGCCACCGCTCGCCAGTACTGAAACCTTGTCCAAGCTGACCCTCTCTCTTCTCGTACTCTCTGGCACCCCAAGGATGCTCAGAGATATTCGCCAATCCGGCAAGCCCCTGTCCAGTCATACGACAGCAGCGCCGTTTCGACCGCCTCTCATCTTCACGTCATGTCACCCGGCCAAACTCTTGCAGACGCGTTTTCGAACGTATGCACTTTTTCTCGAAATTTTGAGTAATCGGTTGTATTCTGCGGAATTCCTAGGTATTCTTCCGCACGTGTCAAACATTGTCCGTAGGACGAGGGAAGGCTCCCGCGAACCGGCAGCAGATAGGTTGATGACTGTTCGCCAACTCGCCGCCTACCTGAACCTCAATGAGCGAACGGTGCTCAAGTTGGTCTCAGAGGGGGAGTTGCCCGGAGTCAAAATCGGAAATCAATGGCGCTTCCGCAAGGCGATGCTCGACGCTTGGCTCGACGATCAAATGCTGGGAGTCACGCCACGGAGCGTTGACGTTTCCAGAGCCGCGCCCGCGGCGCGCAGAATGCTGGACCTCGCGAGTTGCTTTCAGCCAAGCCATATAATTCCCGACCTGGAGGCCAACACCAAGACCGGAGTCATCGAGGAGCTGGCGAATCTGGCCAGCCGGCTGAACTTGGTGAGAGACAAGACCTGGTTCGTCGGCGCTCTTATCGAGCGCGAGAACATCATGCCGAGCGCGACCGGTAACGGACTCGCTTTCCTGCACACGCTCAATCGCCATCCCGACCACATAGTCAAACCGTTCATGATCTTGGGCCGATCGCGCGGCGGCGTCGATTTCGACGCTCTCGACGGCAAGCCCACTCACCTGTTCTTCGTCCTCGGCCTTAAGTATCACGAACTGCACCTGCCATGGCTGGCAAAGCTGCCGCAGATGTGTTCGCGGCCCGAAACGCTGCGAACCGTGAGGGCCGCCGGCCCCGCCGACTCAATCGTCGCCGCCCGCGCTCACGCCGAGCGTGAGTTGGGCACCTCGGCGGCAAGCGAGGCCCCGAGAAAACTGTCGTGACCAACCGCAATCAGCTTGCTGCGTCCTGCAGCAGAAATCGTGGACTTCTTCGACTGGGTTTGCGCGGAGCCCTCAGGGCCGGATTGGAGCAGAACCGGCCAGCCGGGTGCCCCTCATACGATTCGTATTTCAGAAATTTCCGCGCTTGGCTGAAAATCATTGATGATTGATGTAAGAACCGAGATGGAGGGAAGGCTACCAAATGGAAGTTCATAGGATCTGCGAACTTAGTCCAGGTACTCCTGTCTGGGTCTGGATCGTCCGCGTAGGCAAAGGCAGGTGGTGGCCCGGTTCCGTGCTCTCCATCGCTGCCCGAAAGCCCTTTCCGGTAATCAATACCCGCTTCGAGTGTCGCTCGGTCGGAAAAAACGGAATCGACGGACCTGTCTTCGTTGGCATCAGCACCACCCGAATGCGTTATCTCGAACTCCGCGACACCCAGCTCAAAGGTGACGATCGGCCCAATTTTGCTCCGAGCGCGGTCTTCGCCAAACCTGAGCCAACAGACGCCGGACCCAACGACACACAGCCTGCGAACATAATGGCTTCAGATGCTCAAGTGTCAGTGGCAACCGGCGTTAAGAAGTCTCGATCGAGAAAAAAGACCAAAGCCGCAAATCCAACCAAGGATCAGGCTGCCGTCGCGATTGAATCATGAAGCGAACGGCAAGCAACAAGCTTGCTTGATATTGTTGCGGTGGGCACAAAGATTGCGCGACAAGCCGAATGAACGCGCGTCCCGCAGCATCAATCGGAATCATCCCAATCCCGGAGTGACGCGGTCGGATACACAATGAGACGCGGCGGCTGATCGCATGATCTGCCGCCGGCGAATCGGACTTACTCCGGAAAATCCTGTCGGCGCTGCTAATTCCGTCATCGCCAGACTCTCATCGAAGCGGTGGCACGCAATTGGCTATGAGCGTGAACGCGCCGGCGCACCCGATCACGAAGGAGTCATCGCCGGGAACGGCTGAACGAGGATGTGCAAGAGAATCCGGTGAGACACTACCAACCCCCAATCCGCGCGCCACGCTTCGATTGTTTATCCAGGCGAAGCACCGGAACGCAAAGTGCGCAATGGTCACATACTCCACCCTTGACAATGACCGACGCATCAGTCATTATAATCCAATGCCGCTGATTTCAGCCTTGAATCGGGAAAGCCACTCGGAGAGTCGGCGTGAGCAACTGGCCCACGCGGCGCTCGAGGTCTTCGCCCGAAAGGGTATTGACGAAGCCACCGTCAGCGATATTACGTCTGAGGCCGGGCTGGGAAAGGGTACCTTTTATCTCTACTTCGAGAACAAGGACGCCATCATCGACGAATTAGTGCAGCGGTTCACCCTGCTGCCCGATGAGAGGAGGCTCTTGGAACAGTTCGCCGGAGCCCCGCTGCGCGACATTCTCGCTCGGGCGGTGTCGGGGATGTTGGACGCATTCAGGGTGAAGGCCGCACGGACGCCGAACATTCTGTGGCAGTTGGCTCTCCGTAGCTCGAATGGCCGCACTTTGATGGAGCACGTCTTGATCGAGGGTAACGAGCTTCTCGCGGGCCAATTGCGTGACAGGGTCAAGGCCGGTGAATTGCGCCCGATCGACGAGTTCGTCGCGGCGCGTTGCCTAATCGGGATGGTTTTGATCTTCATCCTGACCGAGGAGGTGATGGGCGGCAGTCAGGCGCATCCGCTCGCGGAAGAAACGATCATTTCCGGAATTGCGGATCTGTTTCTGCGCGGCGTGCTTGCGCCTCAGCCGAGCCCCGGGCGGTCGGGCACAACGGGCGGATCCTTTCCGCGCGGCGCCGATTAGGCGACCGGTAGTATGGGTAGTGCTTGTGACTCGCTGTGCTGCATGATCGGGTGCCGCCCCTACCCCTTCGGAAACGTCAGCAAGCGGGCGAATTCAAATGGCACGCAAGGTGCGTTTACGTATGCGGCCACAGCGGGGCAGATTGCCGTGAATCGATTGGGAGGGGATCGCTATGCCTGATGCAACTTACGACGCCATCATAATCGGTGCGGGTCACAACGGGATGGCGCTCGCCGGCTACCTGGCGAAAGCCGGATGGAGCGTTGGCGTTTTCGAGAAGCGCACTGAGGAAGGCGGCGCCCTCTGCACCGAGGAACTGACGCAGCCGGGCTTCCTGCACAACGTTCACGCGAATTATCACACTCTGGTCGGCATCTGCCCCGTTTACGACGACCTCGAGCTGGTCAGCCGCCATGGGCTTCGTTACGTGCAGCCACCGGTGCAAATGGCGAGCGTGTTTCAGGACGGTACTGCGCTGGTGGTGCATACCGATCTGGACAAGACCTGCGAGTCGATCGCGCGTTTTTCGCGCAAGGACGCTGACACTTTTCGCGCGGTCTACGAGGAAGCGCGCGGCTACCGCGACCTGATTTTGCGCACGCTGATGTATTCGCCGCCGACTTCGATGAAGGAGATCACCAAGGCGCTGGTGGCCTGGGGCGTCGAGGAAAAGAGCAAGTATCTGAGCGTTCATTTGCGCCATCAGACGATCAACGAATTCCTCGACCGCCATTTCGAGAACGATCGAGTCAAGGCTCATCTCTCATTTCACGCGTCGCTGGCGGGCTACGCGACCGATCGCCGGGGGCTGGCAGTTTCGTTCCCGCTGCTGCTGAGCAAGATCGACAACTGGCACATCTGCATTGGCGGCTCGCACGCGCTGGCCCATTCACTGTGGGAAGCGCTCGCGCAAGCCGGTGGGCGCGTTTTCCTGAATCATGGCGTCGAGAAGATTATCGTCGAGAACGGAAAAGCAGTCGGCGTCCGCCTCGAAGATGGCAGCGAAGTGCGCGCGAGGCGTCTGGTGGCGAGTTCCATCAGCCTCGAGCAGACTTTCTTCCAGATGATCGGGCGCGAGAACCTGCCCGCTCCGCTGGCCGCCGAAGTCGAGCACTTCCCGCATATGGATTCGACCTTCTTCAGCGTCCATCTTGCGATGTCGAAGCTTCCCGAGTATCGCGCGGCGTCATTCGATCCCGATGTCAACCGGGCCTGGGTGGTCAACCTCGGCTACGAAAATCAGAAGCAGTTCAATGACGACTGGCGCGATGTGCGCGCCGGCAAACTTCTCAATCCGCGGCCCAACGCGGCGGTCAACTCGCTCTACGATCCGACCGACGCGCCCCCCGGATGCTACACCGGCCTGCTGCGCCAGATGGCGGCCTACAACCTCGCCAAGGGTGGTCCGCAGGAATGGGACAAGGTGGCGCGCGAGTACGGCCAGCGCTGCATCGAGGTCTGGAAGGCCGCCGCGCCCAACCTGACCGATGATTCCTTCATCGAGTGGGCGACCTATACGCCGCTGGATATCACGCGGCGGATGCCGAATATGGTTCAGGCCGACTGGATCGGCGGGCTGATCGATCTCGACAACATGCTGGACCATCGCCCCGGCCCGATTCTTTCAGAGTATCGGACTCCGATCGGGAATCTGTACATGTGCGGCGCCACGCAGCATCCCCACGGGTTCGTGACCTTCGCGCCGGCCTACAACGCACTGGAGATTATCGCGCAGGATCAGCACGTCGAACGCTGGTGGAAATGACCGCTATCGCAGATATCCCGGTGCGACTCGATGACGACGCGACCAGCGGGCTCGCCTCGATCGTGCAGCAGTTCCTCGAGCAGCAACTCGCCGATTCGACGCGGCGGCGAGTACGCGCGTCGCGATTGCATGGCCGCCTCGGACTGACCGCGACTGATTACGATGCTTCGGTGACGGTGGATTTTCGGGGCGATGAGATCGCGATTAGCGACGGCAGCGCGGGGCCGTTCGACGCCACCATCGCGGGTTCGTACCAGTCGCTGACCAAGCTGCTGCAGGGCCGCAGCAATCCGCTGATCGAGCATCTTCGAGGCCGCCTGAAAGTCACCTCGCGAATCGGCAATCTTTTTTTTCCACTGCGGGTTCATCGGCTGATGAAGCTCGCCCCTGAGGGCAACCATTAGGAGGGCCGCATGCCAGACGCATCTTATGACGCGGTAATTATCGGAGCGGGCCACAACGGTCTGTGCCTCGGCGCCTATCTAGCGCGCGCAGGCTTGAAAGTCGGGATATTCGAGCGCCGCCACGACGAAGGCGGCGGCGCACACACCGATGAGGCGACCGTTCCCGGCTTCTGGCACAACCTCCATGCCCAGTACATGGAGTTCATCGAGATGATGCCCTTCTATCGCGACTTCGACCTGCCCAGCTTCGGGGCCCGGGTGATCAAGCCGGATGCGCAGGTCGGAATTACCTTTGCCGATGGCAGGCCGCCGCTAGTCATCTACCGGCCCGAACTCGCGGAAAAGACTCATGCGAGTATCGCCCACTACTCGCGCCGCGACGCCGATACTTTCGCTGCGATCCGCGGCAAGGTGCTGGCGGCCAACGATTACATCTCGGCGATGCTCTACAGCCCGCCCTCGTCCGAGCTGCAGCTCGAGGGGGGCCGCGGCGAAGCGATCATGGGCCGGCTGCTGCAGCTTTGGGTTGACCTCGGGTTCCAGCCGCAAGAGATGAACAAGTGCCCGAAAGTGCTGATCGATGAGGTTTTCGAGTCGACCGAGCTGCGCGCGACCCTGTATCGCCAGTGCGTGGAATGGGGCGCGAACCTGCACACCGCCGACGGCTTTGGATTCGTGATGTGCGTGATCTGGCTGTGCGCGAATCACTACATGTCGATCGGCGGGACGCATACGCTGGCGCATGCGATGGCGAGCGCGGCACTCGCGTCGGGCGCGGACCTTCGGTACAACAGCCCGGTCGTCGAGATTATGAATTCAGGCGGACGCGCAACCGGCGTGCGGCTCAAGGACGGGCGCACCGTCGAGGCGCGCAAACTGGTCGCCTCCAACGCCGATCCGAAAACCACCTTCGTCGATCTCATCGGCTGGGACAAGCTCAGCGATTTCAGAAAAGAGCGGATGTCGAACTGGCGGTTTGGACCTGAGCACGTGCTCGGCACGCCGTCGTTCGCGTTGCGCACGGCGCCCGATTACAAATCCGCGCGCCATAATCCCGACATCAACAAGTGCTTCTACACCATCGTCGGATTCGAAAATGCCCAACAGGTTTCCGACTATATCCTGCAGGCCTACGGCGGCCAGATTCCCGACCGGCCCGGCGCCGGCACCTGGGTCAATTCGCTGTGGGATCCCAGCCAAGCGCCTGCGGGGATGCAGACGATGAACGGCTGGTTCTTTTTCCCGAAAGCTTCGTGCCTCAGCGCGCAGGAATGGGACAATGTCCGGCGCGACTACAACGGAAAATTCCTGGAGCTGTGGAGCACTTACGCTCCCAACATGACGCGCGCCAATGTAATCGCCGACAAGCTTTACGTGTCGCTCGACATGGAGCGCCGGATGGCGATGCCCGAGGGCGATTTCTCGCACGGCCGGCTCAGCATTATGAATCCCGGGATGCCGCGGGCGCACATCTATCGCAGCGAGATTGAAGGACTCTACATGTGCGGCGCGTCCGCGGGCGGCGGCGGAATCAGCGCGGCCGGCGGCTACAACGCATACAAGGTCATTGCAAACGACTATGGCCTGCCCAAGCAGTGGCAGCGGGAAAATCGGCTCTATTAAGAGAACCGGACCGGCCGGAGAGGATTATCATGCCTGCGATTTACACAACCGAATGGTACGAGGCGATCAAAAAACTCCTCAACGAAAATCCGAAAGTCGATAAAAATTCCCCGCGTGGCACCTTCCACGTGCTGGCGAAAATTGTCGGCGATGCGCGCTCGCTCTATCTCCCGGCCGGCGAGCTGCGCAACTTCGTGGTGTTGTTCACCGACGGCAAATGTCTCGAGTATCGGCAAGCCGACGCGCCACCGCCGCGCAAGGATTTCGAGTTCATCTTCGAACTCCCCGCATCGGTATTCGAAGAGGTCGCGGCTGGACAGATCGATCTCATCGACGCGGGGCTGAAGGGCAGGATCAAAATCACCGGGGACATGCGAATCCTGATCAGGCATGCCGAGTTGGTAAACGAGATCTACGGCGCGTTCGCGCGCGAAGTCGAAACGCTTTGGCCCAAGGGCAAACCCGGCTCCGCAGGCGCGGTTCCTGGCCCGGCCAGCCGCTAGATTCAGGCATCTGCGACTGGAAACCGCGGCATACCTCTGCCGCGGTTTTCGCAATCGCGCCAGAGAACGACCGCGAGCCTTCAAAGTACGCGGATTGATTTCCCGGCGCGCGGCGCTGCGCCGATGACGTCAGGCACTCGGCTTTATCTCCCGCGCTTGATTGGCAGGCGATTTGGCGCCGCCCGCGGCGTAGCCTAACGTTTGTTAGGTTCATGGCGCGCGCCGGTTGCCATCGGTCGCACGTTTGACACCCGAGCTGCACCTTCGACACCCAACCCGTCTCTGTTCTCCTAGCCTAACGAGTGTTAGGGACCGATGAGAATGGCTCCGAACCCCGACTCGCATTCGCCGGGTTCCGCTCCGACGCGTGCGCTGCGCCCGCCGCACGAACCGGTGCTTCAGGAAAAAAATGGCGCGGATGGCACCATCGCGGCTGTAGCCATACGCGCCACAAGCAACCAAGAAATTGAATTCGGCAGCCACCCGCGCCGACGCCGTATGGCACGAGCAGTGCATACGTAAAACACGTCCGGATTCTTGGGATTCCTAATGACCGGTGAGGTGAAATGCTCAAGCCGAATACCAGCTGAGACGCCTGCTTGAGGGGCGTCACGCTCGGGCGCGCTCACGCGCCTTGGCGCGACGGGATGCGTTCGAATTGAAGGCCAGCGCCTTCAAACGAGGGACCGGGGCTTCATTTACGTCAGCATGAAAAATTAGAGAGGCAGTGCCATGAGCAAAAGACAACTCGCGATGGTGATCAACCTCGATAAATGTATCGGGTGTCAGACTTGCACCGTCGCCTGCAGCACTCACCGTCTTAACCATCCCGGCACCGAGATGCTCCGCTACATATGGTGCGAGACCAAGCCCGGCGAGGGGTGGCCCAAGGGATGGATGGAACTGGGCCGCAAGGTTCCGGACCGGGTGCGGGACTACGGCGGAACGTGGAACTTCAACTGGGAGGTGGTCTATACGAATCCGGTCGGCGCCAAGTACCTGCATCCGGTGACCAAGGAAACCGGAGAGCCGCCGAAGTGGGGACCTATCTGGGAAGAAGACCAGGGCGCCGGCCAGTGGCCGAACGGGTACTTTTTCTATATGCCCCGGCTTTGCAATCACTGCACCGATGCTCCTTGCATCGCCGTCTGCCAGGATCACTTCGCCAAAGGCGGCGGCATGCCGTCGAGCCAGGGGAACGGGCACAGGAACTCGTTGCACAAGCGCGAGGAGGACGGGATCGTGTTGATCGATCCGAGTTCGTGCGACGAATGCGGCCTGTGTGCAGCGGAATGTCCCTACAAGATTCCGATGGAAAACATCGTGGCAGGCACCTACGAGATGTGCGACTTCTGCGCCGGCCGGGTGGACAACCAGTACGCTCCGGTATGCGCGAAGAGCTGCCCCGCGCGCGGGATGTACTTCGGTTACCTCGACGACAAGGATGGCTTCGTCGCCAAGCTCGTCAACGAATACAAAGTCGCCCTGCCACTGCGTCCCGACTTCAACACCGGTCCCAATGTTTACTACGTACCGCCGTTCATCCGGCCAACCACTTTCGCCGCCGGGAACAAGCCGACCGGTCAAGCCGACATTCCGGCCGATCTTCTGCGCAAGTACTTCGGACCCGGTCTTGACCAGGCGATGACTACGCTCAAGGAGCATCGCGCACGCGCCGAGCGCGGCGAAAAATCCGAATTGATGGATCTGCTCATCATCTACAAATGGTCGGAGGCCTTCACCCCGTTCAAGGTCGAAGCTCCGGTCGAACCGATCGAGCAGGGCTCGCAGACCGGGAAGGGGCGTTAGTCATGGCCAAGCGCAAGGGCGAAGAAAATTCCGCGGCCAACCAAACGGCCGCCGAAGCCACTCGGGACTACTGGCAATGGGATCGGTGCCGATGGGGAACCCATCGCGTCAACTGCTATCCCGGCAGTTGCCCGTTCCGCGTCTATGCCAAGGACGGCCATGTGATTCGCGAGGAAATCTCGTGCACCTATCCCGAGTTCGACGACCCCGACTACAAGGTGCCCGACTACAATCCGCGTGGATGTCAGAAAGGCTATCAGCACTCGCAAGCGATGTATGGCCCCGACCGGCTGTTATACCCGATGAAGCGCAAGGGCGAGCGGGGCAGCGGCAAGTGGGAACGGATTAGCTGGGAGCAGGCCTACGATGAAATCGCGAGCAAGCTCGTCGACATTATCCAGAAATACGGGCCGCAGGCGATCTCCGACGACCATGGAACCAATGGCGCCGGCGTGTTGCGCGGCGGCGGCGAGGGTGCCTCGACCGGCTTCGTGTCGCGCCTGGGCGGGGTCAGCTACGATCTCAACTTTCTCATCGGTGATTTCAACCCCGGCCAGTACCTGACCTTCGGGCAGTTCCAGCACGCCCCGGGAATCGAGACTTGGTTCCTCGCTGATACCGTCATCGCTCTTTCGAATCCGGCGTACGGCAACATTCCCGACATCCATTATATTCTCGAGGCGCGCTATCGCGGCGCCAAAGTGGTCGCGATCGCGCCCGACAAGAATGCCACTTCCCAGTTCGCTGACATGTGGCTGCCGGTCAACTGGTCGGCCGACCCGGCGCTGTGGCTCGGCGTCTGCAAAATCCTGATCGATAAGGGATGGGTCGACCTCGAGTTCATGAAGGAACAGACCGATCTCCCGGTGCTGGTCCGCATGGACGACCAACGGTTCCTGCGCGCCTCCGACCTAACCGAGGGCGCGGACATGGAGCAGTTCTTCGCCATCGACACCGCCACCGGCAAACCCGAGCCGCTGCCCAAGGGCACGCTCGCGCTGCCCTTCGACTGCGCGCTCGAGGGCAAATGGAAAGTTACCCTCAAGGACAAGAAGCAGATCGAGGTCACAACCGTCTACGAGCTGCTCAAGCGGCGAATCGCTGAATACACGCCGGAAAAGGTGCACGAGATATCGGGTATCCATCCCGATCAGCTCGCCCAGTTGGCCGAACTCGTCAAGCCGCCGCGCAAGGTGTTCGTCTTCGTCAACTGGAACGCCGGCAAGCTCTACCATGGCGATCTGCTCGAGCGCTCCTACTGCTACATGCTCGCGCTCACCGGAAACGTCGGCAAGGCCGGCACGGGCTCGCGGGGATGGTCGGCCGGAGCCGAGTATATCGGCGGCGCCGCCGTCGTCGGCGGGATGCCCAACGAGGTGCTCGAGACCGGCGATCCTTTGCTTCACGCGATGAATATGTCGCAGAAGATACAGGAGGACTATCGGACATATTTCAAAATGGACCCGACGATACCTCCGGCCGAGGCTGCTTTGGGTGCGCTCCGTGAAGGCCTAAGGATGGGCAACACACTCTCGCCGCCGGTTTGGCTCTGGTACCACCACGCCGGGTACAAGGAGGTTTGGGACAAGTTCCTCGACGACCCGAACGCGCCCAAGAAAATCAGCCAGTACGCCGAGGAATCGCTCGCCAACGGCTGGTGGAAGGGGTTCGTACACCCCGACAAGGAAATCACTCCAAAGGGAATGCTGGTATCCGGATCGAATCCGCTCCGCCGGCACCGCGGCGGCATGAACACCTACCTGAATACCTTGTGGCCGAAGCTCGAGCTAATCGTGGTCTTGGATCCGCGCTGGAGCACCACGGGACTCTACGCTGACTACGTGCTGCCGGCCGCATCGTTCTATGAGTACGCCGACGCCAAGTACTCGACGCCGGCGACCCGCTTCAGCACATTCACCGACCAGACCGTGCCGATGCTCGGCGAGTCCAGGTCCGACCGCCAGATCACGCTCGCCCTGCTCAAACGCATTCAGGAGCATCTACTGAAGCGAGGCGTGGAAAAGTACAAGTCCGGTGACCGGGAGATCGTCGTCAAGGAGCTCTACTGGCGGGGCACCTTCGGAGGACGCTACGGCGAAACCAACGAAGACGAGGAACGTCTGGTAAACGACACCTATAACGCGCTCGGAAAGATGGGATGGTTCGAAAGTCTCGACGGTGAGGAGCTCACGCTCGCCAACCTGCGCAAGAACGGCAAAGCGTGGCTGAGCGGCCGCCCCGCCTGGCACGCGACCGTGGTCCAGAACGCGGACATGGTTTCGGGCCAGATATTCTGGCCCTTCCGCGATCAGATCGAACAAAAGGTGCCGTACGCGACCACTACCCGGCGAATGGAGCTGTACCTCGACCATCCATGGTTCATCGAGGCCGACGAGCACCTCGTCCGTTACAAGCAGCCACCCAACATCGGCGGCCCACAACCCCTGCGGCTTACCAGCGGACACCTCAGATGGAGTGTTCACTCGAACTGGGTAGTGTCCTACGAGATGCTGAAGCTGCATCGCGGTGAGCCCTTTGCTTTCATCAACGAAACCGTCGCCAAGGGAAAGGGCATCGCGGATCATGATTATATCCGCGTGTACAATGACTACGGCTCTTTCATAACCCGGGCGAAGCTCAGTTCCTGTACGCGGCCCGACCAGCTCGTGATCTACCACGCATGGGAGCCTTATCAGTATCCAAACTGGATGCCGTACGATGGCTTGCTGCCGGGCCCGCCCAAGGGCCTGCACTTCGCAGGCGGCTACCGCCACTACGAATACACCCTGTGGAACTGGGCTCCTTCGCAGTCGGACCGGCAGACCAACATTGACTTCGAAAAAGCGAAACTCCCGGCGTAGTCGCAGAGGCTAAAAAAAATGGCAAACGAATCGGATAAGCCCCAGAACTCCGGGTCGAGACGGGATTCCGTGCAGGAGCAGAGCCAATATTTTGAATGGGATAGCTGCAAGTCGGTTACCCATGGCGTCAACTGCTACCCCGGCAGTTGTCCCTTCCGGGTCTATGCCAAGGACGGCAAGGTGATTCGCGAGGAAATCTCGTGCACCTATCCGGAGTTCGACGACCCCGACTCGAAGGTGCCCGACTACAACCCGCGCGGATGCCAGAAGGGCTATCAACATTCGCGCGCGATGTACGGACCCGACAGGGTGTTGCACCCGATGAAGCGGGCGGGCGAGCGCGGCAGCGGAAAATGGGAAAAGATCTCCTGGGATCAGGCCTTCGAGGAGATCGGCGAAAGGATCGCCCATGTCATCGAGAAGTACGGCCCCAAGGCGCTGATCGACGATCACGCCGCCAATGGCATCGGAGTGTTTCGCGGCGCTGCCGAGGGCTCGACCACCGGCATGACTTCATTACTCGGTGGAGTGAGCTTCGATCTCGACTTCGTGACCGGCGACTTCAAGGTCGGCCAGTGGCTGACCTTTGGCGAGATGCATCACGCGCCCGGGATCGAGAATTGGTTCCTGCCCGACACCATCATCCTGATGTCCAACCCGGTGTACGCGAACATTCCAGACATGCACTACCTGCTGGAAGCCCGCTATCGCGGCGCCAAGATAATCGCCGTCGCACCGGACAAGAATCCTTCATGCCAGTTCGCCGACATCTGGGTGCCTATCGACTGGTCGGCGGATCCGGCGCTGTGGCTCGGGGTGGCAAAGATTCTGATCGACAACGGATGGATCGACGAGCACTTCGTCAAGGAACAGACCGATGCGCCAATCCTGGTTCGATCAGATGATGGCCGGTTCCTAAGAGAATCCGACCTGCGCGAGGGCGGAGACCCTGAACAGTTCTATGCAATCGACTCCGCGACCGGACAGCCCGTGCAGATGCCCAAGGGCACGCTTGAAATGGCCGCCGACTATGCCCTCGACATGCGCACCAGCGTGCGCCTGAAAGACGGGACCAGCATCGAGGTCCGATCCGTTTTCAACCTGCTCAAGGAACGGCTTGACGGCTACACCCCCGACAAGGTCCACCAGATGTCGGGTGTTCATCCAGAGACCCTCCAGCAGATCGCCGAGCTCTGCCGGCCGCCCCGCAAGATTTTCGGCTATATCAACTTCATTACCGGCAAGCTCTATCACGGCGATCTGCTCGAGCGCTCGTATTGCTACATCCTTGCGCTGACCGGCAGCATCGGCAAACCGGGCACCGGCACTCAGGGCTGGTCACCGGGAACGGAGGTGGTCGCCTCGATGGCGGCTGTCGCCGGGATGCCCAAGCAGGTGATCGAATCGGCCAATCCGGTCGCCGCGGCCGCGACCTTGACTCAGCTGATGATGGAGGATTACAAGACGCGCTTTAAGATGGACCCCACGATGCCGCCGGTCGAGGCCGCTAACGGCGCGGCGCATGAGGGCATGAAGGCGTCGGGCACGCTCACGCCCGGGGTTTTTCTCTGGTATCGCCACGCCGGATACAAGGAAGTCTGGGACAAGCATCTGCACGATCCTTATACCGACAAGAAAATCAGTGACTACGCCGAAGACGCCGTCGCCAAGGGCTGGTGGGACGGATTCGATCAGCCAGTCACGCCCCGTGCGATGTTCGTGTCAGGATCGAATCCGCTGCGCCGTCATCGCGGCGGAATGAACACCTACATAAAGACCCTATGGCCGAAGCTCGAGACGATCGTCGTTTTCGATCCGCGCTGGAGCACGACCGGTCTCTACGCCGACTATGTATTGCCGTCCGCGTCCTACTACGAATATGCGGACGTCAAGTATTCGACGCCCGACACGCGGCTGCTATGCTTCACCGACCAATCGGTGCCGATGCAGGGAGAGTCCCGATCGGACCGCCAGATTGCCCTCGGCGTGCTGGGCAGCATCGCCAAGCACTTGAAGGCCCGCGGCATCGAAAAGTACCAGGCCGGCGAAAACCGCGAGGTCATCGTTGACGACCTGTACTGGCGGGCGACCTACGGTAACCGCTATGGCGAGACCAACGCCGACGAAGAGCGCATGGTCGATGACTGCCTGCATGCCCTCGGCGAGATGGGCTGGCTTACGACGCTCGATGGCGAGGACCTCAGCCTCGCCAACATGCGCAAGAACGGCAAGGCATGGCTGAGCGGTCGTCCGCCTTGGCACGGTATCGTATGCCAAAGCTCGGACATGGTCGCGGGACACGTTCACGTGCCGATGAGAGACCAGGTGGAACTGAAGGTCCCGTACGCGACCACCACCCGGCGCATCGCGTTCTACATCGATCACCCATACTTCGTCGAAGCGGACGAGGCCCTCGTTTGCTGTAAGCGGCCTCCAGACATCGGCGGTCACCAGCCGCTGAGAATCACCGGCGGCCACGTCCGCTGGAGCATCCACGCCAATTGGCATACCTCGCTCGAAATGATGAAGCTGCATCGCGGCGAGCCGTTCGCATTCATCAATAATACTGCCGCGCGCGAAAGGGGCATCGAGGACCACGACTTCATTCGCGTGTACAACGACTATGGCGAATTTCTGGTGAGAGCGAAGCCGTCCGCCTGTGTGCGACCGGATCAGTTGGTCATCTACCATGCCTGGGAGCCCTATCAGCATCCCAATGGCATGCCCGCAGACGGCCTGATGCCTGGCCCACCCAAAGGGCTCCACTTCGCCGGCGGCTATCGGCATTTTGAGTACACGCTGTTTAGCTGGGCGCCATCACAGAGCGACAGGCAGACCAATATTGATTACGAGAAGGCGACCTTTCAGGCATAATCATGTCCAAAGTCGGCGGTGCGTTGCCATCTTGGTATTGGCCTGCAGGCATCCCGCGTCGAGTTCCGGTAGCACAGCAGCCGCTCGGCCGTCTGTTCCGGCAGCGATTCGCGACGATGAAAGGCCGAATCGCGGTCGCGGACAAAAATGTCCGCCTCACTTACGGTGAACTTCTCGAGCAAAGCCTGAGTCTGGCCGGCGGTATCCAAACCGCCGGCCTCACCGGCACCATCGCGATCTCCGATCCTGATCCGCTTGAGAGTCTGCGCCTGTGCCTTGCCGGTTTGTTCGCCGGACGCCGCATCTTGCTCGCCGATCCCGCAGACTCCCCCGAGCTGCTCGCGGCCCGGCTTGCCGAGGGGAAGGCTTCTGCCCTCATCACCTCAGATGGCGCCGGGCCTGCGCAGGCCGCGGGCGTCGCAATGGTCGCCAGGAGCGATCTGCAAGGGACATTCAGCGAAGCGGGAACAGCGATACGCGCGACGGAGCCCGCGATACTGCTTCCGAGCGGCCGTGGGCTGGTCGCGCATTCACATTTCTCTGTATCGGCGATGGCCGCCTCGATGGCGGCATTCATTCCCCGGCTGCGCGAGATCCCGTTTGTATGCACCGAACCTGCGATCGGCTCTTGGGAGATGCTGACAGGTATTTTGCTGGCCATTTCACAGGGTAAGCCTGTTGTATTTGCCAGCCTCGAACAGTTCGACGCCGGCGAGTTGACCGACTTCGTGACTGACAACTACATGATCATTCAACGAAGCCAGGCCGACGCAATGTTGGCGGGCGGCCGTATACCGCCGATGATGAGTCAGTCTGCCTATGTCTTTGTGTCGACTGGATCTTTCGACCCGCGATGGCGCCGGCACATGGAAGCGCTATGTGGCCGCCCGATCTTTCCGCTCTGGGGACTCCCCGAGGTCGGCCCTCTGGTTGCCGCTCATCCGACCTGGATTCCGCCGCATGGACACGGATTTCCACTGGTCAATGTCTCTCTGATTCCGATCGATCCGGATAGCGGCAAGGTTTCGATCGTGCCGTGGGAGATGCTCGATCAGGCGGAGGTTGGCGTCGAGGCGCTGTCCGCGATGGTCGGCTACGTCGAGCCGGCGCGCAACGTCGGGGTCAAAACCGGCACCGCGGTCAGGACGCGCCAGGTCGCCACGATGGATCATGTTGGCGTAGTTGTCCTGCAGGGCGCCCCGTTCGACGGCCTGGGAGCCGCCGGTGCCAACTGAAAACCCATATCTGTCGTTCGACGTTCCCGGCGGCCGACTTGCCTTCGGCGACGGAGACCTCGACACCTGGGCGGAGCATCTCGCCTGGTGTTACCGGATGATGGGCATCCCGGACGGCGCAACGATCGCGGTTCAGGACTTCGGCAGCAGCCCCATTTCCTTTCTCGGCTCGAGTCTGCTGATGCCGGGCCTTCATCGCGGTGTCGCCGAACGTATCGATGGCCGCTTCATTTGCCTCGACGCTTCCGCTGAGCGCGTCACCCTCACGCCCGCTCTGCTGGCGCAACTGGCCGTCGATGCGCTCGTGATCAGGGAAGACGTGCTCGTGCTGCTTTCCGCGGAGCTGCACAAAAAGGGATTTGCGGAGCTCGCACAGCGCACGATGAAAACAATTGTGGTGTTCGGCGACCAGCCTCCCGCCCTCAATCCGGCCCGCCGGCCGCCGTCGCGCCATCTTATGCACGTCGAAAACGCCCTTCTGCTCGCACCCCAGTGCGTCAAGTGCGAGTGCTTCCACCTCCGCGAAGGCTTCTACGAAGTTGACGGACGCATGATTCGCAACCTCCGGATGGCCGCGCCCGCCTACGACCTGCCGCGCGGCGAACTGTTCCCGCCTTCGCACTGTGCCGCGGGCATCCGCGACTGGTGCATCGGATGGTCACCTCGCGGACGAGGTATTTGATCGGCGATGTATGACCCTACTTCGAGCTGCGCGCGAAACGATGTCATCGAGACCCTTTCGGGCGCCCAATTGACTGCCTGGCAGACCGACCGTCTGCGCCAGGTCGCCAGCCACGCTTACCGCGAGGTTCCATTCTACCGCGAACTGTGGAACCGGGCTGGCGTCGAACCGGGAATGCTTCGTTCGCTCGAAGATTTCGCGCGCTTCCCTACGATTTCAAAGCATGACCTTGTACAAGCGGGCGACGGTTGGACCAGTCCGCATCAGGGCTCCGTCGCATTCAGTACCCGCGGCACTTCCGGCGCCCCGCTGCTCGTATGGCTGAGCGCGGAGGAAGAGGAAGCATACATACAGCCGACGATGCGCGGCTTTCGTTGGGCGGGATTCCGCTCCGGGATGACCGCCCTGTTGATGAGCCCGGTATGGCACCGTCTGGCCGCCTGCGAGGCCCACGCGATCGCACGCCTGGGCGGGCGCTGCGCGTTTTTCTGGGGAAGCATGGGCTCCGAGTACACCGACTCCTTCCTTTATACGCTGTCCTCGCAGCGGCCCGAATTCATCACGACCACCGCACCCTTCCTGCTCTCCCTGATTCGAGGCAGCCACGGCGCCGCGAGTCGGCCGCACCAGCTTTTCAAGGGAGTACGCTCGGTCGTCGTCGTCGGTTTGCCGCTCACGCCGCGCATGCGCGAGTTCCTTCGCGACCGCCTCGAAGTCGAGGATGTCTTCGAACGCGGTGGAACGCAGGAAGGAGCCGCGATTGACGAATGCCGATGGCATACCGCTCCCCACGTGCACGAGGACGTCTGCTACCTCGAAGTCATCGACGAGGCCGGCGTTCACCTCGCGCCCGGCTTGCGCGGTCGTTTGATCGTTACCAAGCTCACCACTGCCGGCAGCATCTTCGTGCGCTACGACACTGGTGACATTGCCGCATTCGCGCCCGGGCAATGCGCCTGCGGTTGTGGTTTTCGCAGACTGAAAATTTACGGACGTCCCGAGAGCAGCGTGCTCGTCGGCGACCGGCTAATCACCGCCTACGACGTCCGGATGTGCATCGAGGAAGACCCCGCTCTGGTGTGCCGCAACGTGTTGCTGATTCGCGAGGCCAACGCGCAGGCCGGCGTTCTGACCGTCGCCGTCGAAGGTGTGGCGCACGACCCGGCCAACCTGCAAGCGCGCCTGCGCGCGCAACTCGGGGTCGCCAGCGCCGACATCGCCTGGCTCGGCGACCTCAGGGTCAACTGGGGTTTCCGCCAGGTGCTCGAAAGTCACGAGCTACGACTCCCCAGGAACTGATGGAGACGCCGATGAAACTGATGCTCCCGACCAATTGGGATCCCGAACTCATCGCGCAAATTGCGCCGTTCAAGCCCGATTACATTTACGGAAGCCTGCCCAGCGAGGCTACGCTTCGCTCCTCACAGATGCTGTCCGCCGCGAGCGAGGACGATATAGCGCTCCATGTTGCGCAAGCCTCGCAGCACGGCATTCGTCTCGTTTACGTCATGAATGCCACCTGTCTGGGAAACAAGGAATACTCCGAAGAAGGCCGTGGTCAGTTGTTGCAGCGTCTCCAGTGGCTGGTCGATATCGGCGCGGCGGCGGTCGTCACCGCCAATCCGTTCGTGATGGAGCTGATGCGCGAGAATTTTCCCGCCCTCGAGCTGCACATTTCGGTGCTCGCATCGGTCAATGACGCCCGCAAGGCGAAATTCTTCGACGACTTGGGCGCCACCGTGATTCATCTCGATCCCCAGGTTAATCGCGACTTTCGCCGTCTCGAAGCCATCCGCAAGGCCGTCGGCTGCCGTCTCTCGCTGGTGGTCAACGAGGGCTGCCTGCTGAGCTGTCCGATCCGCCAGTATCACTCCAATATGATTTCCCATTCGGGGGAAAGCATCACCAGCCGATACTACGTGGACTACTGCTACTACCGCTGCTCGCTGCTCAAGCTCAACGACCCCGCCGAGCATCTTCGCTCGCCATGGGTCAGGCCCGAGGATCTGGCCGTGTACGAAAAGTTGGGGATCGACCTGTTCAAGATCGCCGGCCGTGAAAAGATGGAAGAGGGACCAAGCTCGCACACCGATTGGATCGCCATGGTCGCCAATGCGTACCATTCGAGGCACTGCGAGGACATCGCCCGCCTCCTCGTCGGCATCCAACCCCCTCACAAGCTCTTCGGCGAGGCGCCGGAGCCGTTGGCCGTCCGAATCGACAGCGCGGAGCTGGATGGCTTCCTGCGCTTCTTCCAGGACGACCATTGTTTGCTCGATTGCAACCAGTGTGACTATTGCGGGAATTGGGCGCAGCGCGCCGTCCACGTCAGCGGCAGGCCGACGGAATGCGCGCAGGCGCTCGCGGACGACGTGCAAACCATTCGAGTCGGAAGTTATCGGAGTGGCAGGTGAATCAAGCAGCTAATTCTCTCGACCTACAAATTCTGGCCGGGTTTCATATGCTTTTTGCGGCCGTGTTTGTTGGCTCCAATGTGTTTCTCGATTTCCTTTTGACCCCGCGTCTCGATCTGATTCCGCCCGGCCAGGCCGCGCGGCTCGGTGACAAGCTCGGCACCGACTTCGCCTGGCTCAACTGGATCGCCCTGATGGGTTCCGCGCTGAGCGGACCCCTGCTGCTGTGGCGATTGGGCAATTTTTCGTCGTTGTTCGACCCGGCTTTCTACATCACCGGTTACGGCGCCGCCCTGGGGACGATGATGACGATCTGGTTTAGCTTGATAATCACCGCTGCAATCCTGACCTTCTACCTGCGCCCGCGCGTCGTGGTGAAACTTCCCTACGATGCCACCCGTCAGCAGGTCGAGGGCTCTCGTACCGACGCCATGGACTATGCGGCCTGGATGAAGACTCTGGCGCGCTACAACGTATACGCGTCGTGCCTCGCGATCGTCGTTGGCGGGTTTCTGCGCTTCGGAGGTTTTCCTTTCTGAGATGCTGCCCGATAACCAAAGCGCAACCGTCCGAGCTCAGCCGCCGCAGCTGCGCGACCGTTTCGGCCGCACCATGAAGAAACTGCGCCTCTCGCTGACCGATCGCTGCACTTTCCGTTGCGTGTATTGCAGGCCGGAGTGGCCGGTCTGGGGTCCCAGGGAAGTGGTCCTCAGCCTCGAAGAGCTCCATCATCTGGCCGGCGTTTTCGTTAGTCGCTTCGGACTCGAGCAGATACGCCTGACCGGTGGCGAGCCTCTCCTGCGCAGCGGCGCTCCCCGATTCGTGTCCATGCTCCAGAGTCTCCGCGCCGCCGGACTTCGGCGCGTCGCGCTCTCGACCAACGGCGCCCTGCTGGCGCGCTACGCGCGCGAACTCGCGGATTCAGGCCTCGACGGCGCCAACGTCAGCCTCGACTCGCTGTCTCCCGCCCGCTTTCAGCAAATCACCGGCGGCGGCAACCTGCGCGAGGTTTTGCGTGGGATCGAGAGTGCGCGTGAGGCCGGACTTCCGGTGAAACTCAACGCCGTGGTGATGCGCGGGACCAATGACACCGAAATTCCAGCGCTCGCTGCCTGGGCATATCGCGCCGGCATCCCTCTGCGCTTTATCGAGTTCATGCCGCTGGACAGTCGCGGTCTTTGGAGTCCCGACAAGGTCTTCACCGAGCGCGAGATCGTCGCGCTCCTGGCGCGGGATTTCGAGGTCAAGCGGCTTGCGCGCACCGAGGAACCGGCCAGCTACTATCTCTTGAACGGACACTTCCGCCTCGGTGTAATTTCGACAATCTCCAATCCGTTCTGCGCGCGCTGCGATCGCATCCGGCTCACTGCCGATGGAAGGCTGTTCGCTTGCTTGTTCTCGCCCGCGGGCGTCGATCTCAAGAGCGCGCTGCGCCCCACGGTCAATCCGGATTTGCTTGAATCGCGGATCGAAGCGGCGATCCTGAATAAGTCCCCCGGCTTCGTTGACCGTTCCGCGTCAATGGAACGCGGCAATGTCGGAATGCACGTGCTCGGGGGCTGAATACAGTGCACAGCCGCTACCCTATGAACACAATGATCAAACCCAATGACGCGCCGCACACGCTCGTTCGACTGATTGCGATCGCGCTGGTGGCTCTCTTGACCCAGCTAACCGCGCCGCAATCTGCCGCGGCCCAGGTGCGGCCCGGAGACATCATCACCGCCGCCAGCGCGGACAAAGCAAGGGAGCTGGTGTCGCCCGGAGTTTATCTCAGGATAACCCGCGGCATGAGCATGCAGATCGTGCCGACCGAACGCATCGAATGGCCGCCGCCGTATCGCGAGGCCACCGAGAAATATTCCTCGCAGGTCCGGCTTTCCAATGACCGTCGGAGCCTGGTGGGATACGTGGCGGGCTTGCCCTTCCCGTTCATCGATCCGAATGATCCCAGTGCCGGGACCAAGCTGATGTGGAACGACACGTTTCGCCCCACTTCCACCGACGACTATGATGTGCGCGACTTCAGTTGCATCAGCGAGTACGCGGGGTTGAATCGGCCGTACGTTCCAATCAACTACTACGAGTTCGGCCATCTGGCCAGTTACAACCTCGTCGGCCGCACCGAGGTCGAGCCGATGCCCACCGACCCCGATTTCCTGACCAGCGGGCGGCTTGTGCTGATCGGCTTCTATCCATTTATGGCGCCGCAAGAGGACCGTGGCCGCGGCTTCGTCCGCTATCGATATGCCGATCCTCTCAAGGGCGACGACACTTGGAGCTGGAACCCCGGGGCTCGACGAGTCAGGCGGCTTGGCGAGGCATTCCTGGGATCCTCGGCCGGTGCGATTACCTGGTCGCTCGACAATTTTCAGGGCTTCGCCGCCAAGAATGAAAACTACGACTGGCGCCTCCTGGGCGAGAAACCCATGCTGGCTCCCATCGCCGTCGCTCACGTGCCGGAAGTGACCTGCCCGACCGACGGCGGCGCCAGCGCATGTCCCGAGCGTTGGCAAATGCGCCGGATCTACATCATCGAGGGGCGCGCGCGGATGGACCGGGTTCCCGGCGAGCTGTTCGGCCGCCACGTCATGTACCTGGATGCCGAGGCCCAATGCATTATGTACCAGGACCTCTACAATCGCGCCGGCGAACTCTGGAAGAACTATCTGACCTGGATGGCGTACCGCGATCGCGCCGTACCGGACGCCCGTGTCGCGATTTACCCGTTCAAACGCGTCTTCCAGGTCGGCGCGAGCATCGATGATCTGACCGCCGGCTTCGCCACCATGTGTTACCTCCCCGCACAGGACACCACCGAGCGCGAGTCCTGGTACATCAACATGGGTGCGGTGGACAAGAGTTTCTTCACCGTCAAGGCAATGACCGCGGCTGCGCCGTAACCTGCGCGAGAGGAGCCCGATGTTCAGGCGCTTCGACTTCGAAAAGGAACTGTACGAGACGCTCGAGTTTATGCCGCTGTCGGTACGGCGCAAACTGGACTTGGCTGGTGTGAAGCTCCATTTGAAGGAGTGGCAGGCGCTCTCGCGGACCGAGCGCCTGGTGGTCTGCCACTTCCCGGTCGCATCCCCGGAGGAACGCGACGTTCTGGCGGCCTTTCTGCGCGACGCGGTTAAGACCCGCGCGGGAACCGAGCTCGCGACTATGAAGCCCGGATCGCACGACGCTGCGCCCGACGACGGCCAGGTGCCGCCGGATGTTGCGCGGCTGATCGCCGAGCTTAAGCTGCCGGAGAAGCGATGGTCGCTGCTCGATCCCGATGAACGCTTCGCGCTGGCAAAGATGGCGCGCGGCGGAGCCGATAAGTTTATGAGCGCGTGGTCCGAGTTCGCGGACCAGCGGCGACAATAGATATTCCTGGCTGGCGCGCAACGATAAACAGGAGAACCTGCGATGATTCAATCAACTCACGAAGATGCTTCCTTCAAGCTGCTCGATCGCGCCATTGCCGGACATCGGCTCAGCGCCGGCGAGATACGCCGCCTCTACGACTTGCCTGCAAACGATCTCGCGGCGGCGGCTCACGAAGTACGCCTGCGCCGCAGCAACCCGGAGCTGGCGACTTATTCCATCGGCGGGAATATCGATTACACCAACATCTGCGTCGTCGCGTGCAAATTTTGCGCGTTCTATCGTGCCCGGCACCAGGAGGGCGCCTTCACACTCACGCTCGATGAAATCGCCGATCAGATGGACGAGCTCAGGCGCATCGGGGGGCGCGATGCCCTGCTTGAGGGCGGCATCAATCCCGACCTGCCATTTCAGTGGCATTTGGATCTGCTGCGCTTTCTCAAATCGCGCTATCCGGAAATCCACATTGACGCATTCAGCCCCGAAGAGATTCTCGGTCTGGAGAAGCTGACCGGCCGCGATGCGTGGGATATTCTCTGCGAGCTGAAGGATGCCGGACTCGATGGCGTGCCCGGCGCCGCCGCCGAGATCCTGGTTGACGAAGTGCGCGAACGCACCGCGCCGACGCGGATGAAGACCGGAGACTGGTTCCGAATCATCGACGCGGCCATGAAGGCCGGCCTCCACAACCCGTGGGTAGGGATGGTCATCGGATTCGGCGAGACGCTGGAACAACGCGTTCAGCATCTGATCGCGCTGCGCGATCAACAGGATCGCGGATTGGAGCGTTACGGTTGCGGCTTCTCGGCGTACAAGGTATGGCCCGCCCGCCTCGAGCATACTCGCCTGAACGGGACCACTCCCCCTGCCGATAATGATGCGGTCGTCAATGAGTACTTGCGCGACGTGGCGGTCGCGCGACTTGCGCTCGACAACATCGAAAATCACCGCGCAGTCTGGCGCACGATGGGCTTCGAGGTCGCCAGCCGGGCGCTGCGCTCAGGAGCAAACGATCTCTGCGGCACCGGCTCGATCAACGCGATTAACGCTTGCATCACGGCGGCCGGCAAGGATTTGCCCGACCCGACCGAGGCGCTGCTCCGTGACGTGGTGAAATGCATCGAAGCCGCCGGCTTCACTGCTGCGCTGCGCGATCCTTATTACAATATTCTTAAGCGCCACGAATCGGCGAAGTTGGAGCTGCCCGAATCAGCAGTGGCTGCGGGAAAGTAGATCCACCTGCTTCGCTGGCCAGCTTGCAGCAGCCGCTGGTGAAGCCGGTGGCCGTTTGATACAGCTTGCCCGCTGCTAAAATGGTCGAGGGCGAGATCGCGTGCCCGCAAAAGTCTGGATCGGTGTCGATATCGGTGGCACAAAGACGGCGATCGTCGTCTCGCAGCGGCCGCCGGATATTAGCGAGCGTCACCAGTTCGCGACCCTGCCCTCCAAGGGCCCCAACCGCGCGCTCGACCTGATCGGTAAGGGAATCGGCGCCATTCTGAAGAGGCGCGGGCTTCCGAGCTCGGCAATCCGCGGTATAGGCATAAGCTGTGGCGGCCCGCTTGATCGATTGCGCGGAATTATCCATTCGCCGCCCAATCTTGCCACGTGGGTGGATGTTCCGATCAAGGGAATCCTCGAGCGGCAATTCGGCGTTAACTGCAACGTCGAGAACGACGCAAACGCCGGCGCCGTCGCCGAGCATCGCTACGGCGCGGGGCATGGATTCGACAACATGGTCTTCCTCACGATGGGCACGGGACTTGGCGCAGGAATCATCGTCGATGGGCGGCTTTACCGCGGCACTGACGATCTCGCCGGAGAAATTGGGCATGTGCGGCTCACCCGTGGCGGCCCTGTCGGACATAATAAGCGCGGTTCAGCCGAGGGATGGGCAAGGGGCGGCTGGATGTATGATGTAGGGTTGCGAGCCGTGGAAGACGCGCGTAAGCGCGGGTGCAGGACGATTCTGACGGCCGATCGCGGGACGCTCACCGCT
>VFSW01001643.1_pt1 | contig 34089 bp, 41 predicted proteins | sample 5358111 | NCBI WGS metagenome assembly VFSW01 (sample SAMN11554181, study PRJNA540505) | mine drainage metagenome | isolation source: sediment from site ElyBrook_90M | place: USA: Ely Copper Mine, Vershire, VT | collected 2017
GAAGGTCGGCACGATCCAGATTGGTCCCCATGGTAAAGGGGCCGGCAGGAATCGTTATCATGGTATCGAGCTCCTGCCACTGCTCCCGCGACAACAGGCGCTCGGCTTCCACCACCGTGTAGCCCCGATTGGTGGCATGCCCTGCCTCATGGCTCTCTTGCAGGGAGATGTCCTCACCGGCTGCGCGTACCCGGGTTTTTTCTTCCTTGAGATCATAGGTGGCGAGGCCGCGCATGTCTTCCATGCGGCCTGCGCCCAGTTTGATCACATGCAGCGTGCTGCCAATCATCACCACGACGATGCAGGTGATGAAAGTGGCATAGAGGTAACGTTTGCGTCGCTGCCGCTCAAGTGGCGAGAGCGGTGTGGTGGTTCTTGAAAACACTGGCGTCAGGCCCCCGGCTTTTTCTGGTCGGCGGGAACGCGGTCCTTGTAAACCAAATGTCGTGCACGACGTCCATAGGTTCGTTTCATCATCACTTCGCCCAGCACGCCGCCGATCACTGCCGACTCAACCACCAGAATCACGAAAAACCCCCACCAGCCCAGCGGGATCAAGGCCGCCCCATGGGGAACCCCGGTGATGTTGGCGACTTCATAGTAACTCATGGCCCGCACGATCATGGGGGGGAAGTAACACAACCATTTGCCCCCTATGCCATAAATGACGGACACCAGGATGCCGCAAATCATGGGCACCAGAAATACATCCACGATCCACAACGGGCTGAAATACGAGATGCCCGTGAAAATTTCAATGTTGACGCCCAGCAACCGGTCGCCCAAATGGTTGAGCACCATCGCCAGAAGTATGGCCGCGGCGCCACGCGTGAGACGCCCTTTATCCTGTGTAGCCGGGAGCTTCATGGGTGGTAATCTTTTCCGGTGAGCTTTTCATATTCGGCCTTGCGGGTGTCCGCCAGATACCAGTCCTCAACCTTGAGACTGGCCATGTAGCGGGCCAGGGTATGGCGCTCATCATCCGTGAGCGCGGCATAGGAAGGCATGCGGTACTGGGGCTTGAGTCGGCTGGGCAGGATGGCCTGGGGATTGGGGGCCGAAAAGTACTGATAGAACCATGCTTCATCGCGCAAGGACCCGATGCCATCGAGTGCCGGGGCCGGGACAGACTCCATGATGTTGCGTACCGACCAGAGCGAGTGGCATTCACGGCATTGTTGTTGCCGATAAAGCTCGGAGGCCTGCCTTGTCAGTTCGGGTGATGCGGTGGTGTAAAACGGAATGCCCCGATCCTTCTCGGTATCGTGGCTATTCACCCAGACGTTGCGCAACATGACGCTCACCACCATAACCGCCATCAGCGCCAGGACGACCTTCTCACCGCGTTTCATGCTGCCCGGTTGCGCTCCTCTTCCTGCTGCTTGAGCACACGCTCACGACTGGCCCTCTGATCATTCAGCACCTGCCGGCTCTTTGCGTATTCCTCAGGAGCCATTTTATTCTTGTCGGACTCGGTGAAGACCAGATACTTGATGTCCTCATCAAACTGCTCATTGCGCGACGCCCACCGAATACCGTAGATGCTGGCCGCAATGATCAGTGCACCCACCACCAGCCAGAGATAGATGGTCCATCCATCTCCCAGAGAATCCAGATAATTCATAGCTTAGCTCCCCTTTCTACCAAAGCATTGGAGTGACGAAAAAAGGTATGGTTCAATCCGCGCCTAGAACAGAACACCCGACAACATCTGCGTGGCGCCAAAAATGACGGCAACCACAACCCCCATGATGATGGCGCCAAACATCATTTTTTCACCCGTTTTCATGTGCTTGGGTGCATGCTTTCCGCGAGCGACGGAATAGATGATCCCGCAGAAGACCAGTATACCGATCATGAGGAAAATAAACACGCCAACGCCAAAACGCTGACTGCGCATGCTCTCAATGCTGAGATCCACCTTGGCGGATGTCTCAGCACTGACCAGCATTCCCGAGAGCGTGTGCCGGAAGATGTCGATGAAAAATGAATCGATGATGATGGCTATTCCAGTGAACTGCATCAAGCTCAAAAAACACATGCCACACCGTCAGGTGTGGCATGTCGTTGCTTACCGCGTGGATCTGTTCTTTATTTCTTGTCGTAGTTATCGACAAAAAAGCTGTAGATGAACGGTGCAATGAAAACGATGCTGATGGGCACCAGCATGGCCAAGGGGCCGTAATCCAGTTCAATCATGTCGTACTCCTCGTATTCGTCGTAAGGTTTCAGTGGCTTCCGTGACCATGGCGCGGCTGCCAGGTGGTGGGCGGCAAGCGCTTGACGATCAGGAAAACCGCCAGGAAGAAATAGGACAGATAAAACAGGTCAATGGTGTAACCCTTGTCCCACCAGGGCTGCTGGCGAATGCGAGTGCCATCAGGGCGGTAGTTGCCTTCAAAGTTGGCGATGACCACGTGGTTGCCCACAACGGTGTAATCCTTCATGTCCACGCCCTTGGCTTCCAGGGCCTTGACCTGATCCTTGATCATGCGCAGATCGTCCATGGTCAAGGGGTGACGCTCCAGCAAGGCATCATTGCTGGTCCCCTTGTTCATGGCCACGATCATCTTCATGGCGGCATCGTCATCCTTGGCAGCCAGCACTTCAGGCTTGTCCATGGAATCCACATAGGACTGATACAGCGCAGCAGTGGGACGCTGACCCCACAGTGGCGCCGTGACGAGAAAGGCCGTGATGACGGTCAGCACCACCAGCCAGATGACCGGCTTGGGAATGGGGTTGTTGTCCTCGGTCAAGCCGCCCAGATCTTCCTTTTCCCACAGGGCTTCATTTTTGAGCGTGGTGGCGTCGTCACTCAACGTCACCATCGGTGCATCCATTTTCCATGACATTTTTAAGATCTCCCCTCGTTTGGTTGACGGGTCGGGCTGCCTGGTTTGCAGCCCGATCCGTCTTGTTTCTTGAGCTCGCCCGATTACTTCAAATTCATTACAAAGTCGATCAGGTTGCGGATTTCGCTGTTGCTGGCATACATCGGCACCTCAGGAGGTGTGATGCGCTTGCCTTCGCGATATTCGTTGTACTCCGCACGCCATTTGGCAAAGTCAATCTTTTTGCCGCTCGCATCCACAGGGCCCCAGAGATAATCGAAGCGGGGCATGATGGAATGCGGCTGCACCAGACGAGGATTGAAGAAGTGCAACATCATCCATTCCTTGGAAGCGTTGCGCGAAGCCACATGAAGGATGTCCGGTGCCTTGCGGTCCGAACCGAAGGCCGTGGGAGATTCTCCGTTGAAGTCACCCAGCATCGGAGGTGCGCCGAAGACCTGCCAATCCTGTGTTTGCTCGGGCAACAGGGTATGACACCACCAGCAGCCTTCACGCACAAACAGGGATTTGCCTGCAGCGGCGTGTTGCGTATTTTCATCGCCCGCCGTCTTCAATACACCTTCCGGCGTCCATCCCAGGGTTGCCGTGGCATTTTCGATGTAGTACTGCTTCTGGTCTTCAGACTTGACCATGAACACCGCGCCCGCATTCTTGTTGGCTTCAAGAATGTGGCCCTTGTCGATGCTCAGCTTCTTGGCGGCCGGGCCCAGATTGTCCGGGTGCAGAATGCCCCCAGGGAATGGCGTACCCTTCTCATACACATAGGCATAAGTGGGATCCATGGGTTGCCCGGTCTTGGGATCGGCCTTCAACAGCACCTTGTAAGGCTTGTGCCAACCCAACAACAAGGGATCTTCCAGGCTGAAACCACTTTCGTGGCCTGCCCAGAGCTGCTTGTCCATGGCGATTTCCGTTGCGCTCACCGAACCGATGTCCAGGCTGGGCATAAACAGGGTAATGGTCATGGAACCGCCTAGTGCCAGGGCGAAAAAGCGGCTACCAATTTTATATTCTCTAAAATTCATGCTGGTCTCCTGATTATTCCGTCGGCTTAGCGTTCGTAGGCCAGTTCATGGGGCATGCGTCCTTGCGGAATCACCGTTCCGGCACGCGCAGTCATCCACATGTTGAACAGCCAGAAGCAGTTACCCGTGAATACCAGGGAACCACCCAACCAACGGGCAATCATGTAGGGGTGTTCAGCGATCACCACATCGATGTAGGGCACTTCGTAGATCTTGCCAGCGCCCTGAATCAGGCCGGCAATCGTCATGGAAACCCAGTAGGTGGTGAAGCCGATCAGCAGGAACCAGAAGTGGATGTTGCCCAGCGTCAGGGACCAGAGCTTGCGCTTCATGATGGTTTGCATGCCCAGGTACACTGCAGCCACTTCGAGGAAGGTGGAGAAGCCCAGAAGTGCCAGGTGGGCGTGAGCCACAATCCAGCCCGTGCCGTGGATGTACCAGTTGATGGCGCGGGTTTGCTGGAAGCCGCCTTGCATGTTCAGGGGAATGGCCATCAGGCAGCCCGTCACCGTGAAGCGGATTTCCAGGTTTTCCACGAACATGTTCCACTTGCCCTGCATGGTCATCAGGATGTTGGACACGAAGGCGATGGCCGGCACCAGAATCAGCACGCCTTCCACGGAAGCGAAGGACTTGAGCCACTCCGGCAGGGGAGCCGACATCAGATGGTGCGCAGCAGGTGTGGAGTAGAACACCACCACAGACCAGAAGTGCAGGTGGCCAATGCGGTGCGAGTAGAGCGGGTTACCGGTCACCTTGGGAATGGTGTAATAGGCAATGGCAGCGGCCACTGGCGTTATCCACAAGCCCAGGATGTTATGTGCGTTCCACCAGGTCAGGTAGGCTTCGGTCAACCCTGTCAGATGGAAGTATTCCGGCAGGTTGCCCACGATCAGCACGATGGTGATCATGAAGGTGCCCGCAGCAAAGAACCAGTTGGTGGTGTAGATCCCCTGGGTTTTGCGGTGAATGATGGTCATCCAGACATTGATGCCCAGCGGGATACACATGAAGCACAGGATGTAGAGATCGATGAACCAGGGAAAGTCGGAATATTCACGACCTGAGTTCATCCCCCACCACAGTACGGTCAGACCCAGAGACAGGCCCACGTTCCACAGGAAGGCATTCCACAGGCCCAGTTTTTCAGACCAGAGCTTGGTATTCCCCAAGGCAGGCGTGATGTACATCATGGCCATACCAAAGGCCATGGAAATCCAGCCGAAAATCACGGCCATCACGTGCACCTGGCGCATGTGACCAAACGACAGAAACTCCAGGCCGGTTACGAAATCGGGAAACGCAAGCTTGGCTGCATTGAATGCACCCAGCCCGGTACCGATGACAAACCAGACAATTGCTGAAAAACCCCAGTACACCGCCGATGATCCTGGCGGGATGTCCTCGTTTCTGGCCATCAAATATTTGAGCATTTTGGACCCCCCTCAACTCGCTCTAACTGCATCACTATAAGACGATTTTGAAATTATTTCGCTTGCCCGAACCTCTTTATGGACGGCGCAAGCCAGTTTTATTTTCTTTTACGCGGCATGAGGATGTACCACGACAGGTACATGCTCGAGAAGGCCAAGGCGATTCCAAATGCTCCGGCAATCATATTTAGCATGGTGACTTCCGCTCCTATTATTGTTACTTGTAAACGACGGTTTGCCCGCTCAGGCCACGTTTTCTATCGCGTCGTGGCGCTTGAAGGCAATGGCAAGAATGCCCACGTAGGCAAAGCCGAACACGAGCATGCACCAGTCAATGAAACCGGTGAACGTCACAGGGTTGTAGGCCAACCCCATCCAGCCGCCCCAATCGGCGAATTTACCACGCCCCAGAAAGCACATCAGCGTTGCGCCGAATACACTGCCATTTCCCATGCCGGTTAGCATGCCGCCAACGATCATCAGCCAGAAGCCACGCGTTGCGATCGATTTTTTCTGCATCCCCCCCCCCTATGAATTTGGTGAAGCTTTATTACAAGTTGCAAATAACAAAAATCCACGGCTTTCACCAATATTTTGGTGAATATGCAGGACAGCCACGTATCTTCTTTAGATTGGTTCCAGAGGACCCCCCTCTGTCTGGGGGTTATTTGCCCCCATGTTTTTCCCCTTTATACCAGCATCACCCACGCATTTCAACCAGCTTTACAGCACAATTATCGAATCAGCAGTCCGCGTCGCAATTTTGCCCTCAAAATTGCAACAGCTGCGCCAAAAACAAGAACGGTCACGCCGATGTCAAAGAGGCTGGACATGGGCATGTGGGAAGACGGGTAGGTTCCCGATATCCAGGTATATCGCTCTATCCATGTCCCCAGTACGATCGATATGGCCACAGCCACGATCACATTGGGGTTGTGCCGGCTAAAGCGGATGGCCAGTATCGGGAACGGCACGACGAACTTGAGCGCAAAGAAAGTCCAGAACAACCCCCCATAGGGCCCATCCTGCATTCTCCAGATCCGCTCCGTTTCATCCGAAAAGTTGGCGTACCAGATGATGAGGTACTGGGCAAAAAACGTGTAGATCCACAAAATGGTGAAGCCCAGCATCATCTGTGCGAGGTAGTTGTAAATATAGGCTTTGGGCGGATTGATGAAGGAAGCCGTTTTATCCAGCAGGAACAACAGCAGCACCAGCATGGACAGATACATTCCTGAAACGCTGACGATATGGTTGATGGCGTACATGGAGCTTTCCCAGTTGGGAAGCAGCGTCATTTCAAAATCCCATGAAACCAGGCTGACATAGAGAACATGCGCAAACGGTACGATTGCAGCCACCGTTTTGAACCGGCTCATGTTTTCGGCTGATTCATCGGACACGCGCTGCAACTTGATGAACGACCCATAAAGGAGGCCCATCAGGACCAACGCCAGTATTTCGCGCGTCGCCAGAAAGGGAAGGTTATTCCATCGCGGCAGCTTTTCGAAAGAGCCCACCCAGGGGAAGGTCATGCTGCCGCCAAACAACAACACCAGCAGCAGGACGAAAGCCAGGGGGTACAGCGAAAAAAAGGCCACTGAAATATAACGGATATCAAATCGCCAGCGCGCATTGACGAGGTGCAGCAAGGCCGCCAGCGCCACCCCGGCCAGTGAAAGGTGCAGGACGATCAAAAAATCCACGGTCAGTACAGACCAGCTTGCAAATGAAATCACGGTTGGCTCTCCAGTATCACTTGGTGCTTGTGGTTGCTGCCGTTGTCTGTTCGGCCTTGAGCCCGTGGCGCACATAGTTCACCAGGTCCCAGCGCTCTGTGGGATACATGTCATTCCCGTAGGAAGGCATGAGCGGCCCGCCAAAGGTGACGTGAGCAAAGATATACCCTTCGGGCATTTCCTTTTGTACCCGGTCGGCAGTGAGGTCAAATGGCCGCACGATGAGTTTGGCGCCCACAAGCCCATCCCCCGTCCCGGAGTTGCCATGGCACGGTACACAATAAATCTTGAACATTGCCTTGCCACGCGCGATGGATTCAGCGGTCGGGGCATTGGGGTTGTGCAGTTTCATCGCCGTATCATGGTCATGGACATAAGGCGTGGTGGGGGTTCCTGCCATGGGCACGGAGCGCTCTGGAAAGGGGCGCACCGAATCAGGCCCCTCCTGTGGTTTGATGCTGATCTGGTTGGCCATGTCCTTGCTCCACGGCCAGGCCAGCGCAAATGAAGGCGCAAGCGCCAGGATGACGATCCAGCGAAGGGCTTTCATCGACGATCTTCCCCCATGATTTCAATCGGTTTGTGACGCGCCAGTATTTCATTGATTTTCGGGATGACCAGGGGATCAGCCTTGATGAGCAGGCCGATCTTGTCCTCCGAAACCTTGGCGTTGTACAGGGGGCTGCGCCGACCCGGCAGCTTCCATCCGATGAAGCATCCCAGAACCGTCATGAGCACACCCGAGAGGATGAAAAACTCGTAGGTCAGGACCATGTCGGGTGGAACCGGCACCACGGGGCGCCCTCCCCGAATCTGCAAGAGGAAGTTTGCCTGGGCCGATGCCACCAGAATCAACCCCGTCAGGGGGCCCACCAACACGCCCCCCAAGGTGAACCACTGGACATAAACCGGACGATCGCCCAGCATTTCCGAGAGTTCCGGGTGCTCGATGGGGGACTTGATGACCACATCTTCCATCCGGAATCCGGGCAGGCTCACGGACTTCAAGTCCCGAATCGCCAGTCCCGCTTCTTCAAAATCGTTGAACAATGCCAGGGTATGCGTCTTTTTCATCATTGCCCCCTTGCCTTCAGCATTTTGCTTTGATCATGGACCATTTCCTTGACCTCATACATGGAAATTGCCGGGAATATCTTGCAGTACAGCATGAACAGCATCGTAAACCACCCAAAGCTGCCCGCCACGATGCCCCACTGAACCCAGCTGGGAAACCAGTTGGCCGTCCAGGTCCAGGGGTACTGCGAGTGCGCGAAGGTGGGCGTGATGATCTGCACCCGCTCAAGCCACATGCCCAGGTTGAGCAACAGGGATACCACCAGGAGCGTTGGCATATGGGTACGGACAAATTTGATCAGCAGGGCAAACGGCAGGACCGTCGAGCACAGCACCATCCCCCAGAACACGGGCGCGTACGTGCCGGTAATCTTGTAGATGAACTGCGCCTTGGCCACTTCGTTATCCCCGTACCACACCGTGGCGTACTCGATCAGGTTGAGATAGTTCCAGACCATGGCGATGGCAAAGGTCATCTTGATGAGCTTGTTGAGGATCGGCATGGTCATGTATTCCTCAAAACGGAACACGTAACGCAACACGATGAACAGGGTAATGATGACCGCACAGCCTGAATAAAGTGCACCCAACACGAAATAGGGCGGGAATGAGGTGATGTGCCAGCCCGGATTCTGCGACACCGCAAAATCGGTGGACACGATGGAATGGACGGATACGGCCAGCGGCATCAGCAAACAGGCGAGTGTCATGTAGGTCACCCGGAAATTTGCCCATTGGCGATCCGTTCCCTGCCAACCCATGGAGAGGAACGTGTAGAGCTTCTTGCGCACACCCCGGGCATTGTCACGACAAATCGCCAGGTCGGGCACCATGCCGGTGTACAGGAACAACAATGACGAGGTGAGATAAGTACCGATGGCCGTGGCGTCCCACACCAGCGGCGAACTGAAATTGGGCCAGACCCAGCGCTCGTTGGGGTAGGCCACCACATAATAAAATTCCCAGATTCTGCCCAGGTGGATCAATACGAACAGTGCAGCCGTGAGCAGGGAAAAGGTCGTCATGGCTTCAGAGTAACGGTATATGGGCTTGCGCCAGTCTGCATGAATGATGTGCAGCAGCGCCGAGAGCAAGGTTCCCGAGTGCCCCATGCCAATCCAGAAAATGAATGTGGCGATATACAGTCCCCACACCTGGGGATTGTTGAGGTCGGCCGCTCCCATGCCATTCTGGTACTGGTAGATTTCGCAGTACACGCCAAAGGAGAAGAGGGCCAATGCCGCAACGAAAATCACCCAGAACATGGGCCTTGGGCGCTCAAGGCTTCGCAAAACGTCCTTGTTGATTTTTGCCCATGACACTTCCCTGTCGATATCCAGGGGTTTCGGAACGAACTTCCGTTCAATATGAATGTCTTTGTCTTCAGGCGTATGAAGATCCACTGTATGGCTCATGATTTACCTTGTTCCCGTGACCTGGTCTGAAATATGCAAGTTTGCAACTTCACTTACGCTTCAAAATTGCGCACCCGTTCCATGTACACGATGGAAGGGTAGGTCCTGAGGTCTTCAAATATGCGGTACCCCCGCAGATCCTCTTCCTTGTCCTGCTTGTCCTTGGCAAGGTCCACCTTCTGTCGCGCCCAGATTCTGGCCACTTCAGATTTATCGTCCGCGAGATTGCCAAACGTGATGGCCGAAGTGGGGCATGCCTGGGCACAGGCCGTCGTGACTTCGCCATCCGCCACACGCCGTCCTTCGGTCCGTGCACGATTTTTGGCTTCCGTCAGTCGCTGCACGCAGAAGGTGCATTTCTCCATGACACCCTTGCTGCGCACGGTGACATCGGGATTGAGCTGCTGTTCAAGCGGGTTGGGCCAGGCGCGCTCGGGATACTGCCACCAGTTGAAATAACGCACCTTGTAGGGGCAGTTGGCAGAGCAGTAGCGCGAACCGACGCAGCGGTTGTACACCTGCGAATTCAGGCCATCTGGCGTATGGTGCGTGGCGCCCACGGGACAGACCACTTCACAGGGGGCTGCTTCACACTGCTGGCACAGCATGGGAAGAAACTGTGCGCCGCGGTCAGGAAACTTGCCTTCCATTTCCTCATTCTCGCCCCAGTACCGCTCAATGCGGATCCAGTGCATGGCCTGCCCTTTTCCAAAATACTCCTTGCCAACCACAGGCAGATTGTTCTCGGCATAACAGGCCGTGGTGCAGGCGTTGCAACCGGTACAGGTATCAAGATCGATGACCATGGCCCATTTGTAGTCTTTGTCCTTGTACTGGTCTTCATAGGGGCGCTTGACCCGAAGCGTTGACCAGTTTTTGATCAGATTACTGAGTGACACGAGAAACCTCCTTCGCAAGTGCGGCCTGATCAGCAGCCAGGGTAGCTACCAGTTTTCGGCCCTGCTGCACATTGGTTGGGCCTTCATCCTTGACAACCATGGCGTTCTCACCCGTCTTCTTGATGACGACGCGCGTTGCATACATGGCCAGTTCACCGGTTCGTTCATCAAAGATCGGGTTCAGGATCTTGAAGGGATTAACGCCCACGTCATTGGCATAGCGTCCATATTGGCTATGCCCCTGCCCCAATGGCATGGAAACGGTATCGGGCTGAATGCCCGGGAACAGATAGGCCTTAACCCGCACGATGCCTGTTGCAGACTGCACAGACAGGATGTCCCCCTCGCGAATCTGCATTTCTGCTGCAGTGCTGGGATGGATTTCCACCCATGAGTCCCACACGATGGTGGTCAGTGGATCGGGAGACTCCTGCAGCCAGGGCAGATTGGCATGGCGCCCGTCCCGAAGGTCTGCCTTGATTGAAGGAACGAAGTAAAACGGATACTGCGTATCGCTCTCCGACACCTGGGGTTTTCCCAGCTTGAGCGCTTCCGTATGGGCCTGCAGCCCCGTGGGTGGCAGTTCCAGATGAAGCACGCCATTGCGCAGGGCGTCTTCCCAGAAATCGTCGTCACTGGCGCTGGACTTGAAAACGGGTTTGGCTTTGGTCACGGCCGTTTTAAGGTAGGCATAGTAATCCGGGAACGCCTTGTAGGCCGTTGGGTTACGCTGCTTGAGCAGATCCAGGAGGATGTCACCGAAAGCGCGGGTTTCGGGATAGAGGCGCTCCATCAGCGGTTGCTGAATCATGACCTCGACACCCTTTGGCTGGTAGCCCGCCACATGGGTCCCAAACGCCTCCAGGGGTGAGAGCAGGGGCAGCACCAGATCGCATTGGTTTGCTGTCTCGTCCAGCTGAGTCGCAAAAGCCACCTTGAACGGGACCTTTTCCATGTGCTTGGCAAAGTGCACAAACGCAGGAGCGGTGAAGACGGGATTGCATCCCATCACCAGCAGGGTTTGACACTGGCCCGAAGCCATCAGGGCATCCAGTTTTGCCAATGCAGCGGTGCTGCTGCGGGCCGGCTCGAGTTGGGGAAACGGATGGGCGGGCTGACCCTGCAGGGTCTTGCCATTGTTTTCGAGAATCAGGTTGAGCAGCTGGATTGCTGCGACATTTTGAAAACCGTTTGCATGGCCTTCGGCAGAAGGTCCCGCCAGCACGAGGCTGGGCGAGTTTTCCCACAACATGCCGGCAATATGCGAAATGGTGTCCGCATGAACCCCGGTCAGCTCGCTGACGGTTTCCTTGTCATACAGCTTCAGCACCGAGGCAATGTCGGCTGGAAGCGCATGGGCATAGGCCTGGTGCTGAACCAGGCTGTTGGCCAGTCCCAGTGCGAAGATGCCCTCGGTGCCGGGTTTGATGGCATACCAACGATCCGCATTGGCGCCCGTCAGGGTCATTCGCGGTTCGATCTGGATCAGCGTGCCGCGTGGCGCCTTTCTGAAGCGCGCGTATTGCGCAGCCATGTGTACCGGAGAGGGCCCCGTTCCCAGAAAGTCATTGCCAAAGGACAGGATCAGACGCGCCTTGTCAATTTGCAGTACCGGCTGCTCCACGCCCAGTACGGCCTTGTTGGCCGCCTGACCAATGGCTGGCGACAAGGCTTCGTACACCACATGGTTGGTGGATTTGAAACTGTCCATGAAAAGATCCAGCAACACGCGCTGGTGTCCGCTGATCTCTCCTGTCAAAAACGCGATCTGCTCGCCACTGATGGGGCTGCTGGCCCCCAGACGGGCTGACAGCGCAGCCCCTGCCTTTTCCCAGGACACTGGTTTCAGTCCGTCACCGTCGCGCATCATGGGTGTGGTCAGACGGTCAGGGTTGTAGTGCACCTGCACCCCGGCCTGCCCCAACCCACAGATCTTGCCACCGCTAATGACGGATTGCGGGTTGCCTTCCAGCTTGAGGATGCGACCCTCACGGACGCGCCCCATGATGCCGCAACCCGATCCGCATTGGGCGCAGGTAGAAGCGTAATAAACGCCTACACCGGGCACGACAAAATCTTCGGGCTGGACATAAGACTCCACCAGCTCGACACCGGATTCAATTGACGTATTGCCACAACCTGCAAGGGTTGCCGCCGTGCCACTGATGCCCAGCACTCGCAGAAAGCCCCGACGATCGATAATGCTACTGCTCATACTGCCCCCTTTGGTTTCCTGGTGCGGATTACTTGTGGCATTGCCAGCAATCATTCGGTCCATTGCTTGTTTTCGTGGTGCTGACGTTTTCCAGGTGGTCCTTCTGGTGGCAACTGACGCACCATCCCATGGAAAGGGCCTTCACCCTTCGAGCCGTCGTCATGGAAGCGACATCGCCATGGCAGTAACCACAGACCTCCCTCACGGGACGGTCTTCCCTGAAGTAAAACCGCTGAATGTGGCGCTCGTGGTTGAACCGCACAAAATCCGGCAGGTCATGCACTTTCTTCCAGGGAACCGCCTGCTTTTTTTCCCAGTATTCGAACAGCTTCTTGATTCTGGGCTTGTCCTTGACCGACTCGATCAGCTTGTGGCATCCCATGCACTTATCCAGCCGGGGAATGCCTGAAACCGCACTCCGTCTGGCATAGGTGTGGCAATACATGCAGTTGATCCCCATCTGTCCCGCGTGCGTGTTATGGGGAAATTCAATCGGTTGCTCCACCACAGGACCGAGTGCATTAAATCCATCATCCGTTTGGGAGCCGATGGCCCCCCCCTGAACGAACGGTTCTGCAATGGCGCTTCCGCAAATCATCAGAAGCGACAGCCAGACCAGCATTATCTTCATACGAACTGTCATCCCAGGCACCTGTCAACTGTGGAGAATCGGCCTAAAACCCGTTTAGTCTTAAAGTGTTGCGTATCCAATACTGCGCCTTCCAAAACAGCAATAGCTCACCGCCCCGCTTTCTTCATGACGCACACGCAAGAAGAACAGGCAATAAGCGCTTCCAGGACGCCCTGAAAACGCCGTCAACGAACAATGAGAGTATGCAACCGGTAACCGGCGCCACCGCAAGCGGCACCGCCAGTCCGGAAGTTCATTTATGGATGAACCCCAGCGCCATAGACGCGAAAAGGTGCCAAGAGGCACCTTTTCGCTCACTACAGCATTGGATTACGCAGGTTTGGCAACAAAGCCCATGCAGTAGCCGTTTGGCACGATTTCATCGTCACCGGGATACAGCTTGCAACCGTGAACGGCTGCAGTCGACGTGGGCTTGTCTTTATTGGGAAGGAAATTCATGCACTTGCTGCACTGCTTATCCCCATTGGGATGGTTTTGAAACTTGAGCGCAGTACGCACAGAGGTGTTCTGTTTTGCAAATGCAGTGGTATTGAAACCGACCATCGGTGCTGCAACCAGGGCGATGGTGCCCATCTTGAGCAACTGACGGCGTGATTGTTTGACATTGTCTTTCATGTTGTACCCCCTCCAGATCACTGTATTTACGATAATCGGGCAAGCCCGCTACGCAATTTCTTGGTTTTATTTGGTCGTCCTAGCCGGACCCCTACTACATAAATGCCCGGCTACTCAGGTCGAAAATCATCAGCTACCCGACCATGAGTCAGAGCGTACCATCCTGAATTTGAACTTGTCAAACACTCCAGAGTAACACTTTGCAATTATCCGGGGCCAAAGAGAATTTGCCGTCTTTGAAAAGCCCATGATAGACTGCGCTACCACGCAGAATTGCTAATTTAGAAAGCAATTGCGTTGCATAGGGGGGCCGTTCCCGATCAGGCGCTTCAAGACCTGGACTAAGGAATTGCACAACGTTTTGTCTGGCACAGTTATTTTATCTACAAGCCATTCTGGAGGGGGGGGGTAAATGCGTAAGTCAATGATCAAGTTTTCATCGGGGTTAGCCCTGGTTGCCGCACTGGTCAGCGTTTCCGCGCTGGCCAGCGAAGAAGGCGCCATGAATGGCGACCTTGCCAATGGCAAGAAAATCTTTACCGAAGGCAAAGGCGCTGCTGTGGCCTGCATGACCTGCCACGGTCCAACCGGCTGGGGCACTGAAGCCATGGGCGCACCGCGGCTTGCCAATCTGGGCTATCCCTACATCGTCAAACAACTGACTGACCTTGCAGAAGGCCGTCGTACGCCATCCGGCGCAGGGGCCGTCATGCCGATGTTTGCGCAGCAGTTGTCAGAGCAGGATCGTCGCGACGTTGCTGCCTATGTCAACTCGTTCGACAGCCCTCCCGAACTGTCTGACCTCAAGGCCATCAAGGAAAGTGGTCAGCCTGTGGGTGAAAAGTACCTCGGCCAGGTCATTGTCAAATACGGCGTTCTGGGTAAAGTATCCGCATGCGTGTCGTGCCATGGTTACAACGGTCGTGGTGCTGCCCCAATTTTCCCGGTCATCGGACAACAGAAATACACCTACCTGGTCAACCAACTGCACAACTGGCGTGATGCCAGCCGTGCCAATGACCCCTACGGCATGATGCGCGCCATCGCCAAAAACCTGACGGACGATGACATCAACAATGTCGCCGCCTATCTGGCCACGGCGCCTCGTACCACGGCAAACACGTTTGACAACACCAACAAATCACCCAGGGCTCAGTAACCACGCTCGCTGTTAATGGGTTCGCCGATTCAGCAATAGACCACGAACCCGCGCGCCTTACTGGCGCGCGGGTTTTGTTTTTTTGGATGACAGGCACTACTGGAGGCCTTACCTCATGAAATTCAACCAGTTAAAACTGGGCGAGAAAATACTGTTTGGCATCGTAGGCCTGATTTTTGTATTTGCCGTTCTGAGCTTTGTGATGTTGGAAGTTTACCGGTCTCGTCTCAATCACCCCATGTATCCCTCCAATACCAGTTTCGATTTCACTCCCGAAGGACAGAAAGGCTCTGTACTGTTTCGTGAGCGGGGTTGTCCCGACTGCCACCGCGCCTTGCGAAACGGCACCAACCAGGGGGTGAGCCTCGATGGCATTGGTTCGAAACGCAGCCTGGATTACCTCCTGCATTTCCTCAAAAAACCAGAGGCCACCTACGAAACCAAAACCATGGACCATGGTCTGAGCAAGGGTGCCGCCTATGTTGCGGGGCTTCCCGACGCAGAGCAACACGCCATCGCCATCTTTCTGTCAGAATTGAAGGCAACCCAGGGATCTGCAGACGCACGTCTGCCCATGCCTGAGCGCTCGGGATTCGTAGACGAAATGGTCAAGATATGGGCTCCAGACACCTGGAAGAACGAGCGCCGCGATTTGCGAGAAGAAGCCTCTTCCCCCAATAACGAGAAACGCTAGCATGACACCACAATCTTCGCTTCACCCCGCCATCAATGACCGTGAGTACACGACGTTTACGCTCCTGTTCGTGTACGCATGCATCACGTACGCCATCATTGGTTTTTCCTGGGGGGCGCTGATGGGTGGCATTCCAGCCTTTCGCATGTTTGTGGATACGGCTCCTCATGGGCGCCTGATCCTGCTGGCCCACGGCCACATCAATCTGCTGGGCTGGGTGGAGATGGCCATATTTGGCGCCATTTACTATTTCATCCCGCGCCTCGTCAATCGCCCCATCTACAGCATGACCCTGGTCAAGGTTCACTTCTGGATGCACAACGTCGGCTTGATGGGCATGGTGATCCTGTTCACCACCGCCGGTTTCATTGGCGGTTATGACCCGGGTCCTGAGGTGGAGGCCACGGTCACCCACCTGATGGCCGGCGTGGGCCTGTTCGGCACGCTGGTCCTGTTGGCCAACATCATCTGGGGGTACAACATTTTCAAGACGGGAAAACACGGAGCCGAAACACCATGAACCGCTCCCTGCGCGCACTCTTCCTCGCCAGCCTCTTGCTGACCTTGTTGGCGGGCTGCAATCGTCAAGGTAACTCCGGGTTACAGCGTGGCGAACCCGCACCGCGGCTGGCCACCAAGACCCTGGCCGACGTGGGCGGGGACATGAGCCGCATCACCACCTATCGCCAGCCGGACGCGCGCATGTACCAATACTCCCTGGACAACGCGCTCTCCATGGGCAAACCCATCCTGCTTGAGTTTGCAACGCCGGGCCACTGCTCGGTCTGCGATCGTCAGCTACAGATTACCAAGGCGATGCTGGACAAGTATCAAAACCAGGTGCTGTTTCTGCACATGGACCAATACGAAAACCCCGAAGCATTCAAGGCCTACCGCGTATTTGGCGACCCCTGGACCTTCGTCATCGACAGCAAGGGGCTGGTACGCTATCAGCAACCCGGTTCGCTGCTCTATGGAGAAATGGAAGCGGCCATCCAGAGCGTCCTGCCCCATAGCGCCCAGGCCTCCAACTGAAGCCGGAATTTGACCATGGCCCAAGGCAACCGCTATACCCTCAAACAGGACCGCAACGGCATGGTGTGGGATTTGTTGCTCTACATTCCCACGGTGACTGCACTGGTTGCCATTGCTGCCAATGCATGGGTTCAGGAAAATCCTTATCTTGCATACCTGCTGGCATTTCTGGCCTGCTTTTTTCTGATCGCAGGCGCCAACCGGATTCTCAAGACCCGTTTGATGCTATTGCCCACTTCACCCGTGGCCATTGAAGCCGAACGTCAACGCGTGGCATTGTTTCTGCGCAACGGTCAGACGCTGGAGCTTTTGAAGGACATCAAGTTGTACAAGGATTTTTCAGGGCGTTCTTTTGGACTGACGGGACTCAACGCCGTGGGACAACGCCTGCAGTTCGTGTTTCACAAGGGGCAGTTCATGCTGGAACGCGACTATCAGGCCCTGCAAAACACGCTCAAACCGTCCTGAGCCCTCATCGCCCACGGCGACGGCGGCGGACCACATCCCAGGCCATGAACCCGATGGCCGCACCAACCACGAGGCAGGCCCCACCCATGACGGCATACTCCGTCTCGGGCGCCACGAGTCCCCCCACCAGCATGTGAACCGCATAAGCCGTCAAAAATAACGAGCTCACGGCTACCACGACATAGACCAGAGCTTCCAGGATGGGAGAGGCGTTCATGAAACGGGCGCGCTTATTGCGCGGGGGCCGGCGCAGGGGCCTTGGCCGCTGGCGCCATGACCGGCGCCTTGATTTTGAGGATGACCCCACCAGGCTGCAGGGACACGGTTTCCACTTCAGTGCCCAGCAAGGACAGGTTCTCGGCAAGCCCCAGGTTTTTACTGGCACTGGGCAACAGGATCAAATGGGAAAGGCCCCGCAGCATGGCCAGCTGGGCTTGAGGGTCCCTGGCAGCAGGGGGCAGTGGCAAGGCATCACAACGGCATGCCAGCATGGTGCGCGCAGGCCACTGGCTGGCGACGCGAATCCGGGGCAAGGGAAGATTCTGTTCTTCCAGTAATTTGCGCCCCTGCTCCACGTCTTCCGCAAATGTTTTGATCAGTTGATCCTGGTCGGACAGTACCGCAGCCCGGGATTCCAGATACCAGGCGCGGTCAGCCCGCATGGCCGTGGTACACAGCAGCAGCAGCAACACCCAGACCCACCCACGCTGGACCAGAAAACCCTGCCGCAGCAGCGCCTCGCGGGGTTTGAGCAACCAGGGCAGGCCGCCATAGAGCAGCAAGGCGAGCCCAAGAAAACCCCAGACGGCGTCGCAGAGGAATGCGCCCAGAACGACGCCCAATAACAGGTTGCGGCCCATGAAGTCACGCCACAATTCCCGTCGCTGATGGACGAGGACTGCCAGCAGCAGACCTGACAGCAGCAGGCCTGTCACCCAGGTGTCCAGCTCTGTTTCACCCCCCTGCAGATGGGGTCCCCACAGCATGGCCGCAGCATTGATGACGGGGTTTTGCCAGGCGCCCAGATCTTGCCAGCCCATGCGCAACACCAGTGTCAGCAGGCTGACGAGGACAATGCCGACATAGAAGGCACGCTGCTGCACACGATCCAGCGGCTGGGAACGCCAGGCCCAGGCCAGGGAAAGGGGGTATGCCAGGCCTGCAGGGTGCAAGCTGATGCTGAAGGCGCATAGGGCAAGCTGTGCAAAATACGAGCCGCCAAAGGTTCGGGGGGCTTCACGATACGCGCGATCGAGCAGGGCCCCGGCCATGAATGCCGCCAGCAGGATGACGCCCGGAGAAAGGCTGTCGATTTGCTGCAGCGTGAAGGGAGCAATCAGCAGCAAGCCGGACATCAACAGGGCTTCTTCCTCATTGCCCTGTTTGCGGCGCCAAAGAAACAGCCCTGCAACGGTCACGGCCAGAATCAGTACCGTCACCACCTTGGCTGCAAAAACCTGGCCTGGCCATAAAAACCCAAGCGGCAGCCACAACAGGGCACGCATGTCCGGGGTGCCGAGGGTGACCACCGAGTTGGCGACCTGATCGGCGATGGACCAGTCCAGAAGCAGCGCTTTGGCTGCCCCCTCATCCAGCGCATAAGGCCCGTGGCGCAGCAGGAACAGGGCCATGGCGCCCCAGACCAGCAGCGCCAGATAACCCCAATAACGCTTGGGAATCAAATCAGGTTTGGAATCAGCCAAGGTTTATCGCAGCCCCGCGGTGAAATCTGCCAGCGCCTTGATTTCTTCGTTGCTCAGGCGATGGGCAATGCTGCGCATGATGGCAGCGGGGTCGTTGCTGCGGGTACCATTCTTGAAGTGCTGCAGCTGGATCTCGGTATATTCCTGGTACTGGCCGGAAAGACGCGGATAGAGTGCCGGTATGCCGCTGCCGGTGGGGCCATGACAGGCGGCACAGGCAGGAACCCCCCGATCGACATCGCCAGCACGCCAGAGCTTCTCGCCCATGGCCACCAGCTTGCTGCGCGTGGCTTGCGACAGCTTGGGAGGCTGCGCCGCGTACCAGGCTGCCACATTGCGGATGTCGTCTTCAGAGAGCATGCCCACCACGCCGGACATGATCGGGTTGTTGCGTAACGGTGGCGCCCCGTTGACGGACTTCATGTTGTTGAGCTGCTTGATGATGTAATCGGGCTGCTGGGCTGCAAGGTGGGGCTGGGTGGCAATGGGACTGACGCCATCGGCGCCATGGCAGGCAAAACAGACCGAATCCGCAATGACTTTTCCTTTCTGCGGATCGCCCTGCACGGCCCATGTTACGGGTGAGAGCATCACCAGCAATACCACAATCATCGTTCTGATCATCATTCGTTCCTCAAACCCTTCACTTGCGACCCCAGCATTCTACCAGAAGTCAGGAGGGGGTCAGTCGGGCAAACCCTAGCGCCAGCCATTTAACGCCCGCGTCCCGGAAATTGACCTGCACCCGGGCATCGCCCCCGCTGCCCTCGCACTTCAGCACCACACCAGCGCCGAATTTGGCATGGCTGACCGACTGACCGATGCGAAACGGCTGGTTTGCCAATGGGCGCTCTTCAGACCGGGCTGGCGTCGTGGCTTCCCGCTTGGGCATGGCCGTCAGAAAACGATCCGAACTCTTCCAGGCCGGCTGGGCCGTCGACAACCAACGGCACAAGGCTTCCGGAATCTCGTCAATGAAACGGGAACGCAGCCCGTAACGCACCTGACCGTGCAGCATCCGGCTTTCCGCCCGGGTGAGGTACAAGCGCTGTCGCGCCCGGGTAATGGCCACATACATCAGGCGCCGCTCTTCCTCCAGGCCGTCGGCCTCGGACAACGCATTCTCATGGGGAAACAGCCCTTCTTCCAGGCCGCACACAAACACCGCCTGAAATTCCAGGCCCTTGGCGGCATGTACCGTCATCAGCTGCAACGCATCGGCACCCGGCGCCGCTTCGTGCTCTCCGGCCTCGAGACTGGCGTGGGACAAGAAAGCCGCGAGGTCTGACAGTTCACTGTCGTTCTCGAATCCAGACGCGGCAGCCACCAGTTCCTCGAGGTTTTCCACCCGATCTGCGCCCTCACGCTCCTGGCGATAATGCTGCACCAGCCCGCTCTCCTCCAGCATGGCAGAAACCAGTTCGGCCAGCGGCACGGCCTCTGCAGCGGCGCGCAACCGGTCCACGCAGAGCAGGAAGGTATTGAGACCGGTTGCCGCCTTGCCGCTCAGGGCCACATGACGCGCCGCCTGCTGCAGACTCTGGCCTGCGGAGGCGGCATGGGACTGCAGTGTTTCGAGCGAACGCGCGCCCAAACCGCGTGGCGGGAAGTTGACCACCCGCAAAAATGCCCCGTCATCGTCCGGGTTGGCGGCAAGGCGCAGGTAAGCCAGCGCATGCTTGACTTCCATGCGCTCGAAAAAACGCAGACCGCCATACACCCGGTAACCGATGCCCGCGCTGAACAGCGCATGCTCCAGAACGCGCGACTGGGCATTGGAGCGGTACAGCAGGGCCATTTCAGAAAGGGCGAGACCATCTCCCAGCAAGGCGCGCACCTCTTCCACCACGAAGCGTGCCTCGTCACCGTCGCTGCCTGCTTCGAACACACGAATGGGCTGGCCCGGTCCGGCCGTGGTCCAGAGGTTTTTGCCCAGCCGCCCCTGGTTATGCCGGATCAAGGCGTTGGCAGCGTCGAGAATATTGCCGAAGGAGCGATAGTTCTGTTCCAGGCGGATGATTTCCGTGAGACCGTAATCGCGCTCGAAATCACGCATGTTGCCCACTTCAGCCCCGCGAAACCCATAGATGGACTGGTCGTCGTCACCCACGGCGAATACGGCGTTCTCCGAACCTGCCAGCAACTTGAGCCAGACATACTGCAGCCGGTTGGTATCCTGAAACTCATCCACCAGCACGAAGGGAAATCGGGCCCGGTAGTGCTCGCGGATGGATTCATTGGACTGCAACAGCTCCACGCTGCGCAACAGCAGCTCGGCAAAGTCCACCACACCTTCCTTCTGGCACTGGGCTTCGTAGGCGATGTAGATGTCACGCTGGGCCCGGCTGTGCATGTCGAAAGGCTCGATGGCGGCAGGACGCCGCCCCTCTTCCTTGTGGCCGTTGATGAACTGCTGGACCTGGCGCGGCGCATGGCGCTCTTCATCGATGTTGAGCGCCCTCATGACCCTTTTGATGGCGGAGAGCTGGTCCTGTGAATCCAGGATCTGGAACAGTTGCGGCAGTCGCGCTTCACGGAAATGGGCGCGCAGCAGACGATTGCACAAGCCGTGGAAGGTGCCAATCCACATGCCGCGCGTATTGATGGGCAGCAGCGCGGACAGGCGGGCCAGCATCTCGCGCGCCGCCTTGTTGGTAAACGTCACGGCCAGCAGGCCCTGGGGGCTGACCTGCCCTGTCTGGATCAACCAGGCCATGCGGGTGGTCAGCACCCGGGTCTTGCCACTGCCTGCGCCGGCAAGAATCAACGCGGATTGGCGCGGCAGGGTGACGGCGGCGCGTTGTTCGGCGTTAAGGCCGGTTAAAAGTGGGGAAGTCATGTCATCGCTCGGAAACTGAACCGTGAATTATACGAGAGCGCCGTCCGAGTTTGGCCCGGGGACGGGTATAATTTCGCTTTTGCCTGAAAATACTGCCATGGAAGACCAGTACAACCCGAGCGACATCGAGCAACGCCTCCAGGCAGAGTGGGAAGACCAGCACACCTACCAGGCGCGTGAAGATGCCCAGCGTCCAAAATATTACTGCCTGTCCATGTTTCCGTATCCCTCCGGAAAACTGCACATGGGGCACGTCCGCAATTACACCATCGGCGACGTCCTGGCACGCAGCCACCGGATGAAGGGGTTCAACGTCCTGCAACCCATGGGCTGGGATGCTTTTGGCCTGCCTGCCGAAAACGCCGCCCTGCAAAACAAGGTTGCCCCGGCCGAATGGACCTACCAGAACATCGGCGCCATGAAGACGCAACTCAAGTCCCTGGGGCTGGCCATCGACTGGGGCCGTGAAATTGCCACCTGCCGTCCGGATTACTACCGCTGGGAACAATGGCTCTTTACCCGACTGTTTGAAAAGGGGCTGGTCTACCAGAAAACCGGCACGGTCAACTGGGACCCCGTGGACCAGACCGTACTGGCCAACGAACAGGTCATCGAAGGGCGCGGCTGGCGCTCCGGCGCGCTGGTGGAAAAACGCGAAATCCCCATGTACTACCTGCGCATCACGGCCTATGCCGACGAATTGCTGCGCGAACTGGACGATCTTCCCGGCTGGCCCGAACAGGTCAAGACCATGCAGCGCAACTGGATCGGCCGCTCCGAGGGCACCACGATCCGTTTCCCGTTGAGCACAGGCGGGGGTGAGCTCACCGTGTTCACCACACGCGCCGACACGCTCTACGGTGTCACTTACGTGGCCGTTGCCGCAGAACACCCGGTGGCCATGCATGCCGCTCAGAACCGTCCCGAGCTTCGGGCCTTCATCGAATCCTGTCGTCAGGGGGGCGTGGCGGAAGCCGATCTCGCCACCCAGGTCAAGAAAGGCATGGATACCGGCGCAACCGTGGTGCATCCGCTGACCGGTGCGCATCTGCCCGTGTGGGTCGCCAATTATGTGCTGATGGGCTACGGCGAAGGCGCCGTCATGGCCGTGCCGGCGCACGACCAGCGCGATTTCGAGTTTGCCACGCAGTATGCCCTGCCCATCAAGCCCGTGGTGCGCCCTGTGATGGGCGAGCTGGCCTTGCCGTTGACGGAGGCCTTTGGCGACGACGGCGTGCTGTTCGATTCAGAAGATTTTTCCGGGCGCAGTTCCGAAGCGGCCCGGCAGAAAATGGGGGCCGTACTGCAGGCCCTGGACAGCGGCAAGCCGCAAGTGCAATACCGCCTGCGGGACTGGGGCATCTCGCGCCAGCGCTACTGGGGTTGCCCCATTCCCATCATCCACTGCACCACCTGCGGCCAGGTGCCCGTGCCGGATCAGGATCTTCCCGTGGTATTGCCCGAGCAGGTCACCTTCGAAGGTGTGGGTTCTCCCATCAAGAAGGACCCTTCCTTCTACGAAACCCGCTGCCCCAGGTGTGGCGGCAATGCCACCCGCGAAACCGATACCATGGACACCTTCGTGGAGTCTTCCTGGTATTTTGCCCGCTATGCCTGTCCTGATCTCGCCACGGGCATGCTGGACGAGCGCGCCAATTACTGGCTGCCGGTCGACCAATATGTGGGCGGCATCGAACATGCCATCCTGCACCTGCTCTATGCGCGTTTCTTCAACAAGCTGATGCGGGATGCGGGCCTGATCCGGCACAGCGAACCTTTCGTCCATCTGCTGACCCAGGGCATGGTGCTGAAGGACGGCGCCAAAATGTCCAAATCCAAGGGCAATACGGTAGACCCACAGGCCCTCATCGACCAGTACGGTGCCGACACGGCACGGTTTTTCATCATCTTCACAAGCCCTCCGGACCAATCGCTGGAATGGTCCGATGCCGGGGTGCAGGGCGCCTACCGCTTTCTGCGGCGGGTGTGGGCCTTTGCCGCCAGCCTCAAGGCACGCCAGGCCACCGGTGCGCTCAACAACGCGCTGGCGGCCCCGCATGTTCGTTACGAAATCCATGCCCTGCTCAAGCAGGCCAATTACGATCTGGGCAAACACCAGTTCAACACCGTGGCTTCGGCCGCCATGAAACTGCTCAACACCCTGGAAAAAATCAGTGGTGCCAGCGATGCCCTGGTCCTGGAAGGTTTTTCGATCCTGCTGCGCGTGCTTGCCCCCATCACGCCACACCTCAGTGAAACCCTATGGCGCGAACTGGGCTATGGCTCGAGCATTCTGGACGCGCCCTGGCCGGAACACGACCCCGACGCACTGAAACGCGACAGCATCGAGCTCATGCTGCAGGTCAATGGCAAGCTGCGGGGTTCCATGACCGTCAGCCCGGATCTTGCGCGCCATGATCTGGAATCCCAGGCGCTGGCCCATCCGGCCCTGGAAAAACATCTGGCAGGACAGACGGTGAAAAAAATCGTCGTGGTGCCAGGTCGCCTGATCAACGTGGTGCTCTAGGCCATGCGCTCACGACGGTCCTTTCTGGCTGGAACGGGGTGCCTCCTGTTGTTGGGCGGCTGTGGCTTCCAGCTTCGTGGCGCGCCACAGCTGTCCTTTCAGAACGTGTACCTCAGTGGCACCCTGGAAAAAAGCCTGAACAACGAAATCCGCACTGCGCTCACGCGTGAAGCCGGCGTTACCCTGGTCTCGCGTCCGGATCAGGCTGATGTGGTGGTGACGGTCTCGCCACTCATCAAGGACAAGCAGATCCTGACGCTCAATGCCCAGGGAACGGTATCCCAGTTCACACTGCTGTCCCGACTCAGTTTCCGTGCCAGCGACAGTGCCGGTAACGAATTGCTGGCACCCACTGACATCACCATCTCGCGCCTGTTCAATTACAACGATGTGCAGATTCTGGCCAAGCAATCAGAAGAACAATTGCTGTACCGCGACATGCAGCACGATCTGGTGCAGCAGATGTTGCGGCGACTCGCCAGCATCAAGCTCAAAACCGGCGCTACGCCGTAAACGCCATGCGCGTCTCCCCAGAAAAACTGGCGTCTGGCCTGCCCCAGGGATTACAGCCTTTGATCACCGTGGTGGCAGAAGAGCCCCTGTTGGCTTTTGAGACCCTGGACGCCGTGCGAAGCGCGGCACAGGGCCAGGGCTTTGCCACACGCGAAGTGCTGACGGTGGAACCCGGCTTTAACTGGAGCGCGCTCACCCTCTCGTGCAACAGCAGTTCGCTGTTTGGCGACAAAAAACTGGTGGAGTTGCGCATTCCCTCGGGCAAACCTGGCGTAGAAGGCGCGCGACACCTGGAAACCCTGGGCAGGACGCCTGCTGAAGACACGCGCGTACTGGTCAGTTTGCCCGCCCTCGACTATCGTGCCCAGCAAAGCGCCTGGTTCAAGGCGCTGGAATCCAACGGACTGATGGTGGTGGCCGCAACCATCCATCGCGAGCAACTGCCCGCGTGGATTTCCCAGCGTCTTGCCCGACAGCAGCAGCAGGCCGACGCCGAAACGCTGACCTTTCTCGCCGCCCGCGTGGAAGGCAACCTGCTTGCGGCGCACCAGGAAATCCAGAAGCTGGGCTTGTTGTTCCCCGCCGGGATGCTCTCCGCAGAAGCCGTTCGTCATGCGGTGCTCAATGTGGCACGGCATGACGTGCATGACCTGACTGATGCGTTGATGCGTCGTGACCTGGCCCGCTTCGTCCGGACCTTGCGTGGCCTGCAGGCTGAAGGCGAAGCATTGCCTCTGGTGCTGTGGGCCGTTGTGGAGGATATGCGTGCACTCGCGCACCTCATCACGGCCCGGCACAACCGAAGCCCCATGACTGCGGCCTTCCGTGAAGCACGGGTGTGGGGACCCCGCCAGAAACTGCTGGAACCCCTGACGGCACGCATTCCTCCTGGCGTATGCGAGGCAGCGCTCGTCATGGCCAATCAGGTGGACCGCACCATCAAGGGTGTGGAGCCGGGCGACCCCTGGGATACCCTGCTGGAACTGGGCCTGGGCTTTTTGCGCGGGACGGTAAGGAAATAATGGAGACAATTGGGGACAGACCCCAAAATGGGGTCTGTCCCCAATTCTGCCAATCCTGTTGCTGACGTTGCCCCTATTGCACGATACTAACCGTTAACCAACGACACAAACCACTGATGAGCACACATTCGATCAAAGCGTACGTCGAGGCCCTGGGACAGGAAGCCCGTGCTGCCTCCCGGCATGTTGCGCGGGCCAGTACCGCGGCCAAAAACCAGGCCCTACTGCTGGCTGCCGCCGCCTTGCGCCGCGACCAGGCAGAACTGCTTGCGGTCAATCAATCTGACGTGGCCAATGCCCGGGCCGCAGGGCAGGACGCCGCCTTCCTGGATCGCCTGGCCTTGAGCCCCGCGTCCATCGCATCCATGGCTGCAGGTCTGGAGCAGATTGCCAGCTTGCAAGACCCGGTGGGCGAAGTCACCGGACTGGCCCGGCGCCCTTCTGGCATTGAAGTGGGCCGCATGCGCGTGCCCCTGGGCGTCATCGCCATCATTTACGAAGCGCGCCCCAACGTCACCGCCGACGCTGCAGGCCTGTGCCTCAAATCGGGCAATGCGTGCATTCTGCGAGGCGGCTCCGAAGCCCTGGGATCCAATCAGGTCATTGCTCGCGCCATGCACGAGGGGCTCAGGGGAGCGGGCCTGCCCGAATCCGTCATCCAGGTGCTGGACACCGCGGACCGCGCAGCGGTTGGTGAGCTGATCACGCTCAAGGGCCTCGTGGACGTCATCGTGCCACGCGGCGGAAAGAGCCTGATCGAGCGCATCTCCAATGACGCGCGCATCCCGGTCATCAAGCATCTGGATGGGGTTTGCCACACCTATATTGACGCCAGCGCTGACGTGGCGATGGCCATCCGCGTTGCAGACAATGCCAAGACGCAGCGCTACGGCACGTGCAATACGATGGAGACCCTGCTGGTCCACGAAGCCATTGCCCCTGCCGTCCTGCCGCCCCTGTGCGCCCTGTATCGCGAGAAGGGTGTGGAGCTGCGCGGCGACGCTGCGGTGCAGCGACTCATCAGCGGCGTCCAGCCGGCCACCGAGGCCGATTGGTACGCCGAGTACCTGGCCCCCATCCTGGCCATTCGGGTGGTGCCTTCACTGGATGCGGCACTGGATCATATTGCCCGTTACGGCTCCCAGCATACCGATGCCATCATCACCAACGACTGGAACCACGCCAACCGCTTCCTGCGCGAAGTGGATTCCAGTTCAGTCATGGTGAACGCTTCCACGCGTTTTGCGGACGGGTTTGAATATGGCCTGGGTGCCGAAATCGGCATCTCCACCGACAAACTGCATGCGCGCGGACCGGTAGGTCTGGAAGGTCTCACCAACCAGAAATTCGTGGTGTTGGGCAACGGCCAGATCCGCGGCGGATGAGCAAAGGTGGCGGCGTCGGCATCGTCGGCGGAACTTTTGACCCGATTCACGCCGGCCATCTGGCCATGGCCCGGGAAGCCCAACGACAACTCGATCTCGAACAGGTCTTGCTGATTCCCGCGGGCACGCCCTGGCAGCGCAACCCCGAGGCCTCGGCAACAGACCGACTGGCCATGGCCCGGCTGGCCGTGGGAAGCGGCGGCACCATCACGGTGGATGATCGCGAGGTCCGCCGCAACCGCCCCACCTATACCCTCGAGACCCTGCAGGAGCTGCGTGCCGAATGCGGGGCAGGCCGCCCTATGTGGCTGATTCTGGGGGCTGACGCCTTTCTCAATCTTCCCACCTGGTACCGTTGGGAGGAGCTGTTTCAATACGCGCACATTGCCGTGGCCTGCCGACCAGGCTACGACTTTCAGTCGAAGGAAATGGCGCCAGCCCTGCGGCAGCGGTTGTCAGGGGAAAACCTGGGGACAGACCCGGTTTTGGGGACAGACCCCAAATTCCCGCCCAACGGCGCCATCACGCTGCTCGACATCCCGCTCCTCGACGTCTCTTCCACCGGGGTGCGCAACGCCTTGCAACATCACCAGCCCGTGGGCGATTTGCTCCCGGCCTCGGTACTGGACTATATTGAATCACACCAGCTCTACCGATAGGAGACGAATGGATTCCCAGCACATCAAGGATGAGGCCGTCCTCGCACTGGAGGACATCAAGGCCAGGGATATCGAGGTTCTGGATGTACATCGCATGACTTCCCTTTGCGACTTCATGATCATCGCCAGCGCCGATTCGACGCGCCAGACCAAGGCACTGGCCCATAACGTGGAAGACCGCCTGAGAGAAAAGGGAGTCCCGGTCCAGGGCGTGGAAGGGGAACAGAGCGGCGAATGGATCCTGGTGGATCTCGGTGCCGTCGTCGTGCATGTCATGCAACCTGCAGTTCGCGAGTATTACAACCTGTCCGAACTGTGGGGAGGCCAGCGACGCCCGCCGCTGCGCGCGGCTGCTTCGGGCTGACGCGCTTGAAAATCCGCATCATTGCCCTGGGCCATCGCATGCCCCAGTGGGTACGTGACGTGACCCAGGAATATACCCAGCGCATGCCGCGCGAAATGCCCGTGGAATTGATCGAATTGAAACCGGAGGTGCGCAGCGGCGGGCGCACCACGGAACAGGTCCTGGAAAACGAAGCCCAGCGCATCCTGTCTGCCCTGCCCGACCATGGCATGACGCTGTATGCCCTGGATGAACACGGAACCCCCTGGAGCACGCACGATCTGGCCAAAGCGATGCAAACCGCCCTGCCGCAAGGGACCGATCTTTATTTCGTCATCGGCAGCGCGGACGGACTGCATCCCCGCATCAAACAACGCGCCCAGTCGCTCCTGTCCCTCTCGCGCATGACGCTGCCGCACGGCATGGCGCGTGCCATCCTGGTAGAACAGCTGTATCGTGCAGCGATGGTCCTCAAAGGACACCCCTATCATCGTGAGTGAATGATCATGATCTACCTGGCTTCGGGAAGCCCCCGACGGGGCGAATTGCTGACGCGCATCGGCGTCACCCATGAAGTGCTGATGCCCGGACAGGGCGATGCCGCCGTGGACGAAACGCCGCACCCTGACGAAGCCCCTGCCGCATACGCCTTGCGCCTCGCCAAAACCAAGGCCGAAGCCGGTTGGGCTCGCCTGGAACGGTCTTCCCTGCCGCGCCACCCCGTGCTGGCTGCAGACACCACCGTGGCGCTGGATGACGGGATTTTGGGGAAACCTGCCGATGCGGCAGAAGCGCGTGCCATGCTGGGCCGGCTCTCCGATCGCATGCATCTCGTCATCACGGCCATTGCCATGATCCAGGGCCCCGTGCTGGAATCGCGCCTCTCGGTCACGCGGGTCTGGTTTCGCGCCCTGTCCAATCGGGATCTCGATGAGTTCCTCGCCACGGGCGAGTACCATGACAAGGCGGGGGCCTATGGCATCCAGGGCCATGCGGCCCGTTTCATCGAGCGGGTGGACGGCAGCCCCAGCGGAGTCATGGGGCTGCCCCTGTTTGAGACCGACCAACTTCTTGCCCTATTTGAAACAGGTGCACCGTGAACAATCAGATTCTGGTCAACATTACCCCCCAGGAAACGCGTGTGGCCATCATGGAACTGGGCGTGCCCCAGGAAATCCATGTGGAGCGCGCCTCAGCCCGGGGGCTGGTGGGCAACATCTACTGGGGTCGCGTGGCCCGGGTGTTGCCCGGCATGCAGTCGGCCTTCGTCGACCTCGGACTGGAGCGCGCGGCTTTTCTTCATGTGGCGGACATCTGGGCCCCCCGAAACTCCGACGAGCCAACCCGCCCCATCGAAAAAATACTCTCCGAAGGACAATCGTTGATGGTGCAGGTCGTCAAGGATCCCATCGGCACCAAGGGCGCCCGCCTGTCCACCCAGATCGGCATTGCCGGGCGCTACCTGGTCTACCTGCCCCAGGAAAACCACATCGGGGTCTCACAGCGCATTGAAAGCGAGGAGGAGCGCAACCAATTGCGCGAACGCTTTCAGGACATCATTCCACCCGACACCCAGGGCGGATTCATCGTCCGCACCGTGGCCGAATCCACTTCAGACAGGGAGTTGCTGAAAGACCTCGAATATCTCACGCAACTGTGGTCCGACATCCTGCAGACCTGCAAGCAGTCTGCCACACCGGCCCTGCTCTACCAGGACCTCAGCCTGGCCCAACGCGTCATTCGCGATTTCGTCATGGAGGATACCGACCGCGTGCTCGTGGATTCACGCGAGACCTTTCACAAGCTGCTGGACTTCGCCACCCACTACTGCCCCCAGGCCGTGCCGGTGCTGGAACACTACAGCGGCGCTCGCCCCATTTTTGACCTGTTCGGCGTCGAGGAGGAAATCGAGAAGGCACTGGCGCGCCGCGTGGATCTCAAATCCGGCGGTTATCTGATCATCGACCAGACCGAGGCGATGACCACCATCGACGTGAACACCGGAGGATTTGTCGGTGTGCGCAACTTTGACGACACCATATTCAAGACCAACCTCGAGGCTGCGCAAGCCATGGCGCGCCAGTTGCGACTGCGCAACCTGGGCGGCATCATCATTGCCGACTTCATCGACATGGACAACGAAGAGCATCGCAATGCCGTGCTCTCCGAGTTCAGCAAGGCCTTGTCGCGCGACCGCACACGCATCTCGGTCAATGGTTTCACCACCCTGGGTTTGATCGAACTGACCCGCAAGCGCACCCGCGAAAGCCTGGCACACGTTCTCTGCGAACCCTGCCCCTGCTGCAAGGGCAGCGCGCAACTCAAGACGCCGCAAACCGTGTGTTATGAAATCCTGCGCGAGATCGTGCGCGCCGCCCGTCAATTTGAAGCACGCGAATATCGCATCATTGCCCACCAACGGGTGATCGATCTTTTTCTGGACGAAGAATCGCAGGGGCTTGCCGGCGTCAGCGACTTCATTGGCAAGCCCATCAGCCTGCAGGTGGAATCCGGTTCGAATCAGGAGCAGTACGACGTCATCCTGGTGTGATTACATCAGGCGCTGCACCAGCATCTCCAACGCGCCCACCAGGATGGTCAGGGTCAGCTGAAATATGACCATGAGAATCACCGGCGTCAAATCCACGGAGCCCATCATGGGCACGATGCGTCGCAGGGGAGCAAGGAAGGGACGCGTCAGGGCATCGGCAGCCGGCATGACCGGGCTGTAGGGGTTGACCCAGCTCAGGACGGCCAGCACGAATACGGCCCCCATCAGGATATACAGGCCGTGGCGCAGCAGGGTCACCGCCCCCATCGCCAGAATCCAGGGCAGGAAGTGAAGCAGCTCAAACGGGTGGACCAGGCCAAACAGCGTGAGGTTGACCACCAGCATCAGGCATTCCAGCGTCCAGGCCCACAGCAGCGGCGAGTAATCCACGCCCCGGACTCCCGGAATGACCCGACGCAGGCGACGCACCGCAAAATCGCTGAGGGAAACCGAAAACTCGCTGACCGGATTGCGATACGGCGCGCCAAACAACTGCAGCAGAAACCGCAACAGCGCCGCAAAGGAAAACAGCCCCACCGCCAGTTCAAACAGGGATTGCATGATACCGCTCAATTGATTTCTCCTGCTTCACGTGCCAGCCCGTCACCCAGTTCGGCCGAGCGTGCGGCGGCCGCATGCATGGCCTGACTGAAGAGCTGCTCCAGCCCCTGGGCATGCAGTACCGCCACAGCGGCCTCCGTGGTGCCGCCGGGAGAAGTGACCTTGCGCCGCAGTTCATCGGGCGCATCCGGCCCCGCCTTGGCCAGCATGGCAGCCCCCTGCACCGTATCCAATACCAGCGTCCTGGCCGTGGCTTCATCCAGCCCCAGGGATCGGGCTGCCTTCATCATGGCCTCCATGACCAGAAAGACGTAGGCTGGTCCGCTACCCGATACAGCCGTGACGGCATCGAGGTCGGACTCACGCGATACCCAGACGACCGAGCCTACCGCACGCATCAGGGACTGGGCATGCAGCCGGTCCTCCTGTGACACCCCGGGCATGGCATAGAGCCCCGCAGCACCCTGCTGAATCAGCGCAGGCGTATTGGGCATGGCCCGCACGATGTTGGCATGGCCCTGAAGCCAACGCGACAACAATGCCGTCCTGACGCCCGCAGCGATGCTGATGACGCGCATGTCTGCAGGTAACGGCGGCAAGGCCTGCGTCACGGCAGCCATGTGCTGCGGTTTGACGGCCAGCACCAGCGTGCCGGCATCGCTCAGGGCCGGGCCTGCCTCCGGATGGGTGGCAACCCCCCAGGTGCTGCGCAGCCGCTGCGCCGCATCCGGGTTGATCTCGACCACGCGGATGTCGGTGGCCGCCTGGCCATGGGCCAACAGCCCCCCAATCAACGCCGAGGCCATGTTGCCGCCTCCAATGAATACGATGCTCATGATGTTTTCTGCCGTTCCCCAAAAATGGCGGTGCCAACCCGCACTATTGTAGAGCCTTCTGCAATGGCTGAGACAAAGTCCTGGGACATGCCCATGGACAGGGTATCGAGGCCATAGCCCCGTTCGTTCAGGGCGGACTGCAACTCACGCAATGCGGCAAAGCGATGGCGCTGCAAGGCAACGTCCGGCGTCGCTTCGGGCAACGTCATCAAGCCGCGCAGTCGCAGGCCAGGCAGTCCCGCCACGCCGGCGGCCAGTACCGCAACATCTTCTGGTGCCACGCCGGCCTTGCTCGATTCTCCGCTCAGATTGACCTGCAGACAGACGTTGAGCGGCGGCAAACCCGCCTCCTGCCGTGCTTCGGAAAGCCGCCCGGCAATTTTCAGGCGCGTCACGCCATGCACCCAGTGAAAATGCTGGGCAATGGCGCGCGTCTTGTTGCTTTGCACCGGTCCGATGAAATGCCACTCCAGTGCCAGATCCCGCAATTGCGCCTGCTTTTCCAGGGCTTCCTGCAGGTAACTCTCACCAAAAGCCTTTTGGCCCGCAGCCCAGGCATCCCGGATGACCGCGGCGGATTGCCCCTTGCTCACGGCCAGCATCGTGACCGGACGCCCCTGGGCAAGCTGCAGCACCTGTTTCTGAATCTGCCGAAGATTTTCGGTGACGGTCATCGTTTCCGACCAAATGGTTTATCATACCCGACTCGAATCCTTATTATATTAGGCATTCCATGGCTGGACTCACCCCTGAAACCCCCTGGCCCACTGAAATCACGTTGCACAAAGGCTCGCGCCGCCTGGACGTGACGTTCAGTGACGGCCAGGAATACCAGTTCCCGATCGAGTACTTGCGGGTCTATTCGCCTTCGGCAGAAGTGCGCGGCCACGGCCCGGGGCAGGAAACCCTGCAAACCGGAAAGCGCCTCGTGTCCATCGAGGAAATCATTCCGGTGGGCTCTTATGCCATTCAGATCCGTTTTTCGGATGGTCACGACACGGGCATCTTTTCCTGGGACTACCTCAAGGATCTGGGCGTCAACCAGGAAGAATACTGGGCCATCTACCTCAACCAGATGGAAGCCGCTGGCGCCAGCAGGGACACGCACTGACCCCATGAGCACGACTCATTTCGGTTTTACGGAGGTTGACGAGGCCGACAAGGCGCGCAAGGTGGCCGAGGTTTTCGATTCGGTTGCCTCGCGTTACGACATCATGAATGACCTGATGTCCGTCGGCATGCACCGGCTGTGGAAACACTTCACCCTCCATGTGGCCCAGGTGCGCGCCGGCGAGCGCGTGCTCGACCTCGCCTCGGGCAGCGGTGATCTGGCCCGGGGGTTTGCACGGGCCGTGGGCGACACCGGCCAGGTGGTCATGACCGACATCAATTTCGCGATGCTCTCCCGCGGGCGCGATCGTCTGCTCGACGCCGGGCACGCATTGCCCACTGCGCAATGTGATGCCGAACACCTGCCCTTTCCCGACAACACCTTTGATTGTGTCAGCGTGGCCTTCGGGTTGCGCAACATGACCCACAAGGACCTCGCCCTGTCCGAAATGTTTCGCGTCCTCAAACCCGGCGGGCGCGGACTGGTTCTGGAATTCTCAAAAATCTGGGCGCCCCTGCAATCCCTCTACGACACCTACTCCTTCAAGATCATCCCCAAGGTGGGGCAGTGGGTGGCCAACGACGAGGCCAGCTATCAATATCTGGCCGAATCCATCCGCATGCATCCCGATCAGGAAACGCTGAAGTCCATGATGGAAGCCGCAGGGTTTGAATCGGTGGACTGGTTCAACCTCTCTGCCGGCGTGGTGGCCCTGCATCGAGGCTACAAATGGTGACGACTGCGCTGCAAGGGGTGCTGTC
>VFSW01001644.1_pt1 | contig 34046 bp, 33 predicted proteins | sample 5358111 | NCBI WGS metagenome assembly VFSW01 (sample SAMN11554181, study PRJNA540505) | mine drainage metagenome | isolation source: sediment from site ElyBrook_90M | place: USA: Ely Copper Mine, Vershire, VT | collected 2017
TCCACCTGCAGCACCCCGATGCTGCCCGCTTCATGGCTTTTCCGGGCCAGATCGAGCGAGGCGCTCGCGGTGGTGAGCCCCGCCTGCACGGTGTCGAGCATCTCGGCGTCATGGGAAAGCGCCGTCAGCGCGTCCGCCACCTGGCTGAAGGCACGCACCACCGTCTCTTCATATTGGGCCAGAGCCGCCTGGTAGGCCTGTTCCGCACCCCGCTTTTCGGCCGCGAGCATGCCGCCATTGAAAACCGGCGCAGACACACCCCCTGCCAGGGCCCAGGCGTTGCTGGCGCCATAAAAGAGACGGGAGGGGATCAACGCCTCTTGCAGCATGTTGGCGCTCAGGGTCAGGCTGGGGTAGAGGTTGGCCGTGGCCACACCCACCGAAGCGCTGGCCGCATGCAGGTTGGCCTCAGCCGCGAGAATGTCGGGGCGCTTGCGCACCAATTCGGATGGCAGGCTCACCGGAAGTTTTTCGGGAAGCACCAGATGTTCCAGCGCCAGCTGGGGCGGTGACCAGTCGGCCGGCGCCTTACCTACCAGCACGGCGAGGGTGTGATAGTTCAGGCTGGCGCGTTGCTTGAGTGTGGGGAGTTGCGCGCGATCGACCATCAGGCGGCTTTCTGCAGCCAGAATGTCCATGCGCGTGGCTGCTCCTGCCTCGAATGAAGCACGCGCCAGCGCCAGCGTTGATTCATCTGCCGCCAGCACGCGTTGCAGGGTCGTGATTTCGGCATTCACCGCGGCCAGCGACACGGCCTGCGAGACGACGTTGCCTGACAGCACCACCACCATGGCGTCGAGTTCGTGGCTTTGGTACTCCGCCAGGGCCTGCTGGCGTTCCACCCGACGTTGTCCCCCGCCGAAGAGGTCCACGGTCCAGCTCAGGGACGGACCCACTTCGTAGTAGGTGAAGGGCGGAATCATGAAATTGGAGGGGCCGAACAGGGCGACGCCATATTTCTGCCGCCCGGCCAGTGCATTGAGGGCAACCTGCGGCATCAGGCTGCCGCTGTAGGCCTCTACGGCAGCTTCGGCTTGCGCCAGGGTGGCCCGGGCCGCGGCCATGTCGTGGTTATCCGCAACCGCCTGGTGGATCAAGGCATTGAGGGGCGCCGAGGCAAACAGTCCGCCCCATTCGGAGGCGATATGCTGCCCCAGAGCAATGCGTTTTTCCGGAGTCAGGATTTCCTTTTCCGAAATGTAGGCTTTGCTGGTGGGGGCATCGGGCACCGTGAAATCGGGGCCGACGCTGCAGGCACCCAGTCCCATCGTTGCGAGCAGCATGAGAAGGCGAGGCTGTTTCATCAGGTTACTCCATGACCGCAACTTCCTGCGCACCCGCAGTCCGCGCCGGCGGGCGCATGAACAGCAGCAGGGGAATCACGGCAAGCGTGACGAACATCATCAGTTTGAAATCGTCGTTATAGGCAATCATGGCTGCCTGGCGGGTGATCATGCCGTTGAGGGCCTGAAGGTCTGCGGTGCCGTGACTGATCTGGGGCAGGGTATAGGGCGTGATGTGTTCGGCAAGTGTGGCATGCATGGATTGCGTATTGCGGGTGAGCAGCGTTTGCACCACCGAAATGCCGATGGCGCTGCCGATGTTGCGCAGCAAATTGAAAAACGCAGTGCCTTCGTTGCGCAACGCCGAGGGCAGGGTGCTGAAGGCAATCGTGGACAGTGGCACATAAGAGAGGCCAATGCCAAACCCCTGCAGGATGCCCGTGGTGATGATGAGGTGGTCATCCATGAGCAGATCGAACTGGGTCATCTGCCACAGCGACAGGGCGGTCATGCCCAAGCCCGCTCCCACGATCAGGCGTGCATCAAATTTGCCGACGAGGCGCCCCACCACGATCATGGACAGCATGGTGCCCGCGCCTCGCGGTGCGGTGACGAGCCCGGTCAGAAGCACGGGATAGCCCATCTCGTGTTGCAGCATGGGCGGCACCAGGGCCAGGGTGGCAAAGAGCACCACGCCAATCAGGAAAATGAACACGTTGGTGGCCAGGAAATTGCGATCGGCAAACAGCGCAGGGCTGAGAAACGGATGTCGGTGCGTGAGCGTGTGCACGATGAACAGATAAAATGCGATGCACATCACGAGCGCGTACACGACGATTTCGGTGGAGCCAAACCAGTCCTTGAGCTCGCCCCGATCCAGCAGCAGTTGTAGCGCGCCAATGCCCAAGGCAAGCCCCGTGAATCCGAAGAAATCAAAATCACCGATGATTTTTTTGGTGTTGGGCATCGACATGGACAGACCCAGGTAAGCCAGGATGCCCACCGGCACATTGATGTAGAACACCCAGCGCCAGCTGTAGTGGTCCGTCAGCCACCCGCCCAGGGCCGGGCCGATGATGGGGCCCATGGTGACCCCCACCCCCCATAAGGCCATGGCCCGTCCGTGATTTTCACGCGGGTTGATGTCGAACAGGACGGCCTGGGAGAGCGGCACCAGGGCCGCCCCCGAGATGCCCTGCAGCAACCGGAACAGCACAATCTCCGGCAGGCTTGTGGCAATGCCGCACAGCGCCGAGGCCACGGTGAAACCCACGATGGAAATCAGGAACACGGGTTTGCGCCCAAAGCGCTGGGCCAGCCAGCCCGTGAGGGGAATCATGATGGCGGTGGCCACGATGTAGGAGGTCAGCACCCAGGCCATCTGGTCCTGCGTGGCGGAGAGTGTGCCTTGCATTCGGGGCAGCGCCACATTGGCGATGGTGGAATCCAGCGCCTGCATGATGGTCGCCGCCATCACCGAGGCGGTGATCAGCGGTCGGTTGAGTGCAGCGGGCTCAGTGCTGGCCGCGGTCATGGCGGATGTCCACTTCCACGGTGGCGCTCAGTCCGGCACGCAGGGGCGTCTGGGGATCAGGGTCGTCGATGCTGATGCGCACTGGCAGGCGTTGCACCACCTTGACCCAGTTGCCAGTGGCATTTTCCGGAGGCAGCACTGAAAAGCTGGATCCCGTGCCCGGGCTCATGCTTTGCACCTCACCATGAAAGGTCTTTCCGGGATAGGCGTCCACTTCGATCGCGCTCTTTTGTCCGGGATGCATGCGGGTCAGTTCGGTTTCCTTGAAATTGGCCTCGACCCAGACCTTGCCGCTGGAGACCAGGGCAAATACCGGTGTGGCAGCGTTGACGTAGTCGCCCACCTGCAATTGTTCTACCTTGGTGACGATGCCATCCTGCGGCGCGGTGATGGTCGTGTAGGAAAGGTTCAGGGAGGCCCGGTCCAGGACGGTCTGGGCCTGGCGCACCGTTGGGTGCGTGTCAATGTCCTGTTCAGGGTGGTGGTCCAGAGCAGCCAGGGTGTTTTCCTCCTCCTGCTCTACCGCGTGCACCTTTTGCTGGGCCTGGGCCCAGGCGTGCTGGGCCTGTTCCATCTGTGCCTGTGAGGCGATGCCCAGGCTGGCCAGATGCTTCTGGCGCTGCAGGTCCTGATCGGCGAAGGCCAGGGTTTCACGGGCGGCGGCTACATCGGCCTGATGCTGCCGGTAGGTGGCTTTGAGGGCAGCAATCTGAAGCCGGGCTGCGGCAAGTCGTGCCTGTGCATCCGCCACGGCGATGGCGAAGTCCCGGTCATCCAGTCGAAACAGCACGTCTCCCCGATGTACCACCTGGTTGTCCTTCACGGCTACTTCAACGACGCGGCCAGGGATGTTGGCGCTCACTTCCGTGCGCGCCGCACCCACATAGGCATTGTCAGTGGAAACATAGCGCAGGCTATTGAGGTACAGACCGCCTGCCGCCAGCAGGATCAGCATCGGTCCTCCGATAAGCAGGAGGCGTCGGTGTCGTTCCAGCCAGCCTGCCTTGAGACGCTCTTCATTCATGAGCAGGGTTCCCCATCATTTGCGATGTCGACACAGTCTAAGGGGTATTCATTACTTCGATAAAGACGCATAATCTAAATATACTATTCGGCTAGAGCGAATAATGCGAGGATCCGAGTTTGCCGAACTGAAGGCGTTCATGGTCGTGGTGGAGCGGGGTAATTTTGCCCGGGCGGCGGCCACGTTGGAGATGGCGCCCTCGACGCTGAGTCAGACCATCCGCGCCCTGGAAGCACGGCTGGGCGTGCGCCTGTTACACCGAACCACCCGCAGCCTGTCGCTCACGGAAGCCGGCGAGCGCCTGCTGGCGAGAATCCGGCCTGCCTTTGATGCGCTGGGTGCTGCGGTGGAATCCATCAACGATTTCCGGGATACCCCCATGGGCACGCTGCGTCTAAGCGTCTCTTCCGTTCCGGCGCAGTTGATTCTGGCCCCCATGTTGAAGGACTTTCTGGACACCTATCCGGCCATTCATCTGGACATCACAGTGGACAACAGCACCAGTGAGCTCACCATCGGGCGCTTTGATGCGGGCATCCGGTATGGACGGCGCATCGCCCAGGACATGCTGCTGGTTCCGGCCAGTCCCCCCTCCCGCATTATCGCCATGGCCTCGCCCGAGTATCTGGCGCGCCATCCGCAGCCCAAAACACCCCAGGAATTACAGCACCATACCTGCATCCGCTACCGGCTGGCCAACCAGCAGATCGTGCCCTGGGAGTTTGAACGACATAAGAAGAAAATCGAAATCGCGGTGAACGGGCCGCTCATCGTCAACGACGTGGACCTCATGGTCAAGGCGGCCATTGCCGGGGTCGGCGTGGGTTATGTGGTGGAAGCTTACATCGCCGAAGCGCTCCGGCAAGGGCGCCTCACGGCCCTGCTGTCCGACTGGTCGCCGCCCTACCATAGTTACTATCTCTACTACGCCAGCCGTCACCAGCTCTCGGCGCCGTTGCGGGCCCTGATCCAGTTCCTGCGAGGAAGGGGAACCATGGGGACAGACACCAATTTGGGGTCTGTCCCCAGTTTTTAGTTGACCTGCAACTGCCTGGCGCCGGTGCCGTTCTTTTTTGGCAGCGTCAGCTGCAGCACGCCATTGTCGTATTTGGCCTCGGCCCGGGCCTCGTCCACGTCGCTTTCAAGAGTGAAACTGCGGAAGCTCGACCCCTGATAGCATTCGCGATGGATGACCTTGTCATCCTTCTTGTCTTCTTTTTCCCGCTTGACCTCGGCGCTGATGGAAACCCGGTTGCCCTCGATCTCCACCTTGATGTCCTCTTTCCGGGCCCCGGGGATTTCGGCGCGTACTGCATAGGTGCTGCCATTTTCAGTCAGGTCCACTTTGATCTGTGGCGCCGATTCGGCCTCGCTTGCGCCCCCCAAAGGGCGCACCCAGAATCCCTTGAACCAGTCATCGTCGCGGAAAGGGTCGAAGCGGCTCAATCGTGAGAAAAAGGGATCGCGCAAAGAGATATTTGCCATGATAGGTTCTCCTTTCTGGAAGTTGCTTATCAATGAACGCTGATGTCTTCTTTTCCATCAAGAATGGCATCGATTTCAGCTTCTGCTTCCAGCCAGTCGGCAACCGGGTCGCCTCCGTCGAAACCGCGCCGTTCGGCGAGGTAGTAGGCGGCTTCAGCGATCATGCCTTCACGGTCCAGACTGTTGCCCGTCAAATAATCGTGAGCAGGGGTGGTATGGGCCTTCTTGTGCTGGGTAGCGTGTCTTGCACCCTTTTTGGGCGCATGGGTGAGGGTGTGTGCCATGGCTGTCTCCTTGATGAGCGCCAAATCAGGAATGATTTGTTGTACCTTTAGTAGGGTATAGAATCGCAGTGGGGTGAGGAATACGGTCGAATCCGTATAGGGGGACGCACTTACTTCTGCATACGGGAAGGCCATGAGCGAGCCATTGTTTGAAAGCCAGGGATTTCGGTGGCTGTTCGATGCTGCCGTGGATGCCCTTTTGCTGGTGGACGAAGCAGGACGGGTTGTAATCTCAAACCCTGCGGCCCAACAACTGTTTGATTATTCAGAGGGTGTCCTGAACGGGCAGCCCATTGAGCTGCTGGTGCCGACGCGATTTCGCGACAGCCATCGCATGCACCGCGACGGGGTTGCCCAGTCGCTGCACGGTCGTCCGGCAGGCGGTGGTCTGGCGCTGATGGCGCTGACGCGGGATGGCAGCGAATTTCCAGTGGAAATCAGCCTCAGTCCCCTGGAATCTGGTGGGCGCACTTACACGCTGGCCACCGTGCACGACATCACCGTGCGCAAAAACCTGGAACGAGACAACCTTGGCCGGCGCCGCGAAATGGATGCCCTGCACAAACACCACATCGCCGCCCAGACCGTGGCTGCCATTGCCCATGAGATCAACCAGCCGCTGCTGGCCATTGCTTCCTACAGCAAATCGGCCCTGTTGATGCTGGAAAAGGGTAATCCCGACCCTGACAGGATCCGACAGGCCGTGGAAGGCAGCGAACGCCAGGCGCAACGCGCCGGGCAGTCGATTCGCGAAATGCTGGATTTTCTGAACATGAATGACGCGCCTGCAGAAGCCTTTGACCTGGGCCAGGAAATTCAGGAGGTACTCAACGCGGCGCGTCAGGAGCACGACATTCCAGTCAGTGCGCTACTGGACGTGGAGCAAGCGTTGCCCAAGGTGGTTGCCAACCGCATGCACATCCACAAGGTGCTGCTCAACCTGCTGCACAATGGCATCGAAGCCGTGCTCGAAGCCGGCGGCGAAGCGCCCGCGTTGACCGTGACCGCGCGTACGATGAAGGAGAAGCGACTGGTGGAAGTCACCATCGAGGACAATGGGCCTGGTATTAATGCAGAAGCGCAGAAGCGGCTTTTTGATCCCTTTTTTACCACCAAGAGCAGCGGCATCGGCATGGGGCTGGCCATCAGTCGCTCGCTGATGGAAGCCCATGGCGGAGAACTCTGGGCCGAATCGCGTCAAGCCCCCGGTGCATGCTTTCATCTCACCTTGCCTTTGGCGTCATGAGTACGCTCGCCAAAGTTTATGTGGTGGACGATGACGAGGCAGTGCGGGATGCGCTGGCCCTGCTGCTCGAGACGGCCGGTTTTGCGGTACAGGGCTTCGCCAGTGCCCAGGCCTTCCTTGCGGTGTGCAGCGCTGAATCGCAGGGCTGCATCATCCTCGACGTCAAGATGCCCGAGATGGAGGGGCCTGCCCTGCACCGGGAGCTGCTTCGCCGCGGCATTCTCCTGCCGGTCATCTTTCTGACGGCCTACGGCAGCATCACCCAGTCGGTACAGGCCATCAAAGCGGGTGCGGTGGATTTTCTGACCAAGCCGGTGGACGGCACCCTATTGCTGGAACGGGTCCACGAGGCCATGAGCCAGAACCTAGCGCGCCAGGAATCCTCCGAAGCCCACCGCGAATTGCTGGCGCGACTGTCTTCGCTCACGGCACGTGAGCGGGAGGTCATGGCCCTGGCGGTGACGGGGCTCACCAACAAGGAAATCGCCCAGCGCCTCAACATCAGTCACCGCACGGTGGAAATTCATCGTGCGCGCGTCATGCACAAGACGGGTGCTGCCAGCTTGCTGGCACTGGCGCGGATTGCAGAATCTGCAGAGGCGCTGCCTCCTGGCAGCTAGGTGTTCGTACGGACTTTCCGCGAGGAAAGATGGTGCTATTGTCCGGAGGTGGGGGTATCTAAAGGGGGGCGGACATGGCCGAAGCGGACAGAAAGAATCGAGAACTCAGTGTCTTCCAGGCAATTCTGGCCCGTCGTTCCGTCCGAACCTACGAACCCCGAACCCTGGACATCACCACCGTCCAGACCCTGCTGGAGGCTGCGGTGCGTGCCCCGACGGCCATGCATGAAGAGCCATGGTCCTTCGTGGTGGTACAGGACAAATCCGCGCTCAAGCGTCTCTCGGATGATGCCAAGCCGCTGTTCATCGAACGGCTGCTGCATGCCGAGCCCCCGACGCCGCGGGTGCTTCATACCTTTAATCACCCGGATTTTAATATTTTTCACGAGGCCGGGACGCTCATCATCATCGGCACCAAAATGTCCGGCTCATTCGTTGAGGCCGACTGCTGGCTTGCCGCAGAGAACCTGATGCTGGCGGCATGCGCCATGGGCCTGGGCAGTTGTGTGGTGGGATCGTCGCTGTCTGCGTTGAATACGCCCGCTGTCAAGGCGGCGCTTGGCATTCCTGCTGAATTCAAGGCCATTGCCCCGATTGTCGTTGGTGTCCCGCGCGGCAAGAGTGTGGCCACTCCCAGAAAGAAGCCGCAGGTGCTCTCCTGGATGTTCCCCAATGTGGGGGTGCGCGATGTCCATCCCTCGTGATTTTTCTACCTGATTCCCTGATTCCAGGAGTTCAACATGGCCCCAATGAAGATTCCCTCCGGCTTCCAGCCCTTCCGCCACGATCGCGTGTTGTTGGAGTTACTCCATGACTCCTACAAGATGCGAGGAAAATTACCAGAGCCCACCGTCTGTCCCGGGTGCGGCGCGGTGTACCACGCGGGGCGCTGGCAATGGATGCCTGCCCCTGAAAAAGCGCATCAACATACCTGTCCTGCCTGTCACCGCATGCAGGACCAGTATCCTGCCGGCTATGTGTTTATCAAGGGTGACTTTTTTGCAGCACACCGGGATGAGATCCTGCGCCTAGTGCAACATCAGGAAACCCGTGAGAAGGCCGAGCACCCCTTGCAGCGCATCATGGGCGTTGAAAACCTTGAAGATGGTGTGCTTGTGACGACTACGGACATTCATCTGGCCCGTGGGCTGGGGGAAGCCTTGCGTCATGCCTACCAGGGCAATCTGGAAATCCACTTTCACCCCGAAGAAAGCCTGTTGCGGGTGAGCTGGGAGCGCTAAGGGCGCTCCTGGCGGTCTTGCGTGGGCTTGCCGTCATTCTGGACCAGTTCCAGCGCTACGGATTTGCCGTGGACTGCCGATATAACAGGGCAACCACGGAAAAATCAGCATACTGAAGAGGCTTGTAATGGCAACTGTTGAAAGCTATACGATGGGGTCTTTGGCGACATTGGGGACAGATCCCAATTTCACCCCCAATGTCGCTCCCTGCCCCGGCTCATCCAATCCGTCTTCCCTGTTCTACAAACTCTACGAAAGTACTGAGAAAGCCCTTTGGAACACCCTCACGCGCAAGCTTTCCAGTTTCTTCTTCGTGTTCGTGGCACAGCTGGCCTGTTTGTGGCTGGTGATCGATGCGCGCAACACGGTGCAATCGATCCTGGGGAGCGCCACGGTAGCGGCACCCACGACGGCCCGGATCATGGGGGTGATGGGGAATACCCTGCAACTCATGATCATCCTGACGGTGGCGATATTTCTGTTCACCGTATTCATGGTGTGGTACCTGCGCTACCTCATCGTCCGCCCGATTCGCACTGTGGCCTCGCTGCTGCAGGAAATGAGCAAGGGGGAAGGCGACCTGACGCGCGACCTGCCGCTCATGACCCATGATGAAATCCGGTTGCTGTCGCAAAGTTACAATGGGTTTCTCTCCAAGTTGCGGGAGATCATCGACAGCGTGCGCAAACTGGGCGTCAATATTGCGTCGGACTCGGCGCGAGTGGCCAAAATCATCCGCGATGCAGTGGCCAGCACCGAGCGCCAGGACGCGCTGACCCAGGCGGTATTCAATGCCAGCCATGAAGCGACGCAGGCCATCAAGGACGTCAGCAGCAATGCGCAACGAATTTCTTCCTCCACTTCCACCAATCTGGACAAGGCCCGCGCTTCGTTGACCGAGATGACGCACGCCGCAACCCAGATCGATGGCATCGGCCTCAAACTGGCCCATTTCGTCGCCACCGTAGAAGGGTTGAGCCGCAGTTCGGAGGGTATTCGCGACATCGTCAAACTGATTGAAAACGTCTCGGACCAAACCAATCTGCTGGCGCTCAATGCTGCCATCGAGGCGGCGCGTGCGGGCGAGTCGGGCAGGGGCTTCGCGGTGGTGGCCGACGAGGTGCGCCGGCTGGCCGAGCGCGTGAAGGGGGCCACAGAGGAGATTTCCGGCAACATCAGTGGCATGATCGGCCTCGTTAAGGAAACCATCCATGAAACCCAAGGGATCAGCATAGCCACAGCGGAAGCCAAGGCGGTAGTGCATCGATCTTCGGAGCGCTTTCGCGAGATGGTGGGCGATTTTGAATCCACCAACGACCAGTTGACCGTGATCGCGGCGGCGATGGACGAGCTGTCCACTGCCAATGACCTCACGCACGACAATGTGGCGCAGATTCAGACCATGGCAAGCGAAATCAGCCAGCGCATGAAAGATTCCAGAGATTCTTCCGAACACCTGAATCAGTCCACAGAGAAGGTGCAGGAACTGGTGTCGCGCTTTCGCGTCGGCAAGGGAAACTTCGACTTCAATATGGGCAAGGTGCGCGACTATCGGGACCAGATGACCCAGGCCATCGAGGCCCTGGCAGACCGGGGTGTTCAGGTGTTCGATCAGCAGTATCGCCCGATTCCCAATACGGCACCGCAGAAATACAAAACCGCCTACGACGATGAGTTTGCCCGCCAGTTGCAGCCGTTGTATGACCGCCTGGTGGAAGAATCACAAGGCGGGGCCTTCGCACTGTGCGTGGATGTGAACGGTTATGGTCCCACCCATAACAGTAAGTTCTCCCGCCCTTTGACAGGCAAAGCGGAAACGGACGTTCTGGCAAGCCGTGACAAGCGCATTTTCAACGACGTCACGGGCCTGCGTGCAGCGCGCAGCACCCAGCCCTTCCTGTTACAAACCTACATGCGCGACACGGGTGAAGTCCTCAACGACCTGTCCATGCCAATTTATGTCCGCGGCCGGCACTGGGGTGCCCTGCGCGTGGGGTTCGATCCCCACGGATTGATGGGCGAGTAGCTGAAAGGGGGGATGGGGACAGGAAAATGGGGACAGACCCCAAATTAGGGTCTGTCCCCATTTCTTAATCCCGCGGGTTGAACGGCATCTCGCGCGCCATGGTTTCGTACAGTGCGCGGGCTTTGGCCGTGTCGGCAGGCGGCAGCACCACTTCCATTTCAAGCAAGAGGTCCCCCGCCGGATCGCCCGGCAGGCCCTTGCCGCGAACCCGCAGTTGCTGCCCGTTCTGGGTACCCGCCGGAATCCTGACCTTGATCGTTCCTTGTGGCAGGGCAACGGGGATGCTTGCACCCAGGGCGGCTTCCCATGGCGTGAGTGGCAGCGTCATGTGAAGGTCTGACCCTTCCGCGCGCAGGCGCGCATGGGGCCTGAAATGCACCTCCAGCAGCAAATCGCCCGCAGGGTATCCACCGCTTCCCGGTGAGCCCTGTCCCGCCAGACGGATGGTCTGCCCGGCGCGCAATCCTTTGGGAATTTTGACGTTGAGCGTGCGCGTCTGTGTGAACACGCGTCCATGCTCGTCCTGCCTTGGGGAGCGCAGGGTGATCTGGCGTGTAGCGCCGGTAAAGGCGTCTTCCAGGTCCAAGACGACTTTGGCATGGTGGTCTTCGCCACGTGCCTCATAAGAGCGTCTCCGTCCCCCGAAACCGCCCGGGGCTGCGCCCATGCGGCCAAACAGCTCGGAAAAGAAGTCGCTGAAGTCGCCCGCGCCATGGGGCGCACCACCCCGCCCGGAAAACTCGAAGCCGGCATCCCAGTCGGGTGGCGGCCTGAAATCCTGCCCGGATTGATAGCCATGGCCCACCTGGTCATAGGCGGCCCGTTTTTCGGTATCCGACAGCACGGCGTAGGCCTCGTTGACCTCTTTCATGCGTGCTTCAGCATCTGCTTCCTTGGAAACGTCGGGGTGATACTTGCGCGCCTTCTGGCGAAAGGCCTTTTTGATGTCCTCGGCCGAGGCATCACGCGCCACACCCAAGGTGTCGTAATAGTCTCTGAATTTCATAGGGTCCACATGGGGGCGAGGAAGGAAATATCAAGATCTTGAACTAAAGCAGGCCCGCCCTCAAATACGTTGCAGAAGGCGCCATGTGGCATGGCACCTGCAATGACCCCAATGGAGGATCTGATGATTTACCGAACCTTGTTTCCCCGCGACGTCTTCGCGGAGTTGGACCGCCTGCAGCGGGACATGCAGCAGGCCTATGAGTTTTCACCCAGCATTCGCGGCCTTGCACGCGGCGGTTTTCCGGGTTTGAGCATGAATACCACCCCTAAATCGGTGGAAATCCATGCGTTCATCCCCGGACTGGACCCCGCAGGCATCGAAATGCAACTGGAAAAGGGCGTCTTGACCATTGCCGGCGAGCGCAAAAGCGTTCTGCCTGGCCGGGAAGACAAGGCCACTGTGCACATTGACGAACGCTTCGTTGGCCGTTTCCGTCGGGTCATTGCCTTACCGGACGACATCAACCCGGATGCGGTGGATGCGCACTATCGTGACGGCGTGCTGCATGTCAGCATCCAGCGCCGTGAAGCCGCACAGCCGCGCCGAATCACCATTCAATAAGGAGACTGGGACATGACCGAACAGACCAATGTGGCCAAAGCCACAGAAGCCCACCGCAGCGAGGAAGTACTCACACCTCCAGTGGATGTGATTGAAGATGCCTCGGGCATCACGCTCTTTGCCGACCTTCCTGGGGTGCCCAAGGACAAGGTGACGCTGCAGGTGGAGGACAATACCCTCACCATCGAAGGTGCCATGGACCTGGAAGCGCTCGAGGGGGTGTCGCGTTTCCGCCGCGTGTTTACCCTGTCCAAAGAACTGGACGGTGAAAAAGTGACGGCCGACTTCAACCAGGGCGTGCTGAAGTTGCGGATTCCCAAAGCCGCCCACGCCCAGCCGCGCAAGATCGACATTCGGGTGAGTTGACGGGGATTCTGGGGACAGACCCCAAATTGGGGTCTGTCCCCGTTTACCCACCTAGCCGTGGCCCTTTTTGCTGCGCCTATTATTTAAATATTTGTTGTATAATCAAATTATGTACCTTCCCACAGCAAGCCTTCTGTTCAATTCCCTGGCCTCTGGCGTTCGGCTCAATGTGTTTCGCCTGCTCGTCAAACAGGGGCCGGAGGGCATGGTGGCGGGCGAGATCGGCGCAGCACTGGAGGTTCCTCCCGCCAACCTCTCTTTCCACCTCAAGGCGCTGACACAAACCCAACTGATCACCGTCACGCAGGAAGGCCGTTTTCAGCGCTACCGGGCCAACATCCCGTTGATGCTCGATCTCGTGGCTTACCTGACCGAGGAATGCTGCTCGGGTCATCCCGAACAGTGCGGCGTGGGCAAAGACCAGATCTCCCAATTGGGGTCTGTTCCCAATTTGGGGTCTGACCCCAACAATCCAATTTCGAGACCCGACTCCAATTGAACATCCTGTTTTTATGCACCGGCAATTCCTGCCGTTCGATCCTGGCAGAGGCCACCTTTAACCACTTGGCACCGCCGGGATGGCGGGCCATGAGCGCGGGCAGCCGCCCCACCGGCGAGGTGCACCCGCGTTCGCTGGCGCTCCTGGCGCGCGAAGGAATTTCCACCGATAGCGCCCACAGCAAGTCCTGGGATCATCTGCCGCAAACCCCCGACGTCGTCATCACCGTGTGTGCCAGCGCTGCGGGCGAGACTTGTCCGGCCTATCTGGGGCCCGTGCTGCGCGCCCATTGGGGTGTGGACGACCCGGCACACGCCACCGGTACGGACGAAGAAATCGACGCTGCATTCCTGAGCGCCTATCGCATCCTGCGCGCACGCATCGAGGCGTTGCTGGCGTTGCCGCTTGAGGCGCTGGCGCGTGATCCCCGGCAGCTGCAAGACGCGCTGGTCAAGATCGGAAATGCAGTCAACGGACAACAATCAGTGAAGTGACGTCGCAACATGACCGATAAAATCTACAACGTGCTGTTTATCTGCACCGGCAATTCTGCGCGCAGCCTCATGGCGGAAGCCATCATGAACGATCTGGGGAAAGGTCATTTCAGGGCCTACAGCGCCGGAAGCCATCCGCGTGGCATGGTGCATCCGATCACGCTGAAAGTTCTCGATCATCAGGGTTACAACGTGGCTGGATTGCGCAGCAAAAGCTGGACGGAGTTTGCAGCGCCTGATGCCCCGGCAATGGATTTCATTTTTACGGTCTGCGATCAGGCCGCCGGCGAGGTCTGTCCAGCGTGGCCCGGGCAGCCGGTAACGGCGCACTGGGGTTTTGCTGATCCCGCAGCAGCCACAGGCGATCAGGAACAACAGCTGCGGGCCTTTACCCTGGCGGAATTCCAGATTGCCAATCGCATCCGGCTGTTCATGAACCTGCCTTTTGACAAGCTCGACCGCCTGTCGCTCCAGCGCCGGCTGCGTGCGCTGAACGACGCAAGTGAACCGGGTGAGGGGGCGCTGCGATGAGCGTGTTCGAGCGTTACCTGTCGCTGTGGGTGTTTCTGTGCATCGTGGCCGGCATCGCCCTGGGACAGTTCTTTCCGGAGCTGTTCCAGCTCGTTGGCAGGATGGAGATTGCCCAGGTCAACCTGCCCGTGGGCCTGTTGATCTGGGTGATGATCATCCCGATGCTGGTGAAGGTGGATTTTACGGCCCTGCATGAAGTGCGCCAGCATGTGCGGGGCATTGGCGTGACCCTGTTCGTCAACTGGCTGGTGAAACCGTTTTCCATGGCGTTCCTGGGCTGGCTGTTCATCCGTCACTGGTTTGCACCGTTGTTGCCTGCGGGCGAGATCGACAGCTACATTGCGGGATTGATCCTGCTGGCGGCGGCACCCTGCACGGCCATGGTGTTTGTGTGGAGCCGCCTGTCCCAGGGGGACCCGCTCTTCACGCTGTCGCAGGTGGCACTCAACGACACCATCATGGTGTTTGCCTTCGCGCCCCTGGTGGCCTTCCTGTTGGGCATCTCGGCCATCACGGTGCCTTGGGCGACGCTGTTGACGTCCGTGGTGCTCTACATCGTAATCCCGGTCATTCTGGCACAGCTGTGGCGCCGCGCACTGCTGGCACGGGGGTCTGCAGCCTTCAACGCCGCCATGGCACGTATCGGCCCCTGGTCCATTGCCGCGCTGCTGGCCACCCTGGTGTTGCTGTTTGCCTTTCAGGGCGAAGCCATCCTGCGCCAACCGCTGGTGATTGCACTGTTGGCGGTGCCCATCCTGATTCAGGTATTCTTCAATTCAGCGCTCGCCTATGGGTTGAATCGCCTGCTGGGGGAAAAGCACAATATCGCCTGTCCCTCAGCTTTGATCGGCGCTTCCAATTTTTTTGAACTGGCCGTGGCGGCCGCCATCAGTCTGTTCGGGTTCCACTCCGGTGCTGCGCTGGCTACGGTGGTGGGGGTGCTGATTGAGGTCCCGGTGATGCTGCTGGTGGTGCGCGTGGTGAATGCAAGCAAAGGCTGGTATGAATGCCAAATCGGGGACAGACCCTAAATCGGGGACAGACCCCAAAATGGGGACAGTCCCCGATTTAGGGTCTGTCCCCAATTCCACTCTCCCGGGTTATCGGGACCTCAATAGCCGCTGTTTTTGCGTCAGCCTCGACGAGACGGCGTTGCGCGGCGCGCTGGCATCCGAGCTGGGTCAACCCGGCCTGTACGAACTGGTTCAGCAGCATTGTCCCCATCTGTTTGCGCCCCGCGCGGTATTCGTGTCGCAGGATCACCTGTCGCGCATGGCCGCCGTGGTGCAGGCGGTGACTTCCGTGGTGGCATTGCCCGCTTACCAGGAGGTGGCGCTGGCGCAGGCGCCACCCCTGGCCCGTCTGGGAGAGGCCCGCACGCACGGCGTGTTCCTCGGTTATGATTTTCATGTGAGTGAAACGGAAGTCGGTCTGATCGAAATCAACACCAACGCCGGTGGGGCCATGCTCAACGCAGTGCTGGCCCGCGCTCAGCGTGCCTGTTGCTCAGAGATGGCGCCGCTGGTGTCGCCTGCAACGCAGGCCGATGCATTTGAGGCGCGGATTCTCGCCATGTTTCTGGAAGAGTGGCGACTTAGCGGAGCACCGCGCCCGCTCCACAGCATCGCCATCGTGGATGATGCGCCCACCCAGCAGTATCTCTATCCCGAATTTCTGCTATTCCAGCGGCATTTTCAACGTCACGGGTTGCTGGCCGTCATCGCCGACCCGGCGGAGCTTGCGTTGCACGATGGTCGTCTCTGGCATGGCGAAACAGCCATCGACCTGGTGTACAACCGTCTCACGGATTTTGCTTTCGAGGCGCCGGCGCATGCGGTATTGCGTGAAGCGTGGCTGACGCACGCTGCGGTGCTGACGCCGCATCCGCGCGCCCACGCGCTCTTTGCCGACAAGCGCAATCTGGCATTGCTGACCGATGAGGTGCGATTGCGTGAATGGGGTGTACCACAGGCCACGCGCGAGATGCTGCTGACCTGCATACCGCATACCGAAAGGGTTGATGCGGCACAGGCCGAACGCCTGTGGCGCGAGCGGCGTCACTTGTTCTTCAAGCCGGTGGCGGGATACGGCAGCCGGGCGGCCTATCGTGGTGACAAACTGACGCATCGGGTATGGCAGGAAATTCTGGCTGGCGATTACGTGGCGCAGCGTATCGTGATGCCGGGTGAGCGAGTCATCACGGATCCGCCGCCAGGACAGACCCTCAAGTTCGATCTGCGCAACTATGTGTACGACGGCGCAGTGCAATGGGTGGCTGCGCGTCTATACCAGGGGCAGACCACCAATTTCCGCACGCCGGGTGGCGGCTTCGCACCGGTGTGGGAATTTGGGAAAAGGGTTATTGGGGTCTGTCCCCAATAACCCCAACCATCACCTTCAAAACGCATCCAGTGGAATCTTGATATAACTTATGCCGTTGGCTTCCGGCGGCGGTCTGTGCCCTGCGCGCATGTTGATCTGCACCGAAGGCAGGATGAGCATGGGCATGGCCAGCGTGGCATCGCGCGCCGTGCGCATCGCGACAAACGCGGCCTCATTTGTCCCCTCGCGAATGTGGATATTGTGCGCAAGCTGTTCGGCTACCGTACTGTGCGTGATGAGCGCGCGCTCATCCGGTCGATAGTCGTGACACAGAAAGAGTCGTGTGGACGGGGGGAGCGCAAGAATGCGATGAATTGAGCTGTAGAGCGTGGCTGCATCGCCACCCGGAAAATCGCAGCGCGCCGTACCGTAATCGGGAGCGAACAGGGTGTCCCCCACAAATGCGGCGTCTCCCACCACAAAGGTCATGCAGGCGGGCGTATGCCCGGGCGTGTGCCAGGCTTGAGCCTTGAGATTGCCGATCATGAAGGTTTCATCGTCGTCGAAAAGATGGTCGAACTGACTGCCGTCTCTGTGAAAACCGGGTTCGGCATTGAAAACTTCGCCAAAATACTGCTGCACCTGGGATACGCGTCGGCCAATGGCGACCTGACCACCCAGATGTTGCGCGATGTAGGGCGCTGCGGAGAGGTGGTCGGCGTGCACATGGGTTTCCAGAATCCACTGCACCGTGGCACCCAGCTCGCGTACGCGGGCAATCAACCGGTCAGCGCTATCCGTACGGGTTCGACCCGAATGGGCGTCGTAGTCCAGCACGCTGTCGATTAACGCACACCGGTGCGTGGTGGGGTCCTGTACGATATGGCTGAGTGTGAAGGTGACTGGGTCGAACAGCGACTCGATCAGGGGGGTGGGAGTTTCGGGGTCTGTCCCCAAAACCACCGCTTCCAAAGTCCCGTTTGCCACCGTCAGACCCTATTCAAACTTGGTAACGGGTGGCTTGGCCACGGGTTTGCCGGCAGCGATCCAGCCGTCATACCCCCCCGCAATGGATTGGACGTTGTGATAGCCCATTTCCTGAAGTGCCACGCAGGCCAGCGCCGCACGACCGCTCGTCTTGCAGTACAGCACCAGGTTAAGATCCCTTGCCGCCAGGTCGGGATTGCTACTGAGCTTGAACTCCAGCATGCCGCGCGACATGTGCACGGCACCAGGGATATGCCCGGCGGCATATTCGTCGCCTTCGCGCACGTCAATCAGCAAGTCGGCGTTGCGGATGGCTTGTTCGGCCTGTTCTGCAGGAATTTCACGAATACGGCCTTTGGCGGCCACGACCAGGTCGTGAGCTGATTTCATCTCAAGGAACTCCACAAATTTTGGGGCAGGCCCCATTTTACCGGGAAATGGGGCCTGCCCCCAAAATGGGGTCTGTCCCCAGATTTGCCCTCGCGAATGTGAAATAATGGTGGTATGGAAGCAGAAGGCAGGCCATGACTGAACGTCCGCAGAGTCTGGGTGAGGAAATCGCTAACAGTGCAAGCCACGGCGTGGCTTTGCTGGCAGCCATCGTGGCCGTGCCATTCCTGATCACTGCGGTTCGTCATCACGGTGTCGCCAATATCGTCGGTGCCAGTGTTTTTGCGGGCACCATGGTGTTGCTGTATTTCACCTCAACGCTCTACCACGCCTTGCCGACAGGGCGAGCCAAGCACGTTTTCCTGAAGCTTGATCATGGCGCAATCTACATATTCATCGCGGGGAGCTACACGCCTTTTGCGCTGGGCGCGCTGGCAGGCCCCTGGGGTTGGACGCTGTTCGGGCTGGTATGGTCTATTGCGGCCGTAGGCGTCACGCTGAAAGCGTTCGACCGCTTGTCTCATCCCTGGTTTTCCACGGGGCTTTATCTCGTCATGGGCTGGCTTGTGCTGATTGCTGCCGTGCCGCTTGTGCAGCACGTGCCCATGCCGGGCATCGCACTGCTCGTGGCGGGCGGACTTGCTTACACCACGGGGGTCGTGTTCTTCATGCTGGATTCTCGAGTCAGATACGCGCACGCGGTGTGGCATGGTTTCGTCGTTATCGGTACGGGCTGTCACTTCTTTGCAGTGTTAAGTTACGCGGCGTGATGCCGCTGCCCCCCACTCAGTTCACTTCTCGTAATGGTCAGCGACAGTTCTTGGTGAATGATGGGATAGGTCGCCAGCACGGTCGTAATCCTTTCTGGATAAACAACTTTTCAGGAAGCGGCGAGTGCGCCGTTGAGCGCAATGGGGCGCCAAATTGAAGAATTGGGGTCTGTCCCCTAGAATGGGGTCTGTCCCCAGGATCACTCATGAAAAAAATCGTCATCAACCACGCAGAAGCGATCCGGCAGCAAAAGCTGTTTCAAGGACTCGACCCTGTGCTGCTCAAGCAGCTGGAGGGGATCGTCAAGTTCCAGTATTTCCAGAATCGTCAGGTGGTGCTGCAGCAGGGCTCGGTGGGCGACGCTTTGCTGCTGGTGGTACACGGGCGCCTGCAGGTGATCTCGTTTTCGGAAGACGGGCGCGAAGTGGGCATCCACTTTCTGGATGCCGGCGATTTCTACGGGGAGGTGTCCGTCATCGACGGGCAACCGCGCAGCTCATCCCTGGTGTCGCTGGCCGATACCGTGGTGGGGTTTTTACCCAAGGCTACGGCCAATGAACTCATGACCAAGCACCCTCTGGTGGCCGAACGCGTCATGCGCCACCTGTGCAAGATCATTCGCGATGCCTCGAAGATGCATGCAGCCTTGAGCGTAGCGCGGGCGCATGCCCGGATTTTTTCCGTACTCAACAATACCGTCACCGTGCAGCCAGGTGCGCAGACCGCAGTCATCGAGAATATGCCTACCCAGCAGGCGCTTGCCATGATGGCCAACGTCAGTCGCGAGAGCGTGTCGCGTGCGCTGCAACTGCTGATCAAGCAGGGGGTGGTGGAAAAGGATCACCGTCGGTTGATCGTGCTGCAACCCAAGGTGCTACAGAACATGGCGGGTGGTGTTGCAGGAATGCCTGACAATCAAGAAGCGCCTCAGACGGCCCAGATATGACTGCATTTCCGGCGAACCCTCAAGCCATGTTCAAAAACCTCTGGTCCTACCGCAGTCTCATCTGGCAGATGAGCAAACGCGAGGTAGCGGGGCGTTATCGCGGCTCCATGATGGGACTGTTGTGGTCCTTTTTTAATCCGGTCATGATGCTGGCCATTTATACCTTCGTTTTTAGCGTCGTCTTCAAGGCAAAATGGGGGGTCAGCGCTTCGGAGAGCAAAATGGAATTTGCGACCATTCTGTTTGCGGGGATGATTGTCTACAACTTGTTTGCTGAATGTATTTCGCGCGCCCCCAATCTGATCCTGGGCAACGTCAATTACGTCAAGAAAGTGGTGTTTCCTTTGGACATTCTTCCCTGGGTGTCACTGTGTGCGGCCTTGTTCCACCAAGCCATCAGCCTTGCTGTTCTGATCCTTTTCTATGCGGCAATCAACCAGTCACTGAACTGGACTGTCTTGTTATTCCCCTTCCTGATGCTACCACTCATCTTCATGATCATGGGGGTTTCCTGGGTGCTGGCGTCAGTGGGAGTGTTTTTGAGAGATGTGGCCCAAACCACAGGGTTGCTATTGACGATCATGATGTTCGTCAGTCCCATTTTTTATCCAATTGCGGCATTGCCGCAGAAATATCAAGCCATCATGCTGCTCAACCCCCTGACTTTCATCATCGAGCAGGTGCGAGACGTGCTGATCTGGGGAAAGCTTCCGGATTTTTCGGGCCTGCTGGCTTACTTCGTGGCTTCATTGGGTATCGCATTTATGGGGTTTGCCTGGTTTCAGAAAACCAGAAAGGGATTTGCGGATGTCCTCTGACCTGGCAATTTGCGTTGAAAACGTTGGCAAGTGCTATCAAATTTATGCTCAACCCAGTGATCGGTTGAAACAGTTTTTGATGGGGCGTTGGCGTCGTTATTTCACGGATTTCTGGGCTCTCAAGGATTTGTCTCTCAACGTGGGGCACGGTGAAGTACTAGGAATCATCGGTCGCAATGGCTCTGGAAAATCAACGTTCCTGCAATTAATCGCCGGTACGCTTGCTCCAACCACGGGAGGGTTAACGCTCAGTGGCCGGGTGGCTGCTTTGTTGGAGCTGGGTTCGGGATTCAACCCCGAATTCTCCGGGCGCGAGAACGTCCTCATGAGTGCTGCCATCATGGGGCTCACACAGCGTGAGATAGCAGAACGCTTTGATGAGATCGTGGACTTCTCAGGGATTGGTCCGTTCATTGAGCAGCCCGTAAAAACCTATTCCAGTGGCATGATGTTACGACTGGCTTTTTCCGTTGCTACGCATCTGGATCCTGACATTCTCATCATTGACGAAGCCCTGTCCGTTGGTGACGGTGAATTTGCGCGCAAGTCATTCGACCGGATCATGTCTTTCAAGGCGGCAGGCAAAACTATCCTTTTTTGCTCGCATGCTCTCTACCAGGTGGATGCGCTCTGTGACCGCGTATTGTGGTTATCTGACGGTCAAGCGCGTATGTTAGGGCAGCCCAAGTCTGTCATCGCGGCATATGATGCATATTTGTCCGGCATGGCTCAGGGCAACAAGGACAATGCAGAAATGCCAGCTCCGACAAAGACCGGAACAGCCAGAATTGTGGCAGTAGCGTCGTCGGTGGACGGAAATTCAGCTCAGGCACTCGAAGCAGAAAGTGGACAATCCACCATAGACATTGACGTTCAGTTCAATTCTGACCCTGCGCTGCCCGTTCCCACTGTGGCGCTGTGCATTGTGGGGAAAGACGGTCGAATAGTCACGAGTACCTCTACATTTATAGATAAAATAGCGCTTTGTGTCGACAAAGCGGGCCGGGGGAAAGCCAGAATCAGTTTCCCGCGTTTTCCCCTGTTAGCAGGGGATTATTCCATCGACGCCTACCTCATGTGTGAAAAGGGCGTTTTTGTTTACGATGCGGCACTTCATGTTGCAGAAATCAAAGTGTCTCAGGCTTCCCTTGCATTAGGCGTAGTCAATATTCCCCACCATTGGGAAGGTGTTGATGCTAAAGCGTGAACGAGCATCACGCAAAAATTTTTTCATACGATCGGACTTCAGAATGCATCAAGATAAGGAAAATTCGGCCTCGGATCATGGAGATGCAGCGCATTCCATACTGGATTTTTACAGATGGTCTAGGGATTACTGGATCGACATGGGCAAATCATCCGAGGGGCAATCTTCGGGGCTGCTGAATTTCGGTTTATGGCGCAAAGATGACACAACCCTATTCGAAGCCCAAAAACACATGTGCGACGAGATTTTCGGTCAACTGCCAGCGCTTGCTTCGGGTGCTCTGGGTCTGGAAATTGGTAGCGGCATTGGCGGGGCGTCGGTTCGGTTGGCGCTAGAACGAGACGTATCGCTGGTTTGTCTTGACCTGCTGCAGGAACATCTGGAACTGGGGCGTGCCCGGGCTGTCGCCCATGGTTTAGATGAGAACCGCATCAGATATACCCCAGGCAGCTCCATGCAAATGCCCTTTGGTGCTGGAGAATTCGATTTCTCATACTGCATCGAATCCTCATTTCACTACCCTGACAAGATGGCTTTTCTGCGTGAGAACTTTCGTGTATTGAAATCGGGAGCCACCACTGTCATTGCCGACATTACTTGCAGCGATAATTCCAAAGTGGCGTTCAGGTCTGGCAATTATTACTGTAGCAGTGAGGACATGGTCAAATGGTTACAAGAGGCGGGTTTTGTCGAAGTGCGAGTGATGCGCATCGGTGAACATGTTTTCTGTGCGCTGTATGAATTTGTCGAAAAATACGGTCAGGAACATCGCGGAAAACTGCAGCGTTACTGGGGTCTCGTATTGAAAAATTATGAGAACCTATGGAAAAAGGGGTTGATGGGCTACGATATTTTCGTAGCAACCAAACCCCGTTGACGGCTGTTGCGCTAGGCGATGGGCTGATGCGGTTGCGCCAGGATTTGGGCAATGTCATAGAACTGCTGATTGGGGTAGCGCTTGATGAAGGGCTCGATTGCGGTCAAAGCAGCCTGAGTGGCCGCAGCAGGGTCTTCCAGGCGCGTGATGGCTGGCAGGAATTGAAACACGTGCTGCCGCCGTGCGAGATCGTACCAAGTCGCGCTGGGGATGACGGCTGCGTTGGCCAGTTTGGCCAATTTGGCTGGTCCAGTCTGTAAATGAATTTTCCGGTCCATGAATTGAAAGCGTTCTTCTCTATGGGACCGGTTGGCCTCTCTCACATCCAGTGCCACACCCAGAATGTTTCCCGGATTTTTAAGCCAGTTCAAAGATTGCCTGACAGGGTCATGGGAATAGAAAATGGGCTCCTGGTAGAACACCTTGGTGCGCTCGTGCACTCCTAGCCAGAATGATTTTTCTTCGGGCGTGCAATAGTCGAGATTGCGTGTGGAAGCGATGACCGTGTAAGGTAAGTCGAGCTGGTGCTTTATGGCGCCACCCGTCAGAATCCAGCTGCCCTGGTGAAGAAACACTACCATCACTCCCCGGGTTTTGCTGAGCGATATCAGTTCCTCATCGTTTTTGAGGAGCACATTTTTTTTGACGTAGGCAGGACTGAATTGCCAGGTTTCCTGGCACATGAATTCCTTGAACTGTGCCATGGAATAATCGTTTACCAGGGAAGGGGGGATGTTTCTTAAGCTTCGCCACCAGCGCATCCGTTCGACTCTCTCCAATAATTGGGGGCCTGCACTTCAAACCAAATGTCGGCCACCTTGCGAATTCCAGCTAAAATTGCAGCCATCAATTATCTCCCATTTCCGGATGTAGGACGACCCCTAAAAAATGCTCTTGAATAGTCTCATTAACGATGCACTGTTGATCCAGCCCAAGAGGGTGGTCCGTCCTGATGCCTGGACGGGACACATTCCCTTCCTGTCATGGTTGATGGCAACTCTGAAACCTGGTGTTTTTGTGGAGCTTGGAACGCATACAGGAAATTCCTATCTTGCTGCCTGTCAAGCGGTTATGGAAAATCGTCTGGATACTCGTTGTCACGCGGTGGATACCTGGCAGGGAGACGAACATGCGGGGCAATACGACGAGTCTGTTTTCGAGACCCTTGTACACTATCATGAGCCCTTGTACCACGGCTTTTCCAAGCTGATGCGAATGACTTTTGATGAGGCCTTGCCTCACTTCAAGGATCATTCTGTCGACCTGTTGCATATCGATGGCCTGCACACCTATGAAGCGGTTCGCCACGATTTTGAAACCTGGTTGCCCAAGGTGTCCGAGCGTGGCGTGATCCTGTTTCATGACACCGCCGTGCGCGAGCGCGGTTTTGGCGTTTGGCAGCTGTGGGAAGAATTGCAGCCCCATTATTCCCATATCACCTTTGAGCATTCCAACGGCCTGGGCGTGCTTTTTGTTGGGCAGGACCTTGGATCGAGGGCAGCCCCCATTCAGGAATTGCTTCTGGAATGGAACGCTGAGAATGGACCGGCGCTCAAGGGTTTGTTTGCTTATTTGGGAGAACGCGTTACTCAACAACACCAGATCTCTGAGTTGCGTGCTGAAGTAACGCTACGCGACCGTTTGCTTGCCGAGAATATTGCTAGCAGGCTTGAAGCTGAAACCGGACAAAGACAAGCGGTAGCCGAAAAGCAGCAAATCGTACACTTGCTGGAGGGAGCCCGCGAGGAACTTGCCAATGTATACAGCTCCAACTCGTGGCGTTTGACGCGGCCGTTACGTGGTATTCGGCGCTTGCCAGGGCAACTGCCTGTCAAAAGGGCAGCATTGATCCTGCGCAATGCGATCAGTCGCGCTCGTACGGAAATTCAGCGGCATGGACTGGCTGGCTTCGTCACGCGCCTGCCTTACTATCTCAAGCACTACCGGACCTATTTTGCACTTCTCGGCGGGGGATCCCACAAAATATTGGGAGGGATGTTTGCTGGCGCGGTGGTTTCCGTGCCCAAAGAGGTTCGCTTTCATCCCGAACTCGCAGGTTCAACTGAGCCCGTTGATTACTCAGTGTCTGTGGTCATTCCAACACTCAATGCGGGTCTGGAATTCAACTGGTTATTACGCAAACTGAAAGGCCAACGTGGTTTGCGTGAGCTGGAAATTGTCATTGTAGATTCGGGCTCCAGGGATGGTACGGTTGAACTCGCGCGCAGCGCGGGCTGCACCGTGGTGGAAATCGCTCCGCAGGAATTTTCGCATAGCCATGCCCGCAATCTCGGTGCCGATGCGGCGAGGGGGGACTACCTGCTGTTCATGGTTCAGGACGCATATCCCATTGGTGAATACTGGGCATATGGGATGCTCCGTTATGTACTGGACCATGCTGCAACGAATCTTGTGGCAGCCTCTTGTGCCGAATACAGCCGCTCGGATAGTGACATGATGTACGACTCCATGATCCATACGCATTACCGTTTCCTGGGATGCCTGGATTACGATCGTATCGGCGAATATCACGGTGACGACCACTTGTTACTACGCTCTTATGGTCAACTGAGCGACGTGTCCTGCCTGATCGGGCGTGAATTGTTCGCCCGCTATCGTTACCGTGGCGATTACGCAGAAGACCTGGATCTGGGCGTCCGGTTGATCAAGGATGGCTATCGCGTGGCCTTACTGGCCTCTGTCAAGACGGTGCACTCCCACAACCGCCCGGCGTACTACTACATCAAGCGCTCTTTTGTAGACGTTATTTTTCTGGTACGCATGTTTGATGATTTTGCCTATCCCCATATCGAGGCCCCCCGAGGGCTTCTGGCGGGGATTGTGGATACGGCTGCGCACCTGTCGGATTTTTTTGCGCGGTACAATGAATCTGCCTCCGGACTGTCCTTACATGATGAATTGCAGGCGACCATCCATGACTGGCGGCATCGTTTCGCAGAGCCCCCCTCTTCGGAGGTTAGTCAGTTGGGCGATACGCAACTGGATGACTACATTCATTCTCTTTCCACGCGCTATCTTGATCGGGACAAGGCACCACTGACTTCCCGAGAGCAGCGCGAGTCGGGACGCTTTCTGGATGCATTTCTGGCCCGCCTGGAGCACTTCAACGGCTTTGCAGGTGAGGTATATGGTGCGCAGGACACAATGTTGCGCCACGCATTGCGCGAAGCGGTTCGCAAGACATTTGCCGCCACGGCGGGCGCCGGCCTGGGTTACCTGTTCATGGATTACGCCCATGCTACTGGACCGGAAAAAGCGATGGTCGATACCATCATGGCCGAATTGAAAGCGGGGATTTGATGCGCATTCTCTATGTATTGCACCAGTTCTATCCTGAATTTTCCGCAGGAACAGAACAAGTCACCCTCAATTTAGCCCGGTCTGCGCAACGGGCAGGTCACCATGTTCAAGTGCTGGCGTGTGTCACCGACGCGCGCAACTCGTCTGCTAAACCAGATCCGGGTTTTCCGGAGCTCCTTCAGACGGTCTACCAAGGTGTGCCCATCACGCTCGTTCCGCTGGAACAACTGACGCCGTTTTCCAATATTGGTTTCGATTCAACCCCGGCGCTTATCGAACGGTTGTCGGGCTGGATGACCCGAGAGCGCTTTGACGCCTGCCATGTGTTGCATGCCATGCGCATGAGCGACGCGCTGGTTGCACTACAGCGCTGCAAAATTCCTTATCTGATGACGCTCACAGATTTCTTCACCCCCTGTTTCCGGATCAATCTGATCAATCGGCAGGGAGCACTGTGCGATGGGCCGGACGGCGGCGAGCGCTGCGTCCAGAACTGCCTGGTGGCGCCCTGGACGCCTGAGTCCTTGCAAGCCCGGTATCGCCACGCGCACGATCTGCTGACGGGTGCCGTTCGCAGGATATGCCCTTCTGAATATGTTGCCGAACGCTTTCGCGATGCATTTCCAGACCTCGAATTTTTGGTCATCCCGCACGGTATTGATCTGTTGGCCTTGACTGTGGAGGAGGCCGTGCCACGAAAGAAGGAAGATGCTTTTGTATTCGGTTTCATCGGTTCCATCGTGCCCCAAAAAGGCGTGGACATGCTGTTGCGCGCCTTTGCTCGGGTTCCGGACCCGCAAGTTCGGTTGCGCCTTTGCGGTGGGTTGTTTGGTGATCCGGTCCACATTCAGGAAGTGCGCCGTCTCATGGAAATAGATCCTCGCGTCGAATGGCTGGGGCAAGTGCCCCATGCTGCTGTGTTTGAGATGTTGCGCAACCTGGATATCCTCTGTCTGCCATCACGTGTTCCTGAATCTTTTTCTCTGGTGCTGCATGAAGCTTGTGCCGCAGGTGTCCCGGCTCTGGTGTCGGCGCTGGGTGCACCAGGAGCCCTCGTCGAGCGCTACGCATTCGGCAGAGCCATTGCAGTGGACGATGAAATGGCCTGGGCCGATGCCCTTCGCAATGTCGCCACGGATAGGTCCATGGTATCTGCGTGGCGCGATCATGTGCCGCTGCCCATGCGTGTGGAAGAGGAAGGATTTTTCTACGATTCCCTGTACCGGGAACTCAGGCCAGGTTAAATCTTTCCGAAGACCGCTGCGAGGCGTAGATAGAGTGTCCCTTGCCAGGTCTGGCGGTAAACTCCGCAGCGGCTGAAGACCTGGACGCGCTGGTACAGGTTGCCCCGTCTGAGCGCATCGAAGGTGATTACGAGATCGCGATGCTCTGGTGTCAGCAGGTGTGCCACGCGTTTTAACGCTGCAAGGTTCATGCTGTTCCAGGAGGACAGGCGCCCACCTGCCACGTGCAGCATGCGCCGCACCCGCAAGCCAAGCGTGATATTTTCGCCAATCATGGCGTCAGGATGCTGGCGGTAGAGCAGCATGGGTTGCGGATCATAATCCACCGTGCCCCCTGCTCCTGTAATGATTTGATAAAGCCACCAGTCGTGCGAGGCCACCTGTTGCATTCCCGCCGCTTCCAGCAGGTTTTTGGCACTCTGGTTGAAAACCATGGTGTTGCCGCCCGCGAGGCTTTGCACCAGGGCATTGCGAAATGATGGGGCACGAGTAAAACGGGGCGATAGCCCAATTGGTCTTAACTCGGCATCCACCAGTTGTGACCTGCCGCAATAGACCTTAGGAACGCGTGATGTGAGGTCTGAACCCATACGAGCTACCGCACGCGCAAGTTTATCTTTCATCCATACATCGTCTTGATCAGCGAATGCGTAAAGATCGGCATGTGTCGCGGGGTCGCAGGCCAGAGACAAAAAATTTTGAACAAAGCCCTGTCTTGCACCCCGACGAATTTCCAGCCGTTCAATACCCCACTTCAGTTGAAATTGCCGGGCAATTTCGAAGGTCGCGTCCGAAGCGCTGTCGTCACTGAGGATTACACGCCAATGGCCATGAGTTTGGGCCTCCAGGGATTGCAGTTGCTCGGCAAGGAAGCGCTCACCGTTATAGGTCCCCATCAATATGCATACCAATGGGGCCCCCATTATTTTTCCTCGCCATGGGCCGCCAACTGGTCCAGCTTGGGCTTGTCTACCACCAGATTGTCGCCCTGGCGGACAAGAACCCCCTGAGACTGCAATACCTGAAAGGTACGGGTCACGGTTTCGCGGGTTAGGTTGACCATGATGGCCAGTTCCTGATGGGTGGGGGCCCGGATGATGTTCACCTGCGGCGTATTGCCGGGGGTGGTGGCAATCATGATCTGGAGCTGTGCGCAGATGCGGTGCAAGGGGTTGCTAAGACCCAATACCTGACGCTGGTTGAGCTGGTGACGCACGCGTTGGGCCAGGCGGCGGGTGAGGGTTTCTGCCAGTTGCGGGTTGGAGAATAGGACCGGGCGGATTTCTGCACCAGGGAGCAGGACCACTTGGGCGCGCCCTGTGGCGATCAAAAACTCAGGCTGCGCCTCCCCGTCGATCATGGATAGTTCGCCGAAGTAATCCCCCTGATCGACGAAATAGAGCCCAACTTCTCGACCTTCGACCGTAAAATCGACGGCTTGCAACCGGCCTTCCAGCAAAAAACATAAAAATGGTACTGGCGGACCTTTGGTGAGCACCGTCTCCCGCTTTGAGAACTCCCGCACGGATGCAAGTGGCGCTAAATGCGCCAGTGCCTCGGCAGAAAGCGTCTTGAGCAGGGGAAATTGCTGCAAAAGCAGGATATGAACGGCCATGGTGGAGGATTATAGGGGTAGAACGGGATATTTTGGGGATAGACCCCAACTGCGCACAGATGGGGTCTATCCCCAAAATTTCACCAGAGCCAAAATTGTGATTGGACGCACAGAATGCCCCTGATAAACCCGCTACACTTGCACCCTGAAACTAGAAAAGTCTGCCCATGAGACCCCTACGCCGCCTGGTGATGTCCCTGTTGGTGCTTTGTCTGCTGCCGTTATGCAGTGCAGCAGAGGGGACAATTGCGCCTTCTGTGGGCACCGTGACCCTGACCATTGGGGTCAGCCAGGTGGTTCGTGGCGCCAATACCCTGACGCTGACCAAGGGCAGCGCCATTGAGGTGGGCGATCGCATCGAGACCACGGACAGCGGCCATGTGCACATCCGGTTTGTGGATGGCGCGCGGGTGAGCGTGCGGCCCGACTCGGTGCTGCGCGTGGAAGCCTATCAGTACGACCCGCAGCATCCTGCTGATTCCATCGTCAAGTTCGATCTTGAAAAGGGCATTGCTCGCGCCATTTCTGGGGATGCGGCACACCAGGCCCGAGAGCGATTTCGCCTGAACACACCGCTGGTGGCCATTGGTGTGCGCGGCACCGACTTCACCGCCCAGGCGGGACCCCTCAGCGCCGTGGTGGTGGTTAACCAGGGCGCCATCGTCCTAGCCCCGCTCGACGCAGGCTGCTCTGCCGCCGGGCTGGGTCCCTGTGGTGGTGCAAGAGCGCGCGAGCTTTCTGCCAGCATGGGCAGCACCGCGCTGGTGTACCGGGCCAACATGACTGAACCGAGCTTTCAGTCCATCAATTCGCTCAAAGGCACGGACAAGATCACCCCCATCATGCAACAGGAGCGGGAAGGAGCGGTTCAGCCCCAGGGTGTAGTAGCGGACAGCAGATCGCCCAGTTCCATCGTGGGTTTGCTGCCGCAGCAAACGAGCCTGACCTGGGGGCGCTGGGCCACCAACACCCTGCCCGGGGATAGCCTGACCGTTCCATTCTTGCAGGCGTTAGAAGGCAGTCAGGTCACCGTGGGTGACGGCTACTTTTTTCTGTTCCGCAACAGTAATGAGCCCAACCTCATGAGCGTTGCCACAGGCCAGGCCACCTTTGCCCTGCAGGGCGGTGCTGCCACCTATCGTTCCAATGGCAACGTATTTAGTCCCGCCACCATTCAAGGCGGCTTGCTGGGCATCGATTTCAACCGCGACACCTTTGCCACCAACCTGACCGTGTCTTCCGTGCCCTCCGGGGTCCAGAACCTCACGGCTACGGGCACATTGAATCCTGCCACGGGCATTTTTCTGAGCAGCGGCACTGATTCGCATGTGGCGGGTGCCCTGTCGCTCAATACCCTGCAAGCGGGCTACCTGTTCAGCAAGCCCCTCGTAAGTGGTGGAGTACTCTCTGGCGCGACGCTGTGGGGCCGCTGATGACAATACGCGCGCCAGAAAAACTGCTGCTGCACCCCTGGGCCATGCGTACCCTGGCTCTGGTGCTTGCGCTACTGGTGACCTTGGGTGCCGTGGCACTGTGGGGACCCCAGTTGAACCAGTGGGATGAGCGTACTGGCAGTATGGCCTGGAACTTTGCGAGCCCGGGCAAGCAGGAGAGGCGCATCGTCGTGGTGGACATCGACGAGAAAAGTATTCAGGCACTGGGTGCCTGGCCCTGGCCGCGCGAGCGTATGGCGCAACTGCTGGCTAGGCTTGACCAGGATGGGGTAAGCCTCAAGCTGCTCGATGTGCTTTTTGATAACCCACGTCCGGGCGATGCTGTACTAAGGCAGGCTCTGGCAAGCCCTGTTCCCACCGTAGCAGCGGAATTGTTTGCGCTGGAGGCTCACCCGGATCTGAAGTCTGGCGTTTTGGCGGGGGCGCTGCCCTTTGCGGCCTGTCCGAGCGCCTCCATATCAGCACAGGGTTATCTGGCAACCGAGGCTGGCCTGCTGGGCGCAACGGCCAAAGTGGGCCACATTACCCCTATTCTGGACCCCGACGGCACCATCCGTCGGGTGCCTGCTCTGATTTGCTTCAATCAAGCCACCTACGCGGCACTGCCCGTAGCCGCAGCTTGGGCTGCGAATGGCGGGGACAGCTCTCCGTTCCTGGAAAACGGGGGGCTGTCCCCCTTTGCGCCCCAGTGGTGGCTGCACATCGGTGAATGGCGCCTGCCTTTGGACGGACGCGGGGAGTTCCGTGTGTCGTACCAGGTGCCGCGCGCCGGGTTTCTTGCGGTGTCGGCGGTGGACGTGTTGAACGGGAAGGTCCCTCAAAACCTGCTCAAGGGCGCCTGGGCTTTGGTGGGTGCCACTGCTTTTGGAGCGGGGGATGTCGTTCCCACACCCCAGGGTGGCGCGGTAGGGGGGGTAGAAGTCCATGCCCAGGCCCTGGCTGCCCTGCTCGATGACCGTACGCCCTACACGCCGCGCTTTGCTTCCACTTGGCCCTGGCTGAGTGGTGGACTGGTGGCGCTGCTGTTGCTGGTGTTGCTTGGTCGTACCCGGCGCAGTACTGGAGCATTACTGCCCGTGGCTGGATTGCTGGCCGTGGCAGGCCTGTTTGGCCTGCATGTCCTGTTGCTGTTGACCGCCCACTGGTGGCTGGGCTGGGTAACGCCTGCCCTTTTTAGTGTACTGGGCGTGGGTGTATTAGGCGGCTTCGAATTGATACGCACCCGCTTTGAGCGCGAGCGCCTCTACCAGAACCTGGCCAGCTACCTGCCCGAAGCCGTAGCCCGGCAAGTGGCCCTGCAGGGCCCCACAGCCAGGGTGAGTGCCCTGCGGCGCGAGGTCACCGTGATGTTCGTGGATCTGCGCAATTTCTCCATATACTGTGAGGGTCGTCCCCCGGAGGAAACTGCCACCGTGCTGCACCTCTTTTATTCCACGGCCACCCGGATTGTAGAGGGCCATGGTGGGGTGGTGGAACAGATGGTGGGCGACAGCCTGATGGCCGTATGGAATGGTTCCAATCCCTGTTCGGACCATGGCCAGCGAGCGCTCGCTGCTGCCGAGGAATTATGGCGGGCGCTGTGCGCGCAATTGCCAAAAACCGCAAGCCGGCGCATGCCCCCCCTTGACGTGGGTATCGGTCTGGAATCCGGGACCGTGTTGATTGGCTCGTTTGGCCCTGCCGGGCGTCGAGTGCATACGGTACTGGGCGAGACAGTGAGTGTGGCTGCCTCACTGGAAGCGATGACAGGTGAATTGGCCTACCCCATTCTGCTGGGGCCACAGTTGGTGGCGGCGGTCAAACCTACTCAGATACTGCATCTTGGGCAATTTCTGCTGCCCGGCTTGACCATTCCGCGAACCCTGCATGCGTTATCGGTAGAAGTGGATACCCAGCGCTTGCGTCTGGTATACGAGGTCGAGGGCCAACAGCAGGCCGTGGGTTGAAAGCCGTCGTTTGGTGTCTTTGGGTCGGGGCATTCGCCGGGCTGATGGGCCTGTGCAGTCCTGTTGCCAGCGCTTTTTCCGGCCCACTGGTCTGTCCAGAATCCTTTCCTGTGCAACCCCCAGAAACAGATGTCCGGCGTCAGCAGGCGCTGGATGCGCTAGCGGGTCTTGACGAGATTTGCAGCACCCGGTCCGACTACTTTGCCTGGAAAGGCAGTCTGTTGCTTACCCTGCATCAGCCCCAACAGGCCGCAGTTTCACTGGAAAAGGCCCTGTTGCTCAACCCGGATCTGGCCGGAGCCGAACTCGACTATGCCCAAGCCCTTGCAGAGCTGGGTGGCAAGGCCGAGGCGCGCGATCTTGTCAACAGCGTTCTGACGCGAACGGATATTCCCTCTGCCTTGCATGAATGGCTGACAAGCCGGTTGGGAGACACGGGCGGTGAAACCTGGAAAATGTCCTGGATGGTTCAGTCGCTGCTTGGCGCCGAATCCAACCTCAATAGCGCTCCGGCCTCAAATTTGCTGACTTTGACGCTACCCGGCGGTAGCGTACCGGTGGCGCTGGGGGAAAGTCAAAAACCCGAGGGAGGAATGGCTAGCCTCAATACTGGGGCGATGGAGGCTACCCGACACCTGGGTCCGGGACAGTTAACCCTGAGCGGTGATGCCACTGTGCGGGTTAATCCCGCACACGCCGACAGCAATTTACAGTGGGTGGATGGGGCGGCACTTTGGACCCAACCCCTTTGGGGGGGGGATGCCGGGGTGCGGGCGTCAGCCACCCGTCTGTGGATGGGCGGGGTGGAGTTGTACGACGAGAACGCGGGAAAAGTATTTATGGAGCGACCACTGGTTTACGGGGATACCGCCTGCCGTTACGGTTTTGGAGGAGATTACAGCATACGCAGCTACCCTGCAGCCAGAACTCTGGATGGACGTTACAGCGGGCTGGAACTGGGAATGGGGTGCCAGCATGGAGATACGCTGCTCACAGCCACGGGTCAGTGGGGGGTGGATCGGGCGCAAAGTCCCACGCGCCTGGGGGGAGACCAGGGACGGGATGACTATACCCTCGCGGGCAGCCACCCCCTGGGTCCCGGGGTTCTGAGTCTGACCGGTCAATGGAGCCGGCTGGTGGACCGGGATATGTACAGCACCCTGCTGGGGGGGGTGCCAAGGGAAATTCTGCGAAGCGCAGGGCGTATGGAATACGACTACCCCATCAGCCGAAACTGGACTGCGTTGGGATATTTGGAAAAAACCTCACAAAATTCAAACATCAGTTTGTTTGCATTGGAGAATCGGGCGGTCTATCTGGGCTTGCGCTGGGGGGGTAAATGATGTTAAAAAGACACACGCTGTAATCTAGGGCGGGCGTGTGATTGAGATCACACGCACATACTGCAGGTTGCAGGTAGGATTCAAACCGTAGAAACCGGGCTTTCGGGTCCAGAACTGGGCAAGCAATCTTTTAACAACAGGATATTAAGAGGATTGCTTACCGAGCACTCGGACACGGGGAGACTCGGCTTTCTGCAGAGAGCTACTAAATCAACTTCCTAAAAGGATTTTAAAGAATGGCTAATATCTCTACCAACAGTACCGAAATCGCCCGCTTTGCCGGTGCGCTTTACGGTTCAGTGCTGGACTATGCAACGACAAACGAGGTGCTGACTTCGGCAAACTCGTACGGTTTGTATAACCTGCTTAACGCCGTGTACAGCCGGGACTTCAGCAACACCACGTCCAGCGCAGTGGCTGCGACGATTTCCACCAACCTGGGGCTTACGGGCACCCTGATGACTGACGCCGAGGCTTACATTACTGGCGTACTTAATGCAGCCGCTCCTGGTACGCAAGGTGCCGCTGTCAGCGGTATTCTGGACCTGTTTGCCGGTTTGACTTCAGACCCGACATGGGGCTCTGCCGCAACTGCCTGGGAA